>Ga0334722_10005542_pt1 | contig 12704 bp, 11 predicted proteins | sample C3_bottom_MG_FD_207210 | JGI IMG/M metagenome (GOLD analysis project Ga0334722, IMG submission 207210) | Sediment microbial communities from Yellowstone Lake, YNP, Wyoming, USA - C3_bottom | ecosystem: Environmental > Aquatic > Freshwater > Lake > Sediment | place: USA: Wyoming | collected...
TGGTGCATCGTCCGCGACAGCCGCAGCATAACTTCTTCCGTTACTTCTTGAATCGATCGCGCCAAATCCATCTCCCGCTGCCCGATCTTCGACTCTGCCTTGCGAGGGGGGCCGCCGAACACGTCATCGAACGTGCGGCTCGTCATGGTCAAGCCGGTGCAATAATTGAAATATTCCATGTTCATTCGGAACGTGCCGTCCGGCTTGAGATCAATCAGATGTTCGTAAATAGCCTTGACGTACTTGGGCTCTCCGTACGGAGCCAACCCCATGACTTTGTATTCACCGGAGTTGACTTTGAACCCCGTATAATAGGTGAAGGCTGAATACAGGAGACCGATCGAGTGGGGAAACGGAATGTCCCACAGCGGGGTCAGTGTATTCCCCTCCCCCAGCCAAGCCGACGTGGTCGCCCACTCCCCTACCCCGTCCATGCACAGCACACCGGCCCGTTCATAGGGTGAAGCGTAAAAGGCTGACGCGGCGTGAGACTCGTGATGTTCGCCGAAGAGGAACTCCGGCAATGCTGACTTGTCGAGGCCGTTCGAACAGGCCAGCACTTCCTTTTTCAGCAAGCTGCGCAGAAAGAGCTTCTCTTTCAACCAGATAGGCATCGCGGCCAGGAACGATTGGATTCCTTGGGGGGCGAATCCCAGGTAGGTTTCTAACAACCGCTCAAACTTGATAAGCGGCTTGTCATAAAATACGACATATTTCAGGTCCTTGATGCCAATCCCGGCCTGGGCCAGACAATACTCCACCGCGCGGCGCGGAAACCCCGGGTCGTGCTTCTTGCGTGTAAACCGCTCTTCTTGCGCCGCCGCGACAATCTCACCGTCCTGCACCAGGCAGGCGGCACTATCGTGGTAATAAGCAGAAATGCCAAGTATTGATGTCTGTGCCACCTACTCACCCTCTCTTATAATAGAATTTTCCGTTGCCAATATTCTAGCTCCAACGCCAGGCGGTCAAACCGCTCGCGGATCGCCTGTTTCTTGCGTCTATCGCAGAATCCTGAGACCACTTCAGAATGTTGAGAAAGTTCGGCGGGCTCCATGTCAGGAACGTCTTCCCCTCAGCAAAGTCACTCAGTGACAGAACTCCCCATCATCATCTAGATTGTCCGAGAAGCAAGTTCTTTGCACAGGTCTTGATAGCGTCTTATCACTTGTGGCAAGGCATACTCGGCCTGGATCCTCTTTCGAGCCGCCATGCCCAGGGTCGCCCGAGCGACAGGACCACGGACAGATACGAACGTAGAACTTAGATGGGATTGGCGTGGCCTGCGCAGATTTTCTCCGCGATGAGTTTCCCCGCTAGGTGGTGCCCTTCAGCATTCCAATGGCCGGTGCCATCATTCTTAAATCCGTGCAAGAACACCTTGTGTTGCTCTGCGTAAGCAGCGAATGGTTGAGCCAGGTTTAAAACAGGAATTCCCTCCCGATCTCCCAGGGATTTGATCCGCCTCTCCGGATACAGCAGATCAGGCACACCCAAACCTTGTGCATACGTGCTGCGCTGCAGGGGTTCGGGACCAACCTGATCCCCATTTGTCAGAGTGACAACGATAAAATCAGCACCCTTCTCTCTCACTTCATTCCTCATCTGGACGATTAACCCTTCGGTAACTCTCCATGCTTCTTTCCACAAGGGATCCGTGGGTTCCAGGTATTCCATTACATCGAGACCCACTTCGCGCTGCGGCTGAACCTTAGCTTCGTTCTGCACTATCTCCGAAGCGAGCGTATTCTGATTCATCTGCGCGATCCGACTCTTGATGAATTCCTTGGCCTCATTGAGGAGTTGGAGGATCCTCAAGTGGTCGATCAGCCAATACCCGCCGTTTCTCATGACCGAATGTCGGAAACGCCAACCGAGAGGCTCTTGAAAAGAGGCATCGAGCACCAGTGCGTTGTCTTTATAGACGAAATACGGCTTCATGGGGTCTTGGTCAAGGGCACGCACGTTATTACGAAGGTCATTTCCCGATAAGAACGCCAAAAGTACAAGGTCAGGCGAATAGTCCCAACTCCGATGGCGCAGAGTCAGAATCTCTTGAGCCGTTCCGTAGCCAGCGACACCAAAATTGATTACCTCGATCTGTCGTCCTTGAAACGCCGGGCATGTTTGCAGCTCCAGCTCCAGCACCTTCCAGAAAGTATCCTCCATGGGCGCTTGCATTGCCTCGGCATAAGAGTCCCCTAGCACAGCGATCCTAAACGTGCCTGATGACTTGGACTTCTGATGCTCACGATCGCGCAATCCGTCACTGTTGATTTTGACGTAAGATTTCCCTTCCTTTCTCCACCATCCCTCAGCCCCTGCCCGAAGGGCGGAACCAGTGTTGAGATCGGAGTGATAAAAATTAGGAGATGAATAATCAATCGCCCTCAAGGCAAGTTCAAAAAGCAAGATTCCGATAACGGTTCCCGCTATAACAAGAAACGCATTGGCAATCCAGCCCTTCAGCATCGCTAGTGGCTTCCTAATTGCATCAGAATCCTTGAGACTAAAGCTTCATCGGCACGATGTTCTCGCCAACACGTTTACGGGAGGACACTGTGAAGAGCAGCGGAGGTCCTTTCAACAAGCGAAGCGACTCCGAAGTGCTGCGCGATCCGGTTTCTGGCTTCAGCCCTGAGGTCCGGCTGTACCCCCAAGCGAGCCCGCAAGCGCCTCCAGCCGTTGGCCAACGCTTGCGGATCTCCGCCTGGCACGACTTCGCCGGTCGTTCCGACAATTGCAGCAGAATCTCCAACGTCGGTGACCACGCAGGGCACACCACATGCCATTGCCTCGGCGATGGCATTGGAAAACCCCTCGCCAAACAAGGACGAAGAGCATGCCAGATCGAGGGAGTTGTACACGGCTGCGATATCGTCCCGAAACCCGACCCACCGCAGACACTCGGCCAGGCCGAGTTCACGGCTCAGAGCTTGAAGCTGCTCACGATACGACGCAGCTCCGTCGCCCACGCACACAAAGCGCACATGTGGATGTTCACGCGCAAAGAAGGCAGCGGCCCTCAAAAACGTCGGGTGGTCTTTCATAGGATCCAGCCTGGCCACCAAGCCAATGAGGGTTTCTGTTGGACCTACCCCCCATTCGGTACGAAGTTTGTCCCGCAACAACCGATCAGGGACAAACCGCTCTGTATCAATCCCGTTCGGAATCACCACCATCTTATCTTGAGGAAAACCATTCCGAGCAGCAAAGTCAAACCCGGCATGAGAGTTAACGACAATCAAGTCCGCAAAATGGGAGAGCTTGCACTCGACCCACGACTGGACCTGATCGACAAACCCATACCGTTCTAGTTCCATGTTAGATGCGCGCAGCCCCCAGACAACTTTTGTGGAAGGCCAGAATGGCTTAAGGAGAACCGTGAGAATGTTCGCCGTCGCAAGATACCCGTGTATGACTGTTGGCCGAACCCGGCGCGTCAATCGGAGTAATCGCCGAAAAAACCCCAACACGTCCCAGCGCGCACGTTTTTCAAGTGACTCGACAGGCACTCCGGTCGACTCAAGTTCCCTCCCGAGCGGTCCTCCCGAATAAAATGTGGCCACGGCGACAAACGCTCCCTGTTTCCACAACCCTTTCGCTAGCGCAACAAGCTGACGCTCACTGCCGCCATAGCTGAGCGAACGGGTTAAGAATAATAGTCGGATAGGATCGTCCGAACTCTTCACCGGCACGTACGTGTCGCGACAAGAAAGATACCAGCGACCGCGAGATCTCGGCTTGCCACTTGAGACAACTCTTGAGCAACGCGTGGGCGATATTCTTCGACGAATCGTTCAGATCTGCGCCACGTATCAGCGTCAATCTTCTCCGGCAACTGATGAGGGATCAGGTCACCGACTCCTGCAAGTCGAGTAATGAAAACAACATAACTAATGAGTCTGGCTTCCTGTAACCGTTCCAGCCGCTCACGATAGCGATGAAATAGAACCCGGTTGGGTCTACCTGAGTTTTGTGTCATGGACCGGTAGAAGCCGCTTTGAAACCTCAGGAAAGTCAGTTCATGATGCTCCGGAGTAAACATTCCATGGTCGCGCAGATCGATTTTATGGATCATCCTCCCACCCGGTTTGAGGCAAGAAGCCATAGATTCAAGTGCGTTGAGTGGATCGTAGAGATGTTCGAACACAGATCGCGAGACGATGACGTCGTACACAGGTCCCCGGCTTTGCGCACAGTCATGAAAAAATTCCTCTGCCGATTGGCCAACCTGTTGAGCGATCCCCACAAAGTGCGTATCATTCCATGCAGATTCACGTCTAAGCCAATCAAGCTGATGCCCCTTCGAGAGCGCATCGTAAATCATGCTTTGTTTCTGGGGATCACGCCGGCTGAAATACCGATCGATAAGATCAACCTGGTCGCAGCCATCCTTTCGCATCAGTAACGCAACCCCCGCATTGTCGCCAGGTCCTACTTCTGCGACAACTCCTCGGAAGTTCGCAAGCTCTCCATAATGCTTATAGTCTCGAAAAACCTCTTCGATATAGCGAAGCGAGTCCTCGATGGAAATAGTCGCATGCGTTGTGCCTGAACTTGTCTCGATTTGCCCAAAATGAAGACGGACTCCCCACCACAGGTCGTTCAGAAGGAATGCAGCAGCTTTCAAAGCCGGCCAACGATTGAGAACCTGCTTCACTCTAGCTCGGACCATGGCGCCACATTCAGGAGACTGGATGATCCGTCAAGACAGACTCATTACAGTCATGCCCGACACCACACGTTTTGAGCCTAAGCAGAAGGAATCCATTTTTGCCGAAAAAGGTCATGACTTCTTCTGGCTTTGCAACTTCAAAAGGGTATCCGCCAACCCAGTCCACGACGTCACGCCAGGGAGACATGCCCCTTTCATTCTTGCTCTACGTTCGCGAAGTGTGGAATGGCCGGCCCTGCACAAAATCTTGGAATGTTGTCGGCCCCCATTGCCGCACGAAAGCAGGCCATAGAACCAGAAATTTCAACGGGTTGGGCAACGAATTATATATCCGCTTAACAGTCAACCAATATTGGCTAGACTTGCCTTGGTCATTGTAAATCGCAATGAACAATTTCCCTCGCTCAGCCACTAACCGCGCAACATTGTCGAAGGCCTGCTACATCGCTCCAGTGTGATGTAAGACACCCCGGGACAAGATGATATCGTATTTACCTAGATGTCTAGTTTCATGACATTGTAAACACCAATGATGACGATGAATCGTCGATCCGATAAACTGGGCCGGAGCACTCATCCAGAAGGAGGGCTCCATGACCTCTTACGAGAACGTACGGACGACCGCGCATCAACGCAAGCGGATTCGCCACAGCCGCGCCCCTTATCGGGTGCAGGCCCAGGCGGTGGGTGTCAGCGTGGCCACGGTGGCCAAATGGCGGTGGCGCGCCGATCCCCAAGATCGCTCCAGTCGCCCCCAACACCAGCACAAAGCCTTGCCACCCGAAGCCGCACCGTTGATCACGGCTTTAGCTTTACTTTGAGAGATCCCTTTGCGCAGCGCCAGAATTCTTTTCAGGTTATTCCATAGCCCTGAAATAAGGTCACCCGATTCGCCAGAAATACCTAAAGGGACATGACGTACCAAACTATCGAGATTGTAAAATGACAGAATCGCGTCGGTGTCTAGAGGCAGAATTGTCACACCCCAACCTTCGCGGACCCAGTAATTCGCCATTGCAGACAGGATCCCCTCGGCGCCGCCATAGTTCAGAAAAGAAGTGAGAAACAGGATCCTCATTAAGACGGGGAACGCTGCAATACTGGGTACATGACATAAATCCATGTCGCAGAACCAAGAAATCGGCTCACGTCTCGGCGCCTACTCATCGACAGTCGAGGAAAGATTGCATAGCCGGTGTAAAACAGACCATTCCTGAAGCAGCTTGTAATCTCAAACCCTTGAGCAGCAAATACATCAAGCCATCGGGAACGGCTAAACGCATACAGTTCATAAAATTCATTCGGGTAGGCTCCGTGCGGCCCATCCAAGAAAACTCGCTTGATCAAGACACCCCAATCCCTCTTGGAGGAAGCAACCTGGGAATAGGATCCGTTACTCCCCGCGCCTTGGCGAAAGAATCGCCTACCCACTAGCTTTGCCAAATGAACGTAATGCGTCAAACTTGTCCAGAAGCGCCAAGCAGAACTCGGCAGAATGTGCACAACCACACCATCCGACTTTGTAACCCTTGCTATCTCTTTCAAGATGACTGAGAGGTGAGTCACGTGTTCCAGCACGTTGGAGGAAAACACGACATCGAAAGCATGATCAGGAAACGGAAACCTTTGCCCATCGTAGGGTTCAACCGAGTAATACGTCGCTGCGGCGGATCTATCAGGTAGATCAATCGACGTAACATGACATCCCCACGATGCAAGGATGCTGGCTTGAAAGCCATTTCCTCCGCCAACCTCTAGCACATGCATGCCTGGTCGAAACCAGGGCTTGACGAGATCGACTTCGGCCTTTCGGAGAGATTCCAGATGCTGCTGATCCATTACACACACCCAACTGACAACCTACTATTGTGAACTCTTAGGTTGCTGGGCAACCTCGCGCGCGAGTGATTCCCACATCCCGATAATCTTCCCAGATTCAAACCGTTCTGTAATCCGACTTGCGTTGCCTCCCAGCCGTTTTCTCTCGCCCTCGTTAGACATTAATCGATCCATGCAGGAGGCCAAGGAGTGCACATTGTCTGGGATTGCTAGCAAGCCATTAATACCATCTTCAATGATTTCACCGGGCCCGCTCCGACAATCCGTCGCGACCACCGCCAGACCACATGCCATTGCCTCACAGAGGGAGTTCGGAAACCCCTCGTAACGAGAGGACAAAACAAATACATCGGCCTGCTCGAGATATTGATGGACATGCTTCACCTCTCCCGGAAAATCTGCTAATCCTACCAATCCCAGCTGGACTCGCAGGCGTTGGAGCTCCGGACGTAAAGGCCCATCACCAAGAATCGTCAAGCGCCAATCAGGATGTCGAGGGGATAGTTCCGAAAAGGCACGAATCAGCAAATCGAACCCCTTTTGTTCTGTCAGACGACCAATAGCGATCATGGAATGCGTTGAAGCAGGCAGTCGAGGATAGGTCACCGGTGGAGGAGGGAGAACAGGATTGGGAATGATGGCCACTTTATCCTGAAGTTTCTGAGGAAAGGACTGTCTAACCAGACGAGTCTGAACAACAATGCGATTCGCAAACGGATACACTCGGTTTCTCAAAAACCTCCAAATCTCCCCCGTGGGCGCGGATAAGGGGTCAACCCGAACTGAAACAATAATCGGCACTCCCAGCCCCCTCGTCGCCAGAACAGTGAGGACATTCACTTGATCCATAAAACTAATCACTACTTGGGGAGCACTCACGCGAATCGCACGTCGCAGATGAATAATCCGTCGAAGATTCTTGGAAATTCCCTCGATCAGATTCGACGATTCCCCCTCTATGCCAAGGGGGACATACTTCACATGAGAAGCGAGAGGGAAGTACGGTTCTACCCCAGGCCTACTGAAAGCAAGTAAAGTGACACGATATCCAACCTGTGCCCAATGATTCGCCAGGAGAGACATCACTCGCTGGGCGCCCCCGGCAGCAAGACTAGAAATAACAAAAGTAATGTTCACTTAAAAATTGGTTCCTAGGAGCCTGTCCGACATTGCTTTCGTGACGAGGCGAAGGAGATGCGGCCAGATGCGAGGCCGCAGGCCCGGAAAAACCGGAGGTGTATTCGCTGGAATACATTGAGGATTTTTTCTGGCAGAGAACGACGTAGATGGTCGCGGATCGTTCGCCGGAGTAGAACAGTCAATGTCGGACAGGCTCCTAGTCAGGGGAAATCGCTGGGCAGCTACCCAGACCTGCATAGCGGACATACGAGGAACAGAACGCGTTGATTGCATGACAAAGATCAATCTTCTCTCGGCAATAGTCAGCACCCAGATTCCCCAATTCCCTTCCCCTATCTGGTCGTAGCGATAGGCTCTCAGCTCCTGGCTAATACTGCTGCGTCTTTATTGGAAACCAAGATTCCATGGCCTACTTTGCTGAGTAGTTCTGTTTCGCTTCCTGTATCGAATCCTACAACTGGAAGTCCCATCGCCTTCGCCTGATAGCTACACAAGCTTTCAGCCTCAAAAATCGTCGTGCGCAGGTAGAGATTTGCCGCAGCATAGAACGGAAGCGGGTCAGCATGAAAACCAATCATGTGTTCGGTCTGTTCAAGGCCTAACTCTTTCGCCGGTCTTTCGAGGACGGAACGCTGGGCGCCTTCGCCTAGGATAGCCAGGTCCCAGTCGGGGTGCTTTTGCGTGAGATTGGTAAATGCTTCCACTAACCAATCGAAACCCTTTTGCGGCTCCAGCGCCCAACCGCCAGCAAAAGTTGCCGCCCGGATGGGCAGACAGACTCTGGGAGCACTTTGGGCTATTGCACTGGCAAAGGCCAATGGGCGGCGTTGGGAATCAGGCGCAGCCCCTCCCATATAGCACCCAAATGCCACTTCGGAGGATGGATACGCTCAGAGCTGATGGCGCATACTTTGGGCAGCCTCCATATCGCTAGAGCCAGCAGCACGTTGGCTCCGGTCATCATCCCCAAGACAATAGCGGGTTGAATCTGACGCAGCACCCGCCGCAGCGCCAATCTACGACGAAGGTTCTGCAACAAGCCCACAAACAGGTTGGCTATCCCATGCCAAATTCAAGGTAATGCGCTTGACCGCTGGGTGCAATTGGTAAAAATCATCGCTTTGCGGCACCAATGTGACCACCACAATATCCCATCCCTTGTCCGCCCAATGGTTGGTGAGGTTGACTGTGACGCGTTCGGCCCCGCCACTGCTAAGGGAGTGGATAAAAATGAGGAGTTTCAATGTTCATCCAAAGACACTAAATACTTCAGAAAGCTTTTTTGCAACGACCTCTGTGCTGAAGTTATTTATCACAATATCGCGGCCCCGCATTCCCATTTCGCGACCAGCCATTCGATTCTTGTGCAAATACTCCAGAGCACCAAACCAGTCGTCTTGGGATGCAGGGCCAAACCCCACATTGCCTATTCCTAGAACCTCGACATTCATACCTACAGGGGAAACAACGACAGGAATTCCACACGCCATATACTGAAGCATTTTGAAACTACACTTACCACGAGTCCATTCATTGTCTAGCATGGGCATAATGCCAACATTCATCTTTTGAATAGCCTCAACTTCACCGGCTTCTGACCAAGGGAGGTACCGAATCCGATTTTGCGGCACTTCCGGAAGCCTCGGGCAGCCGTCAGAAACGACAAGAAGCACCGCATTGCCAACCCGTTTGAAAAAAGCCCTTAATGCTGAAGAAATGCCCTCAAGATAATGCAGATTAGGCTTGGTTCCAATCCATCCGATTATGAACTCGCCTTCTTCTATCGACTCCAGAGGAAAGAACCTCTCAACATCTACCGCTGTAGGCACTACGATCACATTCTTATTGAACGAGGAAAACCAATCGGCTATGTACTGGTTTCCCGCAAGCACTGTGTTTGCATGAGCAGCAATTATTGAGGTGCTTCTGGCCGCAGCCCCTGCACGGGTCAACCATACTGCGTCATCAACATCAAAGACCAACGGTGAGCCAAACATTCGTTCCAGCGTTAAATACCCGGGCAGCAACTCCCGTTGGAGCCATGTAACATGATACCCTCTAGTCTGATATACGGCGGGGGCTCTCATCGCAATCTTCATCCCTTGCCAGGCTGCGATAATCGGTAGTCGAGCGATTCTAGGCAATTCATGAAGATTGAACGGGGTCCCTTTGTATGCATCAATTGCCGGAATGTATTCCGACACATGTATTCCGATCTCTTGTAATTTATGAATGTTTTGACGAACCCTAAATCTTGCCGCCGGAGAAAGACGGCCTTGAGTCAGCGCAGCGACCCGAATCACGACCTAACCCTTGCCCAAACAGTCATGCGACCAGTCTGACCAAACACACATAACAACCAAGCGAGCGGATATAGCGCGTATGGCCACCTCCCGCCCCGTACTGGAAAGCCGATAAACGTTTGCTCCAAATTGGCATAGCCCTTGTCCCGCAGGACGTAGCCGACGCTACCAATCAAATTACTTAACGATGTGAATGGTCGAGGCAAGCCAATATTCATAATTTTCTGGCACTCCATTGAACGTAACGAGCGCACGCGCTTTATACAAGCTGTGTCGGCCCATGACGGGAATACCGCTTTGAATACCCGTGCAGGGTCATACGTTCTATCGAGATATCAGTAGTGTCCGGTTAAGAATCGAATAAATTCACTTGGTTGTCGGATAGGCCCGGTTCCTGGTTGAGCGTCTGCGGCGTACGTGCTTGTACCAGCGTGATCTTCTCGAAGACGGTCACCGACAGGATTTGTAGAAGCGTATGAAGCGAGGCGTCAAGATGGAGCCGTTTCTTAATGATGGCTACGAGCAGGTACACTGAGTCCGCGATCCAGAGCTGCGTCTTCACCGCGTTCTCGGAGGTGCCGAAGAAGCGCTGGATTCGCAGATGCTGCTTGATCCACTTGAAAAACAGCTCCACCTGCCAGCGTTGCCGATACAGCGTGCAGACGGTCAGCGTTGGCAGGCGGAAGTGGTTGGTCAGAAACACCAGTCGCTTGCCGGTCTTGTCTTTGAAACGGATGCGCCGCAGATGTTCCGAGTAACCGTGGCCGGAGTAAAAGCCGTTGAGCGTGATGGTCTGATCGCAGAGCACACCGGTATCGCGCTCGGTCGGCCGACGAGTAGAGCCGTCGGGCATCGAGATTCGACTTTGCCCGGATGACGAAGAAGGCTCCCCCTGGTGCAGGGCATAGAGGCGCTCGAAGTCGGTGTTCCCCCGGTCCATCACATAGAAGGCTCCGGCCTCGGGGATCAGGAGGTCGAGCACATTGACCTCGTGCAGTTTGCCGTCCGAAATGTGGATAAAGCTCGGAATACTGCCCCGCAGATCGAGCAGCGTGTGCAACCGGATCGCCGCCTTGGTCGAACGGAAGTGCGCCCAGTAAAATACCGACAGGCATAGATCGATCGTGGTGGTATCCAGCGCGTAGAGCGCCTGCGCCGAGAGGCACCCCTCGATGTCGCGCAGGCTCTCGCGGTAGGTCAGTTGGGCGAAGGCCATGCAGCGCAACTGCTCGGCGCACGTCAGCGTGCGTATGCGGTGATCGCCGCCGTAACGGGACACAATACGGTGATAGGTCTTCTACGGCAGGAAGTCCATGACTTGCGCGAACAATGTCTTGCCAACGCACATGCGTCCCTCCGGTCCAGCCAAAGCTGCAAGGCTGGTCGAACCGGTCAACGTCATGCAAGTCTGAGACAGTTTGCAATTTCATGAAACTCTTGCCGTTATAGGGGTTACGAGACATCGGGACGTTCTTAACCAGACGCTACTGACTCTGCTTAAAAGGACTCTCAACATATCAGACAAAATATTTTACCGACAATCAAGCATCAAGTTTTTCACGTTGTTAACAAAACTGCTCATGAGAAAATACTTTTCATATAGCGACCGCCCTGCTGCACCAAGAATTGCCAGTTCAGCTGGATTCTGTATGAGCCAAGCCATTTTTTCTGAAAGTTCTACTGCAGATTCGTTAGTAAATATCAGACCATCTTTCCTGTCTTCCAATAATGTAGCCTGGCCGATGGCTGATGAGCACAAACATACCTTGGAAAACATGAGTCCCTCAGTAACCACGATGGGCATTGAATCATGTCGGGAGGCTGAAACTAATACGTTGGTTTCAGCATAAAACTCTTGCAGTCTGCTTGGTGGCATGCTTTCGATACACTCGACCTCTGGAATTAAGATCGCCCTGGCACACACTTTTTCATAAAAACCAGATTCATCAGAGGGAAACCGTGATCCAATAATACGAAAAATGGCTTTGCATCGTAACTCTTCAGGCAACTGTTCAATAGCCTCTAAAAAAATATCATGACCTTTGTGGGCCTGCACTGACCCAACAATAGAAAATACCATTTTCCCCGATGTATGCGGATGATGTGGTATTGCTGTGTCGGTACAACCGTAAAGCAGTAGATGCAGTTTATCCTCTGACGCATATTGCAGAGCAAGAGGAAAACAGAGTGGACTGCAAAGCCAGATAGATTCGCAGGCGGCAAACAACAACGGTATATCAGGAGCTATGTTTGCAATCCCGCTAAAAAGCACATCAGTTTCATGTATCCACCACGTCAGGCGTTTACCTATGCCTCTAAAATAGCGAATGAAACCAAAAGACACCAGTGATAACACAATAACTCTTTCAAAATTTGCTACGAAATCGCAGGCTTTCGATGAGTAATTTGGGTAGCTAAACAACAAGGGGTCAACAATGGTAAGAAAACCCTCTTCTTCAAACTCTTCACGTATCGGACCATCTATAGGGGAAATAATCACAGGCCGCACACCATGAAGGGAAAAAATCGCTCGCGCCAAATACAAACCAGCAGAGGGTGCCCCAGTACGAGAAAACTGATGCACAACCAATAATATCTTATGATTAATTCCTAGATGCAACGTTTCTATTTTATAGGGTGTGTCGGATGACTTCGATAAAAGTTGCTGTTGCTTGATGTAGTCCCAATATTCACGAAACATAATCGCGAATTTTCCACGATTTTCGTGTTTTTTTAAAGACCAC
>Ga0334722_10005543_pt1 | contig 12703 bp, 5 predicted proteins | sample C3_bottom_MG_FD_207210 | JGI IMG/M metagenome (GOLD analysis project Ga0334722, IMG submission 207210) | Sediment microbial communities from Yellowstone Lake, YNP, Wyoming, USA - C3_bottom | ecosystem: Environmental > Aquatic > Freshwater > Lake > Sediment | place: USA: Wyoming | collected...
GGCACGACCAGGCTGGTTTCGGCCCTGAATGCCCTGGGAGCCCTGGCCACCCGGCATTACTTGACCGGCAGGTTCGAGGCCGCCGCCGCGGTCAGCGGGGAGACCCTGGCCGCTCGTTATCGGGTCAAGGGCAAGGCCTGCTTCGCCTGTCCCATCCCGTGCAGTCGCTATATCCGCATTCCGGACGGGGAGTTCGCCGGACTGGCCAGCGAGGGACCGGAGTTCGAAGGGCTGGCCGGCTTCACCTCCCGCGTCGGCAACCCAGATCTGGCCCTCGGACTCAAGGCCGTTGACATGTGCAACCGCTATGGGATGGACGTCATCGGGACTTCCGAGGTCATCTCGTTCTCCATGGAGCTTCGGGAACGTGGACTGATCAGCGACGCCGAAGCCGACGGGCTCGAATTGACCTGGGGCAACGGCCGGACGATCCTGGCCCTCATCGAGAAGATCGCCCGGCGCGAGGGGTTCGGCGATGTCCTGGCCGATGGGGTGCGGGCGGCGGCGGCCAGGATCGGCCGCGGCAGCGAGGCCCTGGCCATGCACGTCAAGGGGCTTGAGTTCTTTCAGGGCGAGCCGCGCGGCCTGAAGGGGTACGCTTTGGGACTGGCCGTATCGAGCCGCGGCGGCGACCACCTTCGTTCCGAACCTTCGTTTGAGTTCACCGGGGACACGGCGGCCGGGGAACGCCGCTTCGGTGCTGCCGAGGCGGCCCTGCGCTTGGAGCACAAGGGCAAGGGACGCCTGGTCAAACACTTCGAGGAGCTGTGTGCCCTGGCCGACAGCCTCAATGCCTGCAAGAACACCATCGTCAACATGGAGGTCCTTGACTTCGAGCGGGCTGCGGAGTTCCTCCGGGCCGCGACCGGCATCGCCTTCGACGCCGCCGGAGTCCAACGGGCCTGCGAGCGGACGATCAATCTGGAACGGCTGTTCAACGCCCGCGAGGGGCTGACCAGGGCCGACGACCGGCTCCCCGAGCGGTTTGTCAAGGAACCCCTCCCCGCTGATTCCGGCCCGTCGGCGGGCAGCGTGGTCGAGCTTGAGCCGATGCTCGACGAGTATTACACGGCCCGCGGGTGGGACCTCGAAGCCGGTCTCCCGACGCCGGCCAAACTGGCCGAGCTCGGGCTCGAAGAGGAAGCCCGGCAGCTCCACCGGCACCGGATTCTATCCCCATCCGTCCGGGGGTCGCTCCACCTCGTGGACCACGCCCGGATGGAGAAAGACCAATAGGGTCCGCCCCACCAGCCGACCGCGGATGGCTTCGGCGGCCCTGGCGTACAGGGTCAACTGGGGGCGATAGCCCTCGGCGGCCTCGGGGACCAACTCCGCGGGGATGCGGTCGGTTTTGAAGTCAATGACCGTATCCCCGTCCTCTTCTTCCAAGAGGCAATCGATGATCCCCTGAACGATGACCGCATCGTCGGACGAACCCCGCGCCGGGACGGCCATGGTGAAGGCCACCTCACGCCTGATTCGGTGACGCCTGGCACGCAGCCGCAGGCCCAGCTCGGACCGCCAAAACCGGGCCAGCATGGACAGGTCCAGGGCGGATGCGGCCCGCTCGGTCAAAACGAGGGCGGTGACCATCCGGTCAAGCTGTCGCCGGAGATCGGACTCGTCCAACTCAGACGCCAGGTCCAGGTGCTGGACCACGAGATGAATGAGGGACCCACGCTCCGCCCCGGTCAGTTGACCTCCTGAGCCGGCCGCATCCATCAGGAAGATGGGGCGACGCCAGGGGCCGCCCGGCCTCCCGGTCAGGGTCGGGACCGCATCAGAACTCGCCGCCCCCGGGGTCGGGAGGAGTGGAGCGGCCGTGGCCGGGAGGAGTGGAGCGGCCTCCTCTTCAACCGTCGGGGCGTCCTCGCCGGCCCCGGCGCGAGGCCCTTCGGCCCAGGTCATCCTGGCCTCGCTGGCACTCACCTTGGCCGCCAGGGTGGATGAGATGGGATCCGGGTAAACCCAGTCGAGACGACGATTTATTTCCGCGTCCTCCCCCCCGCCCCCGTCATCCGGGGCCAGGTGCTGCGGGAGAGGATCGAGCGCGGACAGATCCTCCCACGGGAGCCCGAACTTTGGGGGCGGGGCGGGAGCCGTCACCCTCTCCCCGCCGGGGACGTCATGGAGCCGGACCTCCCAGCGGCATCGGCCGGCCGATGGGTCGGGCCCACCCGTCGCCGCGGCCTCCCGGGCCGCCGGAAGGACATCCCAACCGACCGCCGTTCCGGAATCCCCGTCCCCGGCCAAGGCCATAAGGTTCCGGGCGTCGGGATGCCCGATGATCACCGGTCCAAGCCAGTCAAGCCAGGATCTCGCCCCGGCCAGGACGTGGTCCGGCAACGGCCCCTGCCTGGCCGCCGCGGCCCAATTTCGACAGGCCGCGGGAAGGCCGCGGACCGAGCCCACCAGGATCAGCCTCTCCCGGGCCCGGGTCATGGCCACATAGAGCAGCCGCATCTCCTCGGCCAGGGTCTCCAGGTGCCGCCGACCCCGAATGGCCATCCAGGCCAGGGTCGGATAAGCCAGCCGCAACTTCGGATCGACGAAGTAGGGAGCGAGGCCGAGTTCGCGGTGAAACAACCAGTCGGCGCGGAGGTCGGTCAGGTTGAACCGGTGGCCGAGGTCGGCCAGGATGACCACCGGGAACTCAAGCCCCTTGGAGCCGTGGGCGCTGATGATCCGGACCACGTCCTCATCTTCGGCGACGGTCCGGGCGGTGCCAAGGTCGCCCTCGGTCTCGCGGAGGCGGTCGATGAACCGCAGAAAGCGTGAAAGGCCGTGGACGGCGAAGCGGTCGAACTGGCCGGCTCGGCCGTGGAGCGCGAGGAGATTGGCCCGACGCTGCCGGCCCCCGGGCAGTCCGCCGACGAAGTCAAGGTAACCGGTCTCGCGGTAAAGACGCCAGACGAGATCAGCCAACCCGCCGCGTCTGGCCCAGGTGCGCCACTCGTTGAGGCGACCGAGGAAATCGGCGCACCGCCGGCACAGGTCAGCCGGGATCAGGTCGCCGGCGGCCTCTCCGGACGCCGCCCTGGCCAGGGCATCATAGAACCCGCGGCGCGGCTCGGCCAAGCGGACGCGCGCCAGGTCAACCTCGTCAAAGCCGCCGATGGGCGAGCGGAGGACGGTGAAGAGGGGAATGTCCTGGCGCGGGTTATCGATGATCCTGAGGACCGCCAGCATCGTCTCGATCTCGGTGGCCTCGAAATAACCCGTACCGAGCTGGGCATGGGCTGGTATATCGTGTCGGGACAGGACCTCGAGGAACTTGTTGGCCCGGTTGCGGGTGGCCCGCAGGATGATGACCACATCCCTGAACCTCACCGGCCGGTAAGCCCCGGTATCGGGGTCAAGGATGAGGAATTCGGGCCCGGCCCCCCGACCGTCGATCATCGACCGCAGGCGTTCGGCCACGACCAGGGCCTCTTTCTCGACGGCCTCGAGGTCGTCCTCTTTCCCTTCCCCGTCCCCTTCGACCGCGTCCCCTTCGCCCGGACCGTCTCCATCGGCCTGAGCTCGATCCCCCTCAGCGCCCGTGGTCTCGGCCGCCGCGTCCACTCCCTCTTCGTCAGCCCCTCCTTTTCTTTCGATCAGGTGGACCTCGACCGCCGACGGCGGGGTCGGATGCCCGGCGAAATCGGCCTGGCCGACCAGGGCCGCCCGGTCGTCATAGGCCAACTCAGCCACCGGTTGGGCCATGATCTTCCGGAAAACCTCGTTGACCGCCTCGATGACCGCGTTCGCGCTTCGGAAGTTCGCCCGGAGGTCAATCGCCCGCCCGGCGGCGGGCCCTCCCGCGCCCCTGAGAGCAGGGTCATTGGTTGCCCCCCGGCGGCGCTTCTCTTCCTCCGTAAAACGTTGGTATTTTTCAAGAAATATCCCGGGATCGGCCAGGCGGAACCGGTAGATGCTCTGCTTGACATCACCGACCAGGAATAGGTTCGGCCGACCCGTCCCCCACTGCCTCGAGATGAGTTGGAGAATGGCCTCCTGGACTCCATTTATATCCTGGTACTCGTCGACCAGGACCTCGTCGTAACGGGCCTGCAATTCTCGGGCCAGATCGGAGGGAAGGAGGCGTGCCCCCGCCGGGCCCGCCGAATCGGCCACGTTCAGCAACCTGAGGGCAAGGTGTTCAAGGTCGGCGAAATCGAGCTGGGCGCGCCCGGCTTTGGCCAGGCGATAGGCCTCGGAGAAGGCCCCCACCAGGCGGACAAGGGCCGCAACCCAGGGAGCCACCTCCCGCGCCTCGTCCAACAATTCCTCCTCGGAGCGCCGGAAATACAACCTGGCCAGTCTGGTCACGGCATCCTTGGCCGCGGTCCGGGCCTGCCTGGCCGCCTCGCGGCGAGCCGCGGCCGGCCCACCCCTGGCCTTGACCGGAGGGAGGCTTTCAAACCCGGGAAAAGCGGCAAAAGCCGCCGCCGCCCGCCCCCAGTCGCGACCGGCTCCGGTCGCTCCCCCCGCCCGGGGAGCAACTGCCTCTGCCAGCGCTTGAACCGCAGCCAGCTCGCTCCTGAGCCGGTCGGCGTAAGCCGCCGGCCCGTCCGGCGAGAGGGCCAGTTCCAGGGCCGTCCGCAAGTTGGTCACCGCCTGATCCAAGACGAAAGCCACCTCACTGAGGGCAGCTTGAGCCCAGGGCAGGTCGCCGAGGCGCGTCCCAGGCGGTGGTTCGAACCGGCTCACCGCCTCCGTCAGCCACGGCTCCGGATTCGGAACGGCCTGCGAGAATTCATAGGCCCTCAGAATCAAGTCACGAAGGGCCTCATCACCGCGCGGCCCACCGTAACGATCGACGAGGCCGGTGAAATCCTCGCCGCCATCCTCGTACTCCCGCTCGAAGAGCCCGTCCAGGACCTCGTGGCGGAGGAGCTCGGCCTCCTGCTCGTCGAGGACGCGGAAGGCCGGGTCAAGGCCGAGTCGATGGAAATTGGCCCGCAACAAGCGTAGACAAAAGGCATGCATGGTGGAGATGGAGGCCCGATTGACCAAAGCCGCCTGACGACGCAACCAACCGTCGTCAGGGGCGGCGGCCAGCCGTTCCGCAATGGCCTGCCGGATACGCCCCTTCATTTCGGCCGCCGCCGCATCGGTGAAAGTCACGATCAGCAGCCGCTCGATGCCCACGGGGCGCTCCGGATCGGTGATCAAGCGGACGACCCGCTCGACCAGGACCGCTGTCTTGCCGGCCCCGGCCGCCGCCGAGACGAGCAGGTTGCCCGCCCGGTCCTCGATGGCCAGCCGCTGCTCCTCGGTCCACCTCCGGTCATTCAAACGAGCCACCCCCAGTCTGGCCGGCCTCGTCGCGGTCGCTCCGGTCCGGAGCCAGGAGCCGCCGCCAAATCTCGTCTCCAGGCGCGTTGAGACGCCGGTAATCGTGTCCCGGCAGGAGGATGTCGAAGCCGCAGGCGCCCTTGAATCGGCAATGGGTGCAGGCCCGCACGGTGCCGCGGCGATAGGGCGAAACCCGAATGACGCCGCCGGCGATCCCCCGACCAAGGGAGCGCAGGAGGCGGCGCGCGAACCGCAGCAGGGCTTCCATTTGCCTGGCGTCGATGGCGGCCCTCCCCCGACCGACGGTGCCGTCGGCGTTCAGCCTCACGGGGATGACGGCCGAGCCGCCGCTGGCCCCGGCATCCATCAGGCGGACCGCCTCGGCGTCGGCCAGGAACATCCCGTCCGCTCTCATTTGGCGAAGTTTCCTCCGTTCCCGCTCATCCTCCGGGAGCGGGCCGTCGACCCGCAGGACCTGGTCCTGGACGCGCATGTACATCAGGCCGGCGGGCTCAGCCCCCGGCAGGTTGTCCATCGCCACGGCCAGGTAGACCAGGAGCTGGAGGCTGAGCCCATGGTAAAGATCCTCCAGCCGCAGGCCCCTTGAGCCGCTCTTGTAGTCGACGACCCGGAGGAACCGACGCCCGTCCTTTTCGGCCAGGTCCACCCGGTCAATCCGACCTCGCAACTCGAGGCGTCCGGTCCCGAACTCGACGGTCAGGGGTGGCCAGTCGCCATCCGGACCGAAGCGGACCTCCACCCCGACCGGTCGGAATCGGCCCCGCCGGGCGTGTTCGAGGATGATTCCGGCGATCCGGCGGAGGGTCCGTCGGAGCAGCCCTCCAAGGTAGCGATAGCGCGCGGAGCTGAACAGGATCTGGTCGCGAAGTTTGGGCGCGAGTTCATCGACGACCTGGTCGATGATCCCTTGCGCCTGGTCCTCACCCAGCTCCGCCAGATCGATCCCAGTGCTGACGGCCCGACCGACGAAAAGGCGGAGGGCTTCGTGAAAAACGGTCCCCACATCCGGGGCCTCAACTCGGTAAATCGGGCGTTCCTCAAGCCGAAGGCCGTCGGTCAGGAAATGCTGAAAGGGACAGGCGGCGAACCGTTCAAGCCGGGTGACACTCGAGCGGAGAGGATCGCCATAGAGCCGGCGGACAAGCTCCACCGGCAGGGGTCCGGCCATGCCCCTTGGGTAGACTAGGCTGCGGGCCACCAGCGAAGCCCGGGCTCGACGGTCCGGCCGGTCGGCCAGGGCCCGATAGACCCGGAACCAGAAGGGCGGCGGAACCCGTCCCCCGCGTGCCTCGGCCAGGCGTCGGAACAGATGAACGGCCGCCCGACGGGGATCGGTCAGGTAATCCAGGGCGTGGGCCGGATCGTCGCTCGGATCGAGGCCAGCCAGGACCGGGCGGAGCAACGGGAAAAGCCGCTTCAGGCGGGCCACCAGGGGTGATGGTAGGAGGGGTTTCCCCTCCTGGTCGGCCAGTGAATAGCTGACGTAGAGACGCTCGCGGGCCCGCGTCAGGGCGATGTAGCCCAGATAATCTTCGTGAAACGACCGCAGACGGGCCGGGGGCCCAAGCTCCAATCCATCGGCGAGCAGCTCGTCGCGGTCCTGATCGGTGAAAATGCTGTCCTCGGCCGCGACCGCCGGGAAGACTCCGTCGTTGACCCCCAGGATGATGGCGGCCCGCAGCTCCGGCTGACGCGAGCGGTCGATGGCCCCGACCAGGATCTGGTCCAGACTCGGCGGAATCAGACCAAGGCGAAGGCTTTCCAGACCCGATTCAACGACCCCGGCGAATTCGGTCAGGGTCATCGGCTGCTCGCCAAGGGCTTCGACCAGCCGGTCAAGGATCCCGACGAAGCCGTTCCAGGTCTGCTCTTGTTGGCGCGCCCCTTCGAGGTCACCGGTCCTGATCGCCTCCTCGCTCCAGGCCGCCAGCGTATCCGCTACGGCCAGCGAGTCGGCGAGTTCGAAGAGGACTTGCGCCAGCCTCCTGACGGGCACCGGGGCGGCCATGGCGGCCCGCAGGGCACCCACGGCCTGGCCCAACAAGCCGACGACCCGGGCTCGGGTCCGATTGATCAGATCGAGCTCCTCCCGCTCGTCCGGCGGCGGGTCGCCGTCGTCGGTTTCGAAGATGCCCCGTCGGAAGGTCCAGGGCTGTCCGTCCGACCACAGTCGCCCGCGAATGCCGTGAGCGAGGACGTAATTCTCGAGGCGATCGATGTCCCCCCGGTCCAAGGGCAGGAGGTCCGTCTTGAGACCGCGAAAGAGGGGTTCAGGAGCCCAATCCGTGGCCGCCGTCTCGAGGATCGAGCGGACCAGTTCGACCAGCGGGTGATGGCCGGCCGACTTCCTCCGATCGATGAAAAACGGCAGACCATAGTCCCCGAAGGTTGAGACGATCAAGGTCTCATAAAGCTCCAGGTCCCTGACGATGACGGCGATATCCCGGAATCGGTATCCACAATCGCGGCAGAGGCGGATGATCTCGCGGGCAGCCGCGTCGACCTCGGCCCGGCGGTCTGCGGCGGCCACCAGCGCCAGCGCGGGGGTCGGATCGGCCGGGTAGGCCTCAATTCGGGCCCGGGTGAACTGACCCTCCAGATGAGACAGGGCGGGCGATTCGGAGAAGCGCGTCTCCGCGCTGTCCAGCGGCAGGAGCAATGGCCGCTCGACCCGAACCCCGGCCCGGGCGGCCGCCTCCGTGAGGCGACGATGGGTCACCCGGGTTGGGTGGAACAGATCGATCTCCTCTGGCCGGCGATCGATCTCCGCCGGGTCCAGGCAAAGGGCCACGCTGACCTCGGCCGCCGCCCTCATCATGGCCTCGAGAACGGCCTCCTCCTGCGGGGTGAAGCCGGCGAAGCCATCGACATAGATTCGGGCCCCGCGGATCGTCGACGACAACTCCAGGCGTTCGGCCAGGAGCGAGAGGTAGTCATCGGGGTCGGTGTACCTGTCCTTAAGGAATTCCCTGAGGTCACCGGCGACCACGGCCAGGTCGCGGAGCTTGCCGGCGAGCGTGGAGCGCTCCTGCCCGCGCCGGGCCAGAGCCTCGGCCCGAGCGCTGAGATCCTCCGGAGTGACTCGGCAGAAGGCCAGCTCCCTGATGGCCAGGGCGAGCTTCTCAACGAAGCCGCCCTGGCCGGCCGACCGGCCGAAGCTCTGCAACTCCTGTTTCCGACGCTCCAGGATGGCCCGGAGGACGAGGCGTTTCCCCAGGTCGTCGAGATGCGGTCGGGCCGCCCCGCCAGTTTCACCAAGCACCCGCCAGGCCAGACGGCGAAAACTCAGGACCTCTGCCCGAAAGGCCCCGGGCGGGTCACCCGGCGCGAAGAGGGCCCGTTCCATTTGGAACGTGGCCTGTTCGGGCACGACAAGAATAAGCGCCGGCCCGTCCGGGCTCCGGCGCAACTCGGCCCTGATTTCTTCCAGGCAGGTCCACGTCTTGCCGCTGCCCGCCCGGCCGAGGATAAAGCGCAGACCCATTTCCGCCGCCTCCCGTCCGGTCTCCCATCCGGTCTCCCGTCCGGCCCCCTCGCCCGTCGGCCATAGCTTCGACGGACCGCGGACGGGTTCCTCCCGCAGCGAGCGATCCTGCCCGCTCTCGGGGGCTGATGGGGATCCTGGCCGGCGGTGGTCCCCCGCACTCCGCCGTTTTTGGCCGCAGGCGCCCCGGCGGCCCTCACATTCCCCGGTTCCGGGTTCGAATCATCTAGTTGAGGTATGCCTGCGGGGGAATGGAACTTGAGGACCTCCGTCTCGTCAGAGCCGGTCGAGGACATTCACCAGCGCCGCGGGGCCGCCCTTCTCGCGAAGGGTCTATCGAAGGCGGCGATCGAAGAGTTCCAAATCTGGCTCGACCTGGCCGGGCAGGCCGGAGACAGGGTCGGCGCGGCGATGGCCAAGAACGCCCTCGGCGTCGCCCACCTCGACCAGGCCGCAACCGACGAGGCCCTGAAGTGCTTTCAGGAAGCCCGTCGCCTGCTGGCCCGTGGCTCCCCCCAGAATGACCTGGCTCTCGGCAAAGTCGAGGCCAACCTAGGCTCGGTCTTTTGGCAGCGAGGCCAGTTCGGGCGAGCCGAGCGGCACCTCCGCCGAGCCCTCATCCTCGTCAACAACCTCAGCGACGAGGTCCTGCGCGGGCGGATCCTGCTCTGGTCCGGCGGGCTCCACCTCGACCTTGGGACGTACCGTGAGGCCCTCGACCTGACCAATGAGGCCCTCATCCTCTTCGAACGCGCGGCCGCCCGCAACTATGAATCGATGGCCTGCACCAACCTGGGCATCGCCCACGGGGCCCTCGGCGAATATCGGCGGGCCCAGAGCTATTTCGAGCGGGCCCTGGCCATCGGACGAGCCCTCGGCGATCAGAAGCAGGTCGCCTACACCTATACCGAGATGGCCAGGGTCCATCACCTGAAGGGCGATAACCAGCTGGCGATGCACTTCTGCAACCGATCCCTGATGGCCCTCTTTTCCGACGTCAACGCCCTCGACCGAGAGGAAGTTGGTCAGGTCAGCCTGATCTTCGCCCTCATCTTCGAAGCCCTCGGCCAAATCGTCAAGGCGATGATCTACGCCCGGCGGGCCTTGCACTATTTCGGTCAGCTCCGGGCCAGGGGCCGGCTGGCCGTAGCCGAAGCCGTTCTGCGCCGCCTGAAAACCAAATCTTCCGGGATCGATTATGAAATCGATTACGAACTGGAAGGAATTGACCGGGAAGCCGGCGAAGGCTCCGGGGTCATCCTTGCTTCACCCCATCAGCCGGACTTTTCGGAGCAGGAGTTGCGTTTCCACTATCTCGACGCCTTCCTCCGGTTCGCCGACGCCATCGAGATCAAGGATCCGTACACGCGGGGTCATTCCGAACGGGTGACGGCCTACGCCCTGAAGATCGCCGAGGCCATGGCCGTACCTCAGCGGGACCGAGACACCCTGGCCCTGGCCGGTCGCCTGCACGATGTCGGCAAGGTCTCGGTCAGTCCAGAAATCCTGAATAAACCGGGACCGCTGACCGACGAGGAGTTTGAAGCCATCAGACGGCACCCTGTCACCGGAGTTGAAATGACCAGGTTCATCCTAACCTCGGCCGAGGCGGTATCGCTGGTCAAGCACCACCACGAGCGGTTCGACGGGACAGGCTATCCGGACGGCCTGAAGGGGACCGAGATTCCCCTTTTGACCAGGATCCTGAGTGTCGCCGACGCCTATGATGCGATGACCACCGACCGGGCCTACCGCCAGGCCTATCCGCACTCGCTGGCCCTGACGGAGCTGCGCCGGGAGGCCGGCCGTCAATTCGACCCGTCCGTGGTCGAGGCCTTCATCGACCTTCACCGGGTGGAACCGGATTGAGCCGGACCGGAGATCCAGGAACCCAACCGGACATCAGTTCAAGGCGAAGAACAAGGCCAAGAAAGAGAGGCGATCGGGGTTGATGAGTTTGAAAAGGCTGGCGGTCCTCGCACTGATCTGCGCGTTCATCTTCCTGCCGAGGCAGGCCTTCGCCGGGATCTGCAAGGGACCGGGGATCCTCGCGGCCGCCTACGAGAGTTCCGACAGGATCCCTGGCTTCGCCGCCGTCCACCTTCCCTGACCGCGACCGTTCACGAAAGGGTCACCTCCCTGGTCACGCGGCCGGCCCGCGGCGTCCCCGCAGTGATCGTCAGGGTGCCGCCGATGGCCGCCTTGATCAGCCAGGTCACCTGCTTCCGATGGTTCGGCGGGCCGCCGCCAAAGAAGGCGCCCCCGGCGGCCACGCGACCGTCGAGGTGACCAAGGTCTTCTCGCTCGCGGCCGAAGACAAGCTCTGATCCGGCCGGGAGGGTCAGCCGGACGGCGATCGGTTGAGCCCGCTTGTTGTTAATCGCCATCTCGGTCACGGCCGTCGGCAGATACCCCTCGTTCTCGACGAGCGCGGTCAACCGGAAAAGGAAGTTATCCGAGTCGGCCCGGCCGAGCCGCTCCACGGTCACGTCGGACAGCTTCAGTCTCGGCGAAGCAGCCGCGTGGCTGAGGGTGAAGAGGGCGTTTTTGTGACATTCACCTGGGAGCAGGGGCGGCGGTGGGTTTTGGCGGACGAACTTCGGCTCCCAGCCACCGATTTCGACCTCTCCCAGCTGTGGGTGCTTGAACGGGGTCCAGGCGATGAACCCGCGGCCGCCAAGCTCCCGGTCATTCCATTGGAGCAGTTTGAGGCCTTCTTCCTCCCGTTCCCTGTCGCTGAGCTCGATGAGCCCCCTGAAGTCCCGCTTGGGCAGGCCGGCCCGGCCGTTCATGTCCCAGAGCTCGATCTCATAGGCCAGGATGCCTAGGTCCTCGTAGGCCCACTCGGGGAAAGACCCGACCTCGGGCCGATTTTTGTCGGCCGTGAATCGGTCCCAGATCTGCCAGCACGGGTACCCGGTGATCTCCGTGCCCCGCTCGCCAATGGCCCTGTAGGCGGCCAGATCGCGCGGCGGGAACCTCTCGTCGCCCTGGGTGGCGAAGGGCCGGAGGATGACCCCGCCCGCGGTGTGATAGGACATGGCGCCAGCGATGTTCGGATGATCGAGGATGAACCGAGCGAGGTTATGGATCTCCGGTTCCGAGAACGGAAAGGCCCCCGCCCCGCGCTGCCTGACCTCGGGCGCCCAGTTGGTCGGGTAATTGCGGTTGAAATCGATGCCCCAACGGTTGGGGGCGGCGACATAAGGTCCGCCCCTGTAGTTACGGATGAGCCCCTCGACAAGGAGGCGATAGTAGGTTCCGCCGGTCTCGTCCGGGCGTCGCTTGACCATCAGCCGGGGATCAGTGGAGGAAACCTTCCACTCGCCGCTGTCGTCGCGGACCCGCATGGTCAGAATCTTCCCGTCTTCATTGATGTCCTCGGGATAGAGACCGTCCTTCTCTTCGGCCTCGGAGTCAGGGTAGATGCGGACGCTGGAGCGAATCAGGTATGGGGTGGTCAGGTACTTCTCTGAGCCGTCGACGGCAATCCGCGGGAGAATATAGAAGGCCCGCGTGTCCAGGAGGTCGGTGACCTCCGGATCGTCGCCGTAGTTGGAGAGCAGGTACCAGGCGGTGTAAAGGGCGACCGACGAGCCGGTGACCTCCCCGGCGTGATGGTTGCCGTTGATGTGGTAGGCCGGCTTGTCGGCGGCCGGCCCGGTCCGAGCGCTTGTCAGTTCGATCAGCCACTGCTCGCGCCCTTCCAAGCTGCGTCCGATCGAGTAGACCCGGGCCAGCCCGGGGTGGGCAGCAGCGAGCCGGTTCAGGGCCTCGGTCAACTCATCGTATCGATAGTAGTGGGTGAAATCCAGCTCGACCAGGGTCGGCATGCAAACGCCCTCCTATCCGTCGTCCCGGGGCGGCCCCGGGGGTCGCCGTCTCCTTGAACCGTCGGCCCAGCCTGGTCTGAACCGT
>Ga0334722_10005544_pt1 | contig 12702 bp, 7 predicted proteins | sample C3_bottom_MG_FD_207210 | JGI IMG/M metagenome (GOLD analysis project Ga0334722, IMG submission 207210) | Sediment microbial communities from Yellowstone Lake, YNP, Wyoming, USA - C3_bottom | ecosystem: Environmental > Aquatic > Freshwater > Lake > Sediment | place: USA: Wyoming | collected...
AACAAAAACGAGTATTTACAGCAATATAAATATTTCAGGTTATTCAATCATTCTTGTTTCATTATTATTCATATTCTCAGGATGCAGTTCAGGCGGTCATGAGAAAAAGGTCAAATTTACTGCACCGCCGGCAGATGATGATTACTTTCAGGAAATTGGTCAGCAGATAGGGATTGATTTTGTTCACTCTGTTGGTTCCGAACATCTTGACAACATTATTCAATCAAGTGGAGGTGGAGCCTCATTTCTTGATTATGACCAGGATGGCTTTATTGACCTCTATTTGTGTACAGGTACATGGATTGAAGGTTTTAGTAACAGTGAAAAGCCTAAAGAGCTTACTCACAATCATCTTTACCACAACCTTGGTGATGGTACCTATGAAGATGTGACAGATAAATCAGGAGCTGATGGTCAGGCGTATTCAATGGGCGCCACAATCGGAGACTATAATAATGATGGATTCCCCGATATTTATGTTTGTAATTATGGTACAAACATATTGTATAAAAACAATGGCAACGGAACTTTTTCAAATGTCACAAGGAAGGCAAAAATAGGTGGAGGCAATGAGTGTAGTATTGGAGCAGTCTGGCTCGATTATGATAATGATGGTTTTCTTGACCTTTACGTTGGTAATTATCTGAGCTTTGATCCTAATTATAAATATTATTATGCTCCGGATGGCTTTCCCGGGCCGATGGCGTATGATCCGCAGCGCGATTATCTGTACCATAACAATGGTGATGGCACTTTTGATGACGTAACTGAAGCGATGGGAATCATTGACATCGACGGAAGGGCTATGGGAGTAGGGGCTGCTGATTATGATGATGATGGTTTTGTTGACATTTATGTTGCAAATGATCACACTCTGAATTACCTGTGGCACAATGACGGTGGAAAGAAATTTACTGACCGTGGCACAATGTCAGGTACTGCCTTCAGCCAGGCAGGAGAAGCAACTGTCAGCATGTCGGTTGATTTTGCTGATTATAATGGTGACGGCTTGCTGGATATGTTTCTGTCAGATGACACTTATTGTTCACTCTATGAGAATCTTGGGAATGGTGTGTTCAGGGATCAGGCTTATTCCGCAGGTATTTCTATGGTGGCTGCTCAATTTGTCGGATGGACATCATCATTTGTTGATTATGATAACGACGGTGATGTGGATATCTTCAAGACAAATGGGGCCCTTAAACATCTTTATGGGCATGAAGATCAGTTGTTTGACAATATAGGTAATGGTAAATTCAAAGATATATCGAATAGCCTGGGAAAATATTTCCAGGAAGAGTATGTTGGAAGAGGAGCATGCCTTGGAGATTATGATAACGATGGTGATATAGACATTTATGTTGCAAATCTGAATAGTCGTGGAATCTTCCTGAGGAACAATAAGGGTAACCAGAATAACTGGATTATGCTTAATCTGATCGGAACTAAAAGCAACCGCGATGCAATAGGTGCTAGGGTTAAGATTATCTCAGGAGGCAGGCCTCAGACTGCTCAGGTAAAAAGCACAACAGGTTATCTCTCTCAAAATGATCACAGAATACATTTAGGCCTTGGTAAAAATGACCTGATTGAAACTATCGAGATCAAATGGCCAAGCGGAAAAATGCAGGTTCTCGAGAACACAAAGGCGAATCAGATCCTTACTATCATTGAACCATAAATCAATTTTGTATGATCTTTGGAAATAAATATATAAATAAAATAATTCTCCCTCTTGCTATTGCTGTTATTTTATTAACAGCATGTGGAAGAAAATCAATGGAAGGTTTTATTATAATTACCGAGGGTGAGCTAAATCAAGGGAAGCTGGATTATTTTAACGGTGAATCATGGCGCTATACCTCTCATTCCCGGCTAATAGCTATTGACCCTTCAAATACAAAAAAATCACCACTGAATCTCACTTCGGAATTTTTCTCAGCCCATTCTCCGGAGGTTTCTTACGATGGTACTCATCTCCTCTTTGCAGGTCAGAAAAAACAAAATGATCCATGGCAGATATGGGAGATGGACCTCAGAACCAACAAAGTGAAGCAGGTAACCAAATCTTCTGATAATTCGATAGATCCGGCTTATCTTCCCGGTGACAGGATCGTTTTCAGCAGATCTTCAATTAATGATACTCTGAAATCTGGACATATTCTTTTTACCTGCAACCTTGATGGTAGTAATCTTCAAAGGATCACATTCAACCCGCATGCATACTTTGCATCATCTGTTCTTAAAGACGGAAGGGTTATTACCATTAGCAGACAGTTATTCCCACTTAGAGATAGGCCAGCAATAATGGTTCTTCGTCCGGACGGAACAAAAACTGAACTTTTTTACAAGGGACTTGACGGATGTGAACTTTGCAGTCGCCCCTGGGAAACAGATAATGGTAAGATTGTATTTATTGAGTCTGGGAACGATCAATTTTCAGGAAGAAGAGTTATTGCCATAAATTATAACAGACCATTGCATACAAGAGCTGACCTTACCTCATCATTACCAGGCGATTGTCAGTTTGTGTATCCTCGTAAATCGGGGAAATTGCTGGTCGCGTACCGGGCTGAGGACAAAAAATCACATTCACTTCATGAATTTGATCCTGACAATAAGATAATTGTAAAGGAGATTTACAGCTCCACAGAGGGTGATGTGCTTGAGGCAGTTGAGGTGAATGTTCATGAAAGGCCAAGAAAGCTTCCCAGTGAGGTGGATATGGGTGTAAAGACTGGTTTGTTGCTTTGTCAGAATATTAATGTAACAGGTATGACATCGCCGGAGTCAGGTTTTGCTACCCCAAAAGCAGACCGCATCGAATTGATTGGGGTTGATTCAGCTTTAGGAGTGGTGAAGGTACAAAAGGATGGTTCGGTCTATCTGAAAGTGTCAGCTGATATGCCTTTCAGAATCAGGACTATAGACTCCAAAGGCGCAACTGTCAATGGTCCGGGCGGTTGGTACTGGCTCAGACCTAATGAAAGGAGAGGTTGTATTGGCTGTCATGAGGATAATGAAATGGTACCTGCCAACCGTTATGCTATTGCTGTGAGCAAGAACCCGGTTGCAGTGCCGGTGCATATTACCGGAATAGAAGAAAAAGAAGTTGAACTGGAATAGTGTTGAGTACATGAAGAAATTATTGTTGTCAGCCGGAATTATATCAATACTTATATTACTCATTTTTATTCCCGGTAAAAAATGGGCCAGGGCGCATGTTAATTATAAGACTGCAACAGAAGATCACCCTCTTATGTGCTTAAACTGCCATGCTTATATAACAAAGTCGCCACTTATATCAAAACTTGTCAACAGGGATTATTATTCCCCGATGAATTTAGCTGTTTCCTCCGATGGCAACAGACTTTTTATTACTGCTCAGGATGCAGGTATGCTTATTGTTGCAAATGCTGTGGAAGGAAAAATTCTCAGAAAAATTATTGTAGGTCAAAAACCTTACGCGGTAGTCCTTGACAAAGCTGAAAAGCACGCTTATGTTAGTAATCAGTGGTCAGATAACATATCAGTAGTTGACCTTGAGAACTATAAAGTGGTAGATACCCTTGCCACAGGTAATGGACCTGCCGGACTATCACTCAACTCGGACGGAAAATATCTTTACGTTGTAAATTCCTACAGTTCGGATCTTTCTGTAATTGATCTTGAGCATGGGACAGAGCGTAAGAGGCTTACCACTGGAAATAATCCAACCAATGTGCAACTTTCACCCGGAGGCAGTGATCTTTATGTTACTGCCAGAAGGGCTGACATTGTTCCTTATGGAGAACCAATGGCAACAGAACTGACTGTGATTGATGATAATTCGAAACGTGTAAAGTCCTACCTCAGTGTTAAGTCAGCCTATATGATGGAAAATGTTGCATTCACTCCTTCTGGAGACCTTGCAATTGTTACACTTATACGTCCTAAAAACCTGCTGCCTACTCTTCAGGTTGAAAGGGGGTGGATGATGAATCATGGAATAGGTGTAATTGAGCAAGGGGGAGATGGCCGGATCATTCAACTTCTTACAGATGAGCCAAATGCGTATTATTCTGATCCCTATGATGTTGTCATTACCCCTGACGGAAAGCGAGCATTTATAACCAACTCAGGGGTTAATTTTATTACTGTTGTTGATATTGATTCTGTCAGGCAGCTCATATCCGAATCAACTCCTGAAATGCTCAGTTTATGGCCGGACCATCTCGGCATAAGTTCCAGATATATTGTAAAAAGAATACCTACCGGGGCAAATCCAAAGGGACTATGTCTGTCGCCTGACGGGAAAGTGCTTTATGTAGCAGAACATCTTAATGACAGGATAAGCATTATCAGTACCGAAACTTATGAAACTTTGAGCAGCATTGATCTCGGCAAAAGCAATCGGATATCCGTTCTCAGACGTGGAAGAAGGTTACTTAACAATGCCGGCCGTACTTTTCAGAACCAATATTCGTGTTATACCTGCCATCCCGATGAACACGAAGACGGCCTGGTATATAATATGGCTTCCAAGGATATGGGCAGAAACGTAACCAATACCCAGTCATTAAGAGATATAGGTGATACACCGCCATTTAAATGGAATGGAAAGAACCAGACAGTTTTCAAACAGGATGGGATGAGGTTTTCAACTGTACTTACCAGGACAGAACAATTCCCTTACAAAGATCTGGATGCTATTGCCGCATATATTATGAGAGGGATCCCTTATCCTCCAAACCTGTTGAATAATCCTGATGGCAATCTTTCAGAAGCACAGCTCAGGGGGAAGAAGATTTTTGAAAGGACCGTTGATAATTTTGGTAATGTAATACCTGAAAACAACCGTTGTATTACATGTCACCCACCTCCATATTATACCAACAAACTTCCCGCTGATGTAAGTACCCTTGCTGCCAGTGATGATTCAATACTATTTGATACTCCGCACCTTAATAACATCTATGCTTCTCCTCCATACCTGCATGACGGAAGGGCAAAAACACTGGAAGAGATATGGACTCTTTACGGGAAGGATGATAAACATGGACTTACAAGCGACATGACTAAAAACAATCTCAATGATCTTATTGAATATCTAAGGTCATTAAGGGCTCCATCTTATGAAGAAAAAAGCATGAAAATACAAAAGGTATCGATAAACCACTAATCCAAAATATATAACCTATGAAACAAATTATAGAAAGCACCTCTTTACGATTTGCTATGCTTGCAGTGTTACTTGGTATTGCTTCTTTGGGCTTTATTCTGAAAGATAGTGTTACAAAGACAAAAGTTATGGATAGCGGTGCGGAACCATCGAACAAAATTGAAATACAGGACAGGAGTGCAGTCAATTCTCTGCCGGCGCCCGATGATGCCTCTAAGGCAGTTCCTGTGTATGGTAATTGGCGTAATTTCACCACCAAAGACGGTTTGCCATCTGATAAAACTTATTGCGCCAGAATTGATGGCGACAAAGTATATGTGGGGACGCATGAAGGTCTGGCTGTTTATCAGAACGGGAAATGGAAAACATATACAACTAAAGACGGACTTGCTCATAATGGAGTTGTCTCAGTTGATGTCAGTGAAATTACAGGTGATGTTTGGATAGGAACATTGGGAGGACTAAACCGATGGTCTGGTGGCAAATTTGAAACATTTAACCAATTCAATAGTGGTATGCCTAATAATCTAGTGTATATGGTTATATGCGATGGTAAGGATGTCTGGTGTGCTACCGGAGGAGGTGCCGGCCACTATAATACTTTCACGAAGGAATGGGAAATATTCACCGAAAAAAATGCTCCTATGCATGAACCATGGACTTATGGAGTTTCGGCAGGTGATGGCAAAATATTTATTGCAGCATGGGGAGGGGGAGTTATTGAATATAATACAAAAACAAAGCAGTTCAGAGATTATGTTGACCCTGATGGATTTATGGAAATTGATCTTCAGCCCGATGATGGCGTTGTACATGACATTACAACAGCTACCTCCTGGGCAGATGGCATCCTTTGGGTGTCAACATATTTTGGTATGAGCCGCTACGATGGCAAGTACTGGAAAGGCTACTTTGATCATGACAGCGGTTTGGCCAGCAATTTTATCAACTTTCTGAGGGCAGAAGGCCCTGTTGTGAATATCTGCAGCGATAATGGCTTAAGCAGTACTAACGGAACCAATTGGGTCACTTACAAAAAATATGATAACAGCGTAAATGGGGTTGCTATAGTAACAACCGGTGGTGTGAAGAAAGAGATACCTCAAAGTCCCGGGATTTCTCATAATTTTATTATCGGTGTTGATGCTGAAGATGATGTAATATGGGTAGCTACTTCAAAAGGAGTAAGCCGTGGCGAAAAAATTAAATACTGATTACCTCTTATTTTTAACAACAAATAACCTAACTAACAAGAATAACTGATGACTGACCAAAACATACTGATCGACCTGTCAAATCTCACCCATGGTGAGCGTATTGAAATGGAAAAACTGGGAATACTCAGCAATGAGAACACGATAACTAAAACATTGATACCAGAAGTTCATAAGGTCCGCCCTCCAATAGAGAAACATGTAACTCACGCCCCCCATGTAATAAATGAAGCCTATGAATACCAGAAGCCTTCTTCTTTTTCAAGGGCACTCAGGTTGGATCTGGGCGATTATAAGGTGCTGCTCATATCCGGTACTGCCAGTGTAAATGAAAGCGGAAAAGCCGAACATATAGGTGACTTCAAGGCACAACAATGGAGAACGTACAGGAATATTACCAATCTGCTTGCCGCAGAAGGGATGACATGGCATGATGTGGTAAGGACAACAAACTATCTTAGGGATATAGAGAGAGATTATGCAGAATTCAACAAAATAAGGACGACATTTTATAACTGGTTGGGATTGAATCCGCTTCCTGCCAGCACAGGAATCCAGGCCCGCTTATGCTGGGAAACTCTCCTTGTAGAGATTGAGGCTTATGCCATTTGTAAAAAAAATTAAAACTGTAGTTATGAGACCATATTTAAAATCTTTTGTGAGTTTGTTTCTTGGCTTGTTACTTGTCTTAACCCGGGTTAATGGACAGGAGCAAAAACAGAACTATGGTAATATTCCTGATGAACTTGTAGGATATGACAAGTATATGAAAGCCTATAAATATCATTTCATTGAACCCATGAAGTTCTATGGAGCTGGTCGTGAAATTAAACCACCTACTGATCTTAAAGAAGTTAGAATCGGTTTCCTGGGGCCTCTCGAGGGCTCCCTGCTTATTGACCTGGGAACTCAGATGCTGCAGGGATCAATGCTGGCTATTGAGGAAGCAAATAAAAAAGGTGGTTATAAAGGAATACCCTTTAAGCTAATGGTTCACAATGATTTTGGTTTGTGGGGAGCAGCTGCAAATGAGATAGTCAGTATGGATGATGAAAGAGTATGGGCCTGGCTGGGAACAATTGATGATATAAATTCACATGTTGCAATCAGGGCAACCCTTAAGCTTGAAATTCCATGCGTCAATACAGGAGATCCTGATCCTACATTCACTGAAACAAATATACCCTGGGTTGTAAGGACAATTCCTGACGACAGGCAGTCAAGCTATGCTATGGTAAATAAAATATATGAAAAAGACGGTCATAAAAGGGTGGCTATGATCAGAGCAAATAATCGCTATGGTCGAGTAGGAACCCTCCATTTTAACAGAACAGCTACAAGGATAGGATACCCTGTTATAATTGAAGAACGTTTTAATGATGGAGACAAAGATTTTGCCAGTCAGATTGAAAGAGTTAAAAAAACTAATCCTGATGCCATTGCATTGTGGGGTAATGCAAGGGAATCCGCTCTGATACTTAAACAACTCAGGGCAATGGGCCTTAAGCAGCCGGTATATGCTTCCGACAGGATTGTAAACAAGGAATTCCTGGAAATAGCAGGGTCACTTGCTGAGGGCGTTGTCACAACATGCCAGTATAATCCTGATTCTGATGATCCGAAACTGAAGAAATTCAAAGCTGACTATCAGAAAAGGTTCGGAATGGAACCCGATGTTTTTGCAGCCCACGCGTACGACGGAATGAATATTATAATACAATCAATTGAACGGGCAGGTCTTAACCGCGCCATTATCAGAGATGTGCTTACAGATATGAAGATCACCAATGGCTACAAGGGAGTTACAGGGGAAGTTGTATTTGATGGGTCATGGAATAATATCAGACCAATATTTATGGCTAAAGTGGTAAATGGCAAGTTTGAGTTCACGCCTGCTCCGAAATGGGAGAAAGAGGATAAGATTTATAAGAAACCAGCGTCTGTCAGAAGTGGCGAGGGGTACTGATAGTTTTACTGAACATATATAATTGTTGGAAAAACTAATTAATGTATAAGATGGAGGCAAATATTAGTATAATTCCTGTGGCCGGTGTCTCTGTTCCTCCAAAGGTTGGTCGTGAGATGCGTCCTGATTCCACAATCGTAAATGTTGGAGGGATTGAGTTCGGAGGAACAGCAATAGTTGTTATTGCCGGTCCATGTGCTGTTGAGAGCAGGGAACAGTTGTTTGAGACAGGCAGGGCTGTGAAATCCTCAGGAGCTAAAATGATGCGTGGCGGAGCTTTTAAACCCCGTACCTCACCCTATAAGTTCCAGGGAATGGGCGAAGAAGGACTTAAACTTCTCAGGGAGCTCAGGGAAGAAACGGGTTTGATTATCGTTACCGAGGTGATGGATACCAGGCAGATCGATCTTATTTCCTCTTATACAGATATGATTCAGATAGGTTCGAGGAACATGCAAAACTTTCCACTTCTTAAAGAGGCAGGAATGTCACATAAGCCTGTCCTGCTAAAAAGGGGAATGATGTCAACTATTGAGGAGTTTCTTCTTGCAGCTGAATATATTCTGAACCAGGGCAATGATCAGGTCATCCTGTGCGAAAGAGGTATCCGGACCTTTGAAACATCTACAAGAAATACCCTGGATCTGAGCGCTGTCCCAATGCTTAAGCAGCTTACACATCTCCCGGTTATTGTTGATCCGAGCCATGGATGCGGACTCAGATGGATGGTCCCTTCAATGGCTAAAGCGGCAGTAGCCGCCGGCTCTGACGGACTGATTATGGAGGTCCACAATAAGCCTGAGACAGCTCTTTGTGACGGACAGCAATCTCTCAGTCTCGAAGAATTTGAAAAACTGATGAACGACCTCAGGAAGATAGCTGTCGCTGTTGACAGGGTGATCTTGTAACAGCCACCCGGGTAATACAATGAGAAGGATAATTTTATTACCTGCATTTTTATTATCATATACAATCATTATTGCAGGTTTTTGTACTGACTTACCAGCCCCCTACACTAATTCTTACGGATTGGGAGCACACCGTGAAGCCCCCGCCAATAAGCCTGTCGGCTTATTGGCACCCCCTGAAGGGGGTTTAATCAGGTATGATTCAGACGAATACTACTTAACTGTACCTAATATACCCCCCTTTAGGGGGGCAGGGGGGCTTTCCGTACAGAGCACAATGCCCCTGGAAGGGGGGCAGGGGTGCAAAACAGGTCAGCAGAAGGATTTAGGGTTGAAAACAATTAGGATTGGTTTACTCATCCAGGACTCAACTTCCACTGAAGCAAAAAACGGAGCTGAACTTGCAATTCTAAGGGAGAATTTAAAAGGAGGCTTTGAAGGAAGAAAATTTGCATTAGTTGTCAAATCGATGGAGGGTCCATGGGGAACAGGATCTAGCCAGGCTGTTGATATGATATTCAGGGATGAGGTGGTGGCAATCATCGGATCGCACGATGGACGTAATGCCCATCTTGTGGAACAGGCTACTACAAAATCACATATCACATTTTTGTCGGCATGGGCAGGCGATCCGACACTCTCGCAGGCATTTACCCCCTGGTTTTTTAACTGCGTTCCTAACAGCAACCAGCAAGCTGAGATTCTTGCCCGCGAGATGAACAACAAAAAATTCAATAAGATAACACTTGTTATAAACGATGACTATGATGCTGCTTCGGCATATAAGAGTTTTATGCTGAAGTCGCAGCAACTGCATACCGTAGAGCCGGTTACTATTGTTGCCGATAAATCTGACAGGGATTTTTCAGAGGTGACTGAACTGCTGATAAGTATGAAACCTGAAAACCTGATCCTATTCACCTCACCGGATGCTGCTGACAGGATAATCTCCAACCTGGAAAAACAACATTTGAATATACCTTTTTTCGGGCCTCTTTCACTGCTGACTGAGAACTCGCCTGTTTACAATCACAAAGCGATTCTGGAGAACATTCTTCTTTTATCTGCCGGCAGCTGGTTTCAATATGAAAAATCTGATTTTGCAGTATTATACAGGAAAACATACGGAACATGGCCCGGAGCCCAGGCTGCTTATTCATACGATGCAATGACGGCTATGATAATGGCTGTTAAGAACGCCGGCGCTGACAAGGAAATAATTCAGAAGGCTCTTATGGGAATAATATTCACAGGGGTTACCGGAAAAATAAAATTTGATGAAAAAGGTAACAGGATATTCACTTATTGAATGGTAGGATTTGAAGTGCGGTTTTATTTCTTAAATTTGAAAGTTATTGCTTTCTCCCTGGATGAAATTCTAATTTTACAGAAGTGATGAGGCCTAAAGTATATTATACGTTATTTGCAGCAATTTGTTTCATTTTTATTTACAGTTGCAAGAGTTCTGTTGAACAAAATAACCAGAAATCACTTGATCTGATGTCAATTAAGACCCTGGGTCTGGCATATCTCGAGGAGTTCAAACTGGATGAAGCTGAAAAAGAGTTTGAAAAGTTTATCGACCTGGCTCCAAAAGATAAATTTGGCTATGCAAACCTTGGTCTCACCTACCTCAGGATGGGAAAATACAAGGATGCTGAGAAACAACTCAGGAAAGCTATAAAGATTGATTCAAAAGATCCTGATATACGTCTTATTCTTGCAACAGTGTATGAAATGGACAGCAAAAAAGAGAAGGCCATCAGCGAACTGACTGAAGCCCTGACCTTTGCTCCGGATCATATAAAAAGCCTTTATGATCTTTCAGAATTGTACTCTTCAGGAAATGACCCTGAATCAGTAAAACTGCATGAACAATGTCTCCTGAAGCTTGTGGAAGTAGCCCCGGCGAATATAGTACCAAGGCTTAATCTGACTGATTTGTATATTCGTAAAGGCGAGAATGACAAAGCTGTTGAACAGCTTGAGATTATAAGAAAGCAATTTCCTGAATTTCCGGGAGAGGCAGTGAATTATTATAATCTGACACTGGCTGATCTCAAAAAGAATGACAGGGAGAATGGGATTCTTAATTTCACTGTTTTTCATAATTTCCTTAAAGTTACATCCCCTTATCAGGCTGGCATTATGGATCTTAAGGGGCCGGGCGGATCTTTGATAGGTTTTCCACTGATCACTTTTGATGAGCAGGCGGTACTTGCTTTCTCCGAAGCAAAGTCAATTGTCGATGCAATCACCTTTACTGACGCAACTGCTTCAGCCGGTCTTGATATTGTACCGGCCGGTTCCGGAAGTAAGACAGGAAGCAATTACAAAACTCATATAGCAACAGCAGACTATGATGGTGATGGTGACATAGATATATATGCCGGTAGTTTTGACCCTGCTTCTTCAACATATAAACACTATCTTTTCAATAACGATATGGGAAGGTTTACTGATGTTGCTGCTGAGTCGGGGCTCAGTCATTCAGGAAATGAATCTTCAGCTTCCTTTGCCGATTATGACAATGACGGTTTCATGGATCTCTACATTGTAAGGGAGGGAGGTGATCTTCTCTATCGAAACACAGGCAAAGGAACATTTGAAGATGTTACTGCCAGGTCAGGAATTGGCAGTAAGACAGGAGGTAACACTGCACTCTTCTTCGATATGGATCACGATGGCGACCTTGATATGTATGAGACACGGACAACAACTAACCTGATGTTCAGGAATAACGGGGATGGAACATTTACTGATCAGTCAGAAAAGATGGAAAAGGTTCCGGGTGATGTTATAAGCCGCAAATCGGCTTTCGGCGATTTTGATGAAGATGAAGATATTGATCTCCTTGTTGCTAACGAGAATTCCTCCGACGTGCTCTACCTGAACCAGAGGATGGGCGTATTCAAAAACGGGACAGAAAAAAGCGGACTATCTGATATAGGAGGTTCCACCTCTTTGTCAGTAGGGGATTACACAAATGATGGCTACCTTGATATTCTCGTTACTTCTTCTGAAGGCGGAGCACACAAGCTTTTCAGAAATAACCGCACAGGCAGATTCGACAGGGATAACAGCATGGATGATATTTTTGCACTTACAAAGGATGCTAAGATAAATGATGCCTGTTTCCTGGATTTCGATAATGATGGTTCCCTGGATATATTTATGGCAGGTGAACCAAAAGGAAATGGTGGCAAAGGTTCATTCCTGTTCCATAACAACGGGATCGATAAATTCACTGATGTATCAAAACTTCTTCCACCTGAACTTAAAGCAGCAAGGCAGGTTGCTGTATTTGATTATAATGATGACGGCGACCTTGATCTGCTTGTGGCAGGTGCTGATGGAGGGATCTTCCTTCTGAGAAATGATGGAGGAAATACCAATCATTATGTAAGGATGAAGCTTGTCGGACTTAGAGCAGGAAGCGCCAAGAACAACCAT
>Ga0334722_10005545_pt1 | contig 12699 bp, 12 predicted proteins | sample C3_bottom_MG_FD_207210 | JGI IMG/M metagenome (GOLD analysis project Ga0334722, IMG submission 207210) | Sediment microbial communities from Yellowstone Lake, YNP, Wyoming, USA - C3_bottom | ecosystem: Environmental > Aquatic > Freshwater > Lake > Sediment | place: USA: Wyoming | collected...
GGAGTTATCGTACCGCGTCGTCATCACCGTAACTTCGTGGCCACGGCGGACCAGTGCGCGCGCCAGCCGCTCAGCGTAAATGGTCAGACCGGAGGTGTGGGGGCGGTAGTAGGTCAGAACAGTCAGAATTTTCATGGGGCGGGTGGATTATACCCTCGGAAATTTCCCCGAATAAACCCAAATTTTAGAGTAACTCTGCGAAATTTAAGTGTTTATTAATAATGTAGTGCAATTCAAATTCTTTATATCAGAAAGGAAAAAGTAAAATGCCTACAAAGAAAGCCGCTCCACAAAAGGCCTCTGCGCCTGCCAACTCGAATGCCGGATGGGCGAAGTGGGTCTACCTCATCGGCGTGATCGTCGCCGGGTTGCTCGGGGCATTCGGAGGAATGCTCAATTTAGGCGCCACGTTCAACAATGTTCTATCGTGGTTGCTGATCCTGGCGGGCATATTGGCCGGTATCTTCTTCCTCGACTCGGATGATGTGGTGAACTTCGGCATCCGTGTTCTCTTGCTCGGCGCAGTATGGAAAGCCCTGGACAGCGTCCCCGCGGTGGGAACATACATTTCAGGTTTCTTCGGCGGCGTGTTCAACTTCTTCCTGCCGGTCGGCCTGACCCTGCTGTTCATGTACTTCTGGAAGAAATACTTCAGCAACATGAGCATGTAGTTTGTTCAAAAAACAAAGAACCGCCGCGTACGCGGCGGTTCTTTGTTTAATAATCATGGTACTCCAAAAAGGTCACGGGGTGATGCCAAGAGATAATTATCAGCTTTGCCGAGTCAAACTATGCATATGGCCGGTTTACCTCGCGCAGTTTTCCCTTTAGCTCATCAAGCAGTGATGAACCCATTTCTTTTTGTGCACTGTACAGATTATTTAATTCCTCCGGATCTGATACGATGTCATAGAGCTCCACGCGTTCCTCACTTCCGAGTTCCGGATAACCAAAAAAATAGGTGAGTTTATATCTACCTTTAACCAACATCGCAGTCGCGTGGGTCAGCGCAAGATTAGGGTCATTGTGCCTGGCATTCAGCGAATATATTGCTCGCTCAGGACCGGGATCGGCTGGGGCAAATGGTGGAAGAATGGTACCCTCCGACCAGTTCACTGGCTCCTCCCCTGTCACATACAATAGCGTCGGCAACACATCTACCGCGCTGGTGGCTGAGTGGACATCAATTCGAGAAGTTCGTCCTGGTTCAAAGATTAACAGTGGGATACGAACAACCGGCTGATAGAGCAATGGCGAGCCATGACCCCTAAAGCCTCGTTCAAACATTTCACCATGATCCGAGGTCAACACCACCCACGTGTTCTCCAACACACCGGATGACTCAAAGTAGTCAAACAGGCGACCGAACTCTCGGTCAAGGTATAAAATATACTCATCATATGCCGTCCGTTGCCTGAGCAGATTATCCGGAGGCAGACGGTCCGAAAAGACATCCTCAGGTTTTACGGGTGGCTCAAAGCTATCTTGTGCGAAGCGCCCATTGAATTCTATGCGCGGGGTGCTTGGGGCGTGGGGCGGCATAAAATGAAAATATCCCAAGAAGGGCTGGGGAATTTTGCCAATCTCGCCCTGCAACCAATCTACCGCATCTTCAAGCAGAAAGTAGTTTTCGTTTCCAAGGCGGGGTATCCCGCGCGGGAAGAATGGCTGGATGGCCGCAATTTTGTGGTTAATATAAAGCTCATAGAGGTTTGAAAGGAATAACGAATATGAATACCCTTCATCCTGCTTCTTGACTGTACGTGTCCATCCAACGTCGGCAATATCCTCGTCCCTCTCAAACAGCCTGTGCAAAAGGCCGTCTGTGGTCAAGAACAAGCGATCCTGCGGGACATAGTCATCCAGGTTTTCTGCAAATTGTTTAAGCAGTGTGTTAACCAGTGGGTTATGTGAATAAACAATTCGATAGTAATGTTCAAATGCCCGAAAAATATTTTTGTCTACAAATTTTGCATCCACTTTTGCATTGATCGCCAGCGCCCGATGCAACCAGGGAAGAGTACCTGTCAACAAAGAAGCTGTACCAGATGTTGTAAAGTTGCTACCGGCGAAATGATTGTGATATACAACTGCCCGTTCTGCCAGTCTGGCGAGATTCGGCGTCGTCTCGCGGTGATATCCATAAAGTGAAATGTTATACGCTGTGAAGGCATCAAAAACCACAACAATCACATTCTTCCGTTTTTCTTGGGACAGGCGTGAGGGGCCAAGCGTCTTCAGGAAATGAGATGTAGCCAAGCCTAGAGGCAGTAGACCACTCAGTTTCAGAAAATCGCGGCGATTAATGGGAGACTTCATTTTCGATCCTTCTTAGAGGTTACGGACCAAGACAATCACTAACCCGACTATATCGAAAAACAAATAAAACATAGTCAGCACGGAAACTCGATCGATCACTCCCTGGAAAAACTGAAAAAAAACTCTCGATCGCAGGACAAGAAGTGCTGGAATCAGAACTGTTGGGGTAACCACAGTCAAGACAAGAACATATAGGACCCTTAATGGGTGGCCACTATGAACCAGAAATTGGATCAGTTGGCCCGGCAGGGGAACGTTCAAGAGAAAAAAGAGTTGACCTGCAATTGCCCACATTGAAGCAATAAGCACCAAAACAGCCAGTAAGACAATACGTCTATCTTTGTCCCATTGCGCTGAGACGAGAAATCCAAGCCCGGTAGCAACAAGAAAAATCACCGTACTCTCAATCAAAGCAAAAAGCAGGCCGTAAGCCATCACTCCAACTGCATCCCACGCGTTCGTGCGCTCGGTCACCCAGGAGAGATCCCGAAAAGCCAGAATCAAAGTCCAGGCGTGAAGCGGGAAGGCACACATCAAAAAAAGGGACCACAGCCCGTGTTTGGAATAAATTTGGGTATTTATCTTGGCCAAGATCTCTAAATCCTTATCCCTTCCAACAATATCGGGAAAATGGTTATCTTCAGCATCTTTTGATTATACAATCAAATATTATCCTCTTGGAAAAAAGCATCACCTGTATCAGGTGAGCATAATATTAACAGTACTTAGGTAAGGTTGTGAAGGTAACCCCAAAAGATTATTATCCCGCCCATCGTCAACCAACCAAAGGAAAAGGAAAGGAAGAGATTATGTTTAGTAAATTCGTCAAGAAAAATATGGAAGAAGATCCGCAGAAGGCTTTGGACAAAGGCCGAGACAGCCTGAACAAAGGCATCACCGGTGGTTTGACCAAAGCATTCATGGGCCGGGAATTTGTAGACAAGATGAACGGCGCCATGGATCAGGGCCAAGCCGCGATCGACATGCAGAAATCCGGCCAGTGGCTGGCCATGAGCGGACTGGACGCCACTGCTGAAGTGGTAGCCATTGAAGACACGGGTGCGTTGATTAACATGAATCCAGTCGTGAAACTGACCCTGAAGGTCACTCCATCCATGGGCATGCCCGCCTTTGACACCGCAGGCGAATGCACGGTCTCCAAGATTGCCATTCCGCGCAAGGGCGACACGATCAAGATCAAGTACAACCCCGCGGACCCGAAACAATTTGTCGTAATGTCATAAAGATTTATCAACAGCGATTCATGACAAAAAGAAGAGCAGTGCTTACCGCTCTTCTTTTTGTTTCACAACGTAAATGCCCTCTCCGCTGATTAAACAGTGGCTTGAGGATAACTTAAGAGATCAACCCCCGGCTCTCACATGTTGAATTTATTGTTGTTTAGAGGAATTGGAGTTTGAGGCCCGATTTCGGTAGAGACGCTCGTTAGGGACAGAGCACATTTTCGGCAGGTCGACAGGGATAGCAAGGAAGTCAGCAATCGCGTGGCAGGAATCGTCTGGTCTGACCATTAACTGATTGTAATCCACATACAACACATCTATATTGGGCTGGCGCGCCAACCAATATTTGATGGCAGACAAATGTTCACGGATTTGTTTTTCCATTTCAGCATCGTTAATCCGCGCTTCTTCGTTTCTGCGAGCCAGCATTTTCCGTTGTGAGGTCAGGATTTCCTTTATTTCCCTTTCCATGAAGATGATCTTGTAGCGGTCAACATCAGGAAGGTGTTCCAGCAAAGAGGAAACGACTTTCACGGCTTTGTGGTCGGCCTGGGCAAGCCATTTCGTTTGTCCCTTCACTAATTGTTTGACCGGCTCGAATTCAAAGTAACCATTGGGGTTATCTTCATCCGCCTCACGGAGCGAATCAGTTATAACGGGGACCCCGCCCTCCGCCAACATCTTCATCATCATGGATGTTCCAGAGCGCGGCAGTCCCGAGACCACGATGATCGTCCTAGGTCTATCCTTCCGGAGCGGTTCCTTTCCAAACAATTTCTTTATCATACTTTACACGCCAGCCATCAAAGATATCCAAGACCCTTGAGTCTCTCTTCCAAATCCTTCTGCCCATGCGGTCCCATTTTGGAGGGAGGCTTGATATAAGATTGATCAAGGTGTTTGCCCAGGGCAAGAAAGGGAATATCTCTGAAGGAAAGACCGGGCATGTTCTTAATATCGCGGTTGGCAAAAATCACAGCGGGCACTTTGGTTGAATCGATACAATGATCAGCTCCCCAGTGATCAGTGTTGGCCTCCACTGAAATGGATGCAGATTTTCCCAACCCGGTTTCAGAAGAGGCGCGGAATCCGGGAGCGTAACCAATCACAAGGTCCGGACCGAGGCGGGCATAAGGACCGTTGAAAGCTTCGTGCTTCAGCAAAACGCGGCTGATCACCTGTCTGCCATCCTCAACCGTCCAGCTCAATAACTTGGTTTTGATCTCTTCGAGCAGGTTTTCTATTTCCTGCGGTTGAACAACACCCTTGCCCTCGCGGTTTGCGATGTTGAGGTATACACTGTTTAATCCAAGCGCATAGGCTCTGGTGTCTTCCCATGCCACACAGGTCAGATCGGGGGATTCTGCCTGGCGCGATAACCTCATATATCCATTTTCAACCAGCCAGCGATTAAGGTGTATCTTGTTTTCAAAGGTACGGAATCCGTGATCAGACAGGATAAGCAAACGAACCTTTTCGAGACCGCGTTGGTCAATTCTTGTCTGGACTTCCCCCACAAACTGATCAAGCTTCATGTACCATTGCTCAACAATATCCCGATCTCTTCGCAGGAACATGTGTTGCACGCGGTCGAGGCAGTCGAAAATCCCCGCCAAGACACCTTCACTAAATCTATCCAACTGAAGGAAGAATATTTTTTTGCGCGAGGCAAAAATAGAATCACAAAGGTTTAAGAATTGTTCATCGGTGATACAGTTATCCTCAAGAGCATTCGTATCCTGCGGCCATCCAAGCGTAAGGAAGGGCCCGGTCTTTTCCCACGAGTCTTTGACGAGAGATGAGGGAGTGGCGTAGTGCCAAAGGGAGTGCAGGGGGTGGATTTGTAAAGGAAGGAAATATAGGCTGACCCTGCCTTTTATTTTCGTTAGGATAATCTGTGTGATGGCATGAATAGTAAATGCAAAGCCAGCTTGGAATTTCAGCTCAATGATCGGACTCCATGTGCCAAGCGACAACTGAATTGTTTGCTTTCCGATAGTCAGGTTCGCGGACTTATCATCAATGATATCAACCATTACCGGAAGAGTTGCCGGGCGCATCCCGTCTTTGGCCTTGACCTGCGGCCCTTCCAACATTGCGGCGAATCGTCCGCTATTGACAGCCTTAAGAGGGATTACTTTGACCTTTTTCTTCTCTTCAGGCTCGGTGGTCAAATAAGTCCCAACCCCCAACTGCCCACGGATATCCGGCGTTCCAAGGCCGGGAATAGTTGCAACGGGAAGTTCGGGTCTTGCCGGGAACAAAGCCGGCCACCACAACGCGGTGGCTGGATATCCCATATCGGCCGCCTCCTGAAAAATAGTCCTCGTCGTGTACGGAGGCAGAAATTGCTCACCCAGAACATTTCGTTTGGTAGGCAACAAAGAAACGTATGGAACATACGTTTCTGGAACGCGGTGAACAAAATCGAAAATCCCGTGCGACCCAGGGTCCACCCCGGTGGCCATGCTTGTCCAGGATACTTCCGTTTGTGGAGGAGAACAGACCTCTAAGCGAGAATAACCGCCCTGACTCACAAACTTCGTCAAATTCGGCATCTTGCCGGCATTTTGAAGTTTTTCAAAGATGGCCGGGTCAAACGAGTCGAATCCTACAATAATCGTTTGCATTTATTCTTGATCTTCGGTTTTGTCCTTGCGCATCTTTCTGCGAAGTTGTGAAATATATCCGCGGATCTTGCCAGAAAATACAAGTACAACGCCTGAGACCGCGATGAACACCGCCGCGAGCGCCTGGAATAAAATGCCGCCAGTATTGGGATCAATATACATAGTTCCTCACAATCCTTGAATGTGGCGGTATTTTACCACCATGCAGTAGGATTCACTTTTGATAAGATGCTCAAACCCATTATCGCGCTTGTGACCAGATTTATGACAAAGAACGCTTGTTTTTCGCGGTTTCTGACTTTCAGAACAGGTTCTTATTCTCGCCCACCCATTTGACCAATCTCTCAATCCCATCCTCGAGGTCAATCTTTGGCTCCCAGCCCAGTTCCTTTTTCGCCTTGCTGAAATCAGCATAGAACACTCGCTGGTCGCCGGGACGCCAGTCGGCGCGCGAGACGGGAATGTGTCTGCCAAGCAACTTCTCAAGCATGGGGCCGAACTCGGCCCACACAGCCAGCACATTGCGGGTCCCGCCGCCCATGTTGTAGACCTGACCGCGCGCAACATCTATTTTTTCAATCGCGGCGTCGTAGGCGTTGAGCAAATCGTCCACGTGCAAAACGTCGCGCACCTGTTTGCCGTCACCGTAGATCGTGATCGGACGTCCTGTCACCGCGGCGATGATCATCCAAGCCAGCCAGCCCTGATCCTCAACTCCAAATTGGCGCGGGCCATAAATGCAACTTTGGCGCATCACCACGGTGGGCAAATCATAAATGCGTGCATAATCGCGCACATATTGATCGCCCGTTCCCTTCGAACAACCATACGGCGAATGAAAATCAAGCGGCTGAGTTTCAGGGCAACCCATTTTCAGATCCGCGTAACGCCAGCGCGTGGCATCTTCGACCACTTTCACATCGTCCATGCCGCCGTACACTTTATTGGTCGAAGCATAAATGAAGACGGGACTACGGCCCGATAAACGCGCGGCTTCCAATGCATTGAATGTGCCCAATGCGTTGCACTCAAAGTCATCGCGCGGATTGGTAACGGAGGTGGTCACTGCGACCTGCCCGGCCAGATGCACGATCACATCGGACCCGCGAGCGGCTTCCGTTAATTTGGCCGCCTCGCGCACATCCCCAACGATCAAGCTAAAAGACTTTTCGCCATGAGTCGCTTTCAACCATTCGATATTACGCGGCGCACCACCGCGGCTGAGGTTATCGTAGATAGTCACCTTTTCGCCGCGTTCGAGCAAACGATGGACGTAGTTCGAGCCGATGAACCCGGCGCCGCCGGTGACCAGATAATTACGCGACATACTGTCTCCTTCCCATTTATCACTGCTGATAATAATAGGTGCGGCGCTGTGCAAAAAGATTCACCGCCAGCATCCCAAACACAAACCCGCCGACGTGCGCCCACCACGCGATCCCGCTCCCGCCGCTCGAGCCTTCCAAAGCCAGGAAGCCCGAGAACAACTGTGAGATGAACCAAAACAGCAGGAAGATCGTAGCCGGAATTTCTATAATCGTGAAGATGAAGAAGATTGGCACGAGACTGGCCACACGGGCGCGCGGGAAAGAGATGAGATACGCGCCGAGCACACCAGCAATTGCGCCGCTGGCTCCGATCATCGGCGCGCCGCCTCCTTTTAGCAGAAACGACTCAAGCAGGGCCGCGGCGATTCCGCTTAGCAGGTAGAAGATGAGATAACGTCCTCCGCCCAAACGATCTTCGATATTATCGCCGAAGATAAACAGCACCCACATGTTGCTCACGATGTGGAACCAGCCGCCATGCAGGAACATGGCGGTAAAGATCCTAATCCATTCTGTTTCAGGATGAGCAAAGAACTGAGTCGGAATCAATCCCCACATCCGTATCAAACCTTCCAGAGCAGAGGAACTGAGACTGAGCTCGTACAGAAAGACCAATACATTCAAACCAATCAAAGCCCAATTAACCACAGGGATTCTGCGCGAACGCAGTGTGTCGTAGAGGGGGATCACGGTCACTCACCTTTCAGCTTCTATTTCATCCGATCCTGATACGATTTCTTCCTCGCTTGTGCAGGGATTATGTTGCATTCGTTTCTTCCTGTGACTCGGCTTCCTGCTGGCGGCGCAATTGATGATAAATCCCTGAGAGCGTCTGACCTTCAGTGGACAGCGCATAAATGCCAAGCACAAGTGTGATGATATAGTTCAACAGATGCGCTGTAACCGCAACCGCAACCGAACGCGCCTCGTCAGAGGTGACAAGAGTCAACGCGCCGCCCAACGCCGCTTCGTAAGTCCCGACTGCGCCGGGGGCCGAAGGGACAGCTCCCCCAAACGCGGCCGCTCCGAGTCCGAAGACTGCCCAGGACATCTGCGCCGCAGGAAAGAACGCTATGATAACAAAATAAAACTGGATGATAGCCCAGGCCCAGTTAAGGGCCATAAGGCCCAGGGTCCGTAAGAAGCGCCAGCCGTCCGTCAAGATTGCAAGACCGTCAAAAAAAGGCGGAAGAAAATGTCCTCCAGCTTTTTCCAGCCAGGGCAGACGATGAAGTTGCCGGATTGCCCAATCGCGATTGCGCGCCAGGATATACAAGGTCAGCATTCCGATCACAACCAGGACACCGACAACGATGGAGATGCTTTCCGCGCCGGACGAATTGACCACAAACGGAAGCGCTATTAAAAGCAGCGCGGCTGAGAAAGCCAGATCGAACGCGCGCTCGAGGACGATGGTTGGCAAAACTTCCATGAAGTTAAGCGTTGCTCTCCGCCCCAACAAAAAAGCCCGCCCAATTTCGCCGAGGCGGAACGGCAGAATAGCGTTCAGGAAATAGCCTTCGCACAACACAAGAAAAGTATCTTTGAGAGAAGCCTTCTCTTGCAGAATAGTGCGCCAGACAGCGGTGCGAATCAACAGCCAGATAATTCCCATCGCCACTGAAAGTAACAAAAGCCAATAGTTCGCATTGCGGATGGCTTCGACGAGGCGGTTAAGATCAACGAAATAAAGGATGGCCGCGATGGCAATGAGGCTGATGACCGTGCCGGGGAGCCAATGTTTGATGTCTTTCATAAAATGTCCCATGGGCCCAAAGGAGCCAAACGTATCAAAGGTAACAAAGTCTTTCGGAGCTTTTGGTGCATTTGCACATTTGGCATCATTCCTCTTCCAGTTTCAACACAGCCATGAACGCCTCCTGCGGGATCTCCACATTGCCGACCATCTTGAGGCGTTTCTTGCCCTTCTTCTGTTTCTCGAGCAATTTCTTCTTGCGTGAAATATCGCCGCCGTAGCATTTGGCGAGCACATCTTTGCGCGTGGCTTTGACGTTGGCCCGGCTGATGATGCGCCCACCCGCCGAGGCCTGGACGGCCACATCAAACAGTTGGCGCGGGATAATTTCCTTCAATTTTGTAATCAAGCGCTGGCCTTTGTGGTACGCATCTTTTTTATGGACGATGGCCGCCAGCGCGTCGACTGCATCTCCATTAACGAGAATCTCCAGTTTTTGCAACTCATCGGGACGATACTCAAGAAATTGATAATCGAGCGAAGCATAGCCTTTGGTACGCGACTTCAACTCGTCGAAGAAATCCACGATGATTTCGGAAAGCGGAATTTCATAATTGAGTTGAACGCGATGCGGCGCAGGATATTCCTGCCCCTTGAAAATGCCGCGGCGTTTCGTGACCAAATCCATGATCGGGCCGTAATAATCAGTCGGCGTGATAATCTCGATGGTCATCCATGGCTCGCGGATTTCGAGGATCTTTGATTCATCGTCCGGCAGTGTGGCAGGCGAATCGACTTTCAGGATGGCATTGTCAATCATGACCACTTCATATTCCACCGACGGCGCGGTGAAGAGAACATCCAGATCATATTCGCGCTCAATGCGCTCCTGAATGATTTCCATGTGGAACAAACCGAGAAAACCGGCGCGGAAGCCAAAACCCAGCGCCTGCGAAGTTTCAGGTTGAAAGGTCAACGAGGCATCGTTGAGTTGAAGTTTTTCAAGAGACTCGCGTAGTTCGGGATAATCGTCCGCCTCGACAGGATAGATTCCGGCGAAGACCATCGGCTTCGGGGTGCGGTAACCCGGCAGAGGGTCCGCGGCGGGAGCCGAAGCGCGCGTGATCGTATCGCCTACGCGGCATTCATGCACGGTTTTGAATCCGGTCGCGATGTATCCCACTTCGCCCGATGTCAATTTTTGCACAGGCTTCATGCTTGGCGCGAAGATACCGATCTCCACCGGCTTCATATCCACCTTGGTTGCGAACATGCGCAGAACATCGGTGGATGTGAACGAACCTTCAAACACGCGCACGTAAGCGATGACACCTTTATATGAGTCGTAATGCGAGTCGAAGATCAGCGCGCGCATGGCTTCATCCGGCACGTCTTTGGGAGGCGGGACGCGCGCGACAATCGCCTCGAGGACTTGATCCACGTTCAAGCCTTCTTTCGCCGAAATGCGAATCACCGCCTCAGCCCGGACCCCGAGCAGGCTGGCAACATCTTCGGCCACTTCATCGGGCCGGGCCGACGGCAGATCAATTTTGTTGATAACGGGGATGACGGTGAGATCAGCATCCAAGGCTTGATATAAATTTGCGAGGGTCTGCGCTTCGATGCCCTGCGTTGCGTCCACAACCAGCACCGCGCCCTCGCACGCCTTGAGCGCGCGGCTGACTTCATAACTAAAGTCCACATGACCAGGTGTATCAATCAGATTGATCTCGTAATTATTTCCATCTTTGGCTGTATAAAACATGCGCACTGCGGAGGCCTTGATGGTCACGCCTTTTTCGCGTTCAAGGTCCATCGTATCGAGCACCTGCGCGCTCATATCACGATCAGAAATCGTGCCGGTAAGTTGAAGCAGACGGTCAGCCAGCGTGGACTTGCCATGGTCCACGTGCGCGATGATGCAAAAGTTGCGGATGTGCGAGGTCATAAGCGACCGAAAGTATAACCGAGTTTTAAGCACAAAGACCATGCTAAGTGGAGTCGGAGCAACACAAAGGGCGCAAAGTTAAAAAATAGATTCAACCAATTTGAGAACATCCTGTGTTGGATTGTTCATGTCCAACCACGCTAAAAACTCAGCATTCCCCTTTGGTCCCAACAGCGGACTCTTGATCAGCCCGCGCAGACCGAAACCTTGAGACTGAGCAAAAGCCAGCACATCCAGCAGGACTTGTTTATGGATGTTCGCGTCGCGGATGACGCCATCGCCGCGCGAGACGTCTTTTTTTCCGGCTTCGAACTGGGGTTTGATCAGAGCAATGATACCCCCCTTGCCCCTTCGGGGCACTCCCCCCATTTTCTCCGAAAATGGGGGGAGATGGAGGGGGCTCAACCACTTTTTCACCACCGGCAGTAATATCTTCAACGAAATAAACGACGCATCAATCGTGACGAGAGAAATTTTCTCCGGCAACGATTCAACAAAGCGCGCGTTGGTCTCCTCCATGACCACGACGCGCGGGTCGTTGCGCAATTTCCAGTGCAAAATCCCTTTGCCCACGTCAATCGCGTAGACTTTTGCCGCGCCGCGCTGGAGCAGGCAATCCGTGAATCCGCCGGTGGACGCGCCGACATCCGCGCAGACCAATCCATTTACATCAATGGCAAATGCCTCGAGCGCCGCTTCCAGTTTTTCACCGCCGCGCGAGACGAAGCGCGGCCCGGAATCAACCGTCAGCGTGGCAGAAGGTTCGATCAGCGCGGCCGCTTTCAGGGCAGTTTGACCGTTCACGCGCACCTGTCCCGCCATGATCAACGCCTGAGCCTTGGCGCGCGATTCGGCCAGTCCGCTTTCGACCAGCAAAACATCCAGACGGGTTTTGGGCATGAGTTCATTGTAATTCGGGAATCGGAATTCGAGAATCGGGCACTATCCCAGATTCCGAATCACGATTCCCGATTCCCAAATATCGAGTGTAAAATTGCCCCATGTTCACCGCCCTCTTGAAAACCATGCGCCCGCGCCAGTGGACAAAGAATGTCTTCATCTTTGCCGCGCTGGTATTCGACAAACAATTTTTCATCGCCGAGTCGTTCCTGCGGACACTGGCGGGCTTCGCGTTGTTTTGTTTGATCTCATCATCGGTTTATATCTTCAACGACCTGGCTGACATCGAAGCCGACCGCCAACATCCGGAGAAAAAGAAGCGGCCGATTCCATCAGGCAAACTTCCGGTCGGTGTTGCGTGGCTGGCAGGAATCATATTGGTATTGATTACGCTTGGGCCTGGCTATTGGCTCTCGCCACCCTTCGCGGCAGTGATGGGCGCGTACTTCATCATCAATCTCGCATATTCAAAATGGTTCAAACACGTTCCGATTCTCGACGTGCTCATCATTTCGGCAGGTTTCGTTTTGCGCGTCGCGGCGGGTGTGACACTTATCCACGTCGAACGTTTTTCGCCGTGGCTGTATGTTGTGATGACTTTGCTCTCGCTTTTCCTCGGCTTTGGCAAACGCCG
>Ga0334722_10005546_pt1 | contig 12695 bp, 22 predicted proteins | sample C3_bottom_MG_FD_207210 | JGI IMG/M metagenome (GOLD analysis project Ga0334722, IMG submission 207210) | Sediment microbial communities from Yellowstone Lake, YNP, Wyoming, USA - C3_bottom | ecosystem: Environmental > Aquatic > Freshwater > Lake > Sediment | place: USA: Wyoming | collected...
TTTTGTGAATCCCATTCGCAACAGGTAAATATGTTTTCAGATGAAAAATGATGATATACCTAATATAGATGATATTATTAACATACTTCCTATCATCCCTGAGAGAAACGATGGGATAAATCAACAGCTACCAGAATTACAACGAATTGCTAATAGACTTGGCATGTATGCTGCTGCTGATAGAATTAGTGGAATTATTTTAAAAAAGAAGAGTTTAAATACCTTTGGGTAAATCCTGATTGTTGTAATGGTCTTGGAAATATCAAAGGATTTACCACCACAAGCATAAATAAAAGTTAACAACATTTTGAAAACCCATTATTCCTTATAAATAAAGGAGTAGTGGGTTTTGGTGTTTGTTGTTAACTTTTATAAATAGATGTAAGTTGTTAACCTAATAGGTGATTTAATATGTCGAAGAGTTCAAAGGGTGGAGAATTTGAAAGATATGTATGTAAATTTTTGACAACTTACATGGGCGGTGATCCTAAAAAGCCTTATCTATGGAGAACACCAGGAAGTGGTAGTAGATGTACTATTCATGGTGATGAAAATATGAGTGGTGATATTATTGCTATCAGAGAAGAAGGCAAAGCTATTTGTAGCTATCTTTCGGTGGAATGTAAAACTGGATATGATGATATGTCCCTTGATAAGTTTCTTAAAGAAAATAAGTCTGATCCACTAAAAGCTTTTTGGGATCAATGTATTAGAGACTCCACCGAATCTGGAAAGATGCCTATGGTGATATATCGAAAGAAGGGTTTGCCCTCGCCTTGGGTTTGTATTGATGATAAGTTATTTAAGAAGCTAAAAACAAATACTTTAGGCATGAGATATATCTTCTTAAATTGGAATAACGAGCTACCTGATATGTATATATTTGAAATGAATACTTTTTTTGAAGTAATTACCTTTGATATAATGAAGAAGGCTCTTAAATGCAAATAAGAATAAAACCAACAGAGTTTAACACTTTAATTACTCTATATATCAGTGAGATAGTTAATAAGGGGTTCGACTATAAGAAAAGCCTTGAGGATACTATCAATAAGAATCCTACTGCTAAACTTCTTAATGAGGAACGAAAAGAAAGGGTTATTAAGAGAGATTGGAAGCCATCAGATGAAAAAGAGTTTAATGATCAACTTAAAAAGCTTATTCCATCATTGGATATAAATGCTCTGAAAGACTTTGATAGTTTCCTTAAGCAAATAAAAAACCTTAATATGAATACATGGTTGCTGAATAATACCGTTAAGCAGAATAGTAATATACGATTGGATTGTAAGAGGATGGTTAATAAGCTATCCAATAATGATGTAAAAGAAATAATTATAATGTTGTAAGGGTAATATAATGGCAGCTATTCAAGTAGATAGAAATGATTTTGCTAATTTGATTATATCATTCATTCTGGATAATATGCTTCATAAGAGTGATATGATTATTGAGAATGAACGATGGTTTGAACTTGTTAAGAAAATGGAAGGAGCAGGACTTAAAGGAAAGATGTTAGAAGCCTACCTAAATATGCCAACTGAACAAAGAGGCAACTATAGGCGTATTATGACTTCTTTCTACTCTGATACTGGTAATATCATTAATATCAAAAGTAAGTCGGATATTAAGGAGGATGCTAGTTATAAGTATAAAATGAAAGATATGATTAAGGAAGTAACTAAGATAGTTAAGAAGGAAGAAATAAAAACTGGATTCGGTGTGAATTCAGCTAAGATGGATAGAATCATTGAACATGTGATTAACAAGCAACTTAAATTTGAAGGAGAAGAATGATGGGCGAATTTACTGATGGGTTTAGTAGTAGTCAGGCTAATATGGCAAGGAACGATAAAGACCAAACTGTTGGTGGTCAGGAGGGGGGATATGAGACAGATGCTCCTGGCGTGTTTTCTCATGATAAGGTAAAAGTAGGTATTGACGAATTCCCTGTCTTCGATATATCTACCCGTGATTTCGAAAATGTCTCGCAATATGGTAGGCAACGCACTCGCTTCTCTGATCCTGAGAGTAAAACAGCAGCCGATTATATGAAAACAACTAGGTATCAAAGACCTTTTTATGTTAGGGCTGATGATCCAGCTGGCACAGGAAAGAAGTTCATACGACGAATTAAATAGCTTCTATAAATAGTAGTAAGAAGCAGAAGATTGATCCCTTCTGATAGCAACAGGCTAGAGTGGGAATATACTCCTAATATGTTCCCTACTTCTTCCAACAATGTCTTGGGAGGACAATCTTAGTATGAAGAAAAATGGGCGACCTGGATTAACCACTGATGAGTTTATTAGACGAAGTATAGAAAAACATGGCGACTATTGCGACTATAGTTTAGTTGTTTATAAGGAATTAGAAACACCTGTGTCTATTATATGTCACACACATGGCGAATTCAAACAAAAACCAGCCATTCATTTAAGGGCGAAGTTTCCTTGCCCTAAGTGTATTCATGAGAAAAATTCTAAGAAACATACTTTAACAACCGAGGAATTTGTTGAAAGATGTATTATAAAGCATGGAGATAGGTTTGACTATAGCAAAACTAAATATAAAAACTCATCCTCGAAAGCTGTATTTATTTGTAAAGATCATGGAGAATTCACTGCATCTATAAGGACTCATTTAAATGGGAACGGTGGATGTTCTAAATGTATCAATACCTCAAAAATTAACAAAACTTCTTATTTTATTACTAAATCAATAGAACGACATGGAAATAAATATAACTACGACGAGTCTAAATACGTTGGTGGTAAATCATCCATTAAGATATTTTGTAATAATTGTAATAGCTATTTTAATCAAATAGCAGCAAATCATGTTAATGGGGCTAATTGCCCTAACTGTGTAGTAAGGTGTAAACCAAAAACAACTGAGCAATTTATATTAGAAGCTAGAAATGTGTATGGTGGAATGTATGATTACTCTCTTGTTGATTACATAACCAATCATCATAAAGTTAATATTATTTGTAAAGAACATGGTGTTTTTAACATATCCTCTATTGGTCATATAGGTGGTCGTGGTTGTCCAATATGTTCAAGATTAAATACTAGATTATCAAAAGAACATTTTATAGAAAAAGCCAATAAAGTTCATAATAATAAATTTGGTTATAATAGAGTTGTGTATGATGGTATTCATAATAAGGTTGAAATATATTGCCCAGACCATGACGGATATTTCTTACAAGAACCACATTCTCATTTAAAAGGCAATGCATGTTTAATATGTAGTGGTAGAGATGTTAATTATTACACTGATAATAATTTGTGCTCCTATGTAGAACATAGGAAGAGGATTGGGTTATATGAGAATACAAGAGAAGGTGATCGTGGTGTATTAGAGGTATCTTGTAAACAATGTCACCATTGGTTCGTCCCTAGTAGAGAAAGTGTTAGAATTAGATATAATGCTATACTAGGAAAAAGACCAGGAGAGTGTAACCTATATTGCTCTGATGAGTGTAAAGAAAAGTGTGATACTTTTGGTCAACAACTATATCCAAAAAGTTTTAAGCCGTATAGAAAACAAGAAAATCAAAGAGATAGTTCGGATCAATCAGCATTTAGACAACGAATATTAGATGAATATGGCTCAACTTGTGAGGTATGTGGTAAAAGTGGTGTAGCTGTAGATGCTCATCATGAGATACCGCTATCTATGTGTGATATAGATATAATGTTATGGGATGTCGATAATGGAGTTGTTGTTTGTAAGTATTGTCACCATAAAAAGCTTCATGTTGGTGATTGTAGTCCTACTAAGTTATCAAAAAATAAATAAAACCATTGACATTGTTAGTGGTTATTGATAAGATAATAAAACTAACTTGTATTTAAGACTAACAATTTGTGGGTGGTGAGATGCAGACAACTATTTTTCATGATATGAATAACGCCGTAATTAGGTGTTTATTTTCAACTAATGTTATTCAGCGCAACTTAGATGGTACTGTTGGATATATTGATTGGGAGTATTGGGAGTATCTAGTATTCTCTTCAATATATCAATCTATTGTTGTAACTAACAATGTTAATGATGTTGTATTAGCTGTCGATGGTAATAACACTTGGCGTAAATCCTTCTGGAAGCGATATAAAGAAACCAGAAAGGAGAAACGAGAAGCGCAGGATGAAGTTGATTGGGATGTGTTTTTTGGAAAGTATTCTGATCTACAGGATGAATTCAGAAAACACTTACCTTTTAAGATCATTAAGCTAGATGGTGCTGAAGGTGATGATATCATTGGAACACTTGTTATAGCTAACACTGAGAGGTCACATATAGTATCAGTCGATAAAGACTTTACTCAGTTGTATAAGAAAGGGATTGTAAGTATATATAATCCTATCACTAAGCTCTTAGTTGAGCATCCAAGCGTAGATATGTGGCTACTTGAGGAAATCTTCACAGGCCAGAAGAAAGACTTCATTCTGAATCTAAAAACACCTCTTGATATTCCCCTTGATGTTAGAAAACCAGGATTTGGGACTTCAGCCTTTGAGAAGGTTGTTGTCTATGGTTGGGAAAAATGGCTTACTGATAACAACCTTTGGGATCGATATGAGATGAATAAAACTCTTATAGACTTCGCTAGGATTCCTGAAAAAGTTCAAACTAATATCAAGAATGTATATAGCAAGTATGAAACTCCTGCACTTAGTATGGTTTCTGAGTTCTTTAAGATTCATCCTTGGCCTGAGTATCTTGAAAAAATGCATACCGTTGAGACAACACTTGGAGCTATAAGCTAATGAATATTAAAGATAGATTCCCTAGAGCACCTTTGATTAAATTTGTGTGGATTGATAGATTAAGTGTAACAGCAAAAAATGTAAAGAAACCTGTATATAAAAGGTATGCTAATTTCGGAAATCTATATATTCCATTTTTATGTGTTAATATTCAATGGAGATTGTCTTGGTTGCCTGAAGCTGCTTATGAGATTGGATATGATACCTGTTATAGAATCCTAAATGGATTAGGTGATAAGAAATGAATGATATAGGTGTTCTTGATTTAATATCTCAGATTGGTATAGCACTTACTTCTATTGTATCTATTAAGTATTTGGCTAGTAAAGAGTATAGGAAAGGATTTTTGATATCTATATTAGGTCAACCTTTTTGGTTGTATTCTACTATATCAAATAAACAATACGGAATGCTCATCGTTACCGTATATATGACGTATAATTTTGCGAGAGGATATTTGAATCATGTTGAAAATTAAAGTAAAGTATCATAAGAATGATATCGAGAGATTGTCTAAAATTTCTATTGGTGATTGGATTGATCTCAGGGTAGCTGAAGATTATCAATTATTTAAAGGCGATTATAAGTTATTAAGTTTGGGATTATCTATGCAACTTCCTGATGGATATGAGGCTCATGTTGTTAGTCGATCATCTACATTTAAGAATTTTGGTGTATTACAAACCAATTCTTTCGGAGTTATTGATAATTCATATAATTCTGATTCTGATTTGTGGATGTATCCAGCATATGCAACTAAAGATATATTTATTCCTAAAAACACTAGATTATGTCAGTTTAGGATAACAAAAAATCAACCATCTATTGAGTTTGAAGAGGTAGATACATTAGGTAATGAAGAACGTGGTGGATTTGGTAGCACAGGCACTAAATGAATATAAGTAAAGTTCTTAAAATAGGTGATATGCTGGAAGAATTAGCAGAAGCAACAGATACCACCATCTTTGATGTTGTTGATGCTTTGGTTGGTATATGTTTTAGCGAGTCTGATGGTGAAGAAATAAAACAATATAATAGAGATATTAGATTCGATGAATGAGTTCCTACTTGATGATGACGAATATCAATGTTATTTGGATTGGGTAGATGAACATCGATTAGAGTGTTTATGTATGGGGTTTAATGATATTGGTGGTGATCATACATTTCATTTTGCACCAACAAAGACTTCATTAGGTATTATAAAATATGTTACTTGCTCGTGTAGTCCTGCTACTAAATATTATTTAAATTTGGAGTGCTCTTATGATTAGAGGTCGAGATGAAGTTGAGACATTAAAGCTTATGGTTGGGCTGTTGGTGATGTTTTAGAAGGAACAGAAACTTGTGGTTTTTATATCAATTGATCGTATCCTTATAACTGCTATGGGGGAACAAAGGTTTTTATGTAAATGGGATTATAAGTGTCGTGGTATATATGCTGATGAGTCGGGAAACACTACCTTATCATGTAGAGAATGGAAAAAAGTATGACATTGTTATATGCTGGTGTTGGAAGTCGAGAGTCTCCTGGCACTATACTTGAGATGATGACGCAAATGGCAACCACTCTAGCAAACAAAGGATTTACTTTGAGAAGTGGTGGTTGTTGTGGATACTCTGATATGGAAGGAAACGCAGTATCAGGAAGAAATGTTGTTGTCGAGATGTGTAATAAGTGTTATAATGAATGTCTATCTAAAGCTGTACGTAAATATATGGAGATAAAAAATGAGAAAACTTCTACTAACGATTGAACTCGAATATGATAATGAGTTATACGGTGATGATCCTGAAGAAAAAGATTGGTTATTTAATCATATTCTTCTTAACAATATAGAAAGAGACACAAGCGAAGAGCTTATTTTGTTTTCTAATGAAATAGGCGATGAAGTTGGGATTGTGACCGTTATTGACATACAGGAGATTAAATGATAATTGATGAAAATCTAAAAACGTGGGCTAATGAAAGAGATTTAGAAAAGATTGCTGCTATTGAAAAAACAGGGTCTTGTGGTAAAGCTGCAATATTAATGGGTATTGGTAAATCATCTGTTTCTAATTCTATTCGAAGATTAAAAGCAAGAGCAGCTAAATCAGGGTATGCTCCAGAGTGTAATCTTAATAGTCCAGTTCCTGAAGGATATAAGATTCAAGGAACATCTACATTATATGATGATGCTGGTAATGTCAAGCTTCAATGGGTTAAGACTAATGAGGATCGAGAAGCATTCTTAGAGGCTTCTAAAATTGCTGTGGAAGCACTTTGTGAAGAAGTTAAGGGCAAGAGTCCCAAAGTAAAGATTCCCTTTCAGCATCAAAACGATAAGCTTCTTACACTATATCCGTTGGGTGATGCTCATGTTGGTATGTTTGCCTCAAAGGAAGAGTCTGGAGAGGATTATAACTGTCAAATTGCTGCTGATACCATTACTAGCGGGTTTAACTCATTAGTAGCTAGTGCTCCTAATTCAAAATATTGTTTGATAGCCAATGTTGGTGATTGGCTACATACTGATAACTCCACTAACCAAACAAGACGATCTGGTAATATACTTGATGTTGATGGTAGATGGTCTAGTATTTTTAAGACAGGTGTTTTAATTTTAAGGTCTTGTATAAATAAAGCACTCGAAAAGCATGAGTATGTTAAGGTAGTTAATGCTATCGGCAATCATGATGATGATTCTGCTTATGCTCTTTCTTTAGTTCTCAGTGCTTACTTTGATAATAATCCTAGAGTTGAAATTGAAGATACTCATAAAATTCATAAGTATCACAAATTTGGTAATACATTATTTGGTATTACTCATCATGGCAGTAGAAAGATTGATGACCTCCCAATGGTCATGGCCACCGATCAACCAAAGGAGTGGGGTGATACATTATATCGTCACTGGATTACTGGTCATATCCATCATAAGACTGTTCAAGAATATCGAGGATGCGTGGTGGAATCCTTTAGGTCTATATCGCCCAATGATGCTTGGTCAACAGGTGCTGGTTTTCGTTCAGGTAGAGATATGCAATTAGTTGTGTTTCATTCTGAATATGGCGAGACTGCTAGATATAGATTTGATATCAATCAAAATAGGTGATATATGAAATTACAACGTGTTAAATGTTTTTTTGGTTTTCATGATAGGAAAACCTTTGTTCATAATTTTCGTAGTGCTTCTGACGAAAACTTTCTAGCTACTGTTGGTTGGTGTCATTGTAATACGTGTGGATGGTCTAAAATTAAATTCTTTTATGGAAACTAAAATGAAACTTATTAGAGTAGAGAGAATAATCAATAGTCAGACATATGCTCCAGAGATAAAAGTAACACTGTCATTTCCTATAGAGTTTGTTATAGACAGTAAGGACATGGTGAATGATGATGAAATGGCTAAAGCATTAGGACATGAATTGATATTTTTAATGAGGAAGCTAGATGACAGAAGCAAGTAAAAGTCTATGTGAGTTAATCAGGGATAGTGATCCAAACTTAGAGATTGATGAAACATTCCCTGTCGAAGATTATGTTAATATACTTTTTGACTATAATGAGTGGAAAAACAATATGATTAATGAGTATAGAATATCATATAATCGTGATAGGCATTCAAGAAATGATAGATTGGCTGGTAATTTAGTGAATAATATTCTTCAGTTTATACCGCCTATTATATCAAGCACCAAACTATATATGAATATTGCTATTCGTTTAGAAATATTATTTTTTAAGTATTATGATAGACAACCATATCAACAAACGTATGAGTATCTATATATTGATGAATTTAAAAAGTGTAAAGGATTTATGACTAAATCTGTTGGTATATATAAAAAACACACTATAGAAGCAAGATCATTTAAGTTCGAAGATGTTCAGTCTGTTAGAGAGTTTGTGATGTCCAATAACTTGATTATATATAAATGTATTCAATATAAAGGCGTTAATAATGGTATTATATTAAGAGCAGTTGAATTATAACCCACTAACTTCCCTAATGGGTACTTAATGATACTTAATGGGTACTTAATGGGTTGAAAAAATAACTAATGGGGTGTTATGGAAGTATATAGAACAAAGGATGGACAAGTATCAAAATATGTACATGATGATGGTTCTGAGACAGCTATTAAAACAATTAGTTCTTGTGATAATAGCTTTGGTGTTTCTAGTGATAAGGTAAGACAAAAATACTCTGTATTTATCTCTATATCAGTTGGTTGTAAAGTTAAGTGTGGGTTCTGCTACTTAACCAGTAAGAATTATCCCTACCATGAATTAAGCAATGCTCAAGTTTTACAAAACGTGTTAATGGCTATTGAAGAGGAAGTAAAGCACAATCCAGATTTAAAAGATAAGTATATCAAGCTTGGGTTTATGGGAATGGGTGACGCTTTCCCTTATTCTGCAATTGTATATAACTTAACATTTTCGATACTTGACTATGTTATGAAAAAAGGATATGCTAAAGGTTTAGATGGTGTTGACCTAGCTACTTCATATCCTAGTAGAAAGAACTTTAAAAGTATGTATGGTGGTTATATGCCAATACAAACATACCCTTTGCTTAATGCTAGACTAAAAGATTATCCATATAACCCTAATCATAGTTCGGATAGAAGTAGATTTAGGTTGTTTTACTCATTACATTCAGTAAAACAAGATGTTAGGTCTAAGCTGATTCCTAAATCAGAAAACATGCATAATGCCATTGATGATCTTCAGACTTTGAATAAGTTAGGTGGAATTGATCTTATATATCATTACATGTTTTTGAATGGTGTAAATGACTCCGATGAAGATGTTAATGTTTTGATTGACTTTATGAATGGGTCGCTAGGTGAGAATGCAGAACTTAGAATTTTGAGGTATAATGAATGTGAGAAGTCTATATATCAAGAAAGTGTTATGTTTACTCCTATTGTTAAAAAGCTGTCAATAAATGTTAATAAACTAAAATATCAAATCTCCACTGGTTCTGCTGTGAAAGCTGCTTGTGGTATGTTTCTAATGAAAAAATTAAAGGATAATAAATGATCGAGACAAAGATAGCTGATGACATCTGGAACCAAAAATATCGTGATAACAATGAGTTAGAAGGAGAATTTTATCAAAGACCTGTAAAGGGATTGTTTGATGGATTGTCTGATGATGAATTATCATTGTATTATCCTATAGTTAAGGTATCGACTAGAAAAGAATTCTATGATAAGATGTTAGGTGTTTTCAGTGAGCATAAAGGTATGCTTGCTGGAAGACCTATGCATGCCCTTGGTACTGATAAGACTGATCAAACATTTTCTAACTGTTATGTTATTCCTATCAAGAAAGATTCAATGCGAGGCATCTTCAAGTCAGTTGAAGATGCCGGTATGTCTATGAAAGCTGGTGGTGGTGTTGGTTATAACTTCAGTATCCTAAGACCAAAGAATGCTCTGATTAAGACAAGTGGTGCTGTTTCTTCAGGGCCAGTATCTTTTATGAACATCTATAATGCTGTTTGTGAAACCATCAAGGCTGGTGGTAATAGAAGAGGTGCTCAAATTGCTGTGTTGGATATCTGGCATCCTGATATCATTGAATTTGTTACGTGTAAACGTGCTGGTGATGGAATTCCAGAGAAGTATAAACCATATAAGAACTTCAATCTAAGTGTATATGTTTCTGATGCATTTATTAAGGCTGTTAAGAATGATGATAAATGGGATTTGGTGTTTCCTGATACAGCACATCCAAATTACAATACTGAATGGGATGGTAATATTGATGCTTGGCTTGAAAAGGGATATACTGTTGATGTTTACGAGACAATTAAAGCTAGGGATTTGTGGGATGTAATTGCTAAGTCTAGTTATGACTTTGCCGAACCAGGAATTCTATTTAAGGATACAATTAATAAAGCTAACACCTTATGGTTCTGTGAATATATTGCGTGTAGTAACCCTTGTGGCGAAGTCCCTATGATTGGTTATGGATCGTGTAACCTAGCTCCTGTTAACCTTCCAAAGTATATCACCAATATGTTCACTGATAGTGCTGATTTTGATATGATGTCATTCAAAGAGACTGTTACTTGTCTTGTTATCATGCTTGATAGAATGTTGGATATTAATTTCTATCCATTATCAGAACAGAAAGAACAGGTAGAAAAAACCAGACAGATTGGGTTGGGTCTAACCGGACTAGGTGATATGTTAGCCATGCTAAAGCTAAATTATTCATCTGAAAAAGGTAGGAATTTTGTTGATTCTATTATGCTTCTATATAGAAACACGGCATATAGAACAAGTATCGAACTTGCTAAAGTTAAAGGCTCTTTTAAAATGTGGGATACATTTACACCTGAACAAAAACATCAATTTGTTGAAGGAGAGTTTACCAAGCATTTACCTGATCATATGAAGAAAGAGATTATTGATTATGGTGTTAGAAATAGTCGATTGCTTAGTCTTGCTCCAGTAGGAACTATTTCGCTACTTCTTAATAACGTATCAAGTGGAATTGAACCTATCTTCTTGCTTGAGTATGATAGAAAGATTAAGATTAGTAATGAAGAAACCATTACTGAGACAGTTGAGACATATTCTTGGAAGAAGTATAAAGAGTTTGTTGGACAGGAAAACCCAGAGAAACCTGATTATTTTGAGACAACTGAAGAATTAAATGTTGACGCTCATTTGAAAATGCAAGGATTGATGCAGAAGTATGTGGACGCTAGTATTAGCAAGACCATTAATCTTCCTGCTGAGTATGGGTTTGGAGAATTTAAAGATGTGTATATGAAGGCGCATGGTTTGGGTATTAAGGGTTGCACTACATATAGACCTAATAAGATTCTTGGCTCTGTATTATCTAAGAAAGGTGAGAATGGAATTAGCAATAGACCAGATGAAATTCAACCTCACTTTGCACCTAAAAGGCCAAAAGACTTGCCTTGCCATATTCACCAATGTTCTGTAAAAGGAACTAAGTACTTGATTCTTGTTGGTTTATTAAACGAAACTCCCTTTGAGATGTTTGCTGGTGAGGATAATGATCTTTCAATTCCTTCATATGTTAAAGATGGGATTATTAAGAAGTGTAAGAATGGCACATATAGCCTGGAATATAATACCAAGAGAACATCTATCGAGATTAAGGATATTGCTCAAGTTATGATGGATGGGAATCAAAGAGCTATGACTAGATTGATTAGTCTTTCTCTTCGTCATGGTGTTAATATGGAATTTATTATCAAACAGCTAAAGAAGGCTGGAACAGATATCACTGAATTCTCAATGGCTGTATCTCGAATTCTTGGCACTTACATCAAAGAATATAAGCATGACAAGGGTGAGCTTTGTCCTGAATGCGGAGAACCTATGGTTAGGAAAGAGGGATGTATGGGTTGCTCTTGTGGATACTCAAAGTGTGGATAAAATAAATCTTTGCTTTGTGTGATTACTTAGCTATCTTGTAATTAACCACTAACTATAACTGGAGATTATAAGATGGCTAAGATTACATTAGAGATGAAAAGATGTATGGGTGAGAAGAGTTGTCCTAACTGTGTTTCATCATTAACCAAAGGATATGGATATGCAACTGACTACCATTACAAGTTAACTGGAAAGTTGATTTGTGGTTATGTCGAATGGGATAGTGAATTGGTTGGTATTACTGATTGGTGTCTAATTAAATCTTGACACTAGATAGCTATCCTGTTATTATCAATTTGTAATGGTTGTTAGTGATCAAACAAGTTAAGGAGAGTGTCATGAAAGTAAATGAAGAGATTATTGATTCCCCTGGTGATGTGCGAACCAAGATTAAGAATGGTTATTATAAGAATTGTAAGGATTATCCGGTTTCTAAGAGAGTTTGTCACTCCTGTTTGAAGCTGGCTGATCCTACTCACTCTTATTGTCCGGGTTGTGGAG
>Ga0334722_10005547_pt1 | contig 12695 bp, 10 predicted proteins | sample C3_bottom_MG_FD_207210 | JGI IMG/M metagenome (GOLD analysis project Ga0334722, IMG submission 207210) | Sediment microbial communities from Yellowstone Lake, YNP, Wyoming, USA - C3_bottom | ecosystem: Environmental > Aquatic > Freshwater > Lake > Sediment | place: USA: Wyoming | collected...
CGCTCGCGAGAATATCTCGCGGGCGAAGCTCCATCGAACAAAGTGGTTGTCCCTACCAGAAACTCCATCGGCCTGGGAAGGAACTCCCGATGGTGCGACCAGGGGCACCGTCACGCGAATCCGAGAACCCTTGCCGCGCGGTGCTGGTCACGTCAGGGACGATCGCCGTCCGATGGGGACACACCAGGACGGACCACGCCGGCTGGCGGTGAGCGGTCGATGGCGCCGAGAGCGATGATCAGGCGGCGCGATGTTCGCAGTGATGATGCAAGCCACCGAGGTGCGGGACTTGCACGATCATGCCGCCGGTCGGCGATTGCACAGTCCGTGAGACTGGCGCGTCCTTGTCGAGCGAGAGATGAGTCCGCCACTCGTGGTAGTAGGCGAGGTATTGCCGGATGTGCCGGCGAAGCGAGCGTTCGTTCCACACGATGACATGGTCGAGACACTCGCGCCGCAGGGAGCCGATCACGCGTTCCACGAACGGGTTCTGCCAGGGCGCACGAGGCGCGATCACGACTTCCTCGATGCCCATGGCCCGCATCGTCGCCTGAACGTCCGGTCCGTAGATGCCGTCGCGATCCCGGATGACGAACCGCGGTGCGGAGTCCCAGGGCCACGCCTCGCGGAGCTGCTGCGCGGTCCACGCGGCCGTCGGGTGCGCCGTCACGTTTACGTGGACGACGCGCCGTCGCTCATGCAACAACACGACGAATACGAACAACACGCGAAACGTCGCGGTGGGGACGGTGAAGAAGTCGACCGAGGCGAGCTGGGAGACGTGATTCGTGAGGAACGTCCGCCACGTCTGCGACGGGGGTTTCCCACGAGGGCGACCCAGGTACTTCGCCACGGTGGTCTGTGCGATCTCGATGCCCAGCTTCTGCAGTTCGCCGTGGATGCGCGGAGCGCCCCACAGCGGGTTGGCCGCGTGCATCTGCCGGATGAGAGCCCGGATGTCGAACGCCACGGTCGGCCGGCCCGGCCGTCGCGGGCGTGATTTCCACCGCCAGTAGAGCGCGAACCCGCGGCGATGCCAGCGCACGACGGTGTCGGGCGTGACGATCTGGACGGCCTGTCGCCAGTTCGGCCACACCCGCGAGAGCACGACCCACAGGAAGCGATCGGCGTGACCGAGACGGGGGCGTCTCGGCGCCTGGCGCTGAAGGACGGCGAGTTGATGGCGCAGGGCCAGGATCTCCGCCTCGAGCTCGAGACGTGACCGAACAGTACAACGAACGGCAGCGAACAGGGCGATGAGCAGTGCGGGCATGCCACGGCGGACAGTATCAGTCTCGATCCGAAGCCGCTACCATCACCTTCGGGACCGAGTGTCTGACAGGAGAGGGCAACGACGAACTGTCCAGGTCAGGCGACCAATAGCCGTGCAGGCCCCCGCTGCCGCGACCGCTTCTTCACCACGATTTCTACATCATGGCCGAGCAGGACCACAAACCGCACGAGGCGATCGAGGGAGAAGCCCGATAGCCGCCCGCACCTCAGGGCAGACACCTTGGGTTGATCGACGTCCAGGATCTTGGCCGCCTCAGCCTGAGTCAGCCGGCGGCGTTCGATCAGCTTCGTGATCTTGTGGGCGAGTTCCGCTTTGGCCAGCGCTTCTTCGGGATGGGGAACCCGCAAATCGGCAAACACGTTGCCGCTCCCCACCACAAAGTCTTTCTTGATTGACATGACTCAGTTCTCCCGTGCCGCATGAAGCGTGGCCGCCCGCGTCAGCCGCTGTTTCAGCAAGGCAATGTCCGGCTGCGGCGTGGCGATGCCCTTCTTGGACTTCTTCTGAAACGCATGAAGGACGTACACCCGGTCGTGGAACCGAACGGTATAGACCGCGCGAAACGTGTCGCCTCGGTGGTCGGATACGACCTCCAGGACGCCCGACCCCAGCCCCTTGAACAGCTTGGCGTGCGGGTGCTTTCCGCCGACTTGCGCCAGGTAGATCGCGTATCCGACTTCATCCTGCACCGTCGCCGGAAACTCCTGCAACCGTTCCAACGAATCACCCATCCAAATGACCGGCTTCGGCGCGGGCGTGTTCATCGACACCAGTCTAGGCTATATCTAGCATAAGTTCAAATTGGCCAACTCGAACACGACGAGGAACGCGTGGTGCAATCTCGATCCGGGCGCGCGCGGATCGGTTATCGCCTTTCCCTCCGAATGAGGCCGGAGTACGCGATTTCCGGCCGACATCTGACGATGCACGGCGTCGACGCCCCCTCCTGGATAACCGCTATTTCATAACCGATCGACAGGCCTGACTCGTTGAAATGTGGCCTGAATTCGCGAATCAGACGACGGGCCTTCTAAGCCGGGGGTCCCGCGTTCGAGTCGCGGCGGGCGCGCCAGTTCAGGCCGGTCCCATTCCGGCGACCGGTCGCAACGCTGAACCTACTCGGGCCTGACGATATCGACCGAGATCTCCACCGCCGGAGTCGTCCCTCTGTTCTCGAGCCAGTGTGTGGTGTGTCTATCCTCGGGCCAGCCCACTCCCGGTCCATAGTCCACAGCGACGCCATCTCGATGGTCAGTGATCGTTCCCTGCAGGATGTAGACGGTGCCCGGTCTGTCCTTATGGTCGTGAATCGGGCCAAAGACGCCTCCAGGCTCGAAGGTCACCAGACGCATTCGAAGTTGGCGCCCCGCCATGCCGTCGATCTCGGGGCCGAGGTCAACCGTTGCCAGGAGCTTCGCCGTCACACCTTTCGTCTCAGGTGCGACCTGTTCGCGGCTCATCGCGATCTCCTCTCTGTCGTTCCGTCGGCGAGCGCCCACATCGCGTGCTCGGTGCGCACGAACAGGGTGTTCGCCGCCAATGCCGGCGTGGCCATCGTCGTGTCGCCCATGACGTTCGTGGCCAGGATCCCGAAGTCGCGCCCGGCTCGAATCACGAAGATGTCGCCGGTTTCGCTGACGACGTAGATGCGGCCGTCGGCCGCGACGGGCGACGCCGAGTAGCCTCCCGGCGCGATTCGCTCCTGGTAGATCTGGGCTCCCGTGCGCGGTTCGAACGCCGTGATCACCCCGCGCGACGACACGACGTACAGGATGCCCCGGTACAACAGGGGCGTCGACATGTACGGCCCGTCGCGCAGGTTGCTCCACGCAATCGCGTCGCTCCTGGTGGCGCCGTCCTTGAGGCTCAGGTCGCCGCGCGACCCGGGAACGACGGCGTAGATCGGCTTGATGGGGTTGTAGCCGTTCGTGACGAAAATGAGGCCCGCGCCCGCGATCGGCGTGGGCGTCGTGTTGGTGGTGCTCGGGCCCAGGCGCCACAGTTCCTTCCCGCTCGCCGGGTCGTAGCCCTGGATGAACGGCGCGGCATTGATCACGAGTTCGGCGTGACCGGCAGTCTCAAAGATCGCCGGCGTGGACCACGAGGGATTGGCGTCGCGCGCCGTGCGCCAGACCTCGCGTCCCGAGTTCACGTCGAAGGCGGCCAGATAGCCGTCGCCGAGCGAATCGCAGAGGACGATCACCATCCCGTGATACAGGATGGGCGAGCTGGCCGTGCCCCACGTGTACTCGGGGTTGTTGTGCTTGCCCGCGTGGATGACGCCGAGGTCCTTCTTCCAGACCAGGTTGCCCTTCACGTCGTAGCAGTAGAGTCCTTCCGATCCGAACGACACCACCACGTGGCGCCCGTCGGTCGCCGGCGTTGCCGACGCGTAGCTGTTGTGCGGATGACGGGGGATCTTCGGCGCGCCTTCGTACGCGAGCCGATCCCAGAGGATCCTGCCGGTCGCGCGATCGAGCGCGTACACGCGCCACTGGTGCCGGGCCCTGTCGGTGCGGAAGTCCTGCTCGCCCTTGAGCACGGGCTCGAACACCGACTTCGGGTCGCTGCTGATCGCGGTGGTGAGGAAGAGCCGGTCGCCCCAGACGACGGGGCTCGAATGCCCGAGCCCGGGGATGGGCGTTGTCCAGACGACGTTGCGGCCCGATTCGACGTTCCAGCCAACCGGCGGACGCTGATTGTCGGCCACGCCGGAGCCCTCCGGCCCGCGGAACTGCGGCCACTGCTGCGCGGCGAGAAGCGCGCACGCCGCAACCCAGCACGCCAGGGTCGGACCGGCCAGTTTCTGCATGGGGCCAAGCATATCATCCGGGCATTTGGCGGGTCGCAGGGTAGACTCTTAGTGAACCATGCGGCGTGTCGTGTTCATCGTGCTCGTCGTCGGGATGCTGGCGCAGGCAATGGCGCTCGGTCAGGACTCAGGGCTGCGCGCGTTCGACCGCGTGCTGCTGCTCGAGACGACGAGCGACACCTCGGCCGGTGTGAGTCTCGGTGACATCGATGGCGCCGGGCATCTCGACATCGTGCTCGCCAAGGGGCGGCACTGGCCGCTCAACAACCTCATCCTCCGCAACGACGGGAAGGGCCACTTCACGACCACGGTCCTCGGCGACGCCGCCGATCGCACCTACACCGCCGCGCTCGCCGACCTCGACGGCGACGGTCACCTCGATATCGTGGTCAGCAACGATCGGCCGGACCGGAAGCTCGTCTACCTGAACGACGGCAAGGGGAACTTCCGGGTGGCGGGCACGTTCGGCGAACCCGAGTGGTCCACGCGCTACGTGACGGTTGCCGACCTGAACGGCGACAGGCGTCCCGATCTCATCGTGGCCAACCGAAGCTCGAACGCGGCCAATCCCCGCCCGAGCTTCGTGTGTCTCAACGACGGCAAGGGCGGGTTCCCGACGTGCACGCCGCTGGCGACACAGTCGGCGACGATCGTCGTCGCGTCGGATCTGGACGGCGACGGCTTCGTCGACCTGTTCGTGCCGCATCGCGACGGCGGAAAGAACCTGATCTTCTGGAACGACGGCACCGGGCGGTTCACCGCCGCGCCGTCGATCGTCGGCCCCGAACGCAATGCGATTCGTGCCGCCGCTGCGGCCGACATCAACGGCGATGGCATCGCCGACCTCGTCGTCGGTGATGAACAGACGGGACTGTTCGTGTATCCCGGCGCCGGCCGCCGGACGTTCGATGCGCCGGTCCCGCTCGGCGCCGGTTCCGGCGCGCCGTATTCGATTGCCGTGGCCGATCTCAATCGTGATCGAAGACCCGACATCGTCGTCGGCCGGCAGGAGGCGCGCGGCTCGGTCTTCTTCAACATGAGCGGCGCCAGGATGCCCCGATTCGTCGAGGCGGCCTGGAACGACGGCAAGGGCGCCGTGTACGCGGTGGCGGTTGGCGATCTGGACGGCGATGGCTGGCCCGACATCGCCGCGGCCCGGTCGGACGCCCCCAACGCCGTCTGGTTCAACGGGCCCGCGGGCAGGAAGTAGTCGGGCGAGCCCACGAGCAGGATGTGATGGACCGTCGGTCCTGCGTAGGATCCCCCCGGCCGGATCGGAAGCGCGCACATCACGCATAGTCGATCCATGAACATGGCCCGTGTGAACCGCTCCACCCCAGAGGTCCCGAGTTTCCGGTAGGGACAGGTTGCCGATTACGGCTACGATGTCCTGCATGCCAGCGACCATTGACGAGTTGACGGCGGAGATCCGGGCCTTTCGCGACGCCCGCGACTGGCGGCAGTTCCACAATCCGAAGGAGCTCGCCGTGGCCATCACGGTCGAGGCAGGCGAACTGCTCCAGCACTTCGTCTGGCAGAATCCCGAACAATCGGATCTCCGGGTGGTGGAGCGGCGGGACGAGATCGCGTCGGAAATCGCCGACGTGGCGATTCTCCTGTTCGAGCTGGCCGACAACTCCGGGATCGACGTCGCCGAAGCCGTCCGGGCCAAGCTCGCGCGGAACGAGCAACGCTACCCGGTGGACAAGGCGAGAGGCTCGAACGCCAAGTACAACGAACTGTGACCGGCGACCCATCCACACCCCACCGCCGCCGCCCGCGCTACACCGGCAAGAACCCGCGCCGGTTCGACGAGAAGTACAAGGAGCACGACCCGGAGCGGTACCCCGACACGCTGGCCAAGGTGATCGCCTCGGGCAAGACGCCTGCGGGCGCGCACGTGCCGATCCTGGTTGACGAGATCCTGGAGGCGCTCGACCCGCGGCCCGGCGAGATCGCCGTCGATTGCACGCTCGGTTACGGAGGCCACGCCCGCGCGCTGCTCGGCCGGCTCGGCCCGGGCGGGAAGCTGCTGGGTCTCGATGTGGATCCGCTGGAACTGCCGAAAACCGAGGCCCGGATGCGGCGCCTGGGTTTCGGCCCGGAGGTGTTCGTCGCGCGGCGGTCGAACTTCGCGGGACTGCCGGCTGCACTGGCCGCGGAAGATCTGGCCGGCGCGGACTGCATCCTGGCGGACCTCGGCCTCTCCTCGATGCAGATTGACACGCCTGGCCGAGGCTTCTCCTTCAAGACGCCCGGCCCGCTCGACATGCGGATGAACCCGAACATGGGGCAGCCCGCGTCGGCGTTGGTGCTCGCGTCCAGTGCCGCGGAACTGGCCGCCGTCCTGGCGGACAATGCCGACGAACCGCATGCGGCGATCCTGGCCAGCGCGCTCGCCGGCCGGACCCTGGCGCAGACGTCAGACCTGTCAGCGGCGGTTCGCGCCGCCCTGGGTCACGTGAAGGAAGAAGAGTGCGAGAAGTCGGTGCGCCGCGTATTCCAGGCGCTGCGGGTGGCGGTGAACGAGGAGTTCACCGCCCTCGACACGCTGCTCAGGCACCTGCCGCAGTGCCTGAATCCAGGCGGACGAGTGGCGATCGTGACGTTTCATTCGGGCGAGGACCGGCGCGTCAAGCAGGCCTTCCAGGCCGGCCTGCGCGACGGGTCGTACTCGTCGATCGCCGGGAATGTCGTCCGGCCCACCGCCGGGGAATGCCGCGCGAACCCGCGCGCCAGCGCCGGGAAGCTCCGCTGGGCCAGAAGATAGGAAATGCTATCGAGCGGCCGGCGGTACGTTCGTGTACTCCCGGTCTGTGGTGATGTCGCGCCGGGCCGTCGTGATCGTCACGGTGAAGCCGGCGATGACGTCGAACAGCGCCATCAGGGCCAGGATGAAGAACGTCGAGGTGCCGGCGCCGCGGACGACGATGAACTCGATCAGGAAGGCGATGAAGACCAGCGTCGAGAGGACATGATCGACGATCGCCGCCTGCGATGTCCGGGTCGACTTGAGGACCTCGATGAACAGGAAGACGAGGCCGATGATGACGAACAGGTCGCCGACGGTCACGGTCCAGGCCGCGCCCGAGATCAGCTGAAACGTGTACAACAGACGGCTCATGATCTCGCCCTGGCCGGCCAGGATGAACAGGTCGATCAGGACGAGCAGGAATGCGAACATCGGGATCTTGCGGAGCAGGTTCATGGCGTTCTCCCCAGCGTCAGAGTGACGAGCTACTTTCTACTCCGATCCCGCGCGCTTGGCAATCGGCATCTTCAGTGCCGTCGGCCTACTTCAACGACACACGCAGATACACGGAGTACCGCTCGTACGTCTCGAAGAACGGCTTGAAGGGGACGCCGGCGATGGAGAAGCGAAGTGTGCCGGGATCACCCGCAATGGATTTGGCCATGTCGCCGGCGTCGAGCGTGACCGGGCGCCAGTCGCTCCTGGGGCCTGCCTCTTCTGCCGCCAGGAGGACGGGGCCGTAGAAGACGCTGGCGACGTCGGGCTGATCCATCACCGGCACCAGGTAGAAGTGGAACGGGATACGAAGCCCGATCGTGTCGTTGTTCCGCCAGGTCCTGCGGAGGGTCAGGTAGGTGCCCGGCGCGGCCGCGACAGGCTGTGCACGGCCGTTGATCGTGACGAAGACGCCGCGCGCGGCCCAGCGCGGCACGCGGACCCTGATGTCGAACGTGCCGCTTCCCTCGATGACGAGCTCGGTGGTGTCGGCGTACGGGAAGTCCGTCCGCTGCCGGACGACGACCTTGCGCTCGGTCCAGTTGAGCGTGGACGCCACGAAGAGGTTGACGTAAAGCGTGCTGTTGTCGGTGCTCCTGAAGTAGATGGAGTCCTGGAGCTTGGTGTTGCTTTCGAGCGCCGTGCCGTTGCAGCAGGTGAACCCGCCCATGTTGGCGTTGCCGAACTGCTTCTGCGCCCCGGGATTGAGCGGAACATGGTAGGTGTTGGCCGGGCTGTCCTCGGCGACCGACGCCAGAATGTGGTTGTAGAGCCCCTGCTCGTAGTGGTCCATGAACTTGGCGGTCTGGTCGAACATGAAGAGCTGGCGGTCGAGCTTGAGCAGGTTGTAGGTGCAGCAGGTCTCGTTCTGCCCGCCGTCGGCGAATCCGTTCTCCCAGAGCGTGTCGGGCTCGGCGGTGAAGCACTCGGCGTTGTTCGGCGTGCGGGCGCCGGCCACTCCCCCGATGCTGTACATGTAGTCGTTGGTCGCGATGTCCCAGAAGTTGTCGGCGATCAGGTAGTAGGGGAGCTCTCCCGTGTCGCGGAAGGTCTCGAGGGCTCCCGTGATCTGGGGGATGTGCTGGTTGGCGTGCTTGCCGCGAATCGTGTCGACGTTCTTCGCCAGGCCGTGGTCGTGATCGGCATTGCCGAAGAAGACCGTGACGTTGTCGAACAGCTTCGCGCACTCGCGGAACTGCATGTCGCGCGTGAGGCGGTACAGGCGTGCCATCACCTCGTTCATGCCGCCGTACTCGCCGGCGATGTACCGGCTCCACATGCTGATGCGCGTCTCGGCCGGAACCAGCTTGAGCCGGGCATAGACCCAGGCCCCCATGCTCCGGGCGATCTCCAGCGCCTTGCGATTGCCTCCGACTTCGTAGCAATCGAGCAGGCCGGCGAGGATCTTGTGAAGCGTGTAGTAGGGCGCCCAGATCTGGGTGTCCTTGGTGCCGTACGTGGCGCCCTGTTCGAGCATGATGAACTGGTCGGGAGGATAGGCGCTGATAAATCCCTTTCCCCAGTTCCAGGAGTCGGTCCTGATGGCGGCGGCGCGCAGGTTGGAATCGAAACCGTCGCGGCCTGCGCCCTGTGGCACCCTGGCGGGGTCGTCGTTGGATGGTCCGCCTTCTTTCTGAGGCCTGCCTGACTTCTGCGACAAATCGTACAGGACGTCGATCAGGTAGTTCATCTTCTGCAGGAAGTTGGCCCGCAACGACTCGTCGTAGGTCGTGCTCGCGTACGCCTGGGAGATGGCGGACAGGTAGTGGCCGGTGGCGTGTCCGCGCAGCCGCGTCGTTTCGCTGTCCCATCCGCCGAGCGGCTTTGTGCCCTCGGGCTGCTTCTGCCCGAAGGCGTCCCTGAAGTTGTAGAGAAAGCTGTCCGGATTGGTGGCCGCCAGTGCCCGGACGAACTTGTCGCGGTTCCTGACGAACGGCGTGTCGCGTCCCTTTGTGTCCTGATTCAGGACGACCTGGGCGAGCGCAAACGGCTCGACGGTTCGAGCTGGTGCGGGCACCGTCCTGACGGCCGCCTTCACGGTCACGGTGGCCGTGGGCTGGAATGACGTGCCGGGCACCTTGCCGGTCACCGTGTACGTGCCCGGCTTCATCACCTGGCTGTTGTCCCTGGGCGACGGCCAGATCACGCGGACGTCCGGGCCCTTCGTGTTGTTGCGGTACACCGCAGGGATGTCGCGGGGCAGCCGTGGGAGATTGCCGACGGTCGTCTCGACACGGATGTCGGGAATTCGCTCCAACCGTGAGGCAGCCGGTGATTCCTGCGGGCCGACGGCCGCCGACAGGAGAATGACCGGCAGGAGCACAGCGAGGAACAACAGCTTCCGTCTCATGCTGAATCACTCCGTGATCGAAGAGGAGGAGGCCTGCGAGTATCAGGCCTGCGGGTATCTTAGACCTCCGTGCTGCTCTTGGCTGTAGAATGCACCCCGACCCATTCCGCCAGTGCCGCGGTGGCACCGGACGGCCGCCCGAAGGAACGCATATGAATACGACCGCTCTAAGACGCCCGCTCGCGCACCGTCACCTCGCCGTCTTCGTCCTCGTACTGGCTGTCGCGCTGGCTGCCGCGTACGCACTGCCGGGGGCCCAGAGCCCTGTGAAGAAGGCGCTGACGATCGACGACTACTCGAAGTGGCGCAGCATCGAGCGGCCGGCCATCTCGAGTGACGGGAAGTGGGTTGCCTACACACTGCAGACGACCAACGTCGTCGCAGCCGAGGCCAAACCGGTGCTCCACCTGCTGAATCTCGAGAGCGGCGCGGACGTCACGGTGGCCGACGCCACCGAGGGCACGTTCTCCCCGGATTCGAAGTGGGTCGCCTACCAGGTCGATCCGGGCGCCGCCCAGCGGGGCCGCGGGGGGCGAGGAGGATCGGGCGCCGCCGCCCCAGCCGACGCGGGCCAACCCCAGGCCGCGCCGGCGGCACAGGGCGGGGCACCGTCCGGACAGGGCGCGGCGCAGCCCGCGCAGGCTGGCAGGGGAGGCGCGCCGGCGGCCGCCCCGCCACCCCGGCGCGTCGAGTTGCGCAACCTGGCAACCGGCGAGGTGCGATCGTGGCAGGACATCGGGACGTTCGCGTTCTCGGCGACGTCCACGCACGTGTTCTTCCGCCGGCGCGGCGGCGAGGCCGCACCGGCCGCGGGCGGGCGTGGCGGCGGGGGAGCGCCGGGCGGTCAGCCGCCGGCCGCCACGGGACAGGCTGCGGGAGCCGCCGCTACCCCGGCGGCCGCGCGTGGCGTCGACACCATCCTGCTCGACCTCCGGACGGGTCGATACCAACTGCTCGGCGGCGTGGCCGACATTGCGTTCAACCGCACCGGCGAGCTGCTGGCCTATACCGTCGACTCGGCCGTCAAGGACGTCAACGGCCTCTTCGTGTTCGACACGCGCACCGGGCGCACGACCGCGCTCGACACCGACGCGAAGAACTACAACCGCCTCACGTGGAACGAAGGCGCCAACGCCATTGCCGTGCTCAAGGGGAGCGACGTCGACAAGATGCGCGAGCGCGACAACGTGCTCGTGGTCGTTCCGGATGTCGCCGCGGCCCTGAAGGACGGCGCCTCCGTGCCGGCGCCCGTCGTGCTCGCGCCCGCGAAGACCGACGGCTTCCCGAAGGGCTGGGTCGTGAGCGACCGCGCCACGCTGGCCTGGAGCGAAGACAACAAGCGCGTCTTCTTCGGGATCAAGGAGCAGGTGCCCTCGCCGGACACCACGCGGCGGACGCTCGACGAGGCCCCCGATGTGGACGTGTGGAACACCTCGGACGACCAGGTGCAGTCGCTGCAGATGAACCGCGCGAACCAGGAGCGGAACTTCACGTTCCGGCAGGCGTTCGACGTGGCGGCGAAGCGGTTCATCAGGCTCACCGACGAGACGATGAGGGATCTCGACGTGGCGCCGGACGGCAAGTGGGCGATCGGGCGCGATGCCCGCGCGTACCTCGCCGACGAGAAGAAGCAGCCCGCCGCCGACTTCTATCGCGTGAACACCTCCACCGGCGAGCGGACGCTCGTCGCCAAGGGGCAGCTGACGGGCCGTCACGTGTTCGGCATTTCGCCTCACGGCACGCACTTCCTCTACTGGAAGGACAGCAAGTTCCAGGTCTACGACCTCGAGACCGGCAAGACGCAAACGCTCGGGCTGGCGCTCGCCGCCGCGAAGCCGCCGGTGAGCTTTGTCGATGTGGAAGACGACCACCCGGGCACCAGGCCGTCGGCTGGCGTCGCCGGCTACACCAGTGACGGCAAGGCGGTCATCGTCAACCACCGGTACGACCTGTGGCTGCTCCCGCTCGACGGATCGGCGCCATCCAACGTGACGGGCGGCCTTGGCAGCAAGAACGAAATGCGCTTCCGGCTCGTCCGGACGGAGCAGGCGGACCCGAGCGTGCCTCGCGCCGTCGGGCCCCGGGGGACGTTCGATCTCAGCACGCCGGTCACCCTCTCGGCCTACGGCCAGTGGACGAAGAAGGCTGGCTTCTACGAGCTGGCCGGCGGGAAGCTGAAGGAACTCGTCTACGAGGACGCGTCGTTCAGCACGCCGATCAAGGCGCGCAAGGCCGATCGATTCCTGTTTACGCGGCAGACCTTCGTCGAGTTCCCCGACCTGCGTGTGTCGGGCCCGGGCTTCGCCGATTCGAAGAAGATCACCGACGCGAATCCCCAGCAGAAGGACTTCGTGTGGGGGCACCGCCTGCTGTTCGACTTCAAGAACAAGGACGGCGTCCGGCTGCAGGGCATTCTCGCCATCCCGGACGACTACAAGCCGGGCGAGAAGCGGCCGATGATCGTGACGTTCTACGAGAAGAACTCGCAGAACATGCACGTCTACACGCCGCCGGTCTACATGGTCAGCATGGGCCGCATGCCCACGCAGGCGGTCAGCGACGGCTACCTGACGATGATGCCGGACGTCCACTTCCGGACCGGGTCATCGCACAGCGACATGCTGGAGTGCGTCGAAGCAGCCACGCGCAAGGTGATCGAGATGGGCTATGCCGATCCGAAACGCATCGGCGTTACCGGCCATAGCTACGGCGGCGAGGGCGCGGCCTACGTGGGGACGATGTCGAAGATGTTCGCCGCGGTCGGCATGGGCGCCGGCGTGGTCGATCTCTACAACGACTTCAGCATGAACTGGGGCTGGACGTACGCGGCCCCTGGAGGAAGCGGAGACACCGCGTTCAACTACTACCTGTTCGATCAGGGCCGCTGGGGCTTCTCGCCGTGGGACCAGCCCGACCGGTATCGCAACGAGTCGGCGTTGACGTGGGCGCCGAAAGCGGTCGCGCCGTTCCTGATCATGCACGGTACGTCAGA
>Ga0334722_10005552_pt1 | contig 12684 bp, 16 predicted proteins | sample C3_bottom_MG_FD_207210 | JGI IMG/M metagenome (GOLD analysis project Ga0334722, IMG submission 207210) | Sediment microbial communities from Yellowstone Lake, YNP, Wyoming, USA - C3_bottom | ecosystem: Environmental > Aquatic > Freshwater > Lake > Sediment | place: USA: Wyoming | collected...
GCGACGACGACGATGGCGACGCTGATCTACCGGCCGGAGATGACGCTGGCGATCAGGAACAACCCCGGGCTGTTCGCGCTTCCGGTGCTGACGCTGCTCGCGATTGCGAACGTGCCTCGAGCCATTCATCATCAGCGGGTCGGAGAGGCGTTCCTCTCGTCGTCGTGTGCCGTGCTGGGTTTGTTCGGGCTGGTGGGAGTGGGCATGTATCCGGCCCTGGTCCACGCGTGGGAGCCGGCCCGTCAGTTGACGGTCTACAATTCCGCATCGTCGCCCAAGACGCTCGGCATCATGCTGATCATGGCCTGTATCGGCGTTCCGCTCGTGCTCGCCTACACCGTCAGCATCTACTGGATCTTCCGCGGCAAAGTGAAGCTCGACTCCACGTCGTACTGAACGCCGTCACGGCCCTTTCTGCTTCGTGATCTCCGCCTCGACTTCCCTGGCCCCTTTGGCGTAGAACGTCTCTTCGCCGGGCGCCAGCTCGCGAAGCAGCGTGAGAAACGCTCCGGCATGTACTCGTTCCTCGTCTGCGATGTCCTTGAGCACCTCCACGGCCAGCGGGTCGCCGTTGCTCGGGCGATGGGCCACTGCCGCACGCGGGCGTCACCCCGTCCATTGCCGCCGATGGCCACAACGATGGGTGTCGGACCCGCGCAGTCGAGATCCATGCCGATGACGCCGGGTTCCGCCCAGAGGCGGGCCGCCGCCGCCGTCAGACCGCGAGTCATCTCGGGACGACGGAGCCGCCCCGCCGGCGCAGCGACAAGCCCAAGCCGACCAGCATGACCACGAACAACATGAAGTTCACTAGCGGCCCGACCGGCCCCCCGACGCGGAGCAGTGGAATGAACTGCAATACCAACTGTGCGGCGAGATAGTTCAACGCGAGAAGTGCGAGCATCAGCGGGACCGCGCTTCGATATCGAACGAGCACGATCATGCACAGGATGCAGAAGAACAGGCGCCAAAGCGATCCCTGAGCAAACACCGCCACCACCGTTTGGGCGACCGCCGGTGTGAACGATCCGAGCGGGATTCCGTCCGCGTCCCTTGCCGTGGCGTACCCGTTGAAGATGATGGCCAGGCTCTGGGTGCTCTTCATCGCGACCACCAGACCAAAGAGCCAGAGGGCTGCCTTGCTACCCCGGTACTCATTGTCCAGACGCCGCGGTAGAAGCTCGTCGAACATGATCTTGCCTCCAGTGCTTCCGGATGAATCCCCACGCCGCCTGACGCCCGTCTTTCAGCTGCGGCGGATCACGATTCACCCCGCCGACGCCGGTCGCAACTGCTTGTTGGCCCGAAAATCACCGAACGTCGCCCGATCGTTCACCCTTGCCGACGCACCATCTCGTTGATCCAGATCGGGGCGAACGGAGAGGTGCAACCCTTCGAAACGGGGAAGTCGCGATAGATGCCCAGTCTCTCTCCGATCGCGATGGCGCGCTTGCGATGCTTGGGAAAGTGGATGCCGATTCCGGCCAGACAGAAGTTCATCGTCCATTGGACTGCCGGATCAGCAGTCCCCATCTCAGACTCGATTCGGTCCAGCAGCGCCGGCACGTCGAGGCCATCCGGGTTCTTGCCGATTCGCTCTGACGTCAGGCTCCACCCGGCGCGGGCCGCCCAGGGGTCATCGTCCTCCATCCACGATCGGCGGAGGGTCTCCTTGTCGGGGTGGTTCTTGACAACGTAGGCATTCAGCCAGTCCGCCACTTGCGCAAAGTCGCCGGACCGCGCCATCCGATCCATCTCGTCGCGAGACAGGCTCGTGGGCTTGATGAGGAGGATCGCCAGGAGTCGGGCATCGATGATCCCGGTGTCCCAGAGCGCGACGGCCAGCTTGTCGTCGGACTTGATCTTCGCGGCGAGCTTCCGGATGTCACCCATCCGAACGCCGAACTGATTGTCCCCGGCGCCGTTCTTCTTGTGGTGCGCGCGCACCTTCTCGTCGCCGAGCGATTTCAGCTGCTTGAGCGTGTCTTCGAGGGTCCTGGTTGCCATTGTGGCCTCCAAAGCGGAACGATCAGTGCCGATGTGCCCGTGCGCCGCCTGGCGGCGGATCCTTGAATACTTGCACGAACTCCCCGGCATTCAGACGCTCCTTCATATCGATGTACGCGGTTTCGACCAGCGTCATTAGAGCCGTAGCATCGACGTGACGTCCAGGTCCGAGTGTCACGTGCCGCATGGACCTGCCCGTGCCTTCCAACAGGCGCTCGGGATCGCCAATGTCGCCGCGGAGCGCATGACATGCGGTGGAGAAACATGCCTGATTACGTCCCGTGTCCCGGGCTCGAGGCCGATGAACGCGCTTTCGAAGCCGACTCGGCTCCGGGCGGTTCGATGAAGGGCTGGACCGGGATGCGCTGGTAGCGCACCTCGAGGATCTGCAGGTCCACTGAGCCGGCTGGCGCCAGAAGCGCCACGCGGTCGCCTGGTCCGGACTTCATCAAGGCGCGCGCCAACGGCGACAACCAGCTGACATGGCGGCGATCCAGATCGACTTCGTCGGCGCCGACGACGCTCACCACCTCCTCCCGGCCAGCGCCGTTGACGTAGCGCACGGTGGCGCCGAAGAAAACCTGCGTGGCGGCCCGCCCGCTTCGTGGCGCCTCCGGATCCACAACATGAGCGGCATCGATCCGTCTCGTGAGAAAACGGATCCGGCCGTCGATCTGGCGCAGCCGCCGTTTGCCGTACTGATAGTCGGCGTTCTCACTGCGGTCGCCATTGCCCGCTGCCCAGGCCACCACCTCCGTCATCGCCGGTCGTTCCCGGGTGAGCAGAAAACGGAGCTCGTCCCGGAGGCGCTGCAAGCCGCCCGGAGTGACGTAGTTCTTGACGGGTCCTGTCGCGATCTTCGTGCGCATCCGGCTCAACGCCCCTTCCATTCCTGGGCGAGAACCGCGAACTCGACGTCGTCGACCCAACCGCCCCTCAAGTACACGCTCTGGACGAAGTGCGCCTCTTGCCGCATTCCGATCCGGCGCACCAACCCCAACGAGGCGGTATTCCGAGGGTCGACAGATGCGGTCACGCGGTGTTTGCCCAACGGGCCGAACAGGTAGTCGAGCAGTCCGGCGACCGCTTCGGTGGCCAGACCCCGGTGTTGAGACGCGGGCGCCAAGGTGAAGCCGATCTCAACCTGTTCGCCGTCATCGAGGAAGTGGACGCCGAGGTCGCCAATCAAATCACGTGACTCACGAAGCCGGATGCCGAGTTGGAACCACGTGCCAGGCGTGTCGAACGCTGTCGCCCCGAGGTCCGCAATGAAGCGGGCGGCCTCTTGGAGACTCGCCGGCTCCCAGCTTTGGTAGCGACACACCTCGGGAAGCGAACGATACGCGAACAAGGCCGCTGAATCGGCCGCCGACAGCGGCGTGAGGATCAGATGGTCGGTGGCGATTTCCGGTGCCAGCAAGATTGTTTCCTTCAGCGGCCTAGTACGACTCTGTCAACTCGATCACCGGATTCAGTAACAAATCACGGCGTTCGAGAGTGATCACGTTTGAGGACATGTACTTTGTCTTCGCGATTTGGTGCGCTGCGCGGCAGTGCACGATGCGCCTGCGTGGTTGACGCGGTTGACGGACTGGCTCGGGGTGTTCGAGTCGGCTTTCGGTCGCCGTACGCCCACCCCAACCCTCGGGCTTCAAAACGAAGCGCGGTCTCATGGGTTCGCGACCCCATGACGTAGCAGTCGATCGTCTTGAGGAACGCCTCGACGATTCCCGGGTCCATCGTGTTCCCGCCTGCGAATTCGTCTGAGATCTCAAGCCAGTCGACGCGCCCGTCCTTTTGAGTGATGAAGCCGCCGAGGCCGGCCACCATGTGGATCGTGACCTGAGAATCAGCGTGTGCCATCGTGTCATTCCGGCGTCGAGTGCGACAGCCTGCCGCACGGCTCGGAGCCGCCTCCGCCTGGGTCCACCCAACCGGTGCGCTGAGCCGCGGCGCGCGGCGCGATCAGCCTCCCGCCGGCGGCAGCATCCCGGCAAGGATTTCCGCTGCCACGCGGACGGCGGGAACGCATTTCGATTCGAAGAGTCCCGATTCCCGGGCAGTGGCCTTGCCTTCAGCGGTGCGCAGATCGCATCCGATGATGTCGGGACAGTCCAGGGCGCTCATCCGCTCCCGAAAGCGCTCGGCGAACGTGGTGTTTGCCGCGGCCGCGGTTGCGCGACCCTCGCCAGTGACGCAGTCCTCGCCACAGACCGCCAGACCGAGCACCATGAATGCCCCGGTCACCGCACCGCAGACGCTTCCGACGCGCATGCCGCCCCCGAAACCAGCCGCCAAACGTGCCGCCTGCCCAGCATTCAGTGCGTAGTCGGGCGCCCAGGCCATCAGGATCGACTGAGAGCAGGCGTGTCCGCTGCGAAACAGATCCGCGGCCTTGTCCACGTGGTTCATTCGGCAGTTCTCCCCGTCGCAGCCAACGCTGAAACTGACCGGCGGTCGGCCTCGGTGCCGTTCGTTCGGTCCGACTCCCGGCCAGGCCGCGGCAGGTGCCAGTATCCCACGCCGGTCACCTCTCACGTGCGGGCTACGTACGATCCGTGACGACGATGAGCAGGGTGGCAATCGGTCCGAGTAACAGGGACGCCAGAAACCACGCGAGCCGGCTGCGCCCCTTCGACTGTGCGAGGCCGGCGTTGATGAGCGCCAGCGTACCCCAACCCACCGCATACCGTTGACCGATCTGAACGACATCCATTGGATTACCTCACGCTGCCTGACGTTCGCGAGTAGCCGCGGGGCGCTCGTTCCTTGGAGCTCTCAGAAGATGATACGCGCGCCGTCGGCTGCCTGCGCGTGTTGGGCAGCTCCGGCTTCCGGTCTTCGAGGCCCGTTCGCTCAGGCTCTCCTTGACCCACGACCCTCGCGATCGTCGTCATGGTATTCCAGTTGCGCGTGGTGATGGGTACCCCAAAGAGCCGGTCGAGCGTGCCGAGGTAGCCAATGACCTTCATATGGCGCCGGTACACGCCGAAGATGAAGCGCTTGTCCCTCTTGAGGAGCTTCAGCAGCCACCTGCCGCTGGACGGAACGTTGATGGGCATCGACGGCGCCGAGCGGGGTCGTGTGGACAAGACGCTCACGAAGCGCACGACGTCGGGTCCGATGCGCTGGTCCGCGAAGTGACTGTGAGCCATCAGCCTCACAATCTCGCGACCCTGGCAGATCACGATCTCCGTTTCAAATGGGAGCGTGGACGTCAATTCGGCGCGCAATCGCTCCTCGGTGACCGGTTGCTGGATCACGAAGGTGCCCGCCGCACCGATGTTGAGCGCGCCGAGGTGCGCGAGTTGCTTGGTGAGAGTGGTGGGCCGAAAGGTCCGGTGCCCTCCGACGTTGACCCCTCTCAGAAACACCACGAGCGCCACGAGTTCCCTCCTGCCGCTTCGATGCTGATCGACTGTGGCGGCCGACAACCGATCCGCCGGCGTCTTGTCTGCCTAACGTCAGCCTTCAGCCGCGACGGCCCATGATTCCATCAGCCGCCGTCGGCTGCAAGCCGATGTTAGACGCCGTTTCCGATTGGCGTTATCATGCCGTCATGACCGTTCAATTCACCGCCGTGTTTCGGCCGGTTCCCGGCGGGTACGTCGGCTACGTCGAGGAGTTGCCCGGTGCCAATACCCAAGGGGCAACGCTGGAGGAAGCTCGAGCGAACCTCGCCGAGGCCGTCGAGCTCGTACTTGAGGCCAATCGTGCCCTTGCGCGCGAGGACGCCGCCGGCGTCGACGTCATCCGGGAACCACTGCAACTCACAGCGTGAAGCGCGTTGATCTGATCCGTCACCTCGAATCACAGGGCTGCCGCCTGCTACGCGAGGGCGCGAGTCACTCGGTCTACGTCAACCCTGCCGCCCGGAAGAGTTCCACCGGTCCCCGACATCGAGAAGTCGACGAGTTCCTCGCTCGCAAGATCTGTCGTGATCTTCAGATCGCGAATCCCGGCGTCTAACGGCAGCGCTCAGCCGCGAGCGCCACGGCCATGTTCACTGACAGGCGCTTGTCGGCTGCAGCGCGTTGTTATGCGACGTGGTGTCCTCTATACAATTTCAGGGGCGCGTGCTTCGCAATCGCCTCGAAGTCCTCGTCGACGGCGAAGAGTTCGTGGTTGCCGGTGATCGCACATGCGGCGATCAAACAGTCGACCCCAGAGACGTCGAGCCCTTTGCCCAGGCATGCGTTCTTGACTCGGGCAGCCTCGACGTGTTCCGAAATCCCCTCGGGAAGGACGGCGAACGCCGTCAGCAATTTCGCCGAGAGGTCGCTGAACTGCCGGTGAGACCGAACGCCGCTCAGCACCTCTTGCAGCACGATGCCGGGCAGGCCGAGGGGAACGTCACTCGCCATCAGTTCCTCGAACGCAATCTGCAGCCGACGCACCTCCACGCCGGGGTGCTTCCGCCGGAAGACGCGCGAAAGGACGGACGTGTCAAAGAGGATCACCGAGCCCGCCGTTCCCGCTTGTAGTCGTACTTCGGATCGTACTCGACCTTGCCCGCGAGTTTGGCCAGTTCCAGCCGCTGGCGTCGTTGGATGAACTCACGCAGCGCCTCGTTCACCGTTTCGCGCTTGGTCCGGTACCCGCCAACGTTGCGGGCCAGGTCGAGGAGTCGATCGTCGATGGCGAGATTGGTTGGCATACACAGAAATGCTACACATTCATACTGTGTGCGTCAATCTCTGATTGCCTTCGCATTCTCGAATGAGTCGCATAACGCCTGCGCTCACCAGCGGCCGGCCAAGACTCGCGCGGCCGTCTGGTGCAGCGCATGTTAGCCGGCGTTTTCCGTGAACCGATTGCGCGATTCACGGTGGTGCGGTTTGAGTTTCTCCGGATCGAGTGCTTCCACCAGGTCGACCAAGTGCACAAGTAACCTCCGGAGCCGCACTTCTCTGAAGTCCTTTGACGCCCCGAAATCGAGAAAGAATCTGCTTGCCGTGCGCAGCCAGCGGTGCCGATCCGACTCGGCGTTGTCAAAGGCGCTCACGAACTCCGCATAGCCCAAGACCACTCGACCTGCCGATCCTGGGCCGATCATCCGTTCACCGACGGCTCGTTGTTCTTCTCTGAAGATCAACAGGTCCTGCCAGTGATCCCAGTCACGTGCGGTATTCAGATGGCCGTCCGCCAAGTCGGCGCGGATGAGAGCAACCGCTGAATCGGCCGCCTGGCTACGGGCCTGATGACCGCTGTCCAAGAACACCACGTCCTGACGAAATAGCTCCAACCAGCCGAGGAATGCGCAGAAGCGGTAGACGGTGCTTAGCAACTTGTAGCGCCAGTAGTACGGATCCTGAGCCGCCGTGGTCCCGGATGGCTCGGGCGCCGATTCCAATACGGTGGTGGACAAGAACGATGGGGGGTATTCGCCGCAGATTTCCTCAAGGCGATTGCAGAGTTCAAGCGCGGCGAGAACGATGGGATCGCGATATTTTCTCTGGATTGCCTGAAAAGCCTGCCGCGCTTTCCAGGTCTCAAATGACCGCACCAGGAAACGTTCCTTGAGGACCAAGCCAAGCAAGGTCCCAAGAGTTGTGACCGCCGCTCCAACCACGGACAGGCCCAATAGCGTGGTCCACGTCACTGCGTCTTCCTTCCCCTATCGTCTTCGCTTGTCCCGTGTCCGGCTAACGCTGCGCTTCACCTGCGGGCGGGCGCCCACACCGGCCAATATTGGGCACAGCCGGGCGCCCGGCCGTCAGGGGCAAGCGCTTGTTCGGCGACACGGCCGTCCTATCTCCACGGTCTAGGCGTTTCGCGGACGCCTCAGAAGAAGCGCCACGGCGCCGCCCAGCCCGACGATCATTTGGACCCAGACCAGCCCCGTGCGAATGGAACTTGCGGGTGGGTGCCCCCCGACGAACCAGTACACGGCATTAGCGCCAATCATGACGAGCACCCCGGCCAGCAGGCCGAGGTCGAAGGCCCTTCGCGAGCTCATGCAACGCTCCTTTCCGGAAAGCCCACGCATCGCGTGTACAGGTGGGTACGCCGCTCGGAAAGTAGACCAGTACGCCGCACGCAGGACCTGATGTGACTTCTGCGTGCGCTCGATCACCCGTACTCCAGCGGTGCACATCCATGGCACGCCTCCAAGCAATTCGCACCGGATCCAGGCTGGCGTCAGTCCATCTCGATGATCGATGAATCCTGCCATGGTGGCACTCGCGATAGCTCGCCGAACATCCAATAGGTAGATAGCGGCATTTCGTGGCTCGTGCGCGAAAGCTGTCCACCGCAGCAGCTGCACCCGGCGCCTGCTGCGGGCATTGTCTTGGTAGGGCTGGCGAGACACAAGCATTTTCGTGCGTCGGGGTTACACCGCGCCAGCGAGGCCGGAACCACGAAAAACCGCCGGCGGCCTAATCTCGGTATCGCCAGATTAGCTGGACGACGGCATTTCGTGGCTCGGGGCCAACCGCAGTTGACGGTACACCCAGGCGGTCGGTTGCGGGCCGAGGCAAAGGCGGTTCGATGGAACGGCAACCCCTGTTGGTACAGACACTTCGCCATGCGGAAAAGGGAATGGGCCGAATGGCCGGCAGATTGCTCAGGATCCCGTCATGGGGAGGTCGTGCGGGAAACCGAGTCCCACTTGCAGCAGTTCGGCGAGTTCCTCCTGAAGCGCCAGTTGGTTCGCCCGTGAGGAGGCGGAATCCACGGAGACAACCTTGCAACCGGACCGTCAACGAAAGAGCTGGATGTACGACGCCCGCGCCGCGCGATCACATTCGTGAGCGGGTGGTCGGCTGCGCTACGCCACCACGTCCAGCATCGCCTCCGCGGAACCGGCCTCGAGCAGCCGTTCGAACAGCGTGTGCCCGCGGCCGAACTGGTGCCGCGCCACTTCGAGTACGAACCCCCGACGCCAGGTGCGCGTGCGAGCGGCCTCCGTAATCAGCTGGCTCAGGAACTGGCGCTTCTCGGCGTCGGTTCGCACCGGGACGATCCCGGCACGGCAATCCTCCTCGATGTCGCGCAGGAGCCACGGGTTGGCAACCAGGCCCCGGGCGGGCGTCACACCGTCCACCGCCGCCACGGCGAACATGCGCTCCGCGGCCTCCACGCTGAACAGGTCGCCACTGCCAAACAGCGGGAGGCCCGGCAGCCATTGACGAGCCCGCGCCAGGCGCTCGAGCCCGCGCGGCGCAGGCCGGTACTGCTCCTTCACCGTCCGATAGTGCACGACGACGAAGTCCGGCCGCCCCTCTCCGAGCGCGTCGCAGATACGGGGCAACTCATCGTCTGACACGATCCCGACCCGCACCTTGACGCTGATCCCCGTGGCCGGGCAGGCCGCGCGCAGGGTCTCGAGGGCATCGCGAATCCACCGCGGGTGTTGCAGGCGACCCCCGCCGCCGCCGTTGGCCACGACGATCGGCATGGGACACGCGCAGTTCAAGTCGATGCCAATCACGCCGGGTTCAGTCGCGAGGCGGGCGGCTGTCGCCGCGAGGAGAGGAATGTCGGTGCCCATGATCTGCACGATCACGGGCAGCGGTGCGAACGGCCGCAGCCGGTCCCGCAACCGGGCCGGCCGGTGAATCCCTTCCGAGACGCGAATGAACGGCGTCACCCAGGCTGACACCAGGGCCAACCGGTTCATGATGGTGCAGAAGGCGCCCGCGGTGATCCCCTCCATCGGTCCGGGAAGGACGCGGCCGGGCAATGACTGGCCGCCGGCGAGCGGCAGGGGCTCGAGCCAGAGCGGAGGACAGTGCCCGTTCACCCGCGGTCGGGCCGCGCGTTGACGCGCTGACCGCGGATCTTGGTCGCCCGCAAAGCGCCCGCGATCGAATCCACCAACTCGGCGGGCACTTCCACGGTGGAGTGGTTCTGGGCAATCGAGATCGCGCCGATCATCTGTGACGGGAGGCCGGTCTCGCCCGAGATGGCTCCGACCAGATCCCCTGGACGGATGCCTGCCAGTTTGCCGGCGCCGATGAACAGGACGGCCATCGGCCCGGCGTGCTCGCTGGCACGCGCCTGCGGCCGTGCCTTGCCCGGGCGTTCGCGGTCACCGCCCCGCGCGCCGCCCGGCGTCTCGCCGCGCCCTTCGCCCCGGTCGAACTCCCGGGGTCGTTCGTGTGCTGCCGGGCCCTCGACCCCGGCCGCCGGCATCGTCGAGTCGGCGGCCTCGAACATGAGCGTCACCGCGGCGGCGGCGACATCGAACACGTCGAAGTCCTCCGCGAGAGCCTCGACGATCGTCCGGGCGCCTTCGACCCCGCCTTTGGCGAGTTGCTCGCGCAGCCGTTCCTGCATGGCCGCGAGGCGGCGGGCGCGCAGGTCAGCCAGGCTGGGCAGCGGCAGGACCTCGATCTTCTGCTTGGTCAGCGCCTCGACGGCGCGCAGAAAACGATGCTCGCGCGGGTGCGCCAGTGTGATGGCGATGCCGTCGCGGCCGATGCGCCCGGTGCGCCCGATCCGGTGCACGTAAACCTCAGGGGAAATCGGCACGTCGAAGTTGATGACGTGCGACACGTGCTCGATGTCAAGGCCGCGGGCTGCGACGTCGGTGGCGACCAGAATCTCGGCCTTCTCCGAGCGGAACCCCTGCATGACGCGGTCCCGTGCCTTCTGTTCCATCCCGCCGTGGATCGCCTGCGCCCCGAATCCGTGAGCGTTCAGTGTTTCGGCCAGCTCATCGACTTCGATGCGCGTCCGGCAGAAGACAATCGCCGACCTGGGATTCTCGAATTCGAGAATCCGGCCGAGCGCCGCCATCTTCTGGGGGCGTCCGACAAAGTAGGCGGTCTGACGGATACGTGGGAGCTTGCCGGCTGCCCGCTTCTCGTGAGCGATGGTCACCCGTTTCGGATTCTTGAGATGCTTCCCCGCGATGGCGGCGATGCGCGGCGCCATGGTTGCCGCAAACAGCGCCGTCTGCCGGGTGTCCGGCGACTGGGTGATGATGGCGTCGATATCGTCGGCGAAGCCCATGTCGAGCATTTCGTCGGCTTCGTCGAGCACGAGCACCTCGAGCGCGGCGAGGTCGAGGGTCTGGCGCCGCAGGTGATCGAGGGCTCGCCCGGGGGTCGCGACGACGATGTCGACGCCGCGCCGGAGCGCACGGATCTGCTGGTCCATCGGTGCGCCGCCGTACAGAGGCACCACCGTGAGAGGGGTGCCTTTCGCGTACTTGTGAACCGCCTCCGAGACCTGCATTGCCAGTTCGCGCGTCGGCACGAGGACCAGCGCCCGCGCCCCGGCCGTCTTGCGCGCGGGGTGGACGGCGAGGCGGTCGATCATCGGCAGCGTGAAGGCCGCGGTCTTGCCGGTGCCGGTCCCGGCCAGACCGATGAGGTCGTGCCCTTCGCGCAGCAACGGGATGGCCTCGCGCTGGATGGGCGTCGGCTCTTCGTAGCCGAGGGCCGCAACGGACGCCACGAGCTTCGGGGCCAGCCCGAGCGAAGAGAAGCCGGAGACGGAGTCGGTCTTGGGCGCGTTCGTCATATCACCATGTTACGCCCTTGGAAGGACGCCGGCCGACGATGAATCGGGATGAACCGCGCGCCGGGTTGGAACGAATGGTATAACTCACCTCATGGCTGGCATTCGCATTATCGGCGGCGGGCTGGGAATCCCGTCATGCCTCCTCGTGTCGACGGGGCACCGATGGACGACGTGACCCGCCTGCCCGGCTCCCAGCCCGTGCCTTCCGGAGCCGAAGACGAGACGCGCGTGTCTGGCGCCGGCGAATCCGGGGCGGCCCAGACCCCGTGCCCGCGTCCCTTGCCCGGCGAGGCCTTCGGGCCGTACATCATCGAACGGCCGCTTGGCCGCGGCGGCATGGGCGACGTCTACGAAGCGCACCATATCGAACACGCGAGGCGCGTCGCGTTGAAGATTCTGGGCCAGCGCCTGGCGGGCCCGGGCGACCGGGCGCGGTTCCTTCGCGAAGGCGAGCTGGCGGCTTCCATCACGCACCCGAACACCGTGTACGTCTACGGCAGCGAGGAAATCTCGGGCTCACCCGTGATTACGATGGAGCTGCTGCCGGGCGGTACGCTGAAGGATCTCGTGCAGACTCGCGGCCCCCTCCCGCCAAGGGAGGCGGTCGACCTCATCCTGCCGGTCATCGCAGGCCTGCGCGCGGCGCAGACGGCGGGCATTCTCCACCGCGACGTCAAGCCCGCGAATTGTTTCGTCGATCGCGACGGATCGGTCAAGGTGGGTGATTTCGGACTTTCCATCTCGACCGCCGGTCACGACGGCGCGGGCACGGGGTTGTTCCAGGGCACGCCTCAATTCGCCGCGCCTGAACAGATTCGAGGCGAGGCCCTTGACGTGCGCGCGGACATCTACGCGGTTGGCGCGACCCTGTTCTACCTGCTCACCGGCAAAGCGCCGTTCGACGACACCGACCTGACGACCTTGATCACTCAGGTCCAGGTTGCTGCCGCCGAATCGGTGCGTCAGATGCGCGCCGGGGTCCCGCAGGCGCTGGCCGATCTCGTCTCGCGCTGCCTGGGCAAGGACCGGGACGCCAGGCCGGCGAGCTACGGCGAGCTGGAAGATGCCTTGCGCCCATTCGGATCCGCGGCGCCGACGCCGGCGGGACTGGGCTGGCGAACGCTCGCCGGCGCGATCGACTACGTGACCCTGACCACCATCATCACGCCCGCGAGCGTGTACCTCGTCTTCCACCGGCAACAG
>Ga0334722_10005553_pt1 | contig 12683 bp, 7 predicted proteins | sample C3_bottom_MG_FD_207210 | JGI IMG/M metagenome (GOLD analysis project Ga0334722, IMG submission 207210) | Sediment microbial communities from Yellowstone Lake, YNP, Wyoming, USA - C3_bottom | ecosystem: Environmental > Aquatic > Freshwater > Lake > Sediment | place: USA: Wyoming | collected...
TGATCCCCAGAATCCGGGCGTACAGTTCGCGATCTTGCATCGGCTCCCTCCGCGGCGCTCCCTCTCGGACAAACAGCATCCCGAAGCGTCTCGGCGGTCATTATCCAACAGATGGAAAAGAGCGACAAACAAACCGACGTCAGTCACCCCGAAAACGGGGGCGAGCCACTACAAACCCGGAAGAGCCTCACTTGGACAGCGCGTCCCACCTCGGGTCCTGTAAAGCAGCGTCGATCTCCTTCATCATCGACCGACCCTTGATCTGGTTGTCCGTGAGTCCGCTCGCGAAGGCGGTTAAATCGCGGAGGGTTTCAGTGTCCCACTCCGGGTATCCTCCCAGCATCTCCAAGGCCTTTTTCAGACGCCGAGCCCCTTCGAGACCCCGGGTGATCATCTGGTAGAGGAAGTTGTTCAGGTCATCGGTGCCAGCCCCTTGGCTGACGAGGTAACGACCCAGTTCCCGGGTCAGGCGGATCCGGGCCGCATCCGTTTGATTCAGAAGTCCTTGGTATTCTTTTTCCGATGCGGCTACTTCCATCTCCTGAAGACGCTGCGATGCCTCCCGTCGTGCGATATCGCTTGCGCTGGTCCACTCCTCTGGGTCCGGATAAGTACCATCCCATCCGTCCACCCGGGCTTTTACTTCCTCCATCGAGTTCATCGGGACGACCTCCCCTTGGGACACCCAGTAAGAGACCGAGCAGCGGAATGCCCCGCGCTGGCAGGTCTCTATGACCAACGGAAGGCGCTCCCCGGGGCGGCATAAACTTCTTGCCATAGCCAAGATCCCCTCATCCATGGGGGACAGGGATCGGATGCCAGGGCTCTCTTCCAAAACGCTCCTGTTGCTGGTGTAGATCGCCTTTGACAACTCAGGGCCGGTCAGTTCATATCGCTTCCCGCCATCCAAGATCCTCACCTTGGGGCCCACACCGCCGTCCAAAGACGACAGGGCTTCCTTGATCTCGTCGAGGGTCACGGGCGGATGGACGTCGTTCCCCACATCTGGGGCACTTTCCACATACGTCTCCCCGGCGACGGGGTCTCCTTCGACCTCATGGGCAATGCCTTCAAGCGTCCCGATGTCGACGTCCTGCCCGAGCAACATCCAGCGCGCCCTCGCAAGCACGGGCTGCATGGCCCCGACGAAATGCTCGAACAACCCGCACCGCTCCCGGAGGACCCGGTAGACCTGCATGTCTACGCTGTTCCTGAGGAAGATATTTACAACCCGGATGATCGGATATTTCTGGCCGATTCGGTCGATTCTTCCGATTCGCTGCTCGACCCGGCTCGGGTTCCACGGCAGGTCGTAGTTGATGACCGCCCCGGCCGCCTGCAGGTTGAGACCTTCGCTTGCCGCGTCGGTGCAGATCAGGACCTTGATCTTCCTGTCGTTCAGATGTTGGGTGATGACATCCTTGGTTACTGTTTTCCAATCCGTGCCATCCCAGACCAGTCCGCCCTCTCCGCTGTAGCACCCGAGGGCTTTTCCGTAGTGGGACACAAGCGATTCCCGTAGATACTCCATCGTATCGGCGTACTCGGTGAAGACAAGCACCGACCGGCCGTCATCGGTAACTTCTCGCAACCTGTCGAAGAAGAAATCCCGCTTCGTGTCGCGGTTGTTCAGGCCGCGAAGGTTATCGAGGATGCCAGCGATTTCGTTCATCTCCACTTCGGCCGCGCGAGGGTCTGTCGGGTAGGCGGCCGAGATTTGCCCGGTGTAATCGAATTCGCCGAGATCGTCCAGATCCGACGTATCGACGCCTTCGTTCCGATCAAGGTAGGCATAGCTCGCCATCTTGGAGGCAACCTGCCTCAACCCGTCCCGACGTCGCTTGAGGCTTTGCTCAAGGGCGTACGGCGAACTGGAAGCCCGACGCCGGTAGATGGTCATGACAAATCCCTTGCCGGGCTTCTCCCTTTCGAGCTCCTGGAACCGCTTGTTGATGTATTCCCCGATGGAGTCGTAAATCCTGCGCTCGTCTTGATCGTTGAAGTCGTAGATGCAATCCTCGATGCTTCTCTGTGGGGGCGGGACCTCCAGCAACCCTTGCTCGTAATACTGCCGGAGGGTTGCCCGTGTATTCCGGTGCATCCGCCGGAAGAGCGGAGATCCTTTTCGGAGCCACTCCTCAATTTCCCGCCGGCGGCTTTCAGGACAGAAGGCGATTTTCTGCGTGAGACCGGAAACCCGGTCAGATAGATCGCCGTCCGCGACCCCGAGAGCAAAATCAGCAGGTAACGGTGGGAATCGGGAGTCATTGGCGACCATCACTGCGGCTCCTCGCGCGGTCACTTGGTCGCACAAGCCCGCCCTGAGACGGGCGATTGCCAGGTAATAGGACCGGACGTCGCCGAAGTCGGATAGCCACCGTCCACCCTCCCCGAGCACTCCCAGGAGGTCCCAGGGCTCCCACGGATGAGTCTGCATCGGCGTGGCGCTGACCAAGAAGATCCCCCGTGCCTTCCGTCGCAACTGGAGTTTCCGGATCAGGTTTAGGAGCAACGTCCCGCTGTTGAACTCCCCCTCTTCCTGCTTTCCCCGCCGGGCGGCATGCGCCTCGTCGAGGACCACCAGATCCCAGGGTTCCGCATCCAGCAGGACGGGGAGGTTGGTGTCCGTCCGGGCGGTTTCTCGGCTCATGATAAGGGCGTCCTCCCGGAGGGATTCGGCCAACCCCGTGGTTTTTCTTTCGAGGCCATCCGGATACACAAGCGTTGTGGAATTTTCCAGGCGCGGGAATATCAGCCCACCCTTTTCCCTGAGTTCCCCCTGCCACTGCTTGAGCAGGCCCGCCGGGAGGAGGATGAGGACCCGCTTCACTCCACGCCCAGTCATGAGCCGCCGGATGGCGAGGATCACCTCGATCGTCTTCCCCATGCCCACTTCGTCACAAAGCAACCTTCCGGAAGGCCAGGCGCCGGCGACTTCCCGCACGACGTGTTTCTGGTGGGGCCAGAGGGTCACGGGCGCGGTCGCATCGCATGCGCTGTCCCCGTCGGGCAGGTAGGGCGCCTCGGTGATGAAGTGCCAGATCATTGCCGCTTTCTGCCGGGCAAGCGCGTTGGACGGTTCGAGCGTCGGCGGCGTCTTCGGCGCGAATTTGATGAGTTTGAGCCGGACCGCTTCCGGGAGGGTTACCGTATGGACGGCCGGGTGCTTGTCCGTCCAAAGGGAGGCGAACTCCTTCGTGTATTCTGTGTGCCGTTCGGGATCCCCCCAAGAAGTGGACACTTCAAGGCGTTCATAGTTGGCGGTTAGCCCCTGGGAAGACTCGTTCCCGCTTCCCCCAAAAACGACGGCGTCTCCGAACTCGTCGGTCGCAATGCCAAATTTGCCGTGGACGATCCCGCCACCTCGCCGCATGACCCCGACCCGTATGTCGAGAAGACCCTCCTTGACCAGCCATGCCAACATCGCCAGGCGCTGCTTCTCCAGGATTTCTTTCGGGGATTTCAGGCGCTTGAGGAGCAGGGTCTCCAACGCGGAAGTGTCCCCCGTCTCCACGACGGCGCGGACATCGTCTTCATCGAGTTCCTCGTTCACCACCAAGCGTATCGCCGGATGCGGGGCTGCCTCGCCGAGGGCGCACAGGCGTTCGATGAGCTTCGCAAACCCCCTCGCCGCGGCGGAGAGGACGGAACTGGAGAAGTAGGCGCAGCACCGGTCGTACCGGAGGGCCTCACCAAGGGCTGGAACGTACAACTTTTCCAGCAACATCTGGTCCGGCCCGGCGAGGAACCGGCGCCAGTTGTGCTTCTTCATGCTGCCCGGGGCCGGAGGAACGGGCTCTTGGCCTGAAACCTTCTTCTTCACCCTTCGTCCTCGTTATCTGGTTCCGCTTCTTCCTCGTCAGACGCTTCCTTGAAGGGCAATCCGATGACCGCCTCCAATTTTTTCTTCCAATCCGGAGGCTTGATGCCGAACAGGGGGAGGAGCAGGGCATGCCAGGCGCGGAACTCCGGATACTGCGCGGCTACGGACTTCTTCCCGGCCTCGTGGCGTACTGCCTCGGGTGCCGCGCGGACGAGTGCTTCCATCAGGCGGGCTTCCTTGGAATCCTTACCCCAGCGGTGCTGGTTCACCAGGGATTTAGCCGATCCGATTCCACCGGCCCCGCCACCGGCCTCGATGTAGCGGAGAGCCAAGGCGTGGCAGGCATCGAGGGCCGTCCGGAAGACAGGGTCGTTGGGGTGGACCTTCAGGGCGTTTTTTTTCGAGGCACGCTTTTTCGCGACGACGACGGGGCCGAACAGTGTCTGCACCTCCATGCTGTCCGGTTCGAGGGCCTTGTCACGCCGACGATCTCCGGCAGAGAGGATCTTGACCTTGTCGCCGGTCTTAGTGACCAGTCCGGCCGCCACAAGCTGGTCCACGTCCATCCCCACGGCGTTGCCAAGGAGTTTGGCCTCGTTGAACCGGAACTCGACGGCTCCAAGTACATCCCAACAGAGCAGCGTGAACTTCCCTTCCGGCTCCACGCCTTCGAGTCCCCGGTCGGATAGCTTTTGAACGCGCCATTGACTTACAGCGTCGGCCGCTTCGTCGATGGCCTTATCGACCCCGACCGGGATGCCGGTATCCGTGCGGACCTCGGAGTGACGGCTGTAAACCTCCATTGCCGGCCCGAAGGAGCCGACAAGTTGGTCGACCGGATTGAGGCCTTCCCCTTCCAGCCGCTCCGCAGTGGAACGTGCCTTCTCGCGAATCTCCTTCCTCATGGCGTTGTCGAAGTATCCGACACCGGCATCTTTCGGCCTCTTCCGGGCCACGAGGATCACCGTGCTCTGGGCCGCGTTCTTCTTCGCCTGGTGGAGAGAGTGTTCGCTCTCCGTCTTGATCGGCCATGTGGCAGTGATGGTGAACCCTGCTTGGATCAGGGACGTGAACAGGGCCTCCCACGCCTCCTGCTTCTTGTGGGTGAACATGACCGTGAGAACGCCGTCGTCCCGCAGGATACGTCGGGACTCACGGAACACGTCCGTCATCAAGCCTTGATAGAAAGCGTGTGCCTTGGCCTTCGCGTCTGCGGCGGATCCGTCCCTCTTGCCATTTTTTCTGGAACTCCCGCCGTTCTCCCGGTGTCGGCTGATATTGACGACTGCCTCTTGGTCGTGCTCGCAGAGGTAGGTCGAAAACCATTCTGGCCGACGATGCCCCTGTGTCCGCTTCAGCCAGACGTAAAAGAAGTCCGCCAGTTCAGAATATTGAACATTGTCGGCGTAAGGAGGGTCTACGACAACCGCTGTGACACTCTTGTCGTGAAGGACAGGAAGGCTGGTGGCCGTTCCCATAGAGATTTCGGCTGCCCGCGCATTCGAAGACCTTGGAAGTTCGCTGAGTTTTTCGTAAGCTTCAAGAACATTGTCGATTGCCCATTCCAACCCACTACCGGAACCACACGTTGCCATTTCAGCAAAAGTTACTTTGAATGCGTAATCATGCCTGTCCATCTTTCCTTTAATGACTGCATGAGTGTTCTCCCAGCGTGTTTGCATGCAGTCATGATTTACATACTTGTCTAAACCTAGTGATAGAAGATGAAAAACAGCCTCCCCTAGAGCCTCACCTTCCGCTTTAATGATTTTTGTTCTTAGATCCAAAAGCTCCTCAAGGAGAACTCCCACAGACAAGAGCTGGCGTGGGGTGAAAATATCTACCCACTTTTTTTCGCCACGCTTCAATGGGAGATCAGTTCCAACTCCACCAGGAGCACCTGTTTTATCTCCTACTGGTATGTTTTCAGTAGGAATTAAACCTTTCTTCTCCCAGTTTGGACGACACCTGTTCAACTCACTTTCTGCCTCAGTTAGAGCTTGGAGATCCCTCGGTTCAGGAGGTTCGAATTTCAGCCTTTGTGTCGTTTTGACTGCAACTGCATACAAGACATCTCGCATTTCCCCCGTCTGCGCTTTCGCCTGGATATAGTCGGAAGGTATCTGACGACCGTTCCATATACCGTTCACTACCTCGCCAGAAAATAGAGAGATGCCTTTCCCGTCGTTGTAAGTTGGGTTCGGAGCCTCACGAAGTTGTCCTGCACCTCGGCCAACAGGTGCTATTCGCACCGTCCAAGTTCCCTTCTTTCGATCAACAATCGGTTCAGCGACGACGCGGTTGCGCTCCGTCTTGGGTTTCAGCAAGTGCCAGTCGGGAACAAGAGGTGTTTGGAATTGGGTGTCGGGACAAGGGACTGTCCGGGCGAAAACATAGGCGTGCACCTTCGCAAACCGATAGGCGGGATAAAATCGGGAGAGCCGCTTCTCGATTTTTTCATTCCATATCTTCGCCCATTTTCTTGCTTTCTGGCTGAGTTCCTCCCCGAAACGGAACGGATAATCGACCGTGGCTTCAAGTATGGAGCAAGCCACCGGGTTGTACTCGTTCGCAAGCGTATGGAACCCGAGGCGTGCCGATTCGAGGGGGATCGCCCCTCCGCCTGCCATCGGATCTATAACAGAGATTCCGGATCCCCAGATCGTTTCGGCAGACGCCCTCATTTTTTCGAGGTCACCGTCCCGGAATCCCCGCTTGAACGCCCGGTCGCAGTTGAATCCGCCTTCGAGGCGAACTCCTTCGTCCATCCGTCGGCGGATTTCGACGAGGTCCTTGCCGGGTAGACCAAACCCCAGAAGACGCTCAAAAACGTCCCGTGGAAAGTCGGCAGGTAAGAGGGACCCAAGAACAGCTGCACGCGCAACAGTCAGAGGGCGGCGTGCCCACCAGACATGGAGATATGTGTGGGGTGCAAGAGCACTCGCACTTCCGCGCTCCCGCATACACTCGACCCCGATAGCTCCAGCCGGGAGCCATTCCTCGATCAGGAGCCGCGGAGGTTTTTTCACTTCACGGCCTCGATAAGGATGCGCATCGCCCGAATCACGCGCCTCTTCTTTCCGTTCACCATGAGCCCGAACCACCAGGCCGCCTCGGGGCCGTCAGAATGGTAAAGGTGATCCGCTGCTTTGTGGAGACGCTCGGGGTTCCGCAGACCCGAGGCAGTAAGGGCGTAGCAAGCCACCCGCGCCCCCCAGTCCGGGTCGAGCGCGTGGAAGGGGCCGGTGGTCAGTTTCGTGCCCGGCCCTGCGGTCGCCCGGACGGCCTCCCGCAGAAGCTTCGTACCGGCGGAGAAGGCTAAGGGGGAGATCGGTGCGATCCTCGTCAGGCGCTCGTTCTTGTTGGCGTCGAGGGCCCTGCGGTACAGGATCCCGGCGTCCCCTTCCCGGCGTCGCACGACGCGGAGTGCAAACGATGCCGTCCTGATGTTCATGCGACACCCCCCACGGGCTTGTCGAACGTTGCCTTGGGGGTCACCCCCGTCGGCCTGCTTTCCAACAGGTTCTTGATCTGCTCTTCCAACCCCGTCCGTCCAGCGGTCCCGAACTTCAATTTCAGGACTGCCTCGTAAGAAACGCCGCTCTCCTCAACGGAGTTGAAAAGGGTCTGGGCCATGGCAAGCGGTTTCACCGGGCTGGTGACCTTCACCTCGCCGGCGCTGAAGTTGAGCATCCCACCGTCCTTTGCGCGCCCGGAGACCGTGACGGACAGGGTCAGGGAATCTGCGCCAAGGGGCTGCGCCAGGCCGGAGAGGGCGGCGGCATCGGCCGGATTCTTGGCGATCAGGTGAAGTTCGAGGAGCGGCCTCCCGGCGGCGGTAAGATCGCCCACCTTTTCCCACGACGTGACATCGATCCGGGTAAGAACCGGTTTGGGGGGCTCTATAACACCTCCGCCCCGACCTGTCCCGTCACCGGGCGTCACAACCTTGGCATCTTCCTTAACCCAATCAGCCGCTTTGCCGGAGTTCGCCGGCGAGACCAGGACCGTGTCGTCCAAGGGCAGATCCATCGGTGTCCCATCTATGCGCCGGCGTCTTCCTTCCGGCCCCTCCACGCATCCTTGGGCGTCATACGCGCGTCCGTCAGGGAAGCGGACCACGATCTTCCCCTTGGCAAGAGCCGCGAGGAGGGTGTTCCGTACAATCCCCTTGTCGGGGATCAGGCGCAAGCCAGGCGCCCCCAGAAAACGCTTATGAATGGCCTTCGCCGTGTAGACCTCTGGTTCAACGTGCGTCGCACCTGGGAGTATGTCCTTCATGAACCGGTCGACATCGAGAGAATCGCCGGGCTGGTAGATCAGATCCTTTTCGTCGAGGAAGGCCCGGAGGCACTTTTGCCCTTGGGGCTTCGCCAGCATCTGCTCGTCCGGCACCTGGAACTTTTCGTCAATGGAGTATGCCGTCCCTCCCGCCAGGACGACCCGGTCGAAAGCTCGGTAGGTCTGGACACGGTACAGCTTCGAAAATTCCGGCTTATGCCGCTTAATCTGCTCGCGTGCTATCCGGTTCTGGTCGCCTGCCTGGTAATCGCGCTCAAGGGCTTCGGTAGCAATCAGCCGCTGCGCTCTGTCGATGGCGTTGCTGAAGGCGGCCTGCGTTACCGTCACGGCCACGATGGCGTTGGTGAATCCCCTCGGTGTGCCCTCGTCGGCGTTGCTACAGATATTCTTCGCGATTTTTTCGTTCTCGCACAGGACGAGCTGGAGATCGGCTTCCTCCGGAACCTGTTTTGGGGACGTCGGCCAGTTGACCACCTTGAATCCGGGGCCTGTAAAGTACCCCTGTGCCTCGGAGAGTACCCGGCTCTTGGCGTCCTCGATGGGCACCTGTCCCATCCGCTCCTCGATCTGCTTGAGGATGTTGGGCTCGTACCGGAACTGCCACCCCTTGCCTCCCGCCATGGGGTATGTGTGCCAGCAGACTCCGACGAGCCGCTCCAACGCCTCGGCCGGTTCGTTCCCGGCCTCTTCCGGCCGAAGGATCGCCAGAGTAAGGTCCGGGGGTTCGAATCCGCTGTTTGCTTGCATGTGGATGCTTTCGAGGAGAAGCGCTGAGGCGGCGCGCCGGTGGATGCCACGGGGTGCCCCGCCATCCAACTCCCCCGCGTGCCCTTCGACGTCCGCCGAGATGGCCGACTTGAAGTTGTCATGGTTGAGGCGCTGGAGAAGATCCGCCTGGATCATTGGGTTCGACCAATCAATCTCGCCGGCGGTGATCAATTCGACGTCCTGTTTGGTTTCCCAAATGGTGCGCAGGATCCGGGCGAAGAGTCGTAAGGTGCCGCGGCTCTTGTTGAACGCCTGGATGCTGGCCAGTCGGTTCTGGGCGGTATCAAGAAGGCGGGGGTGGAACGGGTAGCACTCAACGATCCTCTTCGCGTATTCAGGCGCAATGGCGCTGTGCGGTATTGAACCCGGGTGTTCCGTGGACACGCGCTGGTAGAGGGCATGGTAGGTCGCAGAAGCAGCCTGTGCCGCCGCCGGGTCGATCGACTCGAAGAGTCGCCGGGCAATTACCTTGGCCGACTCTTCGCCGATGGGGTCGTAGTCGGTCATCTTCCGCCCGAACATGTCATCCAGTTTCACGGCCGCGGTCGCGAGCCCATCCGCGAGGGCGGCTGCTTGCTTGGCGTAGGCCCGCTGGTCGGCCGGGTCCGTGACGAGGAGCGCCGTGTGCGGTTTTTTGCTGACGATGGACGACAACTGATTGAGGAACGCCAGAAAGCACCCTTGCCCGCGTTCCGACAGGGTGGACATATAGATGACGAGCTCGTCGAGCAGGAAGAGTACGGGTCCGGCAGGGAACAGTTTCGAGATAGTGTCCTCGTCGGGCTGGCGCTCCGGGTCGTCCGTCGCACCGAGGGACTTTAAGCCCTTCTCCCCCGCAAGCTGGTAGGCGATGTCACCCCACAGGCTCTTGGCGACCATGCCGCCGTGTTTCCGGAACACGTCCGTCCCAGCCTTGCTGGCGTCCACCGCAACGACTTTGACCTTCTTGGGCCGTCCGGCTGCGGGAAGGAGGTCGATCCCGATTGAAGGGTTGGCGATGTTGTTGGCGAGGTGCCAGAGAGCCATTAGGGTATGGGTCTTTCCGCCGCCGAACCCGGTGCTCAGACGGATGGTGGCCCCACCCTCCTTGCCGCTGGCGAGGTGTCCAAAGACAACCTCTATGACCTTGCAGAGCTGCTTCGCCGGGTGGGTGTTAAGGAAGAAGGTCTTGGCCTCCCCGTAAACATCTGGGGCCTTCCCGGAAATGAGGTCGCCGAAATCCGCCGCAAAGATGGCGTCCTTCAGTTCGCCTTTGAGGACTTCCTTCCTGGGCGTACAGCCTGCAAAGACCCCCATAGGGACACCCTCCGAGTTAACCGTTTTTCTTTCCCGAAATTTTCCTGACCGGGATTTTCTTCTCCTTGCAGTGAGTCAGGACCAAAACCTCAACCATATTCCCAACGCTACGGTGTTCGTCTTCTGCTGCGCGCTGAAGCGCATCCTTGACCGCTGGGTCGATGCGTATGTTTAGCTTGTCCGTTTTACGAGGCATGGATTTTGCGGCTCTCCTGCAATGTGAGGACTATGTATGGTCAACAGGATAGTGCATACGAACAGAAAAATCGAAGAAGTTTTTCCCGTCCGGCGCAATCCCATTTTTCGTTGAAATTGACGAAGCGCCCATGGTGGGCTACGCCGATTTCTCATCGTAGTTGGCGGTGTGCCAAAATTAGTTGAAAATTGACGAAGCGGTCCTTGGTGTGGAGAAATAGGGAAGGCCGCCAAGCCTCCCATTCCACACACGAAAGGGCCGCTTCATGAAGACGGTAGAACGGATCGGGAACCGGGTCAAGCCGAACCGGAGGATGACCCGAGAAGAGATTTCGGGGATGGAGATCGACGCGAAGGTGGAACGGATCCAGACATGGATTCCGCTGGGCCTGATGCACGTGGAAGAGGAGCGGATGCGAGAGGTCGAACGGCTCGCCGGCCCGCGGCACAGCCGGCGCGCAGGCCTTCCGGGGCATGTCCGGTGGGGCCGCCAAGGGGGGTCGGTCTTTCTTCTCGACCGGAAGGTTCCGGTGAACGTCCCCCGGGCGCGGGAAACGTCGGGGAACGCACTGTCCGCCGCCATGGGGCGATGCTGAAGGATGGACAGCAGGTCCGCCAATTGGCGTACCTGTGCCCAACCCGAAGCAAGGATCGGTTACTCGGTGGAACCGATCCCCCCCCTTTGGCCGAGTGACGCACAAAGCGGGGGCCTGCCGCAGAGGGACCTTCCGGCGGAAGATGCCACAGGGTGCGGAATGCCTGATTTGTGACACAAGTAGTGTCACAAGCAAATTATTGCAAAGAAAAAGGGGCTACGGTTTTCGACCGTAACCCCTTGGTTTTTTGGTAGCGGGGCCAGGATTTGAACCTGGGACCTTCGGGTTATGAGCCCGACGAGCTACCGGACTGCTCCACCCCGCGTCACGAACTAAAAAATATACACTTCATGTCCCGGCGTGTCAAACGAATTTCGAGGGTCCCCCCACGCCGCCCGTGGAACGGATTCGATTCCCCGGACGCTGCGGCCAAGGGGATCCATTCGTGCGATAATCCGGAGCGTCGCCGTCCTTTGGATCGGGAGGTGAGGACGTGAAGGCGGTTTTGATGAGCGGCCTCGGCGGGGTCGAGTACCTCCATATCGGCGAGCATCCGGATCCCGTGCCGAATCCGGGCGAACTGCTCGTTCGCGTCCGGGCGACGGCGCTCAACCGGGCGGACCTGCTTCAACGCAGGGGGAAACATCCCCCGCCGCCGGGAGTTCCGAACATCCTCGGGCTCGAGATGGCGGGGGAAGTGGCCGCAACCGGCGGGGCGTGCGGGGAATGGCGCGTCGGGGACCGGGTGTTCGCGCTGCTGCCGGGCGGTGGATACGCCGAGTACGTGTCCGTCCCCGCGGGACTCGCCATGCCGATCCCGGAGAAACTCTCCTTCGAGGAGGCGGCGGCGGTTCCCGAGGTGTTTCTCACCGCGTATCTCAACCTGTTCGACGTCGCCGCGCTCTCGCCGGGACAGCGGGTCCTCGTGCACGCGGGGGGAAGCGGCGTGGGGACGGCGGCGATCCAGCTGATCCGGGAGGCGGGGGCGACGTCCCTTGTCACCGCGGGGTCCCGGGAAAAGATCGAACGATGCCTCGCGCTGGGAGCGAAGGCGGGATGGAATCACCGGGAGGGGCCCTTCGCGCCGTGGGTGTCGGACCGGACCGGCGGCCGGGGCGTGGATATCGTCCTCGATTTCGTCGGGGCGCCATACTTCGAACAGAACCTCCAGTGCCTCGCGACGGACGGGCGGATGGTCGTGATCGGAACGCTTGGCGGCTCCGAGGTGGAACGTTTCAGTCTGCGCACGCTCATGGCGAAGCGGCTGCGGATCGCGGGGGCGGGGCTGCGTTCCATGGACACGCAACGGAAGATCGCGCTCACACGGGCTTTCGCCGAATTCGCCCTCCCCCGATTCGCGGACGGCCGGCTCGTCCCGGTGATCGACTCCGTCTTCGACTGGCGCGACGCGGGGAAAGCCCACCAGCGGATGGAAGCGAACGCAAACACCGGAAAGATCGTGTTGCGGGTCACGGGGTGAGGCGGTCCGATCACCTGCCGGACGGTTTCCCCCGGCGCTTCCAGGACGGCTTCGGCCGGCGTGGGCCTTTCCGTTCCGCATCCCGGGCGTCCCGCACCGCCTTCTCCCTTTCGGCCTCCTTCGCACGCGCCGCCTCGTCGATCGCCCGCCGGACGATCTTCCGCTTCGCGCGGTCGGCGGGGGTCTCGAATCGTCTCGGGTGACGGGGCACGTCCGCCGGGGG
>Ga0334722_10005554_pt1 | contig 12679 bp, 11 predicted proteins | sample C3_bottom_MG_FD_207210 | JGI IMG/M metagenome (GOLD analysis project Ga0334722, IMG submission 207210) | Sediment microbial communities from Yellowstone Lake, YNP, Wyoming, USA - C3_bottom | ecosystem: Environmental > Aquatic > Freshwater > Lake > Sediment | place: USA: Wyoming | collected...
CCTCAACGGGCTGCGCGGGGCGGCTGAATACGAGCGGCTTCTGAACCGGCCGGGCAAGGCCACCTCGGCCATGGACGCCCAGTCGACTTCCCATGCCCTCATCGTCGGCCTCATCATCCTGGGAAACGCGGCCTATCTTTTCGGTGGGCAGCGACGCGCCGACCGGACCAGGGGTTGAGGCTCTGGAGGTGGTCCGCACGGACGCCGTGGAGACCCTGGCCAATCACCTCGTCCCGGTGGCCATGACCCGCGCCCAGGTCTGGGTGGCGGCCGTGGCCACCCTAGCCATCTTCAGCTACGTCTGGCGCGAGAACGCCGTCTTCCGGCTGGCCGAGCACGTCTTCGTCGCCCTGGCCACGGCCAACGGCGTGGTCATGGCCTTCGATAGCTACCTCAAGCCCTTCTTCCTGACCGACATTGGCCAGAATCACCAATTCCTGCTGCTCATCCCGTTCGCCGTCGGTCTCCTCATTTACACCCGAAACCTCCCCGGGTTGGGCTGGCTAAGCCGCTTACCGATGTCCCTCTGGGTCGGCTATGGGGCCGGCTATGTTCTCGCTTGGTCCCCGCAGCCCCTCTTCGTCCAGCTGCGCGATACCTTCGTCCACTTTCACCAGGTCCACCCAGACGGCCCGCTGGCTGGCCGGTTTTGGTTGGGCGGCACGCTCAACAACATTCTGTTCTTCGTCGGGGTGGTCACCACCCTGATGTACTTCTTTTTCACCGTCGAGCGAAAGAGGCCGCTGATGCGCTGGTCAGCGGCCATCGGGCGCTGGACGATCATGCTCGCCCTGGGGGCCGCCTTTGGCACGGCCGTCCAGGGGCGCATGTCGCTGCTCATCGGAAGGATCCAGTTCCTCCTCGGGACCTGGCTGGGGTGGCTCAAATAGGGTGGGGCAGATGGGGTCAATGACGACCCTGGGCAGGGACTGGTCGGCGGCCTCTGGGCTGCGGCCTCTGGGCAGTCGCCTCAGGGCAGCGGCCTCAGGGCAGCGGCCAGTCCGAGAACTTGAGTCCGGAGCCGGTCAGGGTGACGACGGTTTCCGCCGGGTCAGCGATGCGGCCCTCAGCGGCCAGGCGCCTGAATCCAGCCCAGGCGGCGGCACTGGTCGGCTCGGCGAAGAAGCCCAGGCGGGCAAGCTCGCCGGCGGCCGGAAGGACGTGGCCCTCGGGGACGGTCACCGCCCCACCGCCAGACTCCCGGATGGCCGCCAGGATCTCCTTTCCCCGCGGCGGCCGGACGAGGGCGATGCCTTCGGCCACGGTCGGCCGCTTCGCCACCGGCGGAAGGTCGTCCAGGCCCTCGGTGATGGCCCTGGCGACCGGGTCGCAGCTGTCGGTCTGGGCTGCCCAAAGGCGCGGCAGGCACTCGATGAATCCAGCCGAAAGGAGCTCCTTGAAGCCGCGATGGGCCCCGATGAGAAGGCTCCCGCCGCCAACCGGGAAGACGCAGTCGGCCGGGGCCTTCCCGCCCAGTTGCTCGAAGACCTCGTAGGCCCAGGTCTTCAGGCCGGCCAAAAAGAACGGGTTGCGGTTGTGACCGGCGTAATAGGCACCGGCCCGGGCGGCCTCCTCGGCCGCCTCGGTGGCTTGCTCCCGCGGGCCCGGGACGACCACCAGCCTGGCCCCGGTTTGGGCGATCTGGGCCAGCTTGCCCCGGGACGCCCCGGCCGGGGCGAAGATGACGCAACGGATCCCGTTCCTGGCGCTGTACGTGGCAATCGAAGCCCCGGCGTTGCCTGAGGAGTCTTCGACCAGTTCGGTGACCCCGAGCTCGCGGAGCCGGTTGACCATCACCGCGCTCCCGCGGTCCTTGAAGGAGCCCGACGGAAAGAGATAGTCAAGTTTCAGAAACGGCGCGGGGCCACGGGCGTCCGGCCACGCCCGGACCAGCGGCGTGAGCCCTTCCCCGTAGGCCCTGACCTCATCGATCCGGGCCACGGGCAGGAGGGCATGATAGCGCCAGAGGCCCGGCCGCAGTCGTGCCGCAGGCGCGATCATGGCCTCCCTGAGCACCGCCGGGGGCGACGGGGTCAGGTCAAGCAAGCCACCGCACTCGCAGCGCCAGACCGGAGCCTTGGGATCATGGGTCCACCCACAGTCCCGGCAGACCAACCACAGCTGACGTTCCTCCATTCATTCTCCGCTCCCCAATGGCCACCACCTGGGCCTGGCCTTGGCGGACCCCTCCCTCAAGGGCCACCCTCCCCCAACTTGAGCCGAATGATCCCCTCGGCCCAGACCGGCACCACCGGGATCGCATCGAGCTGGGCACAATAGTCGAGGTCGGCGGCGAAGCCCAGAGACTCCAGGTCCAGGCCATGGTGCGTCGACCTGAGGGCCTCGTCGAGCCGGCCGCGGTAATGAGCGGCGATGGCCCGGGCGGCCAGGCTCAGGTCGTCGCAATCGGCCTCGAGATCATAGCCCTCGGCCTCCGCCGCCCGGGGCAGGGCCTCCAGGATTACCCCGGCGGCCAGGGCGTCCTCCAGGGAGAAACTGCCCCTCGTGCCGGCGCAGATGATGATCAGGTCGCGCCCCTCGCGGATGACCGCCCGGGCCACGGCCGAGGCGTTCAGGATGGCTCCCATCAGCACTCGGGCAGCGGCCGAGGCGGCGTGGACGGCTCGGGTGCCGTTGGTGGTTGTCAGGATGATGGTCTTGCCGCCCACGACCTCAGGCCGATACTCACGGGGCGAGTTGCCGAGGTCGAACCCGGGGATGCGCACGGCCTTGCGCTCTCCACCGAGGAGGACTCGTCCGCCGGGCATCGTCCGGGCGAGGGCCCGGGCTTCTTCCGGCGTCAGCACGGGGACGACCCCGGCGGCCCCGGCCGCGAGGGCGGCGACGATGGTGCTGGTGGCCCGGAGGACGTCGATGACCACGGCGCACTGGCTTGGCAGGGATGGATCCCCCGCCCGGTCGGCGGCCTCTTCGGCGGTGGACCAGACGGCCACCTTGAGCCGCAAGCGGCGGCGGCCATCCCGTCCCTCCCCGACGGCCTCACCCATAGCCTTCACCCCTTGGGGTCCAAATTGAATAGGGCCCGGCCCCGGTGGCGACCCGGTGCCCGGCAGGACTCCGCAGGCACTCGGCGAATGCTGCTTCGGAAGGAGGAATGCCCTTGCGCGGTCGGCGCTACCTGCACCTCTTGACGAAGCTGAACGATGTCGACTTCTCCCGGCTCGAGCCAGGGGACATCGTCCTCTGCGCCAACCCGCATGACGTCTCGCTCCTAAGGGCCGTCCTCTTCTGGTCCCATGCCGGCCTCTACACCGGCCTCCCCGATGACGCCCGGGCTTTCGTCGACGCCGTGGACCTACCGGTCCGCCGGCGGAGTGAAAGCAAGTTGATCTGGCAGCGGGTTCGCTTCACAAGCAAGCGTATGTATCAATCATACGTTGACATTCTGGTCCTTCGCCCGAAGTGCTCCCGGGAAAAACGCCAAGCGGCCGCGGCCTATGCCGTGTCGAAGGCCGGCAAGCCCTTCCCCCGCCGCTTCTGGCTGAGCTTCATCCGGCGAAACGACCAGGAGGCTTTCACCTGCACGTCCCTGGTCTACCACGCCTACCGCGCCCAGGGGGTCGACCTGGCCCCTCGCCTGCTCCTCCGGCGGGTCATCCCCTGGCCTTCGTCCCTGGCCAGGAGCCCGATAATGACGGTCGTCACCGCAGGCACGCGCTGGCGACCCATCCCCCTGACCTGGCGAAACTGGCGGCTGATCCTCCAGCGGCTCTGGTTTCGCTATATCGCCGGGGCCCACATCATCGTCCGCTTCCAGCGAATCCGGCCGGGCCCTCCGGCTGAGGAGCCGCGTCCGGCGGGAGGCGACGGAACGGCCAGAGGATGACCTTCGGCCACTCGCCCACCGGCCGGGCGTCCGGCGGGAACTTGAGGAAAATCGCACCGGCAAGCAGGAAGCATAACCCGGCCGCGGGGCCCATGAGGTAGATCCCGGTCGGGTTTTCCGCGCTGTAACCGAAGAAGTTGAAGAGAGAGCCCAGGACCAGCGCGGAGAAGGCCATCGCCGCGTTCTGGAGGATGTTCTGAACCCCGTAGTACATGGCCTCGCGGCGCCTCCCGGTCAGCCGCTCGTCGTAGTCGATGCAGTCCGAGATGAGCGGGTTGGGGAGCATGTAGAGGGCCGAGAGCGGGATGCCGACCAGGGCCATCAGGATGACCCCCTGGACGCTGGGAGGAATGGGCAGCGACAGCTTCCCAATCAAGAAGAAGAGCGGGAAGAGGGCGGCGATGGCAAAGATGGCCCACGAATACAGCCTCTTCTTCCCCACCCGCGGGGCAACCCGGGCCATCACCGGGAAGAAGGCGATGGCGGTGGCCAGGTGGGCGCCCAGGTAAAGACCGACCGAGGCCTTGGATGACTTCAGGACGACCGTGACGTAGTACGGGAGGCCACTGATGACGGTGTTGAACCCAATATAGAAAAGGGCCATGTTGACCACGTAGCTGATGAACGGGCCGTTGGTGAAGGTCTTCAGGAGCATGTCCCAGAAGCCCAGGGTCACGGCCTCGCGGGCGGTTTTGGGGCTCTCGCGAATGGTCGAGAAGGGCAGGTAGGTGAGGATCAGGGCCAGGCCGCCGAAGACGTAGGCCATGCCCCGGTAACCAAGCCGTTCGAGGAGCACTCCTGAAACTACGGAGGCAAGGGCCGTGGTGATCATGGCGAAGAACGCCCCCCAGGCGGAGACGGCAATCCGTTCATCGCTGGTCCGGGCGATCTCCGGCAGGAGGGCCATCATCGGGTTGTAAACGGCGGTATAGATGATGAAGAAGAGGTTTATCAAGACCCCGAAGAAGACGACGTTGGCCAGGCTGACGTGACCGGTGGGGGGCGACCACAGGAGCCAATAAACAATGACGGTCGGCAGGCCGAGCCCGACGATGTAGGGCATCCGCCGACCGAAACGGCTCACGGTCCGGTCGCTGAAATAGGCCACCGGCAGGTCGGCTAGGGCATCGATGATCCGGCCGAGCAGCATGATCCAGGTGAAGGCGACGATTGAGATCAATGGAGGGCGACCCTCGCCCGGTGGCGGAACGTAAAAATACATCACCCAGGCGACCAGGGTAGTGTTCAGAAGCAGCCCCGCGCTGGTCCCGGCGGCGTAGGTGATCATCTGAGCCCGGCGGAGAGGCTTGTGACCGGGCGGCGTGGTCGACCCTTGGGGGGACATTCTCATCCTGTCCTTTCGGTTTCGCTCTCACTTCGCCGGCTTGCGGTGGAACAGGTGATCGAGTCCGATGTCCACGCCGAGCGCGATGAAGAACCCCAGGAGCACGCTGAGGGTTATCGCCAGGGCGAAGTAGACCGATGGGATCCGGGCCAAAGGCGACAGCACCAGCTGGGTCACCGTTCCGGGCAACATCAGGATCGCCGATCCCCAATTGATGCTGCCGTCTGCCCGGTAGAGGCTGGTCCGGATGGACGACAGGGAAAGGATGCCCCACACCCCCCCGACGATGACCAGGACATTGGTCCGCAGGGCTTTGATAGCCATCCCTCCATCCTTGCCACGTCATCTGCCATGGCCTATTCTGCGCGGGAGGTCCGCTTACCTCCCGAAGCAGGTAATCCCCTCAGGGGATGAAGGATTCAAAGAGATGCCAACCTCTCGGCGATGGGCTCAGTCCGATGAAAAGCCCGGCCTCATGAATGCAGGCCGGGTGGCTTGATCCTGACCGCGATGATCGTTCGGCCGGCTCTCAGCTAGGCCCGAGGGGCAGCTTCCCGTCGACCTTGTGGCGGGCGGCGACATCCCTCATCGCCCGATCGATTTCGGCCATGACGCCGGGGGTTGGCGGCGTGCCGGGGTGTTTGGCCAGGATGTCGTGAGCGATGGCGCGCGCCTGGGCATAGGTGTCGAGGCCGCCGGCCTCCTGCCAGCCGCGGCGGTCGCGGCGGTCGAAAGCCGCGCTGGGGAGGTCGACCTCCCTGCGGTACCAGCGCCGGGTATGGGTCAGACTGAGGAAGTGGCCGCCTGGCCCGGCCTCATGAATGACGTCCACGGCGAGGGTTTCCGGAGTGACCTCGATCCCCCGAAGGACACGGTAGATCTGACCACAGATGTCGTTGTCGATGACGAGCTTGGCCAGGCTGATGGTGTTGACGAAGTCGATGAGTCCCGCCCCGGAGATGATGTTGATCCCGGCCATCGCCGCCAGGAGGCCGGAAAGCGCGGTCTCCGCGCCGGCCTGGGCGTCGACCAGCTTGCTGTCAGAGAGGGCGGCGTAAGTGTGGGTGGGCAGGCCATAGTACTTGCCCATCTGGGCCGAGGCCATGCCGATCATGGTCGCCTCGGCGGCACTCATCGGCGTGGTTCCATGGCGCATGTCGAAGACCACCGGGGCCCCGCCCCAGACGACCTTCGCCCCCTCCTGGGCGCATTCCGCGATGACCACGCCGGCCAGGGTCTCCGCGGTGTGCTGAACGACCGAGCCGGCGATGGTCGCCGGCGAGGCCGCACCAGGCATCGGCATCGAGACGAACTCGATGGGCAGGCCGGCCCGAGCCCCGTCGATGATGTTGTGGGCAGCCAGGTTGGCGAACTTGAGCGGAGGCGACGGACAGACGTCGAAGACCGCGCGTGGTTTTTCGGCCAGTGCCCTCTCGCCTCCGGCGGCCGCGGCCAGGACCTCCTTCATGTCATGAAGTCCCTGGACCGAGAAGGCCCCCGTGACGATGGGTTTCTTGGAGGCCCTCAGGATGACATAGAGGCGATAGGTGTCGGCGATCTCGTTGGGGGCATCGTGGCAGACGATGGCCGTCGATTGCGTCCCCAGGTGCGGCAGGGCATCGGTGAGCCGGACCACCTTATCGAGGTCGGCGGTCATCGAATCGCGGGCGGTGACCCCGTCATCGTCGAGGACGCGGACGGCACACGAGCCTGGGTCAAAGTGGACGGCATCCCCCCCGACGAGTTCGGCCGGCTTCCCCTCGGCATCGTGGAGGTGGAACTGCTCCGGGGCCGCGCGGACGGCCTTCTCGACGAGTCCCTCAGGCAGCCGGGCAATCCTCCGCTCTGGGTCGACCGCCGCCCCGTGGGCGGCCAGGAGGTCGAGGGCGGTCGTGGAATCGATGAATACGCCCGTCTCGGCCAGGACCTTCAGGGCGGCGTCATGGACCTGCTGAACCTGGGCCCGGCTGAGGGGACCGACCAATGGGACTTTGGCCAGATCGAACTTGGACATGTGGTTACCTCCCTTGTCGTGATGAAGTCGAGCCCCCGGTCCGGCTCAGGCACCGACGAGCCGCTTGGCCGCAGCGACGGCGGCGACGGCGTCCTCGGCGAAGGCGTCGGCCCCGATCTTCCGGGCCCATTCCTCGGTCACCGGGGCCCCGCCGACCATCACCTTGAGCCCGCCGCGCAACCCCTCCCGGGATAGGGCCTCGATCGTCTGCTGCTGCTTGACCATGGTCGTCGTCAGCAGCGCCGACATCCCGACGATGTCCGGCTTCAACTCTCGCGCCTTGGCCACGAAGGTCCCCACGGCCACGTTGGGCCCCAGGTCGGTGACGACGAACCCAGCCGCCTGGAGCAGGGCCCCGACGATGTTCTTGCCGATCGTGTGGATATCCCCCTCGACCGTCCCCAGAAGGACGTGGCCAAGGGTCTTGCGGGCTTCTTGCTTGGCCCGGAGGAGCGGGTCGAGGACGGCCATGGCCGTCTGCATGGCCTCGGCCGAGGCGACCAGCTCGGGAAGGAAATAGTCGCCTCTGGCGAACCGAGCCCCGGCCTCCTCGATCCCTGGAACGAGGCCGTTCTCGACGATGGCCAGCGGTTCAAGCCCTTGCGCCAAGGCTTCCTTCGTGGCCCCCTCGGCTTCCTCGATGAGGCCGTCGATGACGATCTTCGTCAGTTGGTTGAGCAGGGCGCTCTTGTCGGTCACTGGGGGTCCCTCCTAATCCTTGATGGTCAGTTCAGCCCGATGGATGATCTCATCGAGTTCCTTCCGCACCTCTGGGGTCAGGGGCTCGGTCTCATATTCAGAGAGGGTCCTGCGGGCGATTTCGGTGGCCTTCTCAAAGGCACCCGCCCGGCCGGAGGACTCCCAGACCTGGAGGGGGCTGCGATCGATGACCATCGGCCGCCAGATCTCGCGCATGTGCGTCCGGGTGTGTTTGTGGGCCAGGTAGTTGCCGAGGACCCCGACCTCCTTGATGACGTCCACGGCCAGCGTCTCGTCGGTGACCTCGATCCCGGCGGCGAACCGGCGGGCGATCTCGTAGATCTCGCTGTCCATGACGATCTGCTGGAAGGAAAGGATCTTGGAGCCGTTGAGCATCCCGGCCCCCGTCATCATCGCCACGGAGGTCAGGGTCGAGGCCAGGGTGGAAAAGACGTTGTCGACGGCCGCTTGCCAGTCCGGGACCTTGGCCCCGGTGGCCATCGTCCCCATCGACAGCGGCAGACCGTAGTAGGCGCAGATCTCCTGGAAACCGGCGGCCAGGAGGTAATCCTCAGGGCCGCCGCCGGTATAGCTGCCGAGGCGCAGGTCAATGGCCGTCGGAGCGGCGGCGAAGAAGAACGGCGAGCCGGGGTAGGCCGTCTGCATCAGGACCAGCGGGGCCAGGGCATCGACGGTCGTCACGACCAGGTTGCCGGCCAGCGTGGCCGGGGCGGTGGCGCAGGACATCGGCATCGGCATGAAGCCCGTCGGGACGCCGTGCTCGGCGGCCACCAGCGAGGCCTCGAGGCTGCCGCCGTCCTGGCCCAGCGGGTCGGTGGCGCACTGCATCACCGAGAGGACCGGACGCCTGCGCAATTCCTCGTAGCCGCCGGCGACGACGGCCGCCATCTCCACCGAAAACCTGGCGATGTCCTCGGTGATGATCGTTTCAGGCTGAACGTGTTTGGCCGTGCCGACGAAGGCCGCCTGCAATTCATGCAGGGGGCGGGTCTTAACGGGGATGTCCTGGGCGCTGACCATCGGCCCCCAGTAGAAGGCGATCTGTGGGAGCGAGTCGGCCAGGCGGGCCGAATCCTCGATGTCCTTCTTGGTCGACAGGCGGCGCTCGCCGGTCCAGAGGTCATAGGTCTCGATGCCACACCCGTCGGTCGATAGGTAGCAGTGCTTGCCGTCAAGGTCGAGGTTGTTGTCGGGGTCGCGGGCGCCCAGGATGAACCGCTTCGGCGCGGCTTTGAGGGCCTTCTCGACGAGACTCCGCGGGAGTTTGGCGATCATCCTCTGCCGGTCGACGGTGGCGCCGGCGCCGGCCAGGATGTCGAGGGCCTTGTGCGAGGGCATCGACACCCCGACGTCCTCCATGACCTCCAGCGCCGCCTGATGGAAGCGCTCGAGCTCCTCCCGGGTGAACAGCTTGATCTGCAGCTTGGGCTGGATGGGAACAATCTTCTGACGGGCCACTGGTCCTCTCCTCCTCGTCCCGATCCATAGGGTCTCCGGGGTCCGTGGTCTCCCATGAGTGGGGAGGAGCAAGAACCATGCCATTCCCCCGGTACCGGCTTGAGGATGGGTGAGGACGGGCTTGAGGCCGATGGGTCGCCGCCCATCGGAAGGGCCGATGGATCGCCGGGTTGGAACCGTTCCGCGTGGCGACGGGAGTTCGGCGACCGGGTGGGATAAAGGCGCCTGAATATGGGCAACAGCGTGCCCGGGGCCCGCAGCCGCCGAAAAATCGGCATATTTACCTTTCGCGGGCCGCCCTGAGGAATCCTGCCAGGGTCCGCCTGCGGGACGATTGACAGACCCGGGAGTCACTCGGTATAATAAAACCGAACAGATGTTCGGGAGCTTTAAACGGCGGGGGTGGGCCGATTGAGACGGATTGCCTTCATCGAGGTCCGCGGGCTTTTGTGCGGAGGCCTGACCGGCGCCAAAGTGGTTATCAAAGACGGCAAGGTCATCGATTTCTCCGCCGAGGCCGGGGCGGCCGGGGTCAACGTTGGCATCAGGGAGCGTCATGCCCGACAGGCCTGTCGTTGGGCGACCGCCGTGCGATACGACGAAGCTGCCTCGCGGCCGGCCATCGACGCCTTCCTCGAGCTGACGGCCAATATTTCGCCCATCGTCGAACCGGTTTCGGAGACCCAGGCTTTCGCTGACCTGACCGGCCTTCGCGACGAGGAAACGGCCCTCGCCGTTTTCATCGCCGCGCTCGTCCCGGCCATGGCTTTTCGGGCCTGGATCGGCATCGCCTCATCCAAACTCCTGGCAAAAGCGGCGGTCGCCGGGGCCCAGGCGGGATATGCGCCCGGACGTCTCTGCCGCGTGACCAACTTCCCGGGGGCCGAGGTCGTGGAGGTCATCCGGGGGGCCGAGGCCGAGTACCTCGCGCCGTTGCCGTTAGGGCGGTTGTGGCGGCTCGACGAGGCCACCGTATCCGCCCTCGAAGCGCTGGGCATCACGGCCGTCGGCCAGCTGGCCAGACTTCCGCAAAGCCAGTTGAACCGGCGTTTCGGGGCGGCCGGCCGGCTCATCCTCGACCTGGCGCGGGGCATCGATCCGGTCCCGGTCCGCCCGCTCTATCCGCGGCGCGAAATCGAGGAAAGGGTGGTTTTCGACGATGGCACGGCCGACGCGACCGCGATCGCCACGGCCGTTGCCTGGATGACTTCAAGTTTGGGAAGCCGCCTGAGCCGGAACATGGAGGGTTGTCGACGCCTCCTCCTCGAGGTGCGGGCCGGACCGACGACCTTTAACGCGGCCCGAGGGTTCGCCCGCCCCGAGACCTCGCCGGGCGCGTTGCAGGTGGCGCTCGAGGCCCTTCTCGCCAAGCTCTCCATATCCGAGCCGGTGACCTCGTTGAAGGTCGTCGCGGGTGACCTCCAGCCGCTCATCAGCGTGCAGTCCGAGCTATTTTTCGAAACGATCTCGGAATCGGCCGAGCGGGCCGAGGCCAGGGAACGTTTAACCCAAACCTTGGAGGCTCTTAGAAAGAAATACTCCGGCCAGGTGATCGCCTTCGGCAAGGACGATGGGGTGCCCCGACGTGAACGGATGCTGGCTCTTTGGGATCCGTACCGGGCGTGCTCAAGGAGAAATGACCAATGTCGCGGCTCATCGACCGCCCGGTCCACGTTGAACTCAATCCCGACCTTACCCCACGAGCCTTTCGCTATCGCACCTTCCACCGGGTGAAGGCGGTCCTTGACCACTGGATCGAGATCGGCGAATGGTGGGACGGCGACGATCCGAAGGAAGTCTTCCGAGTGATCACCGATGACGGTGGGATTTTTGAGCTCTCACGGGAGGTTGAGGGAGGGGGCCCGCCCGTCGGACCGGCGAGGGTGCCCGTCGGACCGGCGAGGGCGCCCGGTGGGTGGCGGCTCTACAAGGCCTATGATTGAACGGGCGGCGACCGAACCACGGCGGGAGCGCGACGATGTTTTCCCATCTGCATGTCCACAGCCAATTTTCTTTTCTCGACGGCGCCAGCCGGATCGAGGATCTCGTCCAAAAGGCCGCCGCCGATGGTTCTCCAGCCCTGGCCGTGACCGACCACGACAACGTCAGCTCGGCCATCCCGCTGGTCAAGGCGGCCAAGGCGGTCGGCCTGAAACCCATCCATGGGGTCGAGGTCTGGGTCGGCTCACCGCTGGGGGATGCCGTGCCCCCGCCGGGTGGTCATCTGACCCTTCTGGCTCTGAACGCGCGCGGCTATGCCAACCTCTGCCGGCTTGTCAGCCGGGCCCACCTCGATAACGAGCGCCTGAAGCCCCGTCTGGCCTGGGATCTCCTGGCCGCCCACGGGGACGACGTCGTGGTCCTGTCCGGCTGTCGCCGCGGCGAGATTCCCTCGCTGATCCTGCGCGGCGAGTACGCCAGGGCCCTGGAGGTGGCCAGGCATTATCGAGACCGGCTCGGCCCGGAACGGTTCTTCATTGAGGTCCAGAACGACCTGTTGCCCGGGACGACGGCGCTCCTCCGTAACCTTAAGGAGCTGGCGGACCGCCTTGGACTGCGGCTTGTGGCCACCAATGACGTTCATTACGCGACCAGGGATCGCTTTCCGGCCCACGACCTTCTGACCTGCGTCCGCACGCTGACCAGGGTCACCGACGTCCACCCCGAGCGGCGGCTCAACGCCGAGAACGACCTCAAGTCCCCGGCCGAGATGGCTGCCCTTTTCGCCGATTTCCCGGAGGCCATTCGCGCGGCGGAAGAGATTGTCGAGCGTTGCGGGCCCGCCCTCGACCTCGACGTCCGGTTCTTCCCACGGGTCGAGGTGCCCGAAGGGATGACGGCGGCGGGTTTCCTGCGCCGGGTCGTCGAACAGGGGGCCCGCTGGCGCTATGGAGCCATCACTCCGGCCGTGCGCCGACGCCTCGAGCACGAGTTGGACACCATCATCCGCCTTGGTTATGAGGACTATTTCCTCCTCGTCTGGGACGTCGCCAGATACGCGCGCAAGGAAGGCATTCGCTTCGCCGGTCGGGGTTCGGCGGCCGATTCCGCCGTCGCTTACTGCCTCGGCATCACCGATGTCGACGCGATCCGCCGCGGCCTCCTCTTCGAGCGCTTCATGAGCCTCGAGCGGGCCGAGAAGCCCGACATCGATATCGATTTTGACTCCCGCTACCGCGACCGGGTCACCAGGTATGTCTATGATCGCTATGGCGCCGACCGGGTGGCGGCGGTGGCCACCTTCAACACCTTCCAGGGCCGCTCGGCCATCCGCGATCTGGGGAAGGCCCTCGAC
>Ga0334722_10005555_pt1 | contig 12677 bp, 5 predicted proteins | sample C3_bottom_MG_FD_207210 | JGI IMG/M metagenome (GOLD analysis project Ga0334722, IMG submission 207210) | Sediment microbial communities from Yellowstone Lake, YNP, Wyoming, USA - C3_bottom | ecosystem: Environmental > Aquatic > Freshwater > Lake > Sediment | place: USA: Wyoming | collected...
CCCCCCGCCAGTTTGCCCACATCCTTGGCGCGGTCGATGATCTTCAGGTGGCCATCGGCGTCCAGGAAGCCGGCATCGCCAGTGTGGAAGAAGCCCTCCGGATCAATCGACTCGGCGGTGGCATCGGGCCGCTTGTAATACTCCTTGAGCAGCATCGGCCCGCGCACCAGGATCTCGCCGTTGTCGGCGATCTTGACCTCGACCTTCGGCGCCGGCTTGCCGACGGAATCGAACTTGATCTGGCGATCCGGCTGCAGGCAGACATAGGCGCAGGTTTCGGTCTGGCCATAGAACTGCTTGAGGTTGATGCCGATGGACCGGTAGAAACGGAACAGGTCGGGGCCGATGGCGGCGCCGGCCGTGTAGGCGACGCGGATGCGGCTCAAGCCCAGCACGTTGCGCAGCGGGCCGTAAACCAGCAGGTTGCCCAGGGCATAGAGCAGCCGGTCCTTTCCGGACACCGGCTGGCCATCGAGAATCTCCGCGCCGCAACGCTTGGCCACCGCCATGAAGAAATGGAACATGCGCCCCTTGATGGCGCCCGCGTCTTCCATGCGGATCATCACCTGGGTCAGCAGGTTCTCGAAAACACGGGGCGGCGCGAAGTAGTAGCTCGGCCCGATTTCGCGCATGTCGATCATCACCGTTTCACCCGATTCCGGGCAGTTGACGGTGAATCCCGCGACCATCGACTGAGCGTAGGAAAACAGATGGTCGCCGACCCAGGCCATCGGCAGGTAGGAAAGTATGTTGCCATCGGCCGCCAGATGATCGACCTCCGTGCAGCCGCGCGCCGCGGCGATAAAGGCTGCGTGGGTCTGGCAAACCCCTTTGGGCTTGCCGGTGGTGCCCGACGTGTACAGAATGATCGACACGTCGTCGGGCGACCCCTTGGCGATTTCCTGGGTCACGAAGTCCGGCTGGTTGGCATTGTGGATGCGGCCCATGGCCAGGACTTCGTCCATGCCGTGCAGGAAGGTCTGGGTGTAGTGGCGCATGCCGCGCGGGTCGTCGTAAAGGATGTGCGTCAGATGCGGGCACTGGTCGCGCACTTCGAGCAGCTTGTCCAACTGCTCCTGGTCCTCGACGATGGCGATGCGGATATCGGCGTCGAGCAGGACGAAAACCATTTCCTGGGCGACGGCATCCTGGTACAGCGGTACTGGCACGCCACCGAGGATCTGCGCGGCGCACATCGACCAGTACAGGCGGGGACGGTTGTCGCCGATGATGGCCAGCCGGTCGCCGCGCTTGAAACCGAGCTCGGCCAGCCCGCAGGCCAGGGCGGCAACTTCGTCGGCGACCTGAGACCAACTCCAGCTTTGCCAGATACCCATGTCCTTCTCGCGCATGGCCGGCGCATCGCCACGGCTGAGCGCATGGCGCAGCAGCAAGCGCGGAAAGGTATCTGGCGAAGCGTCGGCGACCGACGCTCCTGGCGCTACAACCATCCTAAGTCTCCTCCGGCAGTCGCTGGCAGCAAAGCTGGGCGCTCTTTTGTATGGATCATTGTAGTCACCGAACCGCCTACAATTGTCGCGTGACGGACAATTCGGAAAAAATCCCACCCTCCCTGGCCCAGGCCCTGCGCAACTGCCGCTGGGCTTGCGACCTCGGCGACGACGAGTTCGCGCGGGTCGAAGCCGGCATTTTCGAACGCAAGGTCACGGCGGGCAGCTTCATCTGCCGCAAGGGCGAACAGGTCGAAAACTGGATCGGCCTCGTCGATGGCCTGGCCAAGATGAGCAGCGACCTCGACAGCGGCAAGACCGCCACCCTGACTGGCCTGGCGCCCGGCGGCTGGTTCGGCGAAGGCTCGCTGCTCAAGACCGAACCGCGCCGCTACGACGTCATCGCCCTGCGCGACTCCCGGGTGGCCTACATGCGTCGCGAGACCTTCCAGTGGTTGCTCGACCACAGCATCTGCTTCAACCGCTACGTCCTGATCCAGCTCAACGAGCGGCTCGGCCAGTTCATTGGCCTGCTCGAGTCGGAACGCCTGCTCGACACCGACGCCCGGGTGGCCCGCTGCCTCGCCACCCTGTTCAATCCGGTGCTCTATCCCGGCCTCGGCCCGCGACTGGCGGTTTCGCAGGAAGAAATCGGTTATCTGACCGGCGTTTCACGGCAGCGCGTCAATCGCTCGCTCAAGGTCTTGCAGTTCGCCGGCTATCTGACGGTGGAATACGGCAGCATCACCATCCGCGACCTGGATGGTCTGCGCCGTTTCGGCGGCTGAACGCTACGACTGGCGGAACTCAATTTCGCCCAAGTCTTTGCCATAATGAGACCCATCGACAACTGTGGGTGATTCGATCATGCGTGCCATTCTTCTATTCGTGGGGGTAATTCTGCTGGCGGCCGCCAGTTGGGTGCTGCTCACTGTGACCTGGAGCTATTCCGAGGGCGAGCGGGCGGGCTATATCCAGAAATTCTCGCGCAAGGGCTGGCTGTGCAAGACTTGGGAAGGCGAAATCGCCATGGTCACCATGCCCGGAGCCATTCCCGACCGGTTCGAGTTTTCCGTGCGCGACAAAGTCGTCGCCGACCAGATCAACGCGCTGGCCGGCCAACGGGTCGTGTTGAGCTACGCACAGCACAAGTTCATCCCTACGAATTGCTTCGGCGAGACCGAATACTTCGTCACCGGTGCTCGAACCATGGCCGAACCACCAGCCGTCGCCCCGGCTCCGGTGGCACCTCCGCTGGTACCGGCGCCGGCGGTTGCGCCGCCCGCGCCACCGATTGCAGCACCGCCGCCACCCGGCTACTAGCCGTATGCGAAGGCCCCTAACGCTGACCATGGCAGCCAGGCAATTCCGACGGCATTTGCTGCTCGGCGCCGCCGGCCTGCTGGCCGGCGTTGTCGTGGTGCCGCATGCCTCCGGCGCTGACGCAGGCGCCAAAGTGACGGCTATCGAGGTTGGCATTCTCCCGTACCTGCCGACGGCGACGTTGATCGGCGGCCACGAGGCGCTGCGGCATCACCTGGAAGACACATTCAAGCGCCCGGTAGCGGTATCCACGGCCCCGGACTTCCGCAGCTTTCAACGCCGGGTCCTGGACGGTGAATTCGATTTCACGATTATCGGACCCGGCCCCGGAAGACAGGCGCAACTCGACCGCGACCATCAGGTCGTCGCCATGAGCAAGCAACTGGTCCGCGTCTTTATTCTCGTCCGCAAGGACAGCCGGATCAACGCCATGACGGAGTTGCGCGGCCAGACATTGGCCACGATCGATCCACTTACGGTTACGGCACAGATGACGGCGGCCATGCTGCGCGATCACGGCCTGACACCGGGCATCGACGTCTCGATTCGCTATGACAAAGTGCCATTCAATACCGTCCAGTCCTTGGTCCTAGGCGAGGTGGCGGCGGCGAGTTTTCCCAATGTCTCCTACGCCAAGCTACCGGCCGAGATTCGCGACAAGGTACGGGTGCTCCGCCAGTCGGAGGATATCCCCGGTATGCTTTTCATGGTGCGCCCCGCCGCCGACATGCCGACGCCAGAAGAGTTCCAGGCAACACTGTTTCGTTTCGCCGAGACCGACGCCGGCCGAACTTATTTGCAGGCCTTCGGCCACGAGGGCCTGATCAAGCCGGACCCAGCAGCCTTGCGCGCGCTCGACCGGTTCGTTCCCGAAACACGGCGCCTGCTTGCGGCCCCATGAGCGCCCCGCCGACAACCCCAGTCCGACGCTTCACCCGCTCCTTTCAGGTCAAACTGGTCGGGGCAACCCTGGCCGCACAGCTGGTCATGCTGAGTCTGCTGATATGGCAAGGCTGGAGCCTGATGGATCGACAGCTTCGCGATGTCGTCCGCAACAACGTGGAGCGCAGTAACACGCTGCTCATCGCGGCGCTGGGAACGCCCCTGGCCCAGCGCGATTACGCCACCTTGCAAGAGTTGCTCGACCAGATGGTCGACAATGGAATGCTCGACTACATCGTCGTTGAAGACCATCGGCAGCGTCGCGTCGCGGCAAGCGGCTGGCCCGCGGAGACGCCACTACCGGAGCCAAGCGCGGGCGTCGACGAAACCGAACTCAACCAGTTGCACGTCCGGCGGAAGATAGCGCTGGCGAATGTATCGTTAGGGGAGGTTCAGTACGGCCTTTCCCTCGGTTTCATCCACGGCGCGCGAAGCTTGCTCGCCAACAGCGTGCTGAACGTCGGCCTGGTCGGCATACTGCTTGGACTGGTCCTGCAAGTGCCATTGACCATGTGGCTATTGCGGCGGCTCAATACCCTGAAGGATGCCGCGCAGCGTTTTTCCGCCGGTGATCTGGGACAGCGCATCGCGATGGGCGGCAATGACGAACTGACCCAACTGGCCGGCGCTTTCAACGACATGGCAGACAGTCTCGCCGACATGTTGGCCAATCTGCGCCGCAGCGAGGCCCGCTTCCATCATGCCGTGCAGGGGTCCAACGACGGTATCTGGGATTGGGATATGGAGCATGGCGACTACTATTTCTCACCCCGCCACCAGATCATGCTTGGCTATTCGGAGGGCACCTTTCCCGCAACGAAGGATGCAATCTTTGACCTGATACATCCCGACGACAGCCTGCGCGTGCGAACGGCCATGGACCGGCACTTGACGGAGCGCGAACCATTTGCCCTTGAGTTCCGGCTCCGCCATCGCGACGGCCACTACATCTGGTGTTTGTCGCGCGGGCAGGCGGTATGGGCGCCCGATGGCCGTGCGATCCGCTTCGCCGGTGCGACCACCGATGTCAGCGATCAGCACAAGGTCCAGGACGAGCTTGTGCATCTCGCCCACTTCGACCCGCTGACGCACCTGCCCAACCGAACGCTGCTCGGCGACCGCATCACCATGGCACTCTCGCAGGCTCGCCGGCAAGGCAGCCGTGTGGGCGTTGCGCTCCTGGATCTCGACGGATTCAAGCCCGTCAACGACAGTTTTGGCCATGCGACCGGCGACATGGTGCTCGTGGACGTGGCCAACCGGCTACGGGCCGCCCTCCGCTCCGTCGACACTGTGGCCCGCCTGGGCGGTGACGAATTCGTCCTGGTGCTCGGCTGTTCCGGGGACGACCGAAGCAAGGCCGGCTGTAGCGACGGCGAATTCGAGAGCCTGCTCAAGCGCGTGCTGGCCACGCTACGCGAACCTTTTACCGTCGACGCCACCAGCATCTTGCTCTCCGGAAGCATAGGGATCACGTTCTTCCCCGATGATGACGTGGATACCGATACCCTGCTGCGGCACGCCGACCAGGCCATGTATGTGGCCAAGCAAAGCGGCCGCAATCGCTACCACGTATTCGACCCAAGCCAGGACCGCGACCTGCAATCGCGACGCGAGGCCCGTCAGCGCATCGGCGCGGCGTTGGGCGCCGGCGAATTGGTCCTGTACTACCAGCCCAAGGTCAACATGCGCCAGGGCAGCGTGGTCGGCGCCGAGGCATTGATCCGCTGGCAGCATCCGCAACGCGGGCTGTTGGCGCCGGGAGAGTTCCTGCCCGCTATCGAAGGTACGGACCTCGACGTGGCGGTCTCGGAATGGGTTATCGAAAACGCCCTGCGGCAGATGGATATCTGGGCCGCGTCGGGGCTGACACTGACGGTCAGCGTCAATATCTCGGCTCGTCATCTGCAGGACGCGCGCTTCGTTCCTTACCTGGAATCGGCGCTCGTTGCACACCCCACCATCAGCCCGGAGCGACTGGAACTGGAGGTGGTGGAGTCGGCCGCGCTTGTCGATGTCGCGGGCGTCTCGGCCCGAATGGAACAGTGTCGCCAACTTGGGGTTCGTTTTGCACTGGATGACTTCGGCACCGGCTACGCCTCGCTGGCCTATCTGCGCCGCCTGCCGATCGACGTGCTGAAAATCGACCAATCCTTCGTGCGCGACATGTTGCACGATACCGATGACATGGCCATTGTCGAAGGTGTCGTCAGCCTTGCCATGGCCTTCCGTGACGAGGTCATCGCCGAGGGGGTCGAAACCGTCGACCACGGAATCATGCTGATGTACCTCGGCTGCGACCTGGCCCAGGGATACGGCATTGCCAGGCCGATGCCGGCCGACGCGCTGCCGGAATGGGTAGCGGCATGGCGGGGCTATCCACAGTGGGCCGAACTGGGCACGATCCGGCTGGCGCATGGCGACCTGGCACTGCTTTACGTCAAGGCCGACCTGCGCCGCTGGGTCGAATCCATGCTCGCATGGCTAGGAGACGAGAACCGCACCGCGGGCGAGCCACCGCCGCTCGACAGCAACAGCTGCCGCTTCGGTCTCTGGCTGCACGGCGAGGGCCGCAAGATCTTCGGCAATCTCCCGACCTTCGCGGCAATCTATCGCGTCCATGAGTCATTGCACAAGTGCGGGCAACAACTGGTGGGGCTGGTGCGTGGCGGTCAAATCGACGCCGCTCGGCAACGGCTTCCGGACTTCCTGGCGATTCGAGATCAATTGATGGTCCAGATCGGCGTGCTGATCTTCGAAGTCGCCAACCGTGCGCCGCCGACCGGGGGCCGGGAGCGATCCATCCCGATCTAGGCGGCCAGGCGGGCGCCCCCGGGGCTCACATGTTGCGCCGGTATTGACCGCCAACCTCGTAGAGGACATGGGCGATCTGCCCCAGCGAACAATGGCGCACCGCGTCGACCAGCACCGCGAACACGTTGCCATTTTCGATGACGGTCTGCTTCAGTCGGGCCATCCAGATAAGTGCGTCTTCGCCATTGCGCTTCTGGAATTCACGCAGCCGCCGCAACTGCGACTGCTTCTCCGCCTCGGTCGACCGCGCCAGTTCGATCTCGCCGCTCGCGGCCGACCCGTGCGGATTGAGGAAGGTATTGACGCCGACGATGGGGTAGGAGCCGTCATGCTTCTTCTGCTCGTAGTGCAGCGACTCCTCCTGGATCTTGCCGCGCTGGTAGCCGGTCTCCATCGCCCCGAGGACGCCGCCGCGCGACGATATGGCCTCGAACTCCTTGAGCACCGCCGCTTCGACCAGGTCGGTCAGTTCGTCGATGATGTAGGCGCCCTGATTGGGATTCTCGTTCCTGGCCAGACCCCATTCGCGATTGATGATGAGCTGGATGGCCACGGCTCGCCGCACACTCTCCTCGGTCGGCGTCGTCACCGCCTCGTCGTAGGCGTTGGTGTGCAGCGAGTTGCAGTTGTCGTAGATGGCGATCAGGGCCTGCAGCGTCGTGCGGATGTCGTTGAAGTCCATCTCTTGGGCATGCAGGGAGCGGCCCGAGGTCTGGATGTGGTACTTGAGCTTCTGCGAGCGTTCGTTGGCGCCATAGCGGTTCTTCATCGCCACAGCCCAGATGCGCCGCGCCACCCGGCCCATCACCGAATATTCCGGCTCCATGCCGTTGCTGAAGAAGAAGGACAGATTGGGCGCAAAGTCGTCGATGTGCATGCCGCGCGCCAGATAGGACTCGACGTAGGTAAAACCGTTGGCGAGCGTGAAGGCCAGTTGCGAGATCGGATTCGCGCCGGCTTCGGCGATGTGATAGCCGGAAATCGACACCGAATAGAAATTGCGTACCTGGCGATGGACGAAATACTCCTGGATGTCGCCCATCAATTTCAGCGCGAATTCGGTCGAGAAGATGCAGGTGTTCTGGCCCTGATCCTCCTTGAGGATGTCGGCCTGCACCGTGCCGCGCACCGAGCACAGCACCCATTCGCGAATCTTCTCGGCTTCATCCTCGGTCGGTTCGCGGTCATTGTCGGCGCGGAACTTGTCGAACTGCTGGTCGATGGCCACGTTGAAGTACATCGCCAGGATGATCGGTGCGGGCCCGTTGATGGTCATCGATACCGAGGTGGTCGGCGCGCACAGGTCGAAGCCAGAGTAAAGCACCTGCATGTCGTCGAGGGTGGCGATGGATACGCCCGAGTTGCCGACTTCGCCGTAGATGTCGGGGCGCTCGTCCGGGTCGCAACCGTAGAGAGTCACCGAATCGAAGGCAGTCGACAGGCGCACGGCGGGCATGCCGGCGGAAAGATTCTTGAAGCGCCGATTGGTACGGAAAGCATCCCCCTCGCCGGCGAACATGCGCGTCGGGTCTTCATTTTCGCGCTTGAAGGCGAAAACCCCGGCAGTGAAGGGGAAGCTGCCGGGAACGTTCTCGCGCATCAGGAACTTGAGCAGTTCGCCTTCATCCTGGTAGTGCGGCAGCACCACCTTGCGGATCGGCGTGCCGGATAGCGATTCAGTCACCAGCTTGGTGCGAATTTCCTTGTCGCGAATCTTCACAACGTACTCGTCGCCGGCATAGGCCGCCTTCATGGTCGGCCACATTTCCAGCAGCTTCCTCGCTCGCACGTCGAGCGCGTCGTGGCGCTTTTCGATGCTCCCATCGAGCAGTTTGCAGGTCGGCCCGCATTCGTTGAGCAAGCGCTTTGCCTCGCGCAAATGCTGGCGCTCGCGCGCCAGGCGGCATTGTTCGTCGACATGCTTGTGATAGCCGCGCAGGGTTTCGGCGATCTCGGCCAGATAGCGGCCGCGCTCGGCCGGCAGAATCGCTCGACCGGGCGAAGAGTACCTCGCGGTCACTACCGGCAGCGTGCCGGGTTCCAGTGCCAGCCCCTTGCCGGCCAGCACGGGCAGCAGTGCCTGGAAGAGGGCAGTGACGCCGTCGTCGTTGAAGCGTGCCGCCTGGGTACCGAATACCGGCATATCTTCCGGCTTCTCGCTGAAGCGCTCGCGATTGCGCTGGTATTGCTTGCGCACGTCGCGCAGCGCATCGGCGGCACCGCGCCGGTCGAACTTGTTGATGGCGACGAAGTCGGCGAAATCGAGCATGTCGATCTTTTCAAGCTGACTGGCGGCTCCGAACTCGGGCGTCATGACATACATCGAGACATCGACCAGGGGCACGATGGCGGCGTTGCCCTGGCCGATGCCCGAGGTCTCGACGACGATCAGATCGAAACCGGCCACCTTGCAGGCCGCTATCACTTCCGGCAAGGCGGCGGAAATCTCCGAACCGGTGTCACGCGTGGCCAGCGAGCGCATGTAAATGTTCGGGTGACCGATGGCGTTCATGCGGATGCGATCGCCCAGCAGTGCGCCGCCGGTGCGCTTGCGCGACGGGTCGATGGAAACGATCGCGATGCGCAGGCCGTCGTGTTGATCCAGGCGGAAGCGCCGGATCAGTTCATCGGTCAGCGAAGACTTTCCCGCGCCACCGGTGCCGGTGATGCCGACGACCGGCGTAACAATCGATGCGGCCTGCGTCAATAGCGTTTGCTTGAGCGCCTCCGGCCAGGTGCCGCCTTCGAGGGCGGTGATGATCCGGGCCAGCGCACGACGGTCGCCATCCTTGAGATGCGCCAGATCCTGAGGCGCCAGCGGTGACAAATCGATGTCGGCGCGGCGCACCATGTCGTCGATCATGCCTTGCAGGCCCATCTTCTGGCCGTCTTCGACGGAATAGAGATGGGCAACGCCGTAGTCGTGCAGCTCGCGGATCTCCGCCGGCACGATCACGCCACCACCACCGCCAAACACCAGGATGTTCTCGCCGCCGCGTTGCCGTAGCAGGTCGACCATGTACTTGAAGTACTCGAGATGGCCACCCTGATAGGAGGAGACCGCGATGCCCTGAACATCTTCCTGCAACGCGGCGGTGACGATGTCCTCGACAGAGCGGTTGTGGCCGAGATGGATCACTTCCACGCCGGTGCTCTGCAAAATGCGCCGCATGATGTTGATCGAGGCATCATGGCCATCGAACAGCGATGCCGCGGTAACGAAACGCACCTTGTGCCTGGGTTTGTAGGACGATGCAGTCATCGCCGCCTCCGGATGAGTGGAATCCCGAATCTAGCCATGGTTGACGTTAACGTCAACTCGGGTCCGGATGATGCGCGGGGGCAGACGATTCCGCGTTCGGTCGCGATTGCCTCTCCTTGACCAGCACATAGATCGCCGGGATCACGATCAGGGTCAGCACGGTCGACGAAATCATGCCACCCACCATGGGCGCGGCAATGCGGCGCATCACCTCCGAGCCGGCACCGCTGCTCCACATGATCGGCAGCAAGCCGGCCATGATCGCGGTCACCGTCATCATCTTCGGCCGCACGCGTTCGACCGCACCCTCCATCACGGCGCCGTAGAGATCGGCTACCGTGGGCTGGCCGCCAGCCCGGGCGCGTGCGTGTTCCCATGCATGATCCAGGTAGATCAGCATCACTACGCCCGTTTCGGCCGCCACGCCGGCCAGGGCGATGAAGCCGACCGCCGCCGCTACGGAAAGGTTGTAGCCGAGCCCCCACATCAGCCAGACGCCACCGACCAGTGCGAAGGGCACCGAGAGCATGACGATCAGCGTCTCGGTCAGGCGCCGGAAGTTGAGGTAGAGCAGCAGGAAGATGGTCAACAGCGTGAACGGCACGACGATCTTCATCCGCTCGGCGGCGCGCTCCATGTACTCGAACTGGCCGCTCCAGGTGGCGTAGTAGCCGGGCGGGAACTTCACCTGGCCGGCCACGGCGCGACGCGCCTCCGCCACGTAGGAGCCAATGTCGCGCTCGCGGATATCGACGTAGATGTAGGCCGAAAGCAGTGCGTTCTCGGTACGAATGGCCGGCGCGCCGCGAACGATGCTCACCTTGGCCAGCTGGCCGAGCGGCACCATCGGGGTCACTCCACCCATCTCACCCATCACCGGCACCAAGACCTGATGAGCGATCTGCTCCGGAGAATCGCGCAGCCCGCGCGGATAGCGCACGGTAACGCCGAAGCGCTCGCGACCCTCGACGGTCGTGGTAACCATTTCTCCGCCTATGGCGGTGGACACGACATCCTGCAACTCGCCGGGGTTGATGCCGTAGCGCGCCAGGGCCGCGCGATCCGGCTCGATGTCGAGATAGTAGCCACCAGTGATCCGTTCTGCGTAGGCGCTGCTGGTACCCGGCACCTGTTTAACCACGGCCTCGATCTGCTTGGCCAGGTGCTCCATCTCGACGAGATCCTTGCCGAACACCTTGATGCCGACGGGCGTGCGGATGCCCGTGGACAGCATGTCGATACGCGCCTTAATCGGCATGGTCCAGGAGTTGGCGATGCCGGGGAATTGCAGCGCGCGATCCATCTCGGCAATTAGGGCATCAAGCGTCAGGCCCGGCCGCCATTCGGACTCCGGCTTGAGGTTGATCGCCGTCTCGAACATCTCCAGCGGCGCCGGGTCGGTGGCGGTGTTGGCACGGCCGGCCTTGCCGATCACCGAGGCGACCTCCGGGAAGCTCTTGATGATCTTGTCCTGCGTTTGCAGCAGTTCCGCCGCCTTGGTCACCGACATGCTCGGCAGCCCCGTCGGCATGTAGAACAGCGTGCCCTCGTTGAGCGTCGGCATGAACTCGCTGCCGAGCTTCAAGGCTGGCAATACGGTAACTGCCAATGTCGTGACGGCCAGGAGGATGGTCAGCTTCTTCCAGCGCATCACGGCGGCTATCACCGGCCGGTAGAGCGCTATCAGCACGCGGTTCACGGGGTTCCGCGCCTCGGGCAGGATGCGGCCGCGAATGAACAGCAGCATCAGTACCGGCACCAGCGTCACCGACAAAATCGCGGCCCCGGCCATGGCGAAGGTCTTGGTGTAGGCCAGCGGCGAGAACAGCCGGCCCTCCTGGGCTTCCAGCGTGAACACCGGCAAGAACGAGACGGTGATGATCAGCAGCGAAAAGAACAGTGCCGGTCCCACTTCCTTGGCCGCCGCGATCATCGCTTCACTACGCGATTCCCCGGGTTGCAAACGCTCGATATGCTTGTGCGCGTTTTCGATCATGACGATGGCCGCGTCCACCATGGCGCCGACGGCGATAGCGATGCCGCCCAGGCTCATGATATTCGAGTTGATGCCCAGCCAGCGCATGGCGACGAAGGCCATCAACACGCCCACCGGCAGCATCAGGATGGCCACCAGCGCGCTGCGCACGTGTAACAGGAACACGACACAAACAACGGCAACAATCAGCGCCTCCTCGATCAGCGTGCTCTTCAACGTCTCGATGGCTCGGTGGATCAGTTCGGAGCGGTCATATACGGCCTGAATGCTGACGCCATCGGGCAGGCCGCTGGCCACCTCCGCCAGTTTCTCCTTGATGTTGCCGATCACTTCGAGAGCATTCTGGCCGTAACGAGCCATGGCGATGCCAGAAACCACCTCGCCCTCGCCATTGAGTTCGGCCACGCCACGCCGTTCATCGGGCACCAGTTCGACACGGGCGATGTCGCGGATCAGCACCGGCGTGCCGCGTTCGACCTTGACCACCAGCGACTCGATATCGCCAGTGCCCCGCAAGTAGCCACGACCGCGCACCATGTACTCGGTTTCCGCCATCTCCAGACTGCGTCCACCGACATCGCGGTTCGAGTCGCGAATGACTTGCGACACTCTGCTCAGTGATATGCCATAAGCGCGCAGCTTTACCGGATCGACCGTCACCTGGTACTGCTGGACGAAGCCGCCGATGCTGGCCACCTCGGCCACGCCTTGCGCCTTGGTCAGCTGGTAGCGCAGATACCAGTCCTGGATCGAGCGCAGTTCGGCCAGTGTCTTGTCCTTGGCCAGCAAAGCGTACTGGTAGACCCAGCCGACCCCGGTGGCGTCGGGCCCGATCTGCGGCGTGATGCCCTTGGGCATGCGTCCGGACGCGAAGTTCAGGTACTCCAGC
>Ga0334722_10005556_pt1 | contig 12675 bp, 9 predicted proteins | sample C3_bottom_MG_FD_207210 | JGI IMG/M metagenome (GOLD analysis project Ga0334722, IMG submission 207210) | Sediment microbial communities from Yellowstone Lake, YNP, Wyoming, USA - C3_bottom | ecosystem: Environmental > Aquatic > Freshwater > Lake > Sediment | place: USA: Wyoming | collected...
TCCTGCCTTTGAAATGTATACAGAGGTTCTTCAGGATTCAGTGGTGAAGCTGCTTCAACGCGAGCGCGTAAAGTTTGCCAGCACATGCTCGCTCACGGTTAGCCCTCAGGCGCTGCAACTCGTCTATGGCAACCTGGACTGGTTTTTCCGCAAGCGGCTCTTGCTGCGACCGCAAGAAATTACCAATCATCCCGAGGTCGTGCGGCGTTTAGGCATTATCTCCATCAACACCGCCATTGAGGTGGACATCTTCGGCAACGTAAACTCCACCCACGTTATGGGGCGGCAAATGATGAACGGAATTGGGGGTTCGGGCGATTTCACGCGCAACGCGTATCTTTCCATTTTTACTTGCCCATCTACCGCCAAAGGGGGAAAGATCTCAACCATTGTCCCGCTGGTGAGCCACATGGATCACAGCGAGCACTCCGTGCAAATCGTCGCTACTGAATATGGGGTCGCAGATTTACGCGGGCGCGCCCCGTATGAGCGCGCTCAGTTAATTATCGGTAACTGCGCACATCCGGACTTTCGTGAACAACTGTACGGATACTTAAAATTGGTTGAGGGCGGCCACACTCCCCATACGCTGTCAGCAGCCTTTAAGATGCACATCCAATACCTAGAGACGGGAGACATGCGCGGCGTCAGTTGGAAATGACGGCTACGCTGGCGGAACATAAAATTGCGGCTGCAACTTTTCGGGGTTGCAGCCGCTGATTTGGTGCGGAGAGGGGGACTTGAACCCCCACGGGATTGCTCCCGCTAGCACCTCAAGCTAGTGCGTCTGCCAATTCCGCCATCTCCGCGTAATTCGAACCTATTTCTTTTGCGCAGGCGCCTGGGCAGGAGCCGGCGCCGGAACGGTTTTCACCCCTAGTTGCGGCATCGGCACCGGCGGCGGCGTTTGTGGCTGCACAGGTTGCGTCTGCACCGGAACCGGTTTCCCCGGTTTCGCCCGCTCCAACACGGTTGACCCCGCACCAGAGGTACGGCTCGCTAAAATCGCCAAGCTAAGCGAAGTGATCATAAACAGCGCAGCAGCTACCGTGGTCGCCTTCGACAACAAAGTCGCTGAACCGCGGGGACCAAACGCCGTCTGCGAGCCCATACCGCCGAATGCGCCCGCCAGATCCGCCGCCTTGCCGCTTTGCAGCAACACAACGATGATCAGAAAAATACACACGAGAACGTGAACGATCGTAAGAAAGATGACCATAGGAGCCTGCCGGCGACGGGCGGCTAATGCGCAGCGCCGCATCTCCAGTATAAGAAACCCTTCCTACGCCGGTCAACCGCGGCCGCTTGGCGCACACAATGCGCTTGCATGCTCCTCCCGTGTTGCGCTAGAGTAAAGGCTTAATTTTTCACGGTGATGGGGCCTCACCGCCAACCGTCCCGCCTCTGCGGGAACGATAGCTCCTACTGAAGGCAGATGGCTCTGCTACTGCTAGGATTTCATCCATCAAGCGAGGGAAGTATTCTGTGCGCACCGTTATGCTGAAGCTGGTAGGTTTTATGGGCGCAGTGGTTGCCGGGGCGCTCGCGCAGTCACCCACAGGGCCGCTCACTTTGCAGGATTGCATCCGGCTGGCTGAGTCAGCGCCCTCCTCAGTCACAGTGGCGCGTCAAGAGCGGGATATCGTGGCGCGCGACGTCAATCAAGCCCGGGCGGAACTTCTTCCGCAGTCGCGGCTGCTGAACGGCATCATTTATAACAGCCCCTTACTATACAACCGGGAGGCGTTCAGCTTTCTTCCGTTAAATGGCATACGCGAATACTCCTCGCTGCTGACGGTCAACCAAGAACTTGACACGTCGGGCCGCCTGAGAGCCGGCCTAGCGAAGGCACGGGCCGCTCAGGATGCTGCCGCTACGAGCGTAGCCCTGGCGCAACGCGACTTAAAGCGGGCGGTAACTGCGGCGTATTACCGGGCGGCGCTTGCGCGGCGCATGGCGCAAACCGTGGAGGAAGCGCTGGCGGAAAGCCGGGCGTTCGAGAAGCGCACGCGGTTGCTGTTCGAGTCCGGCGAGGCGGCGCAAGCGGATGTGGTGAAGGCGTCGGCGCAGGTGGCGGTGTTCGAGCAGGCGCTCAACGTCGCACGACTGGAAGCCACGCTGGCAAGCCAGGAGCTAGCCTCATTCTGGACGCGGGAGGTTGCTTCTCCCCTGTCGCTGGCGGATCCGTTCGAGCAGCCCCTTCCTCCGCCGGAAGCCGCAGGCCCGTCGCCAGGGCCGTTTTTGAAACGCCTGGAATTTAACTTATTGGAAGCACAACGCCGCGGAGCGCAGGCAGATCTGCGACGCGCCCGTTCCGGCTTATTGCCGCAACTCGGCCTCACATTTCAATATGGGATCGATTCGACGGCCGTGCGCATCCGAGACCGCGGATATGCGGCATTCGTGAATCTCACGATTCCTTTGTTTGACTGGAACAAAGCCCGGTCCGCGATGGAGCAAGCGCGGTTGCGAACCCGGCAGATCGAGTCTGTCCGCACCATCACGGAGCGAACGTTTTCCAAAGAATACGAGAGCGCGCTGGCGCGCGTCAAACAGCTTTTTGACCAAATAGCCTCCACACGCCATCAAGTGGAACTTGCTCAGGAGGACCTGCGACTGAGCCGGATCCGCTATGAGGGCGGTGAGGGTTCGGCGCTGGATGTCGTGACTGCACAAACCCAACTCGCGCAGGCGCGCGGGAACTTCTATACGGTTGTAGCCAGTTATCTCAATGCCAAAGCTGATCTGGAGGTCGCGTCCGGACGATGAAACCCACCTATCATTTTCTTCTATCATCCATAGCCATTTTGCTAGCGGGCTGTGGTGCGCGTGAAGAGGAACCGCCAAAGCCTGTAGTTGAAGTGCAAACTGTCAAAGTTCACACGGAGGACGTCCAACTGACGGTGAGCGCTCCGGCGACCGTATTTGGGCGGCAGCAAGCCAACATCAGCGCGCGCATCACGGCGCCCATTCGGCAGCTACGGGTCCGCAAGGGAGACACCGTGAGCGCCGGCCAAGTCCTGGTGGAACTCGATAACCGCGATCTTCTGGCGCAGCAAGAAGAAGCCGCTTCTGCGGCGAAGGAAGCAGAAACCAGCTTTCAACGCCTGAAGTTGGGAACCCTTCCTGCCGACATCGAACGGGCGCGCGGGCAGGTGGCCATCGCCGAAGCAGCGCTCAACCAAGCGCAAAAGTTTTACGACCGCCGGAAGCACTTGTATGAGCAGGGCGCCATCCCACACCGGGAGCTGCTGGTCACTGAGACGGATTTGGCCCAGGCGAAAACCAATTACGAAGTCGCCCGGAAATCGCTGGACCTGCTCGAAAATCAGTCTCGCGAGAGAGACCTCTCCATCGCCAGAAGCAAAGTGGAGCAGGCGAACGCCCGGCTGGCGCAGATCCGTGCGCAGCTCGAATTTACCGAAATTCGGAGTCCGTTCTCCGGCGTCGTCACCGAGCAATACATGTTTCCGGGTGATATGGCGAAGCCGGACGCGCCCATCATTTCGGTCATGGATCTCAGCGTAGCGGTGGCGCGCGCGCAGGTTCCCGATGAAGAAGCATACCGCATCCGGACCGGCGCCGCTTGCCGTTTTATCCCTTCAGACGGAGGCGGCAAGGCTTTCGGAGGACGGGTGTCGGTGGTGAACCAAGCGGTTGATCCGGCTCGACGGACCGTCGAGGTGTGGTGTGAGATTCCTAATGCAGATGGCCGGCTGCGGGCGGGAGCTTTTGGGCAGACAGCGATTGTCACCGGAATGGCGCCTGGAAGCGTGGTGGCGCCTCTGCCTGCCGTTCAGCTCGTGGAAGGTTCGCACCGAGGTTGGGTGATGCTGGCCAGTGATAAGGGGGTTGCGGTCAAGCGGGAAGTGGAAACCGGCGAGATCTTCGATGGCAAGATACAAATCAAAGCTGGGCTCTCGGCGGGTGAGTCCGTAATCGTGCAAGGCGTTTACGGGCTTGCGGACGGCGCCCCAATCCGCCTGAAGGAGGGCAAGCAAAAGTGACCAGCCGCCTTGCCGCATTTGTCCAGGCCCATGCCCGGGCCATGGTCATTATCGTCTTTGCGTTTGCGCTGGCCGGAGCGGCTTTTATGCTCCGCCTCCCCATTGCGATCTTTCCCCAGACAGACTTTCCGAGGATCGTCATCTTGGTGGACAACGGGATTACGCCGGTGGACATACAGATGCTACGGGTGACGCGGCCCATCGAAGAGGCGATCCGGATTGTACCAGGCATTACGACCATTCGCAGCGTCACAGCGCGGGGCTCCTCGGAAATCAGCGTCTTTTTTCGCTGGGACGTGGACATTCTGAACGCGCTCCATCTGGTGCAGGGACGCATCTCGCAAATCACGCCATCCCTGCCTTCCACTTGCCGGTTTTATATCAACCGCCTGACCTTTTCCGTTTTTCCCATGATCGGGTTCAGCATCACTTCCCCCAACCGTCCGCTGACAGAGCTTTGGGAGCTAGCTTATTACAACCTTGCGCCTCGGCTTTACCGGCTTCCCGGCGTCGCCGAAACACGCATCGTTGGGGGGCGCCCGCCCGAATACCATGTGTTGGTGGATCCCCAAAAGCTCAACAGCTACGGGATGCCGCTCACCAAGGTGACGGATGCTTTGCGCAACAGCAACATCATTACCCCCTCCGGGATGTTGCAGGAGAACTACCACCTCTATTTGACCACCGTGACTGGATTGTTTCGGTCCCCGCAAGAGATCGAGAACACGGTGGTGGACGTGGTCCGCGGTACGCCGGTTCTGGTGAAGAATCTAGCGCGCGTGACGCCCGACGAGCGGCCCATTTACAACATCGTGACGGCCAACGGGCGCCCTGCCGTTCTGGTAAACGTCTTGCAGCAGCCCGACGGCAATGCGGTAAAGATTGCCGATGCGGTGAATGCGGAACTGGCGGACATCAAGCGCTCCTTGCCGCCGGATATCGAGCTGTCCACCTTCTATGATCAGTCCGTTCTGGTGCGCGAATCCATTTCCGGAGTCGTAGAAAGCATCCTCATCGGCTTGGGCCTCTCGGTTCTCGTGCTGCTCGTGTTTTTGAAAAGCTGGCGGACAACCATCGTCGCTGCCGTAGTGATTCCGATTGCCGTACTCATCGCCATTGTTTTCATGAAGTGGTTCAACATGAGCTTCAACTTGATGACTCTTGGCGGCCTGGCGGCATGTATCGGCGTGGTCATCGACGACGCGATTGTGATGGTGGAAAACATTATTGTGCATCTCTCCACTGGCCAGCCGCCGCTCGAAGCGGCGCGCAGCGCGATCACCGAACTGGCTCCCGCACTGACGGGATCGACATTAACCCCGATTGTCGTGTTTGCTCCTCTAGTGTTTCTGGGCGGCATTACTGGCGTGTTTTTCCGCGCCCTGGCCATGACGATGGTGACAGCGCTGCTAGCCTCGCTCTTCTTGGCGATTTTCTTCACTCCGGTGTTAGGGGCCGTCTTCTTCCGCCGGCCTCAAGGTCCGGCGCAAACCGATCTCGAGCAAGCGGAGCAGGCAGGCGAAGGCCGCGTATTGCGGTGGCTTACAGCGCGCTACGAAATGGCGTTGCACTGGTGCTTGCATCATCCTCGTGCGATTTTGGCCGCTTCCGCGCTGATTGCGGTCTCCATGGTGGGAATATATTACCAGCTTGGCAGCGGATTTTTGCCTGAAATGGATGAAGGCGCATTCGTGCTGGATTACCGCATGCCGCCCGGAACTTCCTTGCAAGAGACCGACCGCGTACTGCGACACATCGAGCAATTTATTAAGGAGACGCCGGAAATCGAAAGCTACTCGCGGCGTACCGGCGCCCGCTTGGCGCTGGCGATTGCCGAGCCGAACACGGGCGATTTTCTGATCAAGCTCAAGAAGAAGCGAACACGCAGCTTGGAGGATGTAACGTCGGAATTGCGGCAAAAAATCACCTCATCGGAACCAGCGATTGAGGTAGAGTTTCCGCATATCCTGGAAGACCTTATCGGCGACCTGGCATGGTCGCCCCAGCCTATCGAAATCAAAGTGCGACATGATGACGCCGCGGTCTACAAAGCTGTGGCTAAGCAGATCGAAGAGTGGCTCCCCAAGGTAAAAGGAGTAGTTGACATTGTCAACCAAACTATCGTCATCGGACCGTCGTTGAATTTTCGCGTGGATCCGGAAAAGGCGAGACTTGCCGGCTTTGGCGTGAAAGACGTCGCCGACATCCAAGCCGCCATGCTCGACGGAGAAGTGGCGACGGACATGGTTCGAGGCGAGCGCCTGGCGGGAATCCGCGTCCGCTATCCACCTGAGTACCGTTTGTCTTCGGAGAAGCTAAAGTCGCTATTGTTGACCTCCCCTACCGGTCAAACCGTCCCCATGTCCAGCATCGCCAGCATCGAAGTAGAGAAAGAGACGACGGAGATACGGCGGGAAAACTTGCGGAACATGTCTGCGGTTACAGCGCGCTTGGAGAAGCGCGATCTGGGTTCGGCGATGGAAGAAATTCAGCGGCGGCTGCCCCGGGAGATTTCGCTGCCGCCGGGAACTCACATCGAGTATGGGGGGCTCTATGAGATGCAGCGGGAATCGTTCTTAGGGCTGACGCAGGTCCTGCTGTTATCGATCCTCCTGATTTTCGTGATTCTCGTGTTTGAGTTCCGCTCCTTCTCTCATCCGCTGGCCATTCTGGCGGCTACCATCTTGTGCGGCTCCGGCGCCTTAGCCGCGCTTTGGATCACGCACACCACCTTGAACATTGCTTCGTTCATGGGCGCGATCATGGTGATTGGCATCGTTCACAAGAACGGCATTCTCATGCTTGATTCAGAGCAGTATTTTTCGGAACGCGGCTACGAGTTGCGCGAAGCCATTTTCCACGCCGGGCGGCGGAGGCTGCGGCCGATTCTCATGACCGCCCTGGCGACCATCTTCGGTATGGCTCCCCTGGCAGTGGGCGTGGGTTCCGGCGCGCAGTTGCTCCAACCGCTCGCGATTGCGGTTATCGGAGGAGTCACCGTTTCGATGGTGCTCTCGCTGTTGATCACGCCTGTTTTGTTCTTCCAGCTCCGCCGTCGCGGGTTATAGCCGGACGCAGCGGGTTGTGATAAACTGCCTCCCCATGGAGAGGCGGGATATTCTTTTCGGGATCGTGGTTGGTTTGGTGGGCGTGGCGTGCGCCAACGCCCAGACAGGGGCCATACAAGGCGTAGTCCAAGATCAGTCCGAGGCGGCCATTGTGGGCGCGCGCGTGGTCGTGGTGAACCTCGACACCGGTTTGCGCCGCGAGACCACCACTAATGAGACCGGTTTCTATACGGCGCCATCTTTGCCTGTGGGTTGGTATAAGGTGACCGCCACGGCGCCGGGACTCGCCGCCGCTGAGGTCCCAAAGCTGAAGCTCGACGTCAACCAGACGGCGCGCATCGATTTCTCGTTGAAGCCGGGCGCCGTCACCGAGAGCATCTATGTCACTGCCGCAGCAGCTTTGCTCGATTCGGAGACATCGACTGTCGGTCAGGTGATCGAAAATAAGCGCATTGTCGAAATGCCTTTGAACGGGCGGAACTACCTGGAGCTGGCGCGCTTGGCGGCAGGCACCACCGCAGCGCGCGGTTCGCGGCCCGAAGGCGAAGGTGTGTTCTCCGCCGGCGGACAGCACGGCTACCAAGTGCAGGTAAATGTGGATGGAGTGGATAATTCGCTGACCTATTCCGGCGGCCCCATCGGCTTTGAGGCGCAAGCTGTCAAGCCGAGTGTGGATGCCGTTGGCGAGTTCCGCGTGGTGACGAACAATCTATCGGCTGAGTATGGCAACCGGATGGGCGGGCAAGTCTTCGTGAACATCAAGTCCGGCACCAACGAATTACACGGTTCGCTGTTTGAGTTCTTGCGGAATTCAAACCTGGATGGCACGAACTTCTTCGCCAATCGCGCGGGCTCCTCGAAGCCGCCCTACCGCCAGAATCAGTTCGGGGGGACGGTGGGCGGGCCCATCCGCAAAGATAGGACATTTTTCTTCGGTTCTTTCGAAGGCACGCGCACGCGGCTGGGCCAGAGTTACACGGCTACGGTGCCCGTCGAAGAGGTGGAAAAACGTTTCTGAATGGCATTCCACGGGCTCTGGATCTGCTGCTGGGCGGATGGCAGTTTTCGGGCATATTCTCCCGTTCCAGCGGGCAGTCTTTCACCGTGGTGACTTCGGGGGGCATTACCAACGCGGGTGGAGCGGACCGCCCAATCCGCATTGGCAATGGAAACCTGCCAAAAGATCAGCGCTCGATCGACCGCTGGTTCGACCTGAGCGCATTCCAAGTACAGCCACGGTACACATACGGAAACTCAGGGAGGAACATCCTCTACGGTCCAAGCCACACGAATCTAGACTTCTCCCTCGCCAAGTCCTTTCGAGTAAAGGAACGTTTTCGGCTCCAGTTCCGCGCTGAGGCGTTCAATGCCTCCAATACGCCTGCTTTTGGAAACCCGAACGCCAATATCACGTCCGCCGGTGCAGGCGCCATCAGTTCGGCGGGGGATCCCCGCCGCATCCAGTTCGCTTTGAAGCTCTTGTTCTAATACAGGGCGCATTCGCCAGACGGGCTGCATCAGGCTTGTGTTCCACGGTCAGGGGCCGCATGGTCCTCTGCCGGGAGGGGCGGGCGCCTCACATCCACGCCGAGGGCTTCTTCTACGTTGCGGAACCCATCACGTTCCAACAGCGCTTCCAAGCCCGTGCAGATCTCTCGCGCGATGCCCGGACCACGGTAGATCATGCCGGTCAGCAACTGCACCAAAGAAGCGCCCAGACGGATTTTACGGTACGCATCTTCAGCACAAAACACGCCGCCCGCCGCAATAAGCCGGTAGCGCCTCGGATCTATGCGCCGGTACAACGTCGCAAGCGTCCGGTTGATGAGGGCTTCGGCGGGCTTGCCAGACACGGCGCCGGGCATTGTCTTCAGTCTCTCGGGCGGCGTACGAAGCCCCGCCGGCTTTCCTGGGGGAAGATTGATGGCGAACCCGCTCACATATGAAGTGCTGCACGCCGCGTCTAGAAAGTCGTCCATGGCTTCCTCATCTGGAAACGGAGCCACCTTGAGGAATAAGGGCTTGACGATGCCCTCCCGCTCAACGGCGTTGAGGAGTCGCCGGAGTCTTCCAACTTGGCTGATGAAGCTCCGTCCATCGGGCGTATTGGGGCAGCTTAAGTTCAACACCAAATAGGAGGCTAGGCCCTGCAATGCGCGAATCGAGCGGACATAATCTCCAATGATGACGTCTTCAGGCTCGCAAACCGCCCCGAAGCCCCGGTTCGTGTTCACAATGTTGATGCCGAGAGGCACGGGAGGCTCGATCCTCGCCAAGCGCTGCGCAACCGCGGCCGCGCCATCGTTGGGCAACCCGTAATTCACCACAATGCCCTCGTCCAGCGGGATCCGAAACAACCGCGGCTTCGGATTCCCAAGACTTGGGTCAGCGGAGATCGACCCAATCTCCACATGACTGAACCCCAAAGAAGCCCAAAAAGGGACAGCCCTACCATTCTTGTCAAACCCAGCCGCCAGGCCCAATGGATGGCGAAAACGCAACCCCGCTACATTCAGTTCCAGGCGGGAATAGGAGCTTGCGAAAATCCCCTGGCTCAGGCGGTCCACCACCGGGCTGCCGGAAGCCCACTCGGCGAGCCTTAACGCGCGGTCATGCACCCTCTCGGCATCTAAGCGAAACAGCAAAGGCCGCATCGCCCCGCGGTAAATGAAATCCATCACCTTCGCCATGCTCATCTACTGTTTCCTCGTTCGCCGGTGGGGCTACAGTTCTTGCATCCGCCAGTCATCGAAGGCTTCGAGACGCTCCTGACAACTCGCGCGTATGTGCTCCGTTTCTAAGCGCGCTGCTTCCTCCGGGCGGCGGTTCAACACCGCGTCTAGAATTCCCGAATGATAGGCGTAAATTTGGCGAAGCTGCGCCGAGTCGTGCCCCTGACGGTGTATGGAGAATATGCGAATCAGCAGGCGGGTGCTCGAGAGCACTTTCAGAATCCTGCGGTTCCCTGCACACCGGATCAACAAGCTATGGAAAGCTAGATCGGCCGCCATAAACCGCTGCATCTGTTCGCCGTCGAGCCGAAGCTGCCCGGAACGTTCCAGTTCTTCGCACAACCGCAGGGGCTCTTCCGCATATTCCCGCAGGCGTCCGATGTGAGACCCCACCAGTCCGTCGCGCGCAACCTTGGACACGGCATACACTTCCAGCGCTTCCCGGAGTTCGTACAAGTCCACAATATCGCTCCGGGAAAGCTGCACGACCACCGTCCCGCGAGCGGGGATCTGTTCGAGAAGTCCCTCGGCAGCGAGCTGCCCGATGGCTTCGCGCACGGGAGTGCGGCTGCTGCCGAGCTCCTTTGCGAGGCTTGACTCCGAAACAAGATCACCGGCCCTCAACTCGCCGCTCAGAATCTTGCGCTGTATGTAACGATAAGCCGCCTCCCGAATGTTACCCTCGGGACCTGCCATGGACAAATTTTAGCGCGCTCGGCCTGTCGACTGCCTGTATACAGGTGCTATAATCGCCTCATCATGAATCGCACAGCCAAACCAGTAGAAGGAGTGTGGGCGGCCCTCCTCATCCCGAGAAGGCCTAGCGGAGCACTGGACATCAAGGCGCTGGCCCGGGAGGTGGACTTCCTACGGAACCAGGGTTTAATGCGCGTGGTCTTGAACGGCGCCACAGGCGAATACATTCGCGTTTCCCGGAACGACTTTCGCCGCGCGCTGGCCGTTGTGCAGGAGTCCATCGGCGAAGACGGCGAATTCCTGTGTGGAATCGGAGCAGCGGATTTTCGTTCCTCCGTGGCTCTCGGAAGAAGGGCGCTCCAGGCGGGAGCGCGGGCTGTGTTGCTTCCCGCGCCGTATTTTTTCCCGTACTCGCAAGATGATTTACAGTGCTACTTCCGCGCCGCCGCCCGCGAGCTGGGTGGGACCATACTGCTGTACAATCTGCCGCGATTCACGACACCCATTGCCACAGAGACAGCGCTCGCCCTCATAGGCAGTTCGCCGTTCATTGCGGGAATCAAAGACAGCAGCGGGTCACTGGCCATATTGCGGGAGTTGACGGTGCGAAAAGGGGAACACGCCACCCGCATTGTGGGGGACGATAGCGCGCTCGAACCGGCCCTGCGGGAAGGTGTTTGTGACGGTGTGATTTCGGGGGTGGCTGGCGTGCTCCCGGAGTTGATCATGGGGCTTTGGCGCAGCGCGCCTTTGGAACAGCCAGCCTTGCGTCTCCGCGAGTTCATTTCCTGGCTGAGCCGGTTTCCAGTTCCCTGGGGCTTGAAATGGGTGGCCGAGTGGAGAGGGATTGCGGCAGCGGAATTTGCCTGGCCGCTATCTGAGGAGCGGAGGCAGGCCGCGAAGGAATTCCAAAAGTGGTTTGAAAACTGGTGGCCGGTAGTGGAGAAAGAGCTGCGGGCCGCAGAGGTGACAAGGTGATTTCGAAAACGATCTTGAAGAGTCTTCTCGGCGCATTTCTAACGGGAATACTGTGTGCTTCTACTCCAACGAAGATCGAGACTCGGGGCAGCGCCGATTGGCCTACGAAAAACCACCAGCGGTTCCGCGTTGGCGGTGGGAAGCCCGCAGGTTACCCGGTGTGGGTGGACGTCGAACTGCCTCTTGCCTTCAATCCAGATTCGGTGCGTGTTCTGGCGGCTGGCGCGAACTCACCGGTGATTCCTTCCAAGACAGAATGGCGGATGCCTTCGGCGCGGATCAGTTGGATTTCGACCGGAGCCATGGCCTACGAGGTTTACTTCGATGTTGGAAAGAATGGTGAGACGCAGCGCCTTGCCTCGCCTTCCATGGTGGGCGTGGGCGACAGGGTCACCTACGGCCACACAGGAGTGAGAGGCAAACTGGCGGTAGGGTTATGGGGGTTCCCCGCCCCAGTGGATATGGATGGGGACGGAAATGTGGATCTGATCGTAAGCTGCACGGACCGTCCGTACAACGGCGCCTACTATTTCCGCAATCTTGGGACAAACGCCCAACCCCTTTTTGACCGCGGGATCTGGTTAGGGCGCGGGCTGAAGGATACGGTAGCCGCTGATTTCAACGGCGATGGGGCGGTGGATCTGGTCACCAGCGGCGGCTACTACAGCGACGTACGTAAAAACGGGCTATCGAAGTTCGTCAAAGTAAAACTCCCGCGGTCGTACTGGGTCGGCAGAGACGACCTATGGTACCCGGTCGACTGGGATGGGGACGGACGTATTGACCTGCTTGTCGGAGTAAGCGACTGGCGGGACTACGGCTGGGACGACGCCTTCGACGAACGGGGTCGCTGGACGCGGGGCCCCCTGCACGGCTATGTCTATTTCCACCGCAATATAGGCACTAATGAAAACCCCGTTTATGCCGAACCGGTCAAATTAGAAGCCAACGGGAAACCCATTGACCAATACGGCAGCCCGGCCCCCAATCCGGTCGATTGGTACGGAACAGGGCGGTTGGACCTCATCTGTGGCTCTTTCATCGATTCCATCACCATCTACCGGAATAACGGGCGCGGGCTGGATCGAGGAGTTCCTTTGGAAGCCGGCGGGAAGCCGATACGCATGGATCTTTGTATGATTCAACCGCGTATCATCCGGCTGCATCCGGATGGGCGCCCGTCCCTTCTCGTAG
>Ga0334722_10005558_pt1 | contig 12670 bp, 9 predicted proteins | sample C3_bottom_MG_FD_207210 | JGI IMG/M metagenome (GOLD analysis project Ga0334722, IMG submission 207210) | Sediment microbial communities from Yellowstone Lake, YNP, Wyoming, USA - C3_bottom | ecosystem: Environmental > Aquatic > Freshwater > Lake > Sediment | place: USA: Wyoming | collected...
GGGTTAGTTTTCCACAGGCCCCGGCCCAGTCGTGGCCTGTGGAAAACTAACCCGTCCCCGCCGTTCTGTGGAAAACTAACCCGTCCCCGGCGTTGCGTTCCTACGTGTGCATCTGCCGATGCTCGTCGATCAGCCGCTGCACAACGTCCGGCTCGGCCAGCGTTGATGTGTCGCCCAACCCCTCGTATTCCGACGAGGCGACCTTCCGCAGGATGCGCCGCATGATCTTGCCGCTGCGCGTCTTGGGCAGGCCCGAGGCGATGTGGATGACATCCGGCGCCGCAAATGCCCCGATGGCGTTGCGGACCTGCTGCTTCAGCGCCCCGACCAGTTCCTCGGCGTCGCCGTTCTGGTAGCCGGCGTTGATCAGGACGTAGCAGTAGATACCGGTTCCCTTGATGTCGTGCGGGAAGCCGACGACGGCCGCCTCCGCGACGGCCTCGTGGGCCACGAGCGCGCTCTCGATTTCGGCCGTCCCGATCCGGTGCCCCGAGACGTTCAATACGTCGTCGATGCGCCCGGTGATCCAGTAGTAGCCGTCCTCGTCGCGCTTGACGCCGTCCCCGGTGAAGTAATATCCGGGGTAGTTGCTGAAGTACGTCTGGCGGAACCGCTGATGGTCGCCCCACACCGTGCGGGCCTGGCCCGGCCACGGTGACGCGAGGCACAGCGCCCCGGACACGTCGTTGCCCTCGAGCGGCTTCGACGTGTTGATGTCCATGACGACCGGTTTGACGCCGAAGAACGGCAGCGTCGCCGACCCCGGCTTGGTGGGCGTCACGCCAGGCAGCGGCGTGATGAGGATGCCGCCGGTCTCGGTCTGCCACCAGGTGTCCACGATGGTGCAGCGCTTGTCGCCGCAGACGTCGTGATACCAACGCCACGTTTCCGGGTTGATGGGTTCGCCCACCGTGCCGAGGATGCGCAGCGATTCCCGCTTGTACTTCTTGACCCAGCTGTCGCCGGCCTGCGCGAGGGCGCGCAGGGCCGTCGGCGCCGTATAGAGCACGTTGACGCCGAGGTCGTCCACCACGCGCCAGTAACGGCCGGCGTCTGGGTACAGCGGCGTCGACTCGAACATGACCGTGGTGGCGCCGTTGGCCAGCGGGCCGTACACGATGTAGCTGTGGCCCGTGACCCACCCGATGTCGGCGGCGCAGAAGAAAATGTCGCCCGGGTGGTAGTCGAAGATCAGCCGGTGCGTGAAGGCGGCGTACACCATGTAGCCGCCGGTCGTGTGCATCAGGCCTTTCGGCTTGCCCGTGCTGCCTGACGTGTAGAGGATGAACAGCGGGTCTTCCGCGCCCATCCACGCATTGGTGCAGGTCGACCGCTGCTTGCTGCACTCTTCGTCCAGCCAGTAGTCGCGACCGGGCCGCATCTCGACCTCGGTCTCGGTGCGGCGCGCGACGAGCACGGCCTCGACGAGCGACATGCCCTCGACCGCGCGGTCGACGATCTTCTTGAGCGGCACCTTCTTGCCGCCGCGAAGCCCCTCGTTGGCGGTCACCACGACCCTGCAGCGGGCGTCGATGATGCGATCCCGCAGGGAGTCGGCGGAGAACCCGCCGAACACGACGGAATGCACGGCGCCGATCCGCGCGCACGCCAGCATCGTGTATACGAGCTCCGGGATCATGGTCATGTAGAGGCAGACCCGGTCGCCCTTGCGGATGCCGTGGCTCAGCAGGACGTTGGCGACGCGGCAGACGTTGTGCTTCAGCTCCCGGTAGCTGATGTGCTTGTAGACACCCGGCTCGTCCTCGACCCAGATGATCGCGGTGCGATCACCCAGTTCCGGCAGGTGGCGATCGACGCAGTTGAACGAAGCATTGAGGCGCCCGCCGGAATACCACGAGAAGTCGACCTCCTCGTAGTCCGAGTCGAGCACCGATTGCCAGGGATGGAACCAGGTGAGCGCCTTGGCCTGCTCGCCCCAGAACCACTCGGGATTGTCGAGCGAGAGGCGGTAGAGCCGCTGGTACTCGTCCATGCTGCGGATGTACGCGCGCTCCGCGATGTGCGGCTTGACGGGATAGAGATCCTGAGACACGCTTCGGTCCTCCCGGTCAGCTAGAAGTAGAAGGCCTGCAGCTGGAGCAGGAACTGCGTTCTGTTCGGCTGGCCGTCGGTGTGCTGGCGGCCGATGCTGGCCTTGAGCGTCCGGTTGTGGCCGCCGATCCAGTACGCCACGCCGACGGCGTAGGCGTACTGCCCGGGCGTCAGCGGATTGTCGTAGGTGTGCTTCGAGTACTGGCCGAACACGGACACCTTGCCCGTCGCAAAGTGGCCGGCGCCCTCGATGAGCAGGGTGTGCTGCGGCGCCAGCGCCGTCACGAAGGTGCCGCCGTTGATCCGGTTCCAGTCGACCTGGACCGTCACGCCAGACTGCCCCTTGTTGATCGGCTCCTCCCAGAAGAAGTCGAGGCCGTACATTCCGTAGGCGCCCTGCTTGTCGAAGCTCGCGCCGACGGCCACCAGGCGCTTGCTGCCCTGGAAGGTGCCCGTGTAGAAGTAGCCGGCCTCGGCCGCGAACGGGAACCACGTGGCCCGCCCGGCAATGCGGAGCGGGTTCCGCGAATCCGCTCCCCGCAGCCCCTGGAAGACGCCGAGGCGGTACTCGAAGTGCTGCTTGAACGGCAGGCCGCGGAGCTGGACGCCGTAGTCGCGTCCGACGCGCTCGCCCATGGGCGTCGACTCGGTGAACGAGTAGGCGCCGTAGTCCACCGGCAGGAGGGACGCCGCCGACTGGATGTGGTTATGGCTCTGCGCGAGGAGCATCATCCCCACGTCGACCTTGAAGTCGGCGCTGTGGTTGTAGGTGACGAAGGCGTCCTGGATGTAGATGGTGCCCGCGTCCTTCGTCCCGTTCGCCGCCGCCTTGCCCAGGTTCGGGCTGTCGGTGTCGATGAAGTACGTGAACTTGTCGGTGACCTTGCCGCCGAACATCAGGCGGATCCGGCGCAGGAACACGTTGGTCCCGATGGCGTTGCCGTCGGGGGTCGTGATCGCCTCGAACTGGCCCTGCACGAGGAACCCGATCTTGAGGTTGTTCTTGCCGTCCTTGGATTCGATGACCAGCTGGGCCGACGCGGGCGACGCCCACGATCCCAGCACCACCAGCAACAAGGCCAGCGCACTGGCCGTCAGAAGTCGATGTCTCACGAGGGGCCTCCTTTACTCGGCGCCAATGCCCAGGTACGTCCGCAGTTTCTCGTCGTCGAACAGCGTCTCCGCCTTCTCTTCGCGGGTGATGAGCGACACGACGATCGCGACCACGAAGGCCGCCGTCATCGAGACAATCGCCGGGTTGCGCAACGGGAAGTACGCGGTGGTGTGCTTGAGCACGTCGACTTGAATCGTCGGGCTGAGGATGATCAGCAGCACGGTCAGGACCGATCCGGTCAGGATCGATGCCACCGCCCCTGCCGTCGTGAACTTCCGCCAGACGATCGACAGCAGCAGCGCCGGGAAGTTCGCGCTGCACGCGATGGCGAACGCGAGACCGACCATGTAGGCGACGTTCTGGCCCTTGAAGACCACGCCGAGCAGCACCGCGAAGATGCCGAACACGACCGTCGACCAGCGGGCCACCTTGACCTGTTCCTGCTCGGTCGCCTTGCCCTTCCTGACGACGTGCACGTAGATGTCGTGCGACAGCGCCGAGGCGCCGGCGAGCGTCAGGCCCGCGACGACCGCGAGGATGGTCGCGAACGCCACGGCGGCGATGAAGCCCAGGAACGGCGTGCCGGCCAGCGATTCGGCCAGCAGCGGCGCGGCCATGTTGCCGCCCTTGTCGATCTTCGTGATCAGGTCGCGGCCGACGAGCGCCGCGGCGCCGAACCCGACGATCGGGATGATGATGTAGAAGTAGCCGATGAACCCGGTCGCGCACAGCACCGACGTGCGCGCGGCCTTGGCATCAGGCACCGTGTAGAACCGCATCAGGATGTGCGGCAGCCCGAGCAGCCCGAGCATCAGCGCGATGCCGAGCGACACGGCGTCGAGGCCGTTCGCCACCAGCCCGCCAGGCTCGAGTGCGGCCTGCCCGTACTGGTGCGCCACCGCCGCGTACAGGTTCGCGGGGTTGAAGCTGAACTGTGCGAGCACCATCACCGTCAGCAGCGTGACGCCGCCGAGGAGCAGGATCGCCTTGATGATCTGCACCCATGTGGTGGCGATCATCCCGCCGAACAGCACGTACGCCAGCATGATCACGCCGACGATGATCACCGCCCACTCGTACGAGATGCCGAACATCAGCTTGATGAGGTTGCCGGAGCCGACCATCTGGGCGATGGTGTAGAACAGCACCGTCAGCACGCCGCCGATGGCGGACGCGATGCGGACCGGCACCTGGTTCAGGCGAAACGCCACGACGTCGGCGAACGTGTACTTGCCGAGGTTGCGCAGGGGCTCCGCGATCAGGAACATCAGCGCCGGCCAGCCGACCAGCCAGCCTGTCGCGTAGATCATCCCGTCGTAGCCCTTCAGGGCCACGAGCCCCGCGATCCCGAGAAACGACGCCGCGCTCATGTAGTCGCCCGAGAGCGCCAGACCGTTCTGCAGCGCACTGACGCTGCGGCCGGCGGCGTAGAACTCCTTCGTCGACCGCGTGCGCTTGGCGGCCCAGTACGTAATCGCCAGAGTGATGGAGATGATCACCACGAAGAACGCGATGGCCTCGGTGGTGGGGGTGCCCAGTGACGTCTGCGCCGCGGCGGTTCCGATGGCGGCCTGGGCGGCGGTGGCGGCTTGTGTCGTCTGCATCGCTTAGCCCTCCTGCACCTTGCTCTTGAGATCGCGCACTTCGGGGTCGTGCACCTTGTTGGCCCAGATGACGTAGACGGCCGTGAGCACCCACGACAACAGAATCACGGCGACGCCGAGCGGAATGCCGAGGGTCGTCACCTCGCCAATCTTCTGCGCCATGAACGGCTTGTTCGTCGCAATCAGGACGATGTAGCCGTAGTAGATCACGAACAGCGTGATCGTGAGGACGATGGAGAATGTCCATCGCTTGCTCACCATCTGCTTGAACTCCGGAGAGTCCAGCATCTGACGGGCCGTCTGCTTCATGTCTTCCTCCCGGGGTTGAGGGCGCGATCCCTTGAGCCGTCGCCGCTCCTGAGCGGCCGCGAACAGGCAGACCTCCGGCCCGGCACGCCCGCGCGGATGGCGCGAGCGCACCCCGGCCGCTTCTCCAATTGTGACAATGGAGACATGCCGAGGCGCCGAGCGGGGGCTGCTACGGGCTCTTGCAAAGGGGTCGAGCTATTGGATGCCCTTCAGTCTCTCCAACTTGAGGCGCGATCGCAAGAGCAAGAATAACTCGGCCGTCGCGACGGCATCCGACAGGGCGTGGTGGGACGGGTAGTCGGGCAGTCCGAGGTCCGCCCGCGCCTCCCCGAGCGCCGTCCGGGGCGGCCGGGGGTGAGGCGTCCACTGCTGCTGGCGCTGGTGGAGGTCCAGCAGCAGGTTCATCGTGTCGATCAGGCGTGGAGCCGGCCAGGACATGCCGCAGCGCCGGTACGCCGCCCGGAGAAACGCCAGGTCCAGCTGGGCAAAGTGGACGATGAGCGCCCCCTCGCGGACGCGGCGATCAATCTCCGGGAGCACCTCTGCCAGCACGGGTGCGTCGGCAATGTCTCCGGGAATGATGTGGTGGGCGCGCAGCCCTTCTGTCGAAAGCCGTTCAGGCTCCGGCGGCCGGACGAGGCTGTAAAACCGCTCGCCGTACCGGATCACGCCCTGCCGGATGGGCACCATGCCGACCGACAGGATGCTGTCGGTGGCTGCGTGCAAGCCGGACATCTCGAGGTCGAGAGCCCAGAGCGTCACCTCGTCCCAGCGCCGCGACCGGAACAGCCGATCCAGGACGGGAATGCGCATCGGCCCGCCTACGCCAGGCGCGCCACGGCGTGGCGCAGGGCCGTGGCGTTCTGCAGTTCGCGAATCGCCACGAAGACGTCCTTCAGATGCTGCCGGTCCACCGGCGTCAGGTGCTCGAGGCGGACGCTGTTGGTGACGGCCTCGCCTGCCCGCCTCGCCCGCAACTGTTCCCGCAATCGCAGGCCCAGCAGGAACCGGAAGCCCTCGGCCAGCGTGCGCCCGCCGTCCTGGCTGAGTGTGCCGGCCTTGACCGCCGCGTCTACCCGGTCGAGCGTGCCGCGCGCCTGGCTGCCCGCCTCGAGGGCGTACAGCCGCGCCAGGCTGACGATCGGCGCGAGGCCGCCCTTCTTGAGATCAACGCCCTCCTCCTCGGCCTTGATGTGGCGGAAGGCGCCGAGCGGCGGCGTCAGGCCCAGCGAGGCCCTGGCGAGCTGGGCCATGAACAGCGGCTGGCGTCCCGCGCGCAGCAGTTGTTCGTCGAGCACGCCGAGAGGCAGCGTCCCGTGCACCGGCCGGAAGTCGAAGAAGTTCAGCGCCTCGATCAGTGCGCGCGGCTCCGGCGTGTCAATCCAGCCGCGGAACAGCTGCACCCACGACGCCAGGGGCCGCCGCCAGTTCGTCGCCATGAAGCCGCCGGCGCACGGCGGGAACGCGGCGGCAATCAGGCCGCGCACCACGCGTGACGCCAGGTCGGCGAAATACGCCTCGTGCTCCCCCGCACCGTCGGCAACGATCAGCGCGTTGTCCTGGTCCGTCAGCAGCGTCTGCTCCATCCGGCCTTCCGACCCGAACACGATCCACGCGTAGGGCGCGGGCGCCGGTCCCATCTCGGCTTCGGCCAGCTGGAGCAACCGCACGACCAGCGCGTCGTTCAGCCGCGAGACCACCGGGCCGATCTCCGCCGCGTTCAGTCCGCCCCACAGCATCGTCTCGACCATGCCCGCCAGCTCGGACGCGTAGCGCGCAAGGTCGTCGGTCGTCGACATGCGCTCGATGTTGCCGAGCAGGTAGAGGGGGCTCTTGATGTAGAGCCGGAGCAGATCGGTGTCGGTCACCATCCCGGTGATGGCGCCTTCGGATTCGAGCGGCACGTGGTGGACGTGATGCTCGAGCATGAACACGAGGGTCTGGAACAGCGTGGCTTCGCTGCTGATGGTGCGAACGGGCCGGGTGGCGACATCCGCCACCGGTGTGTCCGGGCCTTTGCCCTCGGCCAGCACCCGGCTGCGCAGGTCGCGGTCGGTGATGATGCCGGGCGGGTCGCCGTCCACGATCAGCGAGCTGATGCGGCGGTCGCGCATGGTGCGGGCGGCCTCGCCGACCGTGATGCCGGCGGGCACGCGCACCGGCGCCCTGGGCCGCAGGCGTCCGACCGGCGTGCCCAGTTCGTTGCCGATCGGCATCTGCCGAAGGTCGGCCGCGCGGCGGAGCCGCTCGCTCAGGTCGACGAGGAAGAACTCGGCGAAGTCGCGGTTCGCCATCAGCCGGTCGAACGTGTCGCCGGGGATCTGGTACAGCAGCGCGTCTTCGGCAGCCACGACGTCCACGTGGGGCGCGGCGCGGCCGATCAGCGACGGGAAACCGAAGCACTCGCCTTCCTCGAGAACCTGGATGACGTTGCCGTCACGCTCGAGACGCACGATGCCCTTGCGAATCACGTAGAGCACGCGGTTGGGCGGCCCGCCGCGCTGGAGGATGCGCGTGTCCTTGGGCTGGTAGCTGACGTCGAGGCCCGAGGCGAGGTCCTTCAGCGCCTCTGAACCCAGCTTGTCGAACGGCGGCAGGCGGCGGATGAACTCGAGCGGTTCCATGGATCGATGGCGAGCGTATGTCCCCGGGCGGCCGGGGTCAAGCCGGCGAACCGGGCAACGAAATGATCCCGCGCGCCTTCAGCTCGAAGAAGCAGGCACGGCAGGCCTCGACGTCCGCCGCGGCGTCGTGCGTCACCGCCGGCGCCTGGCCGAACAGGTGCTGGTGCAGCTCGGTGAGCGTCGGCCACTTGAAGCCATAGCGGCCGGGTAGCCGGCAGACATCCGTGGTCGCTTTCATCGTGCAGAACCGGTGCATGCCGAACAGCCGGTTGTCGATCCCGGTGCGCAGGAACTCCGCGCCCGCAATCATCTCGTCGAAACTCATGTTGTGGGCGACCAGCACCTCGGCGCGGGTCATGGCCGCGGCGAAGGCGCCGAGCGCCGACCCGAGATCGACGCCTTCGCGCAGGGCGCGCTCCGTGGTGATGCCGTGCACGCGCGACGCGTCGGGCGGAATGACGAACCCATCCGGCCTGATGATCACGCTGCCGCTCTCGAGCGGCTCGCCGGCGTCGGTCTGCAGCAGCCACGCCAGCTGGACCATCCGGGGCCAGTTGGCCAGATCCGTGACAGGCGCGTGCCAGTTGCGCGGCAGCCCGGTCGTTTCCGTGTCGAAGAAGAGGTACATCCGGCGTCCTGTGGGTCCTGTCCCGTGATTCTACGTCGAATTGCGCTTCACGTTTGGCGGTGCGCGGCCGATTACGGATTCGGGGCGCGGTGCCGCCTGCGGGAACGGCGGCACGCATGGCAGTCCGCCCTCAGGGGGGTAGGCCGGTGGCAGAGAAAATCGTTCCGTGGGTCCTGATCAGGCTGGATGAATCGGTGCTGGCCATCGAGGCGTCGGCCGTGAGGGAGATGCTGCAGTTGCCGCGCACGACGGCGATTCCCAATGCCGGCGCCGAGATCCGGGGCGTCATCGCGCTGCGGGACCGCGCCATCCCCGTCATCGACCTGCGCAAACTCCTGGGAATGCGGTCCCTGCACGAGGACGCGGACAAGATGGTCGCCCTGCTGGCGGCCCGTGCCGAGGATCACCGACGGTGGCTGTCGGAGCTCGAGGCATCCGTTCGGGAAGATCGCGCCTTCGGCCTGACGCTCGATCCGCACGCGTGCGCCTTCGGGCGGTGGTACGACACCTTCAAGGCGACGAGTGTCGTGCTCGAGAGCCACCTGAAGCGCTTCGATCAGCCGCACAAGCAGATTCATGCCCTTGGCGGGCTCGTTGCCGATCTGGTGCGGGACAAGCGGCACGACGAAGCGGCGGCGCTCATCGAACAGGCCAAGCATGGCACGCTGGCGACGCTGATGCAGTTGTTCGACGAAACGCCGAAGATCCTGGCCGAGATGAACCGCGAAATGGCGATCGTCCTGCGCAACGAGCACACGGTGGTCAGCCTGACGGCCGACGCCGTCGAGTCGGTCGAGGCGCTCAGACCGGGCACGAAGACCGAAATCGCCCTGCCGAACGGCGCGCGGGCGAGCGGGCCGGTGACGCACACGGCCCGGACCGCGAAGACCGACACGCTGATCCTCGTGCTCGACGCGGAGAAGATCCTGGCCGAGTTCTCGCACCTCAAGCCGGACGGAACCGCGCCCGTCCGCGCGGACGCCGTCGCCGCCTGACCCGGCCGCCGCTATTTCGCGACAGCCGGGGCGCTCCCGGCCTGCTTGAGCGCCGCGGCGAGCGCGCGCTCCGTTTCCGCCACGGCCGCGACGGCTTGTGACGTGGGCGTGGCGTCCGCTTCCTGCAGGATGCGGAGCAGTTCCGTCATGCTGCCGCGCAGCTTCTCGAGCCCGGGCGTTGTCTTCGGCATCGCCGCGGCCCTCTTCAGTCCGTCGTACATCCGCATCGACAGCGCAAACTGCTGCTGCAGGCCGGCCACCGGCGTCGTCACGCGCGGGTCCATCTTCACGGTGAGCGGCGCCGAGTAACTCTTCCCCGCCACGGTCAGCCTGACCGTGTAGACGCCGGGGAGCACCCACGGGCCGCGCGGCTCTGGCGTCGTGTTCACCACGACGGCCGCGATCGGGTACTCGAACTCGCCGACCGCCGGCGGCGGGCACCGCAGGTCCCAGGTGAACCGGTGGAGGCCGGCGGACGTCGAGAGCCTCTGCGGCGGCCGGATCCAGTAGTCCGGGATGTTGCGGCCCTCGATGGGCGCCTGGATTGGATCGGCGCTCGAGTACCGCCGCACGAGCGCGCCCGCCGCGTCGTGGATCTCAATCGTGACGGGCTGGCTGGCGTCGGTCCTGAGGTAGTAGTGGATGATCGCGCCCTCGGGCGGATTCTGCCCGGCGGGCTCGTCGGGCGGCAGCGGCGTGTCGGTGTTCTGGTTCCAGCGGTAGCGCCAGGCCTGCTGCGGCTTGAACAGGAACGCATCGGCATCCGTGGCCTTGGCGGACATCTGGCGGAGGGGCGTGATGTCGTCGAGGATCCAGAATCCGCGGCCGTGCGTTGCCACGACCAGATCGTCCCCCTTGACGACCAGGTCCCGCACAGAGGTCGCCGGCATGTTCAGCCGCAGCGGCTGCCAATTGTCCCCGTCGTCGAACGACACATAGACGGCCTGTTCCGTCCCCGCGAACAGCAGGCCGCGGCGCATCGGATCTTCGCGGACCACGCGCACGATGCCGCCATTGGGAATGCCGTCGGTGATGTGCGTCCACGTCTGGCCACCGTTCCGTGTGCGGTAGATGTGCGGCCGCATGTCGTCGAGGCGCATCGTGTCGATGGCGGCGTACGCCGTCTGCGGGTCGAAGTGCGAGGCCTCGATGATCGACACCTTCGCCCACGGCTCGAGGCCCGTCGGCGTCACGGCCTTCCAGTGCAGACCGCCATCCGCCGTCACATGGATGAGCCCGTCGTCGGTGCCGGCCCAGATGAGGCCTGCCCAGAGCGGGGACGGCGCCACCGCGTAGATCACCCCCCGCTGGGTCACCTCGCCGATCGCCATTGGCCGGTACTTGCCGACGCTCGCCGGCGGTTCCCACGTCTTGCGCGTCAGATCGCCGCTGATGCGCACCCAGTCCTGCCCGCCGTTGAGCGTCCTCCATAGCGTGTTGGACGCGAAGAACAGCACGTGCGGATCGGCGGGCGAGAACACGATCGGCGCCGTGCGCACGACGCGGTAGTTGTCGCCGCGGAGCGGCTTCGGCGCGACGTTCTGCGCCTGGCCTGTCCGGCGGTCGAATCTCGTGAGCTTGCCCCCGTACACGAGGTTGGGATTCAGGGGGTCCGGAACGGCGTACCCGTATTCCTCGGCGGCCACCGGCTGCCAGTCGCGGAACGTGATCTGCCCCGAGTCGCCCCGGCTCTGCACGCATGCTGACCCGCTCTCCTGCTGGCCTCCGCACACCCGGTACGGGAAGCTGTTGTCGGCGCTGACGTGGAACATCTGCGCCGTCGGCTGGTTGTACCAGCTGCTCCAGCTCAACCCGCCGTTGGTCGTGACAATGGCGCCCTGGTCCGCCGTCAGCAGCATGATGTCGGGGTTCGAAGGGTTGATCCAGATGCTCTGGTAGTCGTCCCCGCCCGGCGCGCCGCGCAAACCAAAGAACGTCCTCCCCGCGTCAGTGGACTTCCACGTGACGATTGTCGGCACGTAGACGACGTCAGGGTTCTTCGGATCGACGCCAATCTCGTTCGCATCGTCCGGACGCGCCACCACGCGCTGGTCGTCGCAGACCAGCGTCCAGCTCTCGCCCGCGTCATCTGATCGATACAGCCCGCTGCGGTTGGCCTCCACGACGGCGTAGAGCCGCCGCGGGTTGCCGGGCGCGACGGCGATACCGATGCGGCCCAGGCCCTCGGCAAACGTCGGGAAGCCCTTCGTCAACGGCTTCCAGTTGGTGCCGCCGTCGGTCGACTTGAAGAGGCCGCTGCCGGGCCCTCGCCATTCGGCGTTTTCCCATGGGCCCTGGCGCGCCTCCCACAGCGCGGCGTAGACCGTATCCGGGTTCTTCGGATCGAACGCGAGATCGGCGCCCCCGGTGTTCTCGTCCTTGTAGAGGACCGGCTGGAACGTCGTGCCGCCGTCAATCGACCGGAAGATGCCGCGCTCGCGGTTCGGACCGTACGGATGGCCGAGGACCGCGACGAAGAGACGGTTCTCGTCGCGGGGATCGACGATGATGCGGGTGATCTGCTGGCCGTCACGAAGGCCCAGGTGGGACCAGGTGGTGCCGCCGTCGTTCGAGCGGTACACGCCGTCTCCGGTCGAGAGGTCCGGCCGCTGCATGCCTTCGCCGCTGCCCACGTAGATGCGATCGGGATTCGACGGCGCAACGGCAATGGCGCCAATCGAGCCGGTGGGTTGATCGTCGAACAGCGACACCCAGGTGCGGCCGTAGTCGATCGTCTTCCACACGCCGCCGTTGACGGCGCCGATGTAGAACACGCCGGGCTGTGACGGCACGCCCGTGCCGGCCTTGGTGCGCCCGCCGCGAAACGGTCCGATGTGCCGCCAGCGCAGTTCCTTGAGCAGTTCCGGCGCGACCTTCTCGTTCGGCGGCCGAACGGCGGAAGGCGGCTGCGGCCTTGGAAGCTGGCCGCTGCCGTCTATCGACACAATGGCCGTCAACGCGAAGATACCGGCTGCCGCAATCCTCACTGCCCGCATGATCGTCCTCCTGTTTGCCCAGTCCCGTCCCATCCCGCCGCGGAGGGGACCCGGGATTGCCACGCTCCAGCCTGGCTGACAGGCGTCTCGGCGGGTGAGCCGGGATCGCCAGGCTCCAGCCTGGCCGACCGGCATCTCCGCGGACCGGTCCGTCGTCCGGCATCGTGCCGCCAGTGTAGCCCGAACAGCATGGTGAAACGACGAAGTTGGCATTCTTCTTGCGGGGGGGCTCAAATCGTGCATAGTGGCGCGACCGCGCCCCCATCGTCCTGAGCCCGCCGGAGGCTTGCCTCCGGCTCGTGAGGAGCGCCACCGATGCGTCTTGCCCGCCCTGCCTTCCGCGGCCGA
>Ga0334722_10005559_pt1 | contig 12670 bp, 11 predicted proteins | sample C3_bottom_MG_FD_207210 | JGI IMG/M metagenome (GOLD analysis project Ga0334722, IMG submission 207210) | Sediment microbial communities from Yellowstone Lake, YNP, Wyoming, USA - C3_bottom | ecosystem: Environmental > Aquatic > Freshwater > Lake > Sediment | place: USA: Wyoming | collected...
ATGCCGAACATCTATGACGCCCTGAAGATGGACGAAATCGGGCTTACGCTCGAAGTCGAGCAGCAGCTCGGCGACGGCATCGTGCGCACCATCGCGCTCGGGTCATCGGACGGCCTGCGCCGCGGCATGAAAGTGGTCAACACGAAAGCGCCGATCTCGGTGCCAGTGGGTCCGAAGACGCTCGGCCGCATCATGGACGTGCTCGGCCGCCCGATCGATGAAATGGGTCCGATCGGCGCCGAGAAAATCGCTTCGATCCACCGCACTGCGCCCCGATACGACGAGCTCTCCCCGAGCCAGGAACTGCTCGAAACCGGCATCAAGGTTATCGATCTCGTCTGCCCGTTTGCGAAGGGCGGGAAAGTGGGCCTCTTCGGCGGCGCGGGCGTGGGCAAGACCGTGAACATGATGGAGCTGATCCGCAACATCGCGATCGAACACTCCGGTTACTCCGTGTTTGCGGGCGTAGGCGAGCGCACGCGCGAGGGCAATGACTTCTACCACGAGATGAAGGACTCGAACGTTCTGGACAAGGTGGCGCTGGTCTACGGCCAGATGAACGAGCCGCCCGGCAACCGCCTGCGCGTCGCGCTCACGGGGCTTACCATGGCCGAAGCCTTCCGCGACGAAGGCCGCGACGTGCTGTTTTTCGTCGACAACATCTATCGTTTCACGCTCGCGGGCACCGAAGTATCGGCGCTATTGGGCCGCATGCCTTCCGCCGTGGGCTATCAGCCGACACTGGCCGAAGAAATGGGCCGGCTGCAGGAGCGCATTACGTCCACCAAGACCGGCTCGATCACGTCGATCCAGGCCGTATACGTTCCGGCTGACGATTTGACCGACCCCTCCCCCGCCACCACCTTCGGCCACCTCGATTCGACTGTCGTGCTCTCACGCGATATCGCTTCGCTCGGCATCTACCCCGCGGTCGACCCGCTCGATTCGACGTCGCGCCAGATGGACCCGCATGTAGTCGGCGAAGACCATTACACCACCGCGCGCGCCGTGCAGCAGACGCTGCAGCGCTACAAAGAACTGCGCGACATCATCGCGATTCTCGGCATGGACGAGCTCGCCCCCGAGGACAAGCTCGCCGTTGCGCGCGCGCGCAAGATACAGCGCTTCCTATCGCAGCCTTTCAACGTAGCCGAAGTGTTCACCGGCCAAAAAGGCAAGTACGTGCCGCTGAAAGAGACCATCAAAGGTTTCAAAGGCATCGTCAACGGCGACTACGACCACTTGCCCGAGCAGGCGTTCTACATGGTAGGCGCGATCGAGGAAGCGGTCGAGAAAGCGAAGACGCTGCAGTAAAAAGGCGGCCCCCGAGCACCGGGAGTCGGGAAAAAAGGGTTCTGAGTCCTATGCCACACACAATACACGTAGACGTCGTCAGTGCCGAAGAAGCCATTTACTCGGGCGAGGCGGAATTCGTGGTGCTGCCTGGCGAAGAAGGCGAGCTCGGCATTTACCCCAAGCACACGCCGCTCATCACGCGCATCAAGCCAGGCACGGTGCGCATCCAGCCGGCCGAAGGCGGCGAGGAGCAGCTGATCTTCGTCGCGGGCGGCATCCTCGAAGTGCAGCCCAACCTGATCACCGTGCTCGCCGACACCGCGATTCGCGGCCATGACCTGGACGAAGCCAAGGCGCTCGAGGCGCATAAGCGCGCACAGGAGAACCTCGCGAGCCGCACGGGCAAGATGGAATATGCCGAGGCGCTCGCCGAACTTGCCCAAGCGGCGGCCCAGATCGCCGCCATCCGCAAGCTGCGCTCGCGCAAGTAAAGAGGGATACGCATCCCTACAAAGGCGGCTGCGGCCGCCTTTTTTAGCTCTGCCTGCTGTATGCTTAGCAGTTAGCAAGAGCTATCAGGGAGCGCGGCAATGGATAACACCCAATTCGCAGAACTGCTCATGGGCATCGCTAAGGCGCAGAACGCCATCATCGACGCCGTGGAGCGCGCCAATCCGGGCTTTAGGAACAACCATGCCGTGGCCATGTTGACCACCGCCGCCAACGTGCGCACCGCGGTTCCGCGCCTGCAGGATCTGCCCGCGCGCATCCTTTTGCGCATGCAAGGCCGCGCGGCATTCGACATCGCCGCGATCGAGCAGGATCTCGAACGCGCACTCGCGGCAGCAGCGATCGCGAATGCGGCGCCCGCCTCGGTTCCCGGCGCCGAGGCGCGCGCTGCAGCTGCCGCGGCATCGCGCCCGGTCTCTTCCGACGTGTCCCGCCCTGCAGCTGCCGTGGCAGCTCCGCGTCCTGGGCCTGCAACGCCGCCCCCAAGCGCCGCGACGTCTGCGGACAATCTCGATTTCAGCGCCAAGCGCTGATTCACGCCGCCGCGGTGCCTGCCCAGATGGAGCACAGCGGCGCGAGGACGCGCGATGTCCCACCTTTCTCGCTTGGAACAATGAAAATTCTTTAATGCATGAGTGAAATCCAGAATACGTCAAGCACCGATCCGCTCCTCGCCTTACGCGATCAATTGCGCCGCTTTGCGCGCGAACGCGACTGGGATCAGTTTCATGCACCGAAGAATCTGGCCATCGCCCTGAGCGTTGAAGCTGCAGAGCTGCTCGAGCACTTTCAATGGCTCGACGAGGAAGCGTCAAAAAGCCTGAATCCCGAGCAGTTGGTTCTGGTCGGCGAGGAAATGGCTGACGTACTTCTGTATCTGATCAGGCTCGCCGATAAACTCAATATCGATCTAATTGAGGCGGCAGGCCGAAAAATCGAACTGAATGCCGTCAAGTACCCAGCGGAAAGGGTTCGTGGTTCGAGCAAGAAGTACACAAGCCTTTAATCCGAAGTTCCTTGAAGATTTCCTTCGGCGGTCACTGCGGAAACCCAGGTCACGCGAGCTAATGCCGCAGGGGCGAATCGCGGCCGCATCTGGGTGAGTCTGTGCCCCGGGCGAGGTATTCGCTATCGGCTGGGACGCACGAATTGCCCGCGTCCACCTGCATTTGCAGTAGGGTACCGATGGTTTGCAGCAGTTTGCGTTGTCGGTCGCGCGCGCGCACTGCGTAGCGGCTGTTCCGCGATGACACGCTTTAGGCGCCTTGGGGCTTCTGGACGAATCCCTGTGTCGCGCCTGTCAGAGTTTCCCCTGCTAGACCGGGCCATGGCGTAGCCTCCTTGCTGCGGTGACTGAATTGGACCCCCAAGACCTGTGTAAGTGTTTCCTTCACTTCCGCGTTCTGAATCGCGGCCGCGAGCGCAGGTGCAGCCTCTTCGCTCCGAGCAATTCCTTGCAGAATTGTGATCGTGGCGCAGGCAAAACGCAGCCGGGTCCAAATGGTATTGCTCTGAGGCGAAGTCTGTAGCGGGCTTAAGGAGAAGTGCGCAGTGTGGTTACGCGCGGCGCGGTTGGCGCACGCAAGCTGTTCTGGCAAGGCGGTGCACGCGTTCGCGGAACCGGTGCCGCGTTCGATGCGGGACGATGGCGTGCTCCTGAAGAACTTCCCGCGGCTGCGCCTCGCGTAATAAACTTGCACGCTTCGAATAGCGAACAAGGAGCGCAAATGCAACTTCTCACCGTCAAGATCGAAAAGCCGGAGGCCATCAATTTCGTCCTCGGGCAGACGCACTTCATCAAGACCGTGGAAGACGTGCATGAGACACTCGTGAGCGCAGTGCCGGGGATCAAGTTCGGCCTCGCGTTCTGCGAGGCCTCAGGCAAATGCCTAGTGCGAACTTCGGGCACCGACGCAGCGATGGTCGGCCTCGCGCAGAAGAACGCACTCGCGCTCGGCGCGGGTCACAGTTTCATCGTTTTCCTGGGCGAGGGGTTTTTCCCGCTGAACGTGCTCAACGCGCTCAAAATGGTGCCGGAGGTATGCCGCATTTTCTGCGCCACGGCCAATCCCACCGAGGTGCTCATCGCCGAAACCGAACAGGGGCGCGGCATCCTCGGCGTGGTGGACGGCGCGTCGCCCCGCGGCGTTGAGACCGAAGCCGACGTCAACTGGCGTAAGGGCTTCTTGCGACAGATCGGCTACAAGCTATAGAAGGCACGGTGATCGATTTCGCTGACCGGCTGGAACTACCCGTTCCTACTCGGATCCCGGCCGGTCATTCCTGATAGCGGCGCTGTTCGCGGCGCTGCGCGCAATCAGTTGGCGGTGATGCCTGCTTTCTTCACGATAGGCGGCCACTGTTTGAGTTCGCGCGCGATGAGCGCATCCAAGGCGCTCGGCGGCTTGGCCAGGATCTGCACGCCCATCGTCATGAGCTTGTCCGTTATTTCCTTGTCACGCATTGCAGTGTTGAATGCGTGTTCGAGTTTGGACACCACCTCCTTGGGCGTTCCTGCCGGGGCGAGGAAACCCATCCAGAAAGCGCTTTCGAAACCCGGGTAGCCCGACTCCGCCACGGTTGGCACATCGGGGATCTGCGGCATGCGCTCGAGGCTGGTAACCGCGTAGAGCTTGAGTTTGCCCGCTTTGACATATCCGCCGGCCGTCGGCAGCGCGTCGCACTTGAACTGGTAGACGCCCGCGAGCAGATCGACCATCGCCGGACCCGCTCCTTTGTACGGAATGTGGGTCATTTCGATGCCGGTGCGCGCCATGAACAGTTCCGTGGTCAGATGCGGAAAGGTGCCGGCCCCGGCCGTGCCGAAGGTCAGTCGTGGATTCGCTTTCTTCGCGTAGGCGATGAACTCTTTCAGATTGTTCGCAGGCACGGAGGGGTGCACCACGAGAAGTCCTGGCGTATCCGCGATCAACGCGATGGAGACGAAGTCCTTTGCCGTGTCAAAGGGTAGCGACTTGTAGATCGCGGGATTCGCGGTGTGGGAGTTTGTCGGCATGAGCAGCGTGTAGCCGTCGGGTGCAGATTTCGCCACGGCTTCGGTGGCGATCGTGCCCCCTGCCCCGCCTTTGTTTTCGATCACGATCTGCTGGCCCAGGATCGCGGACACCTTCGGTGCAATGACGCGCGCGACCACGTCGGTGGTGCCGCCGGGCGGAAACGGAACCACGACCCGGACCGGCTTCTCCGGGAAGACCGCGTGCGCGAGCGACACGCCGCTCAAAAGCGTCGCCGCGATAAATGCTTTGAAACAAGTGATGCGGTTCCGCATGTACCTCTCCTTTGGTTGATCGCATTGAAGCATGTAAGAGCTTACCTCCGCGGGCGGAGCAATGCACGCGCGTGCCGCAGCTGGCCCGGTGCTACGCGCGCGCCGATATTATCCCGCGTGCGCGTATTTGTTGTGCAGAACTTGCTGCGAGCGAGCAGTACGTCGCGCGCGTGAGCACCTGCTGCTTGACGTGACGGGCACTCCTAAGCGGCGATTGTCGCCGCAGCGGTCCTGCCTTTATTTGCGATTGCGGCTGTGAGCCAGCCCGCGGGCAAACGCTCAAGGTTATTCAGGGTGTCGAAAAGACCGCGCCGGTCGAGATCGGATGCGGCGAAGTCGAGGCAGGAAGCGAACTTCTGGTACAGCTCCTGCTCATTGAGCGGGCGGCTGATATGGCCGCGCGCGCGCTTGACGCGCTCGCTTTCGAGGACGCGGCCGGACTTCAAGCGCAGCGTCACCTGGTCGTAGGTCCCAAACGGCGATGCTTCGGGATCGTATTCCGGATTGATAGAAACCTTCACGCGCTGCATCATGCGCTGCATGTCGCTGCGCTGCACTACCTCGTCGACAAGCTCCACCAATGTAACCTTGCGCTCGATAAGTGCGCAGGCCATCGCAAACTGGATGCTGAATTTCGCCTCGAGGCCGGTCCTTGGATTATCTTGGCTCAGGATCGCCCTTTGCGTCTTGCCGATGAGAACGTCGATTTTCTCGACGTCGGCGGCGTTCACGTCCTGGGCGATAACGAGTTCCAGCATGGCATCGATGGCGCGGTGCGTGCCGTAGCACATCGGAAATTTCTTGATGCTCACGCCGTCGCGGCTGATGCGCCAGTCGACGCCCAGGCCCGACGCCGGACGGGTGCGATCGCAGTCGCCGTGTTGCGAAATCGCCGCAAGAAAGCCGCGCTCGTGCTCGAACGCGCTAGCGGAAGCCGTCATGCCGTTCGCACTTAGCCGCGCTGCATAGATGCCGGCGCGCGCATTATTGCCGACATGGAAGGGTTTCACCATGGTGCCGAAATTGGCTACGATGCCGCTCGCTTCTGACGCCGCGATCGCAAGCGCGGCGGCAGTGCGTTCAGCATTCAAACCGCGCAGGCGCGAGGCTGCCGCTGCCGCCGCGATAGCGCCATAGACCCCGGTGGGATGCCAGCCTCGCTCATGCAGTTGGCCCTTCTCGCGCAACGCGAGTTCGGACCACACTTCGTAGGCTGCAACATAGGCCGTGATCATGTCCGCACCGCTCGCGCCGAGCGCTTCGCCTTCGGCAAGCAGAGTGGAAACGAGAATCGCGCTGCGATGGCCGCCGGCATCGTCATAATCGAGCGCGTGCGCGGCGCTGCCGTTGATCCATGCTGCGAGCGGCGCAGCTGCGCGCTTTTCGGAAAAGAATAACGACGCCTCCCGCTTGTCACAACCGTCAAGGACCGTACGCGCCACGATCTTTGCCACCGGCTCCACGCTGCCGGCCATCATCACGCCGACGCAATCGACGAATCCAAGCTTGGCCACGCGGATGCCGTCAGCGGGCAGGTCGCGATATTGCAGCTGCGAGACGAACTCGCCGAGTTCTCTGGTAAGTGCCATCTGGGGTCTCCTCAGTCCGCGGCAGGCGCGGCGTCGTTATCAAACCGGTCGCGCATCGATAGTGCGCCGGGTTCTAGGTTGGTGAAAATGCAGAATTCGTATGTGTAGCCGAGCATGGCGTTGCGCTTGTCGGCCAACGACGAATAGCCGCATTATCGAAGCGCGTATAGAACCGTGTCAATTCTCCCAGATTTGTGAGCGCAGAAGCGGAGCACATCAGGCTGGTTTGCGGTCGCGGCCCGGTTGCCGACGTCACGCCCGCTCGCTTGCGCAAAAGTTAGGCGTGCAGCAATGCGCCTTGCGTGCGGCGCGACGCGCTGTCGTCGGCGGGCGACAGTCTAATGCTCGATTTATCCACGCCTTAGCCTCCGGCAGCGGCACCCGTGTCGCGCCACGACGACAAATTGGCCTCGCGCGTATTGAGTTGAGGCTCAAGCGCTGAGAGTAACCCTGTGAAACGATGGATAAAGTTCTTTTGTGGCACAAGGATTGCTCCGGCATTGTGGCGGTCCGCATTTCACGTCTGCGCCCCTGGCATCCATATTTCCTTGAGTTCCCACAGGACTGCTAACGACCTGATGTGAGCGATTCAATTTGCTGGCACAGCAGAGATCCGGACCCGGAGCCGTAGCGAGATTAATCACATACAGCTAGAAGGAATTTCCTCACGTGGCCTCGACGCTTCGCCTGATTAAGATGCCGGATGCGCCCAAACGCGTGCGGTTCGAGCGCGCTACGGCACGCGCCGAACAGGTCCAGGCGACAATGGACCGCGGTGTGATCGCGCGTGCAACCGAGTGGCGGGCCCAGCCAAGACCGCAACAACAAATCAATTCTAAGAAGGCCGCGTCACTAGCGATGCTAGCAGCCGCAATGGTGGGCAGCGAGGAGGCTCAGAAAAAGAACCTGGCAGTCAAGCTGCAGGAGGACCTCGCACAAACGCTTACCGCAATCAGACTCGGCATCGAGCAAGGCATGGAAAGAACTGGGGCCGGCGACGATATCCGCCGCGATCTGCTGTGGACAGTTCCGGCATTGCAGTCCGCAATCAAGCAAGTCCAGGCGCTCGCGATGCAATTGCATCCGTGCGGCCTAGACGATTTTGGTTTGTTGCCGGCGGTCAGATTGTTCTGCCGCGAGTTTGAACGCCAGCATCCGGCTATCCGGATCGAGGACCGCATCTGCCTTCAGCCGAACTATGCTTTCGGCCCTCTAGCTATCATTATCTATCGTGTCATCGAGTCGGCGTTCGTCAGCATCGCGCAATTCGTTGACGCGCAATGGATTTCACTCTCCTTGCTGTTGAACGAACATACGATCGTCCTCACCATCGATGTCGTTCCCCGCGCCGAATCCCACGCCGGATCGGCGCACATGGGTAACGAACTCGATCCGAATTCGTGCTTTGCCAGCGCCCGCGGACGAACCGTGTTGTCGGGCGGGGCGTTCTCGGCCACGCGCACTAAGGCGCGAGGGATCACGCTGCACGCACACTGGGCGTTGTAGGTCCGCGTGCGCTATCGAGTGCCCCGGCTGCGACAAGTCGCTCGATGCCGGAGCGGGTCCAGCCGCAGTCAAATAGGCGAGACTGGTTTAGTGACCCAGAGCCTGCTTAAAGCGCTGTCGTGCCGCTTCTTCCTTTTTCACTTCGACGATTTCACGAATGACCCCGTCGACGTCGGCGGGCTGATTGCTCTCTTCGAAGTGACCGGTGAGCGCGAACTCGGGGTGCAGCTTGCCGCTTTTGTAGATCGACCAGATCTCGCGGCCGTAATCGGTGCTGTGCAGTTCGGGCGCGAAACGCGCGAACCAGGCAGTGAGGTTGCCGACGTCGCGTAGGAGCATGCTCTCGGCACTGTTGTTGCCTGCGGCGTCGATGGCCTGGGGCAAATCGATGATGACCGGCCCATCGCTCCCCACGAGTACGTTGTACTCGGACAGGTCGCCGTGGACGATGCCGGCGCAGAGCATGCGCACGACCTGCTTGATCAACAGGCTGTGGTATTCGAGTGCCTGCTCCGCACTGGGTTCCAGGTCATTAAGCCTGGGGGCAGCGTGGCCGTTGTCGTCCGTCACCAACTCCATCAACAACACGCCTTCGTGAAAGTTGAACGGTTTGGGGACACGCACACCGGCAGCGGCAAGGCGGTACAACGCGTCGACCTCGGCGTTCTGCCATGCCGTCTCCTGCTCGCGGCGCCCGTAGCGGGAACCCTTTTCCATGGCGCGGGCGCGGCGGCTGTTCTTTACTTTGCGGCCTTCCGTGTATTGAACGGCCTGGCGGAAGCTGCGCTTCTCGGCCTCCTTATATACCTTCGCGCAGCGGATTTCCTCGCCACAGCGCACCACGTAGACCACGGCTTCTTTGCCGCTCATGAGCTGACGCATGACTTGGTCGACAAGGCCTTCCTCGACGAGCGGCAGCAATCTTTTGGGAGTTTTGATGGGAGCCTTTCCGCGCGACTCCGGCGCAAGAAGATGGGATAGACAGACTCTATTCTACGCTAACTCGCGTTTCTGCCTTGATCGAGCTCACTCGGCGCGGATATTTGCCGGTCCTGAGCAGTCACCTCGGCGCGCAGGCGGTCAGTCGATACTGACGCCGGCTTGCTTCATCAGGCGCGCGTATTTCGCCAACTGCTCGCGCGTCGCGGCGCCGAGTTCCTCGGGCGAAGACCCGCGCACGGTGAGGCCTTGCGCGTCGAGTTTTTCGCGCACGCGCGGATTTGCTAGCGCCTTGATTATCTCCGTGTTCAACCGCGCGACGATTTCTTTCGGCGTTCCGGCTGGAGCCATGACCGTGAACCAAGAGTTGAACTCGAAGCCCGGTAGGCCGGATTCCGACACCGTCGGCACCTCGGGGAATTGGGGCAGGCGGCTTTTCGTGGTGACGCCGATGAGCCTTAGCTTGCCGCCGCGAATGAGGGAGGTCGCGGTGGCAAGGCCCTGGAACGACACCGGCACTTGCCCTGCAGCCACATCGAGCGCCGCCTGCGTCGCGCCCTTGTAGGGCACGTGCGTGAGCGTCACGCCCGCGGTCGAAGCGAACAAGGCCATGGCGATATGCTGCGGGCTGCCGTTTCCGCCCGATGCATAGTCGATCTTTCCGGGCTTCGCCTTCGCTGCCGCGATCAGGTCGGCAGCCGACTTGTAGGGGGAGTTGTTGGCGGCGAGCAGTCCCCATTCCACGGTTGCGACGAGCGAAACGGGCGCGAAGTCCTTGAGGATGTCCCAAGGCATGTTCGTGTGAAGGTTGGGCAGCATGGTCATGATGCTGTCGTTGAATCCACCGATGGTGTAGCCGTCCGCTGGCGCTTTGGCCACGTGTTCGGCGCCGATCAGTCCGGCTGCGCCGGATTGGTTTTCGATGATGAACTGCTGCCCCATGTTGGCGGACATCTGCTGCGCTACGATGCGCGCGGCGTTGTCCACAGCGCTCGCCGCGGCGAGCGGAATGATCATGCGGATCGGCTTCGAAGGATAGTTCGACTGCGCGAGCGCCGCGAGCGGCAGTGCGGCCAGCGCAATAATGACGAGGATGCGACGCGCGATGGACATTGGGTTCTCCTACTCAGGTGAGGCTGACGATGCCGAGTTCGGCGGCGAGCTGTTTGAGGTTGGCCGCGAGCCCCGCGGCGATCGGAATACCGTCGCGCGCGTAGGCGAGACGCTTGGCGTGGCTTTGTTCCCCGGGGAGCCAGATGCGTTCGATTCCCGGCATGCGCCGGCTCGCGCGCAGGTCGCGTGCCAGCGCGTCGACGCTCTGCTTGAACGCAGCCACGTCGCCGAACGCGGCGATGTCGATGGCCGCGATGGCCTGTCCCGTGTTGGCGACGCTCGCGTCATCGTGGTTGAAATCGATGACGTCCTTGCCCATGGCCGCTCGGTTCAGCGTGCCCGCGAGCAGGCCGATGATCAGCGCGAGGCCGTAGCCCTTGTAGCCGCCGATGGGCAGCAGAAACCCGTCCTCGGCGCGTTGGGGATCGGTGAGCGGCCGCCCTTCGCGGTCTATCATCCAGCCCTCCGGCATCTTCTCGCCGCGCTGCGCTTGGGCCTTCACCTTGCCGTAGGCGGCGACCGTAGTCGCCATGTCCAGCACCACCGGCGCTTCGCTCCCGGCCGGTATCGCGACGGCTATTGGGTTCGTGGACAAGAGCATGTCGAGCCCGCCCCAGGGCGGCAGATGGTTGGCACTGCCCACGGCGAAATACAGGCCGATCATGTCGTGCGCCAGCGGCATGCGCGCATAGAGCGACGCCGGCCCGGCGTGGTTGCTCATGCGCGTACCGACCCAGGCGATGCCGGTTGCGCGCGCTTTCTCGATGGCGAGGCGCGCGGCGCGCTCTGCCACCAGATGGCCCATGCCGTTGTCGCCGTCGATCAGCGCCATGGCCGCGCGCTCCTCCACCACGTGGATGTTCGGGCGCAGATTGACCCCACCTGCCTTGAGGCGTCTGGCGTACTGCGGTAAGCGGATGACGCCGTGGCCATCCGAGCCCTGGAGGTCCGCTTCGGTCATCAGGTGAGCAACGGCGCGGGCGTCGGCGGACGGCAGGCCGAGGCGCTCGAAGGCGGCGGCAATAAATGCGCACAGGCGCTCTTGCGTGACGCGGATGGACGTATCGGTCATGAAATCGGCTTCCGTTATCGGTCTTGGGTCTTGCGAGCGGCGCAGGCCGCCATTGTAGGTGATCGCTGCGATGTCAGCGCCGCCCGTTCGGCGTGACCGCAGCGACGGTGTGGCTTGAGGTACGTGATCAGCGTCTTGCGCTATTGCGCCCACCGTCCTCGCTAGCGCATAGCTGGCGCCAGCGCCCGCGGGTTCGCTACATTGATCGGCTTGCCTGCGGCAAAGGCTCTGATTTGATCGAATACGTCGGAAAACTGGACTTCGTAGGCATCGCGCGTCACATAGCCGAGATGCGGCGTGCAGATGACGTTGTCCATGGCAAGCAGAGGATTGGACGTGTCGCGCATCGGCTCTTCCTCATAAACGTCCACCGCTGCCATGCCTGGGCGTCCGGCACGCAGCGCCTCTAACAGCGCTCCGGGCGCGATCAGTTGCGCACGGCTGGTATTCACCAGGAGGGCGGTCGGCTTCATACGGGCGAGGTCTGGCGAGGACACAATGCCGCGTGTTTCCTCGAGTAGGCGCATGTGCAAGGAGACGACGTCGCATTCTTCGAAGAATGCGCGCTTGCTGGCGGCGGTGGTAAATCCGTCTGCGCGCGCGCGCTCGAGCGACGCTGCGCGCGCCCACACCAGAACTTTCATGCCGAACGCCTTGCCAAAGCCAGCGACGGTGCTGCCGATCCTGCCGTAGCCGTATATGCCCAGCGTCTTCTTGCGCAAGGTGTCGCCGATCCCGACCTGCCATTTGCCGCCTTTGAGAGAGTTCATCTGCTGTGGAATCCGCCGCATCGCGGCGATGATCAGTCCCCAGGTCAGCTCTGCAGTCGCGTAGGACGGGGTGTCGGGATGCTGGCCGGAGGAGACAACTATGCCGCGCCGGGTGCACGCATCGATGTCGATATGCGGGTACGCGCCGCGTTGGCTGATGAGTTTGAGCTTGGGCAGACGTTCGATCAGCGACGCGCGGATCTGGGTTCGCTCGCGGATTAGCACCAGTGCCTCGGTATCGTGCAGGCGTTCGGCGAGTGCATCGACGTCCTGCGTATGGTCGTTCCAAATCTTGACGCTGTGGCCGTCCAGCTTGCGAAAGCATGCAAGTGTGCGAATCGTGTCCTGATAGTCGTCCAGAATCGTGATCTTCATCAATTGTCGCCTTCATGGCATTTGCACGTCGATCTTGCGGCGACCCGCGGCATGGGGTCTGCGGTGATGCCGGCACTTGTTGGTCGCGTCCGTTGCCTGGATTTGCGCATCGCGGTTCCCAGTTCCTCTTATGCTTTTCCCCGCTCGTCGCTCGGTATTGCGTAGCATGGCAATAAGCGTAGGGTTAGTCCGCTCCCCCTTGTTCAAGGTT
>Ga0334722_10005560_pt1 | contig 12670 bp, 9 predicted proteins | sample C3_bottom_MG_FD_207210 | JGI IMG/M metagenome (GOLD analysis project Ga0334722, IMG submission 207210) | Sediment microbial communities from Yellowstone Lake, YNP, Wyoming, USA - C3_bottom | ecosystem: Environmental > Aquatic > Freshwater > Lake > Sediment | place: USA: Wyoming | collected...
AAGATCGCCTACCAGAAGGGCGACCGGGTGCGCGTCATCGACGGCCCTTTCAGCAGCTTCATCGGGACCGTGGAGGATGTAAATCCTGCACACGGCAGGCTTCGGGTGATGGTAAGCATATTCGGCCGTTCGACGCCTGTAGAACTGGAGTTTCTCCAGGTCGAGCGGGAAAAAGAAAAGTAAAGTTCGCATTGCATACTATAATAATAAAGGTAGGAGAGTAACATGGCTAAAGAGATCACCGCAAAAATCAAACTGCAGGTCCCGGCAGGCAAGGCCAACCCGGCACCGCCCGTGGGACCAGCTCTCGGCCAGCACGGCGTGAATATCATGGAGTTCTGCAAGGCATTCAATGCGAAGACCCAGAAGATGGGTGACACGATCGTTCCCGTCATCATATCCGTCTATTCGGACCGGTCCTTCACGTTCATTACGAAGACCCCGCCGGCGGCAGAGCTTCTGAAAAAAGCTGCCGGCATCATCAAGGGATCCGGTGTGCCGAACAAGGATAAAGTCGGCAAGGTGACCCGCGCTCAGATCAAGGAAATCGCCCAGACGAAGATGCCTGACCTTAACGCGGCAACCGTTGAATCCGCTATGCGCATGATCGAAGGGTCGGCGAAGAGCATGGGATTAGAGATCGTCGATTAACGATCCATAATTCAAGATTCAATAGTAAAGACGATATTGAATAATATTTATGTATGCGGGAGGCCGTTAACAGCCGCTACTACCGCGAGGAGGGACCATGGCAGGAAAGAAATTCAAGGCAGCGGCAGCACTGGTTGAAAAGAACAAGCTGTATAGTGTTGAAGAGGCGATCGGTCTGGCGAAGAAGACAGCACGGACGAAGTTCGATGAGACCGTCGACCTTGCGGTAAACCTCGGTGTAGACCCCAAACAGGCTGACCAGATGGTCCGCGGCACCGTGGTGCTTCCTCATGGGACTGGAAAGACCGTGAAGGTTCTTGTTTTCGCCAAGGGTGAGAAGGAGAAGGAAGCCAAGGACGCCGGCGCCGATTATGTTGGAGCCGAGGACCTGGCTGATAAGATACAGAAGGAAGGATGGACCGATTTCGACGTTGTCGTCGCTACGCCCGATATCATGGGGCTCGTCGGAAAACTCGGAAAGGTGCTTGGTCCGCGTGGATTGATGCCGAATCCCAAGACCGGAACCGTTACCTTCGATATCGCCAAGGCGATGAAGGAAATCCGCGCCGGAAAAGTAGAGTATCGCGTTGAGAAGGCCGGGATCGTGCATGTGCCGGTGGGCAAGGCATCCTTCGACGAGCAGAAACTCGTGGAGAACGCTAAGGCGGTCCTCGAGTCCATCCTCAAGGCAAGGCCGTCGTCGAGCAAGGGCAAGTACGTGAAGGCCGTCACCGCTTCCACAACGATGGGGCCGGGCATTAAGATGGACACGGCTCTCGTCGAGAAATTAATAGGATAATACATAGCAGAGCATAAGGCTCTTTCGGTATCATCATGTAAAGGTCGGTCCTTTTCATTCTCTTGGAAAAGGATGCGGTCCGAGACAGCGGGCATGGAGGAGTAAAACGAAGCCTCCATTTAATCCCTTATGCGGGGCCTGCCGAGACCCGGGTGAAAAAGAACGTAGGCGATCAAACGCTGCTTTCTTTTGAGATTTCCGGGCTGGTCATCGGGAATTCTTGAAAGAAAGGAGGACGAATGAATAAAGAAGAGAAAAAAGCAGCAATAGACGAACTTCATGAGAAGTTCTCGCGGGCGAAGACCGCGGTGATCACCGGATACAGCGGGATCAATGTGGAACAGATCAGTGTGCTTCGATCCAAGCTTCGGCAGTCGAAGGTAGAATACCGGGTCGTCAAGAACACCCTGGCGCGGAAGGCCGCGGAAGGTACCGGCCTCGAGATACTGAAAGATCATTTCACCGGCCCGGTGGGGATCGCTCTCGGGTATGATGACGTGGTCGCCCCGGCAAAAGTGCTTTTCGAGTTCAGCAAGACGCAGGCAAAGCTTGAACTCAAGTTCGGAGTGTTGGACGGGAAACTGCTCAAACAGGCCGACATCAAGGCGTTGGCAAGCCTGCCGTCGCTGAATGCGCTTCGCGGCAAGATAGTCGGACTTCTCCAGGCACCGGCAGCAAGGATCGTTGGTGTGCTTGCAGCACCGGGCGGCCAGATCGCACGGGTCATCAAGGCCAAGGCAGACAAAGGTTGATCATATCAACAGGATATCCGCCTCCCCCAGGAAGCGGATCTAATCAAAGTTTTGTAACACTATCGAGGAGGAAGTGAACATGGCAGATTTAGCGAAGATCGTTGATGAATTGAGCGGCCTGTCCGTTCTGGAGGCTGCAGAACTGAGCAAGATGCTGGAAGAGAAGTGGGGCGTATCGGCGGCAGCGCCGGTGGCCGTAGCTGCAGCGGGTGCCGCAGGCGCCGGAGCGGCAGCAGCCGAGGAAAAGACCGCGTTCGATGTTATTCTAGCGAACGCCGGTGCACAGAAGATCAACGTGATTAAGGTTGTGCGCGAACTCACTGGCCTCGGTCTGAAGGAAGCGAAGGACCTGGTCGAAGGCGCACCGAAGGCCGTAAAGACCGGGGTCACGAAGGAAGAAGCTGAGACCATGAAGAAAAAGCTCACCGAAGCAGGCGCGACGGTCGAGGTTAAGTAATCACGTACAAACAGCCGGTGTTGAACAAGTCCTTGCCCTCCGGGACACCCCGGAGGGCAGAGGACTTTTTTGCGTTTTTAGATGGACGGAGCTGAGTGGCTTCGGGATACCGTAATAAGATAGAATTTTTTCAAGTATTTAATCGGACTTATTAAGTATTTGCAAGCATACGAGCGGCTATTATTGCAGAGGGGTGCGGACATGTCTAAGGGAAAACGGGAAATGGTTCGGGTACGGAAGGATTTTTCGAGGATCCCCACGATCCTGGAGATCCCCGATCTCATTGAGATCCAGAAGCGGTCATACGACACGTTCCTCCAGAAGGACCTCGCGTCGGACAAACGACGGGACATGGGGCTTCAGGCTGCGTTCCGGAGCGTTTACCCAATCTACGACTTTAACGAGACGGCGATGGTGGATTATCTCGGCTATTCGTTGGGTGAGCCGAAATACACGCTTTGGGAATGCCTGCAGCGCGGGGCTACCTTTGCCGCGCCGCTCAAGATCAAGATCCGCCTCGTATTCTTCGAGAAGGACGAACAGGCTGGCACCAAGCGGGTCAAGGACATCAAGGAGCAGGAAGTATACGTAGGCGATCTCCCGCTCATGACCGAGAACGGCACCTTCATCGTGAACGGGACCGAGCGAGTGGTCGTGAGCCAGCTGCACCGTTCCCCGGGGGCATTCTTTACCCATGACAAAGGCCGCACCCATGCGAGCGGCAAGATTCTCTATTCGGCCCGGATCATTCCTTACCGCGGTTCGTGGCTCGACTTCGAATTTGATGTCAAGGACATCGTCTATGTGCGCATCGATCGGCGCCGGAAGATACCTGCCACCATTCTGCTGAAGGCATTTGGGTATTCTAACGAAGACCTGCTGCGGATGTACTATCCCATTGAAGATATCAAGATCAAGAAGGATGGATTTTCGCGCAATGTATCCGATGTGATCGTGGGCCACAAAGCTCCCCTTACGATCACTGACAAGGCGAGCCGTGAACACATCGTCAAGGAAGGCGCCAAGATAACGCGTCTTGCTGTCAAAAAAATGGAAGCCGCAGGCATCAATGAGATTCCCATCGTCCGCGAGGACCTTATTGACCGGGTTGTTCTGAGGGACGTAATTGATCCCGAGACGGGCGAAGTGCTTCTGCCGGCCAATGAGAAGATAACGGACCAGTTCTTGGCAAGGATCTCCGCCACCAAGGTGGAGAAGATGGAAGTGATCTACATGGACGGCATTCATGTGATACCGGCCATGCGCGATACTCTTCTGGCGGACAAGGTCCAGACATCGGACGAGGCGCTCCTCGAGATCTACCGCAAGATGCGGCCCGGCGAGCCACCGACGGCCGATATGGCCCGCAATCTGTTCGCAGGCATGTTCTTCAACCCCAAACGGTACGACCTTTCACCGGTGGGGAGGCTTAAGCTCAACAAGAAATTGAACCTGGACATCCCGCTGGAGAAGACCACGCTAACGGCGCAGGATGTGGTTGAGGTGATCCGCTATCTTGTAAATCTCCGGACCGGCAAAGGAGAGGTGGATGATATCGACCATCTCGGCAACCGCCGCGTCCGTTCCGTCGGCGAGCTTCTCGAGAACCAGATCCGTGTGGGTCTCGCTCGTATGGAACGCGCCATAAAAGAGCGCATGAGCCTTCAGGATGTTGACGCCCTCATGCCGCATGACATCATCAACCCCAAGCCGGTGATCGCTGCCATCAAGGAATTTTTCGGATCCAGTCAGCTGTCGCAGTTCATGGACCAGACCAACCCCTTGGCCGAGATCACGCATAAACGAAGACTGTCGGCCCTGGGCCCTGGTGGTCTTACCCGCGAGCGTGCAGGATTCGAGGTGCGCGATGTGCATACGACCCATTATGGCCGAATCTGCCCTATTGAGACACCTGAAGGTCCGAACATCGGCCTGATTGTCTCCCTGGCAACGTATGCTCGCGTGAACGATTACGGTTTCATCGAGGCGCCGTACCGTCAGGTCAAGAACGGGAGGGTGACTGAAGAGATCGAATACCTTTCAGCCGTGGACGGTGAGGGCTATGTCATTGCACAGGCGAACACGCCCATCGACAGCCGCGGAAAGATGGCAGTTGACAGCGTCTCGGCCCGTGTGGGCGGCGAATTCATGCTGGTGACTGCTGAGGAAGTGCAGTACATGGATGTCTCACCGAAGCAGATCGTATCGGTTTCGGCGGCCCTCATTCCGTTCCTCGAGAACGACGACGCGAACCGTGCCCTTATGGGTTCCAACATGCAACGCCAGGCAGTGCCGTTGCTTCGGCCTCAGGCACCTACCGTCGGGACCGGCATGGAGCGCGTAGCTGCGCGTGATTCCGGCGCCATTGTTTCGGCAAAACGTGACGGCATCGTCGAAGCGGTTGACTCAACGGCGATCGTGGTGAAGGGTGAGGATGCCAGGGGGCGGACCGTTGTCGATAATTATCCACTCACCAAGTTCCATCGCTCCAACCAGAATACCTGCATGAACCAGAAGTCCATCGTTCGGGTAGGCGACAAGATCAAGAAAGGGCAGGTCATTGCTGATGGTCCGGCCACGGACCTGGGAGAGCTTGCGTTGGGACAGAACGTCCTCGTGGCCTTCATGCCCTGGAGCGGTTACAACTTTGAAGACGCCATCATCATCAGCGAAAAGCTGGTGAAAGAGGACCGGTACACCTCCATTCATATCGAGGAATTCGAGATCGAGGCACGGGACACCAAGCTGGGCAAGGAAGAGATCACCCGCGACATCCCGAACCTCGGTGAAGAGACGCTCCGGAACCTCGATGAGAACGGGATCATCCACATCGGCGCCGAGGTTATGCCGGGCGATATTCTGGTGGGCAAGGTGACGCCGAAGGGTGAGACCCAACTTACACCGGAAGAGAAACTTCTCAGGGCCATCTTCGGAGAGAAGGCCGGTGATGTTCGCGACGCGTCGCTCTATGCGCCCCCGGGTATCGAAGGTACGGTCATCGACGTGAAGGTCTTCTCCCGTAAGGGCGAGGACAAGAACGAGCGGCTCAAGACCCAGGAAAGCGAAGAGATCTCCCGCCTCCAGAAAGAATACAGTGAGGAAAAGAAAGCGATCCAGGAGGACAAGTACAAACGTATTCGCCGGTTGCTGATCGGAAAGACGACGGCCGACAAGGTCGTGAACTCGAAGACCGGCAAAACCGAGATAGCAAAGGGCAAGAAGATCGCAGCAGACATGCTGGACAAGGTCCCGGAGAAGGACCTTGCAAAGATCAAGGTGGAATCCGAGGATTATCCGGTGAAGCTACAGGAGGTCCTGGACAACGCCGAGAACCAGCTGGGCATCCTCGAGTCTGTTTATGATGAGAAGATCGGCCGTCTCAAGCGGGGCGACGATCTGCCGCCGGGAGTCGTTAAACTGGTGAAGGCATATGTTGCCATGAAGCGGAAGCTTTCAGTGGGCGACAAGATGGCCGGACGCCATGGCAACAAGGGCGTGGTGTCCCGCATCGTTCCCGAAGAGGATATGCCATGCCTTCCCGATGGCACTCCCGTTGAGATCGTCTTGAATCCGCTGGGTGTTCCCTCCCGTATGAACGTCGGTCAGATCCTCGAGACCCACCTTGGCTGGGCAGCGAAGGCCCTTGATCTCCATGTTGCAACGCCGGTGTTCGACGGAGCAACAGAGGACCAGATCCGCAATCTGCTCAAAGAAGCCAAACTTCCGAAAACAGGGCAGTCCATCCTGTACGATGGCCGTACCGGCGAACCCTATGACAAGCCGGTCACAGTGGGATATATGTACATGCTGAAGCTGCATCACCTGGTTGATGACAAGTTGCACGCGCGCTCCATCGGTCCGTACTCACTGGTCACGCAACAGCCCCTCGGCGGCAAGGCCCAGTTCGGCGGACAGCGCCTGGGTGAAATGGAAGTTTGGGCTCTCCAGGCTTATGGAGCGGCATACTGTCTCCAGGAGTTCCTCACGGTGAAGTCCGACGATGTGTCGGGACGGGCCAAGATCTATGAGGCCATCGTCAAGGGCGAACATTCGCTGGAACCCGGACTGCCGGAATCGTTCTACGTGCTCATCAAGGAGCTTCAGAGCCTATGTCTCGATGTAGAGCTCATTGAACGCAAGAACGGTAAAGAGCGGCTGATCGGGCTCGAGAAGATATCGTCCGCCAGATAGTTGACGGTCAGTTATCAGCGAGTCAAACTTAAAGAATACTTAGAGTTTAGAAATATGAGCGGGTCGGAACGGCCCTTTCAGGAGGTTGACTGTGGAAGACAAACGGGTGATCGACAATAAGGCGAGAATGGATGTTCTGAGCCTGTTCGAGAAACCGAAGGATATTAACTTCGATTCGATCCGGATTCGGGTCGCTTCGCCGGAACGCATCAAGGAATGGTCTTTCGGCGAGGTGAAGAAGCCGGAGACCATCAACTACCGGTCGTTCAAGCCCGAGCGGGATGGCCTCTTCTGTGCCAAGATCTTCGGGCCGATCAAGGACTGGGAGTGTCTTTGCGGCAAGTACAAACGGATGAAGCATCGCGGCATCGTTTGCGATAAATGCGGCGTCGAGGTGATCCAATCCAAGGTCCGCAGGGAGCGCATGGGTCATATCGAGCTGGCGTCGCCGGTCGCCCACATCTGGTTCCTGAAGGGCCTGCCGAGCCGCATCGGAACCCTGCTTGACATGACGCTTCGGCAGCTCGAAAAGGTATTGTATTTTGAGTCCTTTGTAGTGCTCGATCCCGGAGATACGCCGCTCAAGGAGAAAGAGCTTCTGACCGAGGAACGGTACCGGAAAGCGCAGATCGAATACGGACCGGGCAGTTTCAAGGCCGGCATGGGAGCTGAGATCATTCGCGAGATGCTCCGGGCACTGGACCTTGAACGGGAATCCGAGGATATTCGCAAGAAGATCGATACTGCGACGTCAATGGCAACCAAGAAGAAACTGACGAAGCGGCTCAAGGTAATAGAAGCATTCCGCAAGTCAGGCAACAGCCCCGACTGGATGATCCTGGATGTGGTCCCGGTCATTCCGCCGGAACTTCGCCCGTTGGTACCACTTGAAGGCGGACGCTTCGCGACGTCGGATTTGAACGACCTCTACCGTCGTGTGATCAATCGGAATAACCGGCTCCGAAGGCTTGAAGAGCTCAAGGCTCCTTCGGTCATTATCCGGAATGAGAAACGGATGCTCCAGGAGGCGGTTGACGCGCTGTTCGACAATGGCAGAAGGGGGCGGGTGCTTCGAGGTCCCAACAAGCGTCCGCTGAAATCGCTATCCGATATGCTGAAGGGTAAACAGGGCCGCTTCCGCCAGAACTTGCTCGGCAAACGCGTTGACTATTCCGGCCGTTCCGTGATCGTGGTCGGTCCTGACCTTAAGCTGCATCAGTGCGGACTTCCCAAGAAAATGGCCCTTGAACTTTTCAAGCCGTTCATTTTCAACAAGCTCGAGGAAAAGGGCTATGCTACGACGATCAAGAGTGCCAAGAAAATGATCGAGCGCGAGCGACCCGAGGTTTGGGATGTTCTTGAGGAAGTGATCCAGGAGCATCCGGTGCTCTTGAACCGGGCCCCTACGCTGCACCGGCTGGGTATCCAGGCATTCGATCCTATCCTCGTCGAAGGGAAGGCGATCCGCCTTCATCCACTTGTATGCGCAGCCTTCAACGCTGACTTTGACGGCGACCAGATGGCGGTCCATATCCCGCTTTCGATCGAAGCACAGCTTGAGGCGCGGGTGCTGATGCTCTCCGTGAACAACGTCCTTTCTCCGGCCAACGGACGGCCTATTGCTGTCCCGTCCCAGGATATCGTTCTCGGTTGCTACTACCTCACCAAATCCCGTTCCAACGCCAAGGGTATGGGCATGGTCTTCTCAGGCCCACATGAAGTTCGTGTGGCCTTCGATCAGGGAGAGGTGGACATTCACGCACGTATTCGGGCCCGCATCAGGGGTAAGCTCGAAGAAACAACTGTCGGTCGCGTCCTGTTCAGCGAAGTTCTGCCCGACGGGATACCCTTCTCTTTCATAAACAAGGAAATGAGCAAGAAGGAGTTAGCGAAACTTATCGACGAATGTTACCGTAAGTTTGGTCTTAGGCGGACCGTTGTGCTTCTCGACGAACTGAAGGAAGCAGGGTTTACCTATGCAACGCGCTCAGGCGTCTCCATCTGCATATCCGATATGCACGTGCCGAGTAAAAAACAGAAATTCATCGAGCATGCGCAAAAAGAGGTCATGGAGATCCATCATCAGCATCAGGATGGTTTGATCACCAATGGCGAGCGCTACAACAAGGAGATCGACATCTGGGCTACGGTGACAGATAAGATCGCCGACGAAATGATGGCCGAACTCGGCCTCGAAGCTGTTGAACAGGGAAATCTGAAAAAATCCGAGCTGCAGGAAGCCAGATCATTCAACAACATCTTCATGATGGCAGATTCAGGCGCCCGCGGCAGCACGCAGCAGATCCGGCAGCTGGCAGGTATGCGCGGCCTTATGGCAAAGCCCTCGGGCGAGATCATTGCGACGCCGATCACCGCTAACTTCCGCGAGGGCCTTACGGTGTTGCAATACTTCATCTCGACGCACGGAGCCCGCAAGGGTCTTGCCGATACGGCCCTCAAGACCGCGAATTCAGGCTATCTTACCCGCCGGCTGGTTGATGTTTCGCAGGATGTCATCATTACTCAGGATGACTGCGGGACGACCGATGGCATCATCGTCGGGTCGCTGGTGGAGGGTGGTGAGATCATCGAGCCGATGTCCGAACGTATCCTCGGCCGTGTGGCTTCGGAGGACATCAAGGACCCGTTGACGAAGGAAGTCATCATTACCGGGAAACGCGAGATCAATGAAGAGCTCGTGAAGAAGATTGAGGACGCCGGCATCGATAAGATAAAGATCCGGTCGGTGCTTACTTGCCAGTCCGGTCGCGGTGTCTGCAAAATGTGCTATGGTCGTGATCTTGCTCGTGGAAAGCTCGTAGATATCGGCGAGGCGGTCGGGATCATTGCGGCGCAGTCCATTGGCGAGCCGGGCACGCAGTTGACGATGCGGACATTCCACATAGGTGGTACGGCAAGCAAGGTCGTGGAACAAACGGTTCTCGAAGCGAAGAACGCAGGTAATATGAAGTATCTCAACTTGGGAACGGTCAAGAACAAAGAAGGTGATTACGTCGCCATGTCCAGGAACGGAAGTATCGCCATCTATGACGAGTCCGGCCGCGAAAAGGAAAAATACGCGATCATCTACGGCGCTCGCATCAAAATTCAGGATGGTCACAAGGTGGATGTGGGGCAGAAATTGGTTGAATGGGATCCTTATTCACTACCCATTCTGACTGAGATCGGCGGCAAGATCGCTTTTGGCGATATCATTGAAGGCGTTACGATGCGGGAAGAGGTGGACGAAGTGACCGGCCTGTCGCGTAAGGTGATCATCGACTATCCCGATCAAAACCTTCGTCCGCGTATCTCGATCAAGGACCAGCATGGTAAGACGGCACGTCTTCCCGGTTCCAATGCGGTTGCGCGTTATCTGCTTCCCGCAGGGGCGCATATTCTGGTCGATAAACACGACGAGATATTTCCGGGTGATATTCTTGTTAAGATACCTCGGGAGACCACGAAGACCAAGGATATCACCGGCGGTCTTCCCAGGGTCGCAGAACTGTTCGAGGCCAGGAAGCCCAAGGAACAGGCAACGATCAGTCAGATCGATGGAACGGTGGAGTACGGTGGCTTCGTGAAGGGCCAGCGCCGCATCCTGGTGAAGGATGGCATGGGCAATGAGAAGGAATACCTCATTCCGAAGGGCAAACACATCAACGTTCACGAAGGGGACTGGGTCGTGGCTGGTGAACCGCTTATGGACGGCCCGGTTGATCCCCATGATATTTTGGATGTCAAAGGACCGAAGGAACTCCAAAAGTATCTTGTGGATGAGGTTCAGCAGGTATATCGCCTCCAAGGTGTCTCCATCAATGACAAGCATATCGAAGTGATCGTGCGTCAGATGCTTCGCAAGGTAAGGGTCGAGGATCGGTGAGCAAGTCGATAGATTCTCTTTCGCACGGGAAAACGAAGCTGTCATCGGGCGGGGTGGCAGGCCTGCGACAGCGCGGCCGATCCTGCTTGGCATCACCAAGGCATCGCTCACTACCGACAGCTTCATCTCGGCTGCATCTTTCCAAGAGACGACCAGGGTGCTGACAGAAGCCGCGATAACCGGTGCGGTCGACGATTTGGTCGGCCTCAAGGAGAATGTGATCATGGGTCGGCTCATCCCGGCAGGTACCGGTATGGCTGTATATCGGAATACTTTCGTGGAAGTGGAACCAGAGGCTGTCGGTGAGGAGTAGCGCCGACGAACCGTGCGGCGGGAGCGGACAGCATCTGATTTCCGCCCTGTTGTCCAGTGAATTGTCACAAGAACTATTTTTGAGAAAGCCGAAAAAAGCCTTGACAATAGGTGGTTTGCTCAGTATAATCATCGGGTTTTGACTCAATGTATGTCCGTTTTTTAAGGACGGCCATCCTTTTGTATTTTAAGGAGTTATTGACGTGCCTACGATCAGCCAGCTGGTAAGAAAGGGCAGGACCCTCGCATCGAGCAAAACCAAGAGCCCTGCGCTTAAGTCGTGCCCTCAAAAGCGAGGCGTGTGCATAAGGGTTTATACGACTACGCCGAAGAAGCCGAACTCAGCACTTCGCAAAGTTGCCAGGGTGCGTCTCACGAACGGAATGGAGGTAACCACCTACATCCCGGGCGTCGGACACAATCTGCAAGAACATTCGATCGTTCTGATCCGCGGTGGCAGGGTAAAGGATCTTCCTGGCGTACGTTACCACATTGTTCGAGGCACTCTTGATACTGTGGGAGTTGCAAACCGAAAACAGGGCCGTTCCAAATACGGTGCAAAAAGGCCGAAATAAGATAATGTTCAAGACACGCGCGTAATCGAATACAAACAGGAAATCACACTATGCCGAGAAAACAAGTTGTCGTGAAGCGAGAGATCCTTCCGGATCCGAAATTCAACAGCAAGATGCTTGCGAAGTTCGTAAACGTTCTGATGCGCAAGGGCAAGAAGAGCACGGCTGAAGCAATCTGTTATAAAGCGCTTGATCGCATCCAGCAGAAGACGAACGGCGACCCGATCGCTATCTTCAAGAAGGCCGTTGAGAACGTAAAGCCAACCCTTGAGGTTAAATCCCGCCGGGTGGGAGGCGCATCGTACCAGGTTCCCATCGAGGTTAAACCGCCGCGCAGGCTTTCTCTGGCTTTCCGATGGCTCAGGCTTTATGCTGAGGCGCGACCGGAGAAGTCGATGGTCGACAAACTTGCAGGTGAGATACTCGATGCGTCGAACAACACCGGCGCAGCGGTCAAAAAGCGGGAAGATGTGCATCGGATGGCCGATGCGAACAAGGCATTTGCTCATTATCGCTGGTAACGTATTGACGGGAAGCGGAGGCAGTTTTGGCTAGGCAGTATTCACTGGAAAATACACGGAACATCGGGATCATGGCTCACATCGACGCCGGCAAGACGACGACGACCGAGCGGATTCTCTATTATACCGGCGTTTCCTATAAGATCGGCGAAGTGCACGACGGCACTGCCGTAATGGACTGGATGGTGCAGGAGCAGGAGCGCGGCATCACGATCACGTCAGCGGCTACGACCTGTTTCTGGCGGGACAAGCGCATTAATATCATCGATACCCCCGGCCATGTGGACTTTACCATAGAAGTGGAACGCTCGCTTCGCGTACTCGATGGTGCGGTCGCGGCATTTGACTCGGTGAGCGGCGTGGAGCCCCAGTCGGAGACGGTCTGGCGCCAGGCGGACAAGTACCAGGTCCCACGTCTCGCATTCATGAACAAGATGGACCGCATCGGTGCCGACTTCTACATGAGCGTTCAGAGCATGGTTGACCGGCTTGGTGCGAATGCAGTGCCCATTCAGCTTCCCATCGG
>Ga0334722_10005561_pt1 | contig 12669 bp, 11 predicted proteins | sample C3_bottom_MG_FD_207210 | JGI IMG/M metagenome (GOLD analysis project Ga0334722, IMG submission 207210) | Sediment microbial communities from Yellowstone Lake, YNP, Wyoming, USA - C3_bottom | ecosystem: Environmental > Aquatic > Freshwater > Lake > Sediment | place: USA: Wyoming | collected...
CGCGGTCAGACGACACCGTTTATGTAGGAGCCACCAACGTGACGACCGTTCGCGGCAAGCTGCGCGACCTCCTGGCGGACGCCGTACAGAGAGCGCAGCAGCAGGGGCTGCTGCCGCCCGTGGCTGTGCCCGAGATCATCGTCGAGACCCCCCAGAACCCCGAGCACGGCGACTACGCCAGCAACATCGCTCTGAAGATGGCCCGCACGGCCAGGATGGACCCCATGTCCATCGCTCTGACTCTCGCCAACCAGATTGTCTCGGCCGATTTCCTCTCAGGAGTAGAGGTCGCGAGGCCGGGCTTTCTCAACTTCCGGCTCTCTCCAGAGTGGCTAGCATCTCAGGTGGAGGAGATCCTGGCGCAAGGCGAGAAGTACGGTTCTGTCTCCATTGGGAACGGGGCGAAGGTCCAAGTGGAGTACGTCAGCGCCAACCCCACGGGGCCCCTCCATGTGGGCGCCGGCAGGGGTGCGGCCCTCGGCGACAGCCTGGCCAACATCCTGTCCTTCGCGGGCTTCCAAGTGCAGCGCGAGTACTATGTGAACGACGCAGGGACCCGGATGGAAGCCTTCTACTCGACGCTGCATGCTCGCTACCTTCAACAACTAGGGATCGAGGCGGAGCTGCCGGCCGACGGCTACGCCGGCGATTACATGGTTGAGCTGGCCAAGGAGATCGTGGAGGAGCGAGGGAGGGAGTTCCTGGAGATACCCAGAGAGGAAGCCACGCAGAAGCTCGGGCGCCTGGGCACCGAAAAGATGCTCTCCCGCATTCGGCGCGACCTGGACACCATGAACGTGCGGTTCGACCGCTGGTTCTCGGAGCAGTCCCTGTACGACAGTGGATTGGTCAGCCAGACCATCGAGGAGCTGAGGCGTCGTGGCTTCGTTGCCGAGCGGGAGGGGGCGGTCTGGTTCGTCTCCTCGGCGCTGGGGGAGGACCGCGACAATGTCCTGGTCCGCAGCAACGGCGCACCGACCTACTTCGCCTCGGACGCAGCCTACCACTACGACAAGTTCGTCCTGCGTGGCTTCGATCGGGTCATCGACGTCTGGGGCGCTGACCACCAGGGGCACGTCCCCAGGATGAAGGCCATGGTCTCGGCCATGGGGATCGATCCCGACCGGCTCGAGCTCATCATCTACCAGCTGGTTAGCCTGAAGCGTGGCGGCAAGCCCGTCCGCATGTCCAAGCGGACCGGCGAGATCATCACCCTGGGGGAGGTGCTGGAGGAGGTGGGCCCTGACGCCGTTCGCTTCTTCCTGCTGGCCCGCTCCGCCGACGGCATGATGGACTTTGATCTGGACTTGGCGAAGGAGCAGTCGGCGGAGAACCCTGTCTACTACGTGCAATACGCCCACGCACGCATTGCCAGCATCCTGCGCTACGCTGGGGACATCGACTTCTCAGATGGGGATGTCTCGCTGCTCACCTCGGAGCCCGAGCTGGAGCTGATCCGCAAGATGCTCCTCCTGCCAGAGCTGGTGGAGACGGCGGCAACCACCCTGGAGCCCCATCATCTGCCGCACTATTCCCAGGAGATCGCGGCAGTCTTCCATTCCTTCTACAAGCAGTGCCGCGTGGTAACGGACGACGAGGCGCTCACGAAGGCTCGTCTCAAGCTGGTCAGCGCCGCAAAGACGGTACTCGGCAACACCCTGGCCCTGATGGGAGTCAGCGCACCCGAGTCGATGTAGCGGCAACACTGAGAAAAGCCGGCCCGGGGACCCCTTGGGAGCCAAGCGCCCTGGTCCCCGAGGCCGGTCACCCTCCTGCCAGCTTCACCCTGTAGCCAGCCTCTTCCAGTGTTGCCTTGATCAGCTGGCGGTGGTCGCCCTGGATCTCTATGATGCCGTCCCTGCACGTGCCTCCTGCCCCACAGAGACGGCGGAGCGATGAACCCAGCTTCTCCACATCACCGGCGCTGCCAGGAACTCCCGTGACTACCGTCACGGTCTTGCCCCGGCGGTTTCGTCTGTCAGCAGAGATGCGGACCACGCCGTCCCTCGGGGCGGAGGGACGGCGGGCTTCGGTGCTCTTCGCCGTGGGACAGGCGCAGTTGGGCAGGGGCCTGTTGCAGCGGGGACAGATGGCCCCGACCGCCGAATCGTACACCGTTGGTCGGTCGGGATCCTGCGCCCGCGGCCGCGTCATCCGCAGCACCCACCGCCGCAGCCGCAGCTCCCGCCGCCGTCCTCCTCGCAGCTATCGCAGTCCCCTTCGGCCATCTCTAGGGTCAGCTCCCCCTCCTCGTTCAGGCCCACGGTGGCTCCGGCGAAGATGTCCTCGGCCATTCCACAAAATGCAACCTTTACGCCTTCGACCTCCTCGATCTTGGCGTCGCTGGGGGCCGAGTCGACGAGTCCAACGGAGCAGTCGTACCCGCCATCTCCGTCGGGATCGGCGTCGAACCTGAGCACCGATGGCCCGCCGCTGAGCGCAATCATCCGTAGTTCCTTGGCAGCTTCCGGCGTGATGATTATCATTCAACCTCCATGTGATGGAACGACCCTATGTGGCCGCGCCTCGCCCGCAAGTATACCAGAGCGGGGCCGTGGTTGTCGGTCTGAGGTAGCTGTGATATACTTTTGGCACGGTCGCCACGTCCGTACAGTGGCGTCTGCCCGGAGGGATCGCATAGTCCGGTTGAGTGCGCCCGACTCGAAATCGGGTATGCCGAAAGGCATCGGGGGTTCAAATCCCTCTCCCTCCGCCTTGGCGTCTGCCGGCCGGTAGTCACAGCTTTCCACCAGCGGTGGAGCTGGCGGTCGGCATGGCGCTCGTCTTCTGGAGAGGTCGCCTAGTGGCCTAGGGCGCTCGCCTGGAGAGCGAGTAGGTGTAACAGCCTCGTGGGTTCAAATCCCACCCTCTCCGCCATCTCCCCTCGACGCCGGGAGCGGCACCAGATGGGCTGCTTCCGTGCGAAGCGAACTCTACACCCGTGGCCAAGCCTGGGTGGGGACGAGGCACTCAAGTCGGGCGGCCGGGGTGCACTGCACAACCGCGACTGTGGATGGCTACACCTGGGAGCGAGGCCGAGTGGGCCTCGCTCCGGCACCAAGGTCTCACCCTTGCGGTGGTCTCGAACCAGGAACGGGCCTTCAAGATCGAGGACGTCCGGCCTGGATTGACACGGAGCACCGGGTGGGCTAGAATCCCCTGTAGAGGCTGCGCCTTATCGCGTCAGCCGCTTTCGGCTCGATGAGTCCGACGGTCCTGTTAACAGTGGAATATGCGGTGCACCTGGAGGGGTGTCCGAGTGGTTTATGGTGGCCGTCTTGAAAACGGTCGGGCGAGAGCCCCGGGGGTTCGAATCCCTCCCCCTCCGCCGCCACCTCCGGCAGCTGGTCTCCAGGTCGCCATTTCCTCGCGGAGGAGTCGCATAGTTGGTCTAGTGCGGCCGCCTGCTAAGCGGTTACAGGGGCTATAAACCTCTGTCATGGGTTCGAATCCCATCTCCTCCGCCCAAGCCCCGGTAGCTCAGCGGATTAGAGCGTTGGGTTGCGGACCCAAAGGTCGTAGGTTCGAGTCCTATCCGGGGTGCCAGTTTCGATGGTGATACCGCTCAGCATCCGGCTGCCCGCGGTCAAGCCCGACGGCCGGGCGCTGAATGCGTCGCCTGCCCGGTGGGCTCGGGCCCTCGCTGGGGAGTCCTAACCGGCTGGCGGCTGGCCGCTGGTCGACCAGGCTTGCGCTGTCCTCGTTGACCGCGGTTTTTGTTTGTCCGGCATCCCCAGGCCTCGCCTCGGCCGGAGAGCCGCACCCCGAGAGGTGACCGCTGACGGTGGAACGGGACCAGCTGGCGATTGATCGCCTCAGCCGCATCTGGGCCATGGTAGAGCATATCGCCGAGAACCCCGGCACCAGCCGGCGCAAGCTGGCGGAACGTTACGCCCTGAGCGAGCGACAGGTCCAGGAAGATCTCAGGGTCATTCGCGATGAGCTCAGGTTCCCCCTGGTCCGACGAAAGGGGTACCGATTCTCGACGAGCGATGACCGGGCTTCGCTGGAGTTCTCTTTCACAGAGGCCAGGGCTCTCCTTCACGCCCTCAAGGTGGCGACCCAGGACCGAACAACCCCCCAGGAGCCGCTCCGCTCGCTTCTCAACAAGCTGCCCGCCGTATTCCCGCTCCATCTGCAGCCACTCATACGGAAGAGCCTGGAGACCCTGGGGAACCCGGAACCCGCCCTCGAGGACAGGGTGTTTCTGACCCTTACCGAGGCGCTGTTCGAGCGGAGGCCGGTGCGGCTGCACCTGTCGGCCAGGTCCAACGTCTCTCCGGCCGACCCGGTTGTGGACCCACAGGTGATAATGCCCTACATGGGCGCATGGTACCTGGTGGGACGCTGCAGGCAGAAGAAGAGGTTGATGATGTTCAAAGTAGAAAACATCGAGGCCGTCACCATGGCCTGGAGGATCTAAGCTGGCCGCCGATGTCGGGTTTCACCTTCGCAAGCCTGCTGCCGGGTTCCATCTCACCGAAGTCGGCCAGGAGACGGTCCACGACCCGAAGGAGATGCGCGGGACTGAAGGGTTTGGTGATGTACCCGTCGACCCCGGCACTCCGAGCCCGTTGCCGGTCCCACTCCCCGGCTGCTGTGGTCAGTACCAGCACCCTAACCCCTTTGGTTCGAGGATGGTCCTTGAGACTCTCAGCCAGCGAGGCGCCGTCCAAGCCATTCAGGCGCATCTCGGTCAGAAGGATTTCTGGTGGATCGATCAGAGCAAGACCCAGCGCCATCTCTCCATCGGCAGCAAAGGACAGACGGAACCGTTCCGGGTCGAACACAGCCCTCAGGAGATTGCGGATCGCTGGGTTGGGATCGGCCACCAGCAGGTGGTGAACGTGGACGAAAGTGCTCATGCGTCAATGATACATTAGTACTGTCGCAAAAGACTCGCGACGGGTGCTAGAATCCCAACGCGCAACCAAACTGTAACCGGAGCTTCCCCTCTTTGCAGCGAGATCCCTGGTTCAGAATCCTCATCATCCTGCTGGTGGTGATCGCCGCCAGCTACCTGACAGGTCTGGTCTGGGAGCTGGCGGTGAGGTTTGCCGACATCCTTCTCTTGCTGGTTCTGGCCTGGATCCTGGCTTTCGCCCTGGAGCCGGTGACGCTTTTCCTCGAAACGCGCCTCCCAGTGAGCAGAGCTGCCGCGGTTGGGGTCGTGTACCTCGGGCTTCTCATCGTACTCAGCCTGCTCACCCTCCTGCTGGTGCCGGTGGTCGCCCTGCAGGTATCGCAGATAGGGACGAACCTGCCCGTCTACATCGCCAACGTATCGGCTTGGCTCTTGTCTCTTCAAGAGGCGCTGGCCCAGCGAGGACTGGAGCCCAGCGCCTCAACCCTCCTGGACTATAGAGAGATCGCCACCCGAGTGGCTGCCCTGGGACCGGTCATTGTGAACAATGCCCTGGCCTTGGCAACGGGCGTTGCCTCGGTGCTCTTCAGCCTGGTTCTGGTACTGATGCTTTCCTTCTACATCGCCCTTGACGGGGCCAGATTCAGCAGCGCCGTCCTCCAGGCAGTCCCGGCGGACAGGAGGGACGACGTCACCTATCTCTTCTACAGCACACACAGGGCATTCGGGGGCTTCATCCGCGGACAGCTCATCCAGGCCATCGTCTACGGTGCCGCCACGGCCTTGGTCATGACCATCGCCGACCTGGGATACGTGGCAGTCGCGTCCATCTTCTCTACGGGCATAATGATGGTGCCCTTCATCGGCCCCATGCTGGCGATGATCCCCCCCATCATCGTCGCTCTCTTCATCCACCCCGAGAAGGTGTGGTGGGTGTTTCTCCTCCTTCTTCTGTTGCAGCAGCTCTTGCTCAATGTGGTCGCCCCTCGCCTGATGAGCAAGACCGTTGGCATGCACCCTCTATTGGTACTGGTATCGCTCTTGGTGGGAGCGAAGGTGGCTGGCGCGTGGGGTGCAATCTTCGCGGTGCCGGTAGCTGGAGTGGTGGTCGCCATGGTTTCCTTCTATCGAATGACGGTGGATGAAAGGAAGCTCAGGCTCTCGGAGGAGGGGAGCGACGCATCGACCCGAGCTGCACCAGGTCCCGAGGGCGGCGCACGGGACGGAGAGCATGGCGCCGTGGGCCAATCCTCGGAGGGCTCGCCATCTTGAGCCAGCACAAGAAGCACAAACCAAGGAGGCTGGACCCTTGAAGAAGGTTCGCAAAGCTGTAATCCCGGCGGCCGGTCTGGGGACAAGGTTTCTGCCCGCGACCAAGGCACAGCCCAAGGAGATGCTGCCCATCGTGGACAAGCCGGTCATCCAGTACATCGTCGAGGAGGCGGTGGCCTCGGGAATCGAGCAGATCATCATCATCACAGGGCAGAGCAAGCGAGCCATCGAGGATCACTTTGACTATCCATTCGAGCTAGTGCATCGACTGAAGCAAGGAAACAAGACCGAGGAGCTACGCGAGGTAGAGCGGCTCTCCGAGCTGGCAGACTTCGTCTACGTGCGGCAGAAGCAGCCACTGGGGAACGGCCACGCGGTCCTTGTGGCCAAGGAGGTCATCGGGAACGAGCCATTCGCGGTCCTCTGGGGCGACGACCTGGTGGATGCGGAGACGCCCTGTCTGCGGCAGCTCATCCAGGTTTACGAGAAGCACCAGGCCTCGGTGATGGCAGTGATGAGGGTCCCCCGCCACAACATCCCCAAGTATGGGGTGATAGCGGGCATCCCCATCGAGGACAGGGTGTATCAGGTGACAGATCTGGTGGAGAAGCCGCCTCTGGAAAGCGCGCCGTCGGACCTCGCCGCGGTGAAGGGATACGTACTGACCCCGGAGATCTTCGAGGAGCTGGAGCGCACGCAGCCTGGCAAGGGTGGCGAGATCTGGCTTTCCGACGCTATCAGGTCATTGGCCACCCGCCAGAAAGTGCTGGCACTGGAGTTCGTGGGACGGCGCTACGATGCTGGAAACAAGCTGGAGTTTCTCCAAGCCACCGTGGACTTCGCCCTGAAGCGCGAGGACCTCAGGGACGACTTCCGGGCTTACCTCAAGAGTCTCGACCTCTAGGACGCGTGCCCGTCAGAGGTAGACGTGCCCACCCACCGTGACGCGTGAACGCAGGAGCCGCCTCACGGCGGCTCCTTTCTCTACTCTATGCGCTCTTCCGCGAGGCGGGCAGCTTAAGCGCCCACCGGAACCTTGTGCTCCCTCAACCCGTAGGCGTTGTCCGCCCTGATCAGCCTCTCCAGGAGCTCCGGGGGGAAGTCCGAGCGCAGCGCCGCCATCTCGGGCACGTAGGTGAGCAGGTGCTCCCTAATAGCTCCAATCGTCATGGGCTGATTCCCGTTGGCCAGGAACACCCGGAAGATGGCCTCCATGAGCGGCGTCTCCGCGGTGATGTAGTCCCGCGCTCGGGAGCAGCAATCCCTGATGATGGGCAACGGGTTCGACGCGTATGGAACCCTCCGGTAGTCGAAGGTGACCCGCTTCGTCTTCGGATCGATGATGGGATAGCGCTCCTCCACGAAGGTCCCCAGCTTGGCCGCGCAGGACGCGCACAGCCGCCCCTGGGCCACCACGTTGAAGGCCAGCCCGCGCTGGTCGTACCACTGGGGGTCCACGAAGTAGCGCACCTCCTGGACCAGATCTGTCGGCTCCTCCACCTCTTCCTGAACGGCCGCGGGCTCCTCCACCTCGGGGAGCCTCGGTTCCTCGAACTCCTCGATCTCGGCCCTGCGTTTGCCTCTTTCTGCCATGGGGTAGAATCCTCCTTCGTACTGAACTGGATTCTACACGACTCGACGGATCCCTTCAAGGACGGCTGGTGCCTGGCTGGGTCGGGGTTTGTCGGGATGCATCCAGAAGAACCTCACCTCTCCGAGGCGAGAACGCGGAGCGCGGCGCGCAGTCCTTCCTCAAGATCCATGGAGCCAACACTTGGTATGGATCGAACAGCCGCCCCTGCCTCCGAGCTGCTGTACCCCAGGGCAGTCAACGCCGCGAGAAGCTGGCCGACCACCCCCGAGGCGGCCGCGCCGGGAGCGTACTCGGCTTGCCCAACCTTGCCCTTCAGATCGAGGGCGATGCGCGCTGCCGTCTTCTTTCCAATGCCACTGACGGCGCTGAGCCTCGCCAGATCCTCCGTCGCGATCGCCTGGATCAGCTCGTCGGCCGTCATGGATGACAGCAGGGCCAGTGCGCTCCTGGGCCCCACCCCATTCACGGTGAGCAGCATCTGGAAGAGCCTCAGCTCCCCCCTTTCTCGGAAGCCGAAGAGGGTGATCCCATCCTCACGGACGAGCAGGTGGGTGTGTAGCCTCACAGCGCTCCCCGGCCCGGGAATGGAGGACAGGGTGGAGGCGGATGTGAAGAGCTGGTAGACCACCCCGCCCACGTTGACCAGCAGGAAGTCCGGCCCGGTCTCCTCGACCACGCCGTGCAATCCGGCGATCAAAGCTCAATCCTCCCACCGGCCACAGCCTGGTTCCATCGGGCATGGCATATGGCGATGGCCAAGGCATCGGCGGCATCGTCGGGCCGCGGGAGCTCCGGGAGCCCTAGCATCACCCGCACCATGCTCTGGACCTGAAGCTTCGTCGCCTTCCCGTAGCCTGCGACGGACTGCTTGACCTGCTGCGGCGTGTACTCGCTGATGGGCAGCCCCCTCCGCGCCGCACAGAGCAGGGCTACCCCTCTGGCCTGCCCGACCGCAAAAGCCGACTGCACGTTCTTAGAGAAGAAGAGCTGCTCGACGGCCACCTCCGTAGGCCTGGCCCGGTCGATCAACCTGTCGATGCCATCAAAAAGAAGCACCAGGCGACGCGACAGCGGGTCGGACGCTGGTGTGGTGATGGCGCCGAACTCCACAGCGCGCATCCTTTCGCCGTCTACCGCCACCACTCCGTATCCCAGGATCGCCGTCCCCGGGTCGATACCGAGTACCACCGCCCTATCCGCCATCACTGAACCCGGTGCCAGTTGTGAGAACTGCCGAGGACCGAAGAGCCGAAGTGGGTGCAACCGCCCTTGACTCCGGAGAGCGGCCGCCCCAGGCTCCGCCCTTGGGTAGTCGCTACGAGTACTGAGCCAGGGCCTCCTCCGAGACCTCGATGTTGGAGTAGACCCTCTGGACGTCGTCCAGCTCCTCGAGCCGCTCTACCATCTTCATCACAGTGATGGTGGACTTGGGATCCAGCTCCACAGTGGTCTTGGGGACCATCGACACCTCGGCGTTGGCGATGGGAACCTTTTTCGCCTCGAGCGCCTGCCTGACCTCATCCAGATCCGCGGGGCTGGTGTAGACCTCTATGGTGTCGTCGTCGACCTTGACATCCTCGGCCCCAGCGTCGATGGCCATCAGCGCCAGCTCATCGGGATCCTGGTTCCCGACCTCGATAGTGATGACACCCTTGGGGTCGAAGAGCCAGGAGACACACCCTGTCTCGCCGAGGCTGCCTCCATGCCGGGTGAACACACTCCTGATCTCCGCCGCCGCCCGGTTTCTGTTGTCCGTCATCGCCTCCACGAGGATGGCAGCTCCACCTACCCCGTACCCCTCGTAGACGATATCCTCCAGCGCGGCCCCCTCGCCGCCGCCAGTCCCCCGCTTGATCGCCCGTTCGATGTTGTCCATGGGCATGTTGTTCTCGCGGGCTCGCTGAATTGCCAGCCGCAGGCGGAAGTTGGCGTTGGGATCGCCGCCGCCGTCCCGGGCAGCAACCGTGATCTCGCGACCCAGCTTGGTGAAGAGCTGCCCGCGCTTCGCGTCATTCGCGCCCTTCTGCCTCTTGATCTGTGCCCACTTGGAGTGTCCAGACACAGCGACCTCACCTCCTTTCCCAACTTGCGGCCTCGCGTAATTCTACCATAGGCTGCTCCACCGGACCAACGACACCCTCAGCCGCCCCTCTGGTATAATTACGGTTTGGACACTCAGGAACGGGCGGATTTGCGCGCCCCTTCCGGGATTACGAAGGAGCACCGAATGAAGGAATACCAGGCGGAGCAGATCCGCAACGTAGGGCTTTTCTCTCATGGTGGTGCCGGCAAAACCTCCCTTGCCGAGGCTATGCTGTTCCAGAGTGGCGCCATCACCCGACTGGGTAAAGTTGAGGAAGGGACGACAACCACGGATTTCGACCCCGACGAGATCAAGAGGCATATCTCGGTGAGCACCGCCCTCGCCCCGTGCGAGTGGAAGGGCCACAAGATCAACGTTCTGGACACCCCGGGCTATGCCGACTTCATCGGGGAGGTTGTCCAGGCAATGAGGGTCGTGGACGGGGCCGTCATCCTGCTGGATGCCGTCTCTGGCCTGGAGGTTGGCACTGAGACGGTGTGGCAGGAGGCGGAGAAGAACGGCGTCCCGAGGTTCTTCTACGTCAACAAGATGGAGAGGGAGAATGCCAACTTCGAGGGCGCCCTCCAGTCGCTGAGAAGCAGGTTTGGCAAGGGGGTTGTGCCGCTCCAGATCCCTATTGGCTCACAGCAGACCTTCAAGGGCGTGGTGGACCTTCTGACCATGACGGCCATCGTGGATGACAAGGGTGCCCCACAGGAGATCCCCGCAGAGCTGCGGGACAGCGCCGAGGCCCACCGCGACACCCTGGTGGAGACGGTTGTGGAGCTGGACGACGAGCTCATCAACAAGTATCTGGAAGGAGAGCAGATCTCCGTCGACGAGCTGAAGCGAGCCCTGGCCATGGGCGTGAAGGGCAAGACGGTCTTCCCCGTCCTATGCGGCTCGGCCCTGGCCAATCGGGCCGTCGCTCCCCTTCTGGACGCCCTGGTAGCCTTCATGCCATCCCCTCTCGAGGTGGTCGTACGAACCAGCGATGGGGACGTCCCAGCCAGAAAGCTGGCAGAGGGGGGCCAGCTGGCCGCCCTGGTGTGGAAGACGGTGTCCGACCCCTACGTGGGCCGGCTGAACTACTTCAGGGTCTACTCCGGCTCCATACAGTCAGACTCGCACTTCTGGAACCCCAACAAGGGCCGCGAGGAGAGGGTCGGCCAGCTCTACATGCTGATGGGCAAGCGGCAGGATCCGGTTCCCAGGGTGGGGACCGGCGACATCGGCGCCGTTGCCAAGCTGCAGGAGACCGCCACCGGAGACACCATGACCAGCAGGGAGAACCCCATCCAGCTTCCGCCGATCCAGTTCCCGGACCCGGTCTTCTCGGCAGCGATCTCGCCCAAGACAAAGGCCGACCTAGACAAGCTGGGTGCCGCTCTGGCCCGGATGACCGAGGAGGATCCCACCATTCGGGTGGAGAAGAACACGGAGACCGGCGACACCCTGATGTCGGGGATGGGCGAGTCCCACATCGACATCACGGCCGAGCGGATGAAGCGAAAGTTCGGCGTGGAGGTCAATATCGACATGCCGAAGGTCCCCTACAGGGAGACCATCACCGCGACGGCCAGAGCCCAGGGGAGGTACAAGAAGCAGACGGGTGGCCACGGCATGTTCGGCGATACCTGGCTCGAGCTGGAGCCCTTGCCCAGGGACAGCGGCTTCCAGTTCGAGGACCGCATCGTCGGCGGCGCGGTTCCCAAGAACTTCATACCGGCTGTGGAGAAGGGCATCCGGGAATCGCTACAGGAGGGCATCCTGGCGGGGTTCCCCGTGGTGGACGTGAAGGCGATCCTCTACGACGGGTCCTACCACCCGGTGGACTCCAATGAGATGTCCTTCAAGATCGCGGCGTCCATGGGCTTCAAGAAGGCGGCTGCCGAGGCTAAGCCGGTGCTGCTAGAGCCCATGGTCGAGATGGCCATCACCGTCCCCGATGCCTACACTGGAGACGTCATTGGCGATCTGAACGGAAAGAGGGCCCAGGTGCTGGGGATGGTGCCCGAAGATGGCTTCACGACCATCCAGGCGCGGGCTCCCTACGCGGAGGTCCGTCGCTACGCCACCGATCTCCGATCCATCACCGGGGCGAGGGGCAAGTTCACCATGAAGTTCTCAGGCTACGAGGAGGTCCCTCCTCATGTGGCGCAGCAGGTGATCGCCGAGGCCAAGAAGGAGAAGGAGCAGGAAAAGTAGGCTGCTCCCGAATTGGAACCGGAAGGGGGTTCGGCCGGGTGCGCCCTGCCGAACCCCCAATTGCTACTGCCATGGCACGAGCCGAGCTTTCATCCCCCTGCCCAGCTGATCCGGGCTGGAGTACAGCCCGCTCACCGCATGAGCGTATACCGTGTTGTTCGTGAAGTAGTCTATGCGAAAATTGGCGTAGCCCAGCACCTTCACGAAGGCCGTGTTTAGCAGCACGGTCGGGCTGACCGACGAGTCGGTCACGACCAGGGTCAGCAGGATCGACTGATTCCGCTCCTGGTGGTTGGGGTCGGCATCCTTTACCGTCAGTCGGAGCGGCCAGTATCCGACGCTCGCTCCCGCCCCAACGTCCACGTTCACCCGAAGGTTCGTAGTGTGGCCGTTTCTCACCTGGACGGTGCCTGGGGCACTGAGGGTCACGTTGGACGGTGCGCTCCCGACCCAGCCAATCGCGACCGCGGCGTCCTCTGTGGCGATCCCGTTCCATCCCTGCACATCGACATCGAAGCGCCCCCCTGAGCCCTGCTCCACCACTTTGTTCGCCTCGTTGCTGGACAACGAGAACGCGGGGACCCCACCCACTACCAGAGTGGCGCAGACAGTTCTGGATTGGCCCGGCCCCGATCCCACGGGCGGGGG
>Ga0334722_10005562_pt1 | contig 12669 bp, 16 predicted proteins | sample C3_bottom_MG_FD_207210 | JGI IMG/M metagenome (GOLD analysis project Ga0334722, IMG submission 207210) | Sediment microbial communities from Yellowstone Lake, YNP, Wyoming, USA - C3_bottom | ecosystem: Environmental > Aquatic > Freshwater > Lake > Sediment | place: USA: Wyoming | collected...
ATAAAAGAAGGGGACATAATAAAAATAAGAGATTTTGAATACGAATATTACGAATAGAACGGAGGATTTAAAATGATTACAAGCAAGCAAAGAGCTTACCTTAGGTCCGTAGGTAATACCATAAGGCCTATATTACAAATAGGTAAGGATGGGATTAACGATAATCTTATTAAGCAAATAGACGATGCTTTAGAGGCAAGGGAGATAATAAAGATAACGGTTTTGAAAAATAGTTTGCAAACTCCGAGAGAACTCTGCGAAAAAATCTGTGAATTGGTAGATGCAGAACCGGTTCAGGTTATAGGGAATAGATTTATTATATATCGAAGGTCAAAGGAAAAACCGAGGATAGTATTACCACAGTAAGATTAATTATTGTTAAAATTAGCCAGTATAATATATGCTTGTATATACGCATTCTTTAATGTATACTATATAATATCCGGAGATATTATCGGGAAATATAGGAGAGGGATTCATGGATATCAAAAAAATTAGCAAGGTGGCAATAATGGGGGGTACTTTTGACCCGATTCATAACGGCCATTTGATTGCGGCGGAGGCGGCAAGAGAGTACTTTGAGTTGGATAAAGTTGTATTCGTTCCGGTTGGTATACCTCCGCATAAAGATAAAAATAAAATTACGAACGGAGTTCACAGATACAATATGGTATTTCTTGCTACCCTTTCGAATTCCTATTTCGAGGTCTCGGATATTGAGCTTAGGAAAAATGAAATATGCTATACGGTAGATACCATCAAGGATTTTAGAAAAATATATCCCGATGCGGAACTTTTTTTCATAACGGGCGCGGATGCGATATTGGACATATTGAATTGGAAAAATACGGCAGAACTTTTTGAGCTTTGCAATTGGGTGGCGGTAACCAGACCTGGATATAATAAAGATGTTCTGGACAAGCTGCGAACAGATTTAAAGAAGGACAATCTATATATATTAGAAATACCTGCACTGGCTATTTCATCTACAGAAATCAGGGATAAAGTGAAAAAGGGCCAATCTATAAGATATTTGGTTCCTGAACTTGTACAAATTTATATAGACAAAAATAATTTATACAGATGATGCGAGAAGGAATGATTTTATGTTGGACAGGCTTAAAGAAAAATTATCTTTAATGTTATCGAGGGAAAGAATGGAGCATACCTTTGGTGTTCAGAAAATGGCTGTTGAATTGGCAATTCTATACGGAACCGATATTTGTAAAGCTAATATTGCTGCTTTACTCCATGATTGTGCCAAGGACATCCCTGAAAAAGAATTGTTAAGCAAATGTAGTGAATACGGAGTCGAGCTTGATGACATAAGTTTATTAGAACCCGAGCTTATTCATGCACCTTTGGGTGCAAAGATAGCTCAAAGGGATTTTGAGATATGGGATGAGGAAATTCTGAAGGCTATAGAGTGCCATACAACCGGATGTACCAGGATGTCCAAATTGGATAAAATTATTTTCTTAGCGGATTTGATTGAACCGGGCAGGAATTTTCCGGGGATTTCTGAGATAAGGCGGAAAGCATTTAAAAATTTGGATGAGGCGGTTGTGATGGCAATGGATAATAAAATTGAATATGTGTTGTCACAAAAAAAACTGTTGCACCCGAATACTGTATATGCGAGAAATTACATTGTAAAAGAGATATACTATGATCGAGGTGATTCGGTTGAAAACCGTTAAAAAATTAATTTTTTTGAGTATAATTCTTGTAGTAGTAGTTTTGGGTGTATTTTATTTTGTAAAGAACTCCAATACTGATAATCAAAATATCGGTGGGGATGTTCAAGAATTAAAAGACAATATAAATGTACTCATTTTAGGTGTCGATTATATACCCAATACGAGTTCCCAGAGGACTGATACCATTATGCTGTTGAGCTATAATTCCAAGACAAAAAAGGGATTTTTGATTTCAATTCCGAGGGATACGAGGGTGGACCTTGGAAGATATGGTATTAATAAAATAAACGCAGCCTATGCATACGGAGGGACAAAATTAGCATTAAAAGAAGTATCGGACATATTGGGTCTACCTGTGAAGTACTATATTAAGGTAGATTATAAGGGGTTTGTGAAGCTTGTGGATGATTTGGGTGGTGTGGATATATATGTTCCGATGGATATGAAGTACAGTGACCCTACCGAGAATCTATATATAGATTTAAAAAAGGGCAATCAGCATTTAAATGGCGAGCAAGCCCTTCAGCTTGTACGGTTTAGAAAGGGATATTATAATCAGGATCTTGGCAGAATTGAGATGCAGCAAAAATTTATTCAGGCTATGCTGGATAAATTGAAGAGTCCATCTACAATTTTTAAGATAAACAAAATAGCTGAGACGGTCAGCGAATATGTAGAAACAAATCTTCCTATAAGTAAAATGGTATGGTATTTGGATGATGTCTATAATTTAAATAAGGATAATATAAAGATGTCCATACTTCCCGGTGAAGCAAAGATGATAGGAGATGTTTCCTATTATATAGTAGATGAGGCCAAGAGCAAGGAGATGGTAAACGAACTTATAGCATTTATCTCCGAAAATTCAAAAAAGAACTCGAATAGCGATGCTGCTATACCCGTACTTGCGAATTTGGATAATGTTAATAAAAATCTAAAAATCAAGGTATTAAATGGTGGAGGAATTACGGGTTCTGCAGCAAAGGTCTCGTCTTTGTTAAAGGAAAAAGGTTTTAATGTTATAAAAATAGGTAACATTTCGGACTTTAATAATATAAAGACATATATTATAAATAAAACAGGAGATAAACAAATTGGTGCTTATTTTTCACGTATGTTTGAGGGGTCTGTTGTGATTGAGGATAATGCTGGTAATGATAAGGATGCCGATGTTATAATAATTTTGGGCAAGGAATTAAACTATAATATTCAATAGGTATACAGGAGGGATAGTATTGAATTCCTTGGAGATTGCCGAAACGGCAGTGGAGGCTCTAAAAGAAAAAAAGGCCCAAGACATAAAGGTTTTGGATTTACGGAAAATAACGACCTTTTGTGATTTTTTCGTAATAGCAACAGGTACTTCTGATATACATGTAAAATCCTTAGCAGATTATGTGGAAGAGAAATTGGACGAAAAAGGGGTAAAACTTGATCATCGTGAGGGATATAGAAGCGGACGATGGATTCTTTTAGATTATAAAGATGTTGTTATTCACATTTTCTATAAAGAGGAGAGAAATTTTTATAATCTCGAAAGATTATGGATTGACGCTGAAGAGATAAGCATAGAATAAAGGAGGGTATTAAATCCCTCCTTTATTATTTAATAAATTTTATTGATGTTTTTCAATTAATTTGGTAAAATTAACTCATATTTTTAAAAATTTTTATTAATATTTTATCCAGCTTGTAAATATTAATAAGGGTGATATTTATGTTAATAAATAAAAAATTTGATAGAAGTTTATGGATAAGGTTTTGGGGAGAACTTATACTTGGGATAGGTTTTTTCATGATATACCCATTTTTATCCCTGTATTTAAACGACAAATTATCCGGGAACACATTGATGGTAGGGTTGGTACTTGCTTCTTCCCCGATTGCCGCATTGATAGGTTCGCTTATGGGAGGCTCGATTGCTGATAGAATGGGAAGAAAACCCGTTATGGTAATTTCTCTCATGTTTTGCAGTTTGACAACTGCTGGATATATTATAGCGAAATCCGCTTTATCTTTTGCCATTATCGGCTTTGTTCAGGGTTTTTTTAATTCCATCTATCATCCCGCAGCAAGTGCTATGGTTGCCGATGTGACCAAAGAAGAAGATAGACTTGAAGCATATGGGCTATTGAGGATAGGTATTAATGTTGGCGCGGCTGTAGGTCCCATTGTGGGAGCGATTATATTTTTCTTTTCAAAAGAGTTGATATTTTTAATGCTTTCGGTGCTTAATATGCTTTTTGCTTTAGTAACATTAATTTTCATAAAAGAATCGCGACTGGATATAAAAACAAATATGGAAAAGCATAATGTTATTTATAAGGGCTATTCTTTTGTATTTAAGGATATACGATTTTTGATATATTTAATTGCAGGAATATTTCTATCCATTGCTTATGCACAACCCGATATTATACTTCCCATATATTTTAAAAATGAGAATATAAATATAAAATATTTTGCATCACCTTATGCCTTTTTAATGGCTTTAAATGGGGCTATGGTTGTGTTGTTCCAGATGCCCATATCAAGATATTTGGAGACCAAACCATTAAAAGTTAGTTTAGTGGGGGCAGGTATAATGTTTTCTTTGAGCATGTTTATCTATTCTATGAAGTTACCGTTTTATGTGTACATACTTTCAAATATGATTTACACAATAGCTGAGATGTTTGAAGCGCCTGCTGTCATGAAATTTGTAGCCCACATCTCGCCAGAAGATAGGAGAGGAGAATATATGGGAGCCTCTGGAATGAGATGGACAATAGGCAGGATTTTAGGACCTATACTGGGAGGTTCCATAAATAATTATTTTGGGACGCAGTATTTGTTTTTGTTAATGGGTATTTTTTGCCTAATTTCCGCTTATTTATTTAAAAAAATGTGTGAAATTATAGAAAAACCTGTGAAGGAAATATGATAGATTACAATTACAATAAGAAGTCGTGAAATTGCGACTTTTTATTTTTGGTTATAATACACGGGGAATTGAATATGGTAAAATATAAAGGGGATTAAGATTTGGGAGGTGCATGGTTTGCGAAATAATAAGATTTGTAGTTCTATTATTATTTTAGCTCTAATTTTCACATTGATTTTTACGGGATGTTCAGCGTCCTATAAAGACACAAAGAATGAAAATCAAAATAACTCGGTGAGTGATAGCCGAATAATTGAGAACAGCGGTTTGATGGTTCATTTTCTGGATGTAGGTCAGGCGGATAGTATTCTTATTCAAACACCTGATGGCAAAAACATGCTTATAGATGCGGGCAACAGGGATGATGGAGATTTTGTAGTAGGATATTTGAAAAAAAATAAGGTTAAAAAGATTGATGTTGTAATAGGTACACATCCCCATGAAGACCACATAGGCGCCATGGCGCAAGTGATAAGAAGTTTTGATGTAGACAAGATATATTTGCCGAATACTATTAATAATACAAAAACCTTCGAAGATATGCTTCTTGCAATAAAGGGTAAAGGGCTAAAAATAAACAGGGCAAAGGGTGGTATGGAGATACCTTTTTCTAATGATGCAAAGGTCATGGTTTTGGCACCAAACGGTGAAAAATATGAGGACTTAAACAATTACAGCGTTGTTGTTAAGATTACATACAAAAACAATTCCTTTTTGTTCGCTGGGGATGCAGAGAAAACATCAGAGGAAGAAATGATAAAGAAAGGCTATGACCTTCACGCTGATGTTTTAAAAATAGGGCACCATGGAAGCACTTCTTCTACTTCTCAGGAATTTTTAAAGAGGGTAAGTCCAAAATATGCCGTGATAATGGTAGGGGCCAACAACGATTATGGCCATCCTCATAAAAAAACCTTGGATTTGCTCAAAAAGAACGACATAAAAATTTATAGAACCGATATAAACGGCACAATAGTTATGGTAAGCGATGGGTCTTCTATAAAGGTTTACAGTGAAAGGTAGGGGAAAGATATGATTGTTAAAGCTGTTATAGACAGGTTTGAGGGAGATTATGTTATAATATTATTGGGAGAAGAAGAACAGGCTATAAATTTTCCATTGAAATTTCTGCCATGTGCTGTAAAAGAAGGTGATTGTTTAAAAATAAAAATTGAAATGGATCAGGAAGAGACTATGGCAAGGAGCAAAAGAATAAAGGCTTTAATGCAAGAACTTTTTGAGGAGGAAAAAAGTTAGAGGAGGTTTTTTAAATGAAGGATTTGAGTATATTAACATCAATATTGGAGCAACAGGTTGTACCCGCATTGGGTTGCACCGAACCTGTTGCCGTAGCCTACTGTGCCAGTATGGCAAGAAGTATTGTAAAGGGTGAAATACGGAAGATAGAAGTTGAGATTAGTAGGAATGTATTTAAAAATGCCATGGGTGTTGGAATACCCAATAGCCATCATAGGGGTGTGGATATTGCAGCAGCTTTGGGTGCCTGTAGCGGTAATCCCGAATTGAAGTTGGAGGTTTTAAAGAATATAGGACAGGATGATGAAGAAAAAGCTCTTAAACTTGTTGAAAAAGAACTCGTGGATGTAAAACTAAGTAATGATACGGCTTCTGTTTATATTGAAGTTAAAATTATCACCGATACAGGTTACGGTCGATGTATTATAAAGGGTAGTCATACAAACGTGGTGCTTTTGGAAAACCAGGATGGTATTATTTTTAGATCCGAAGAGAATGCTACAGTAGGTTCAAATAAAAATATAAATAGCTCTAAAATTCGTGAATATAAACTTTCAGACTTTAGAGAATATGTGGATTCTGTAAGTTTAGATGACATTTATTTTATAAAGAAGGGAATAGAATTAAACAGAAAAATAGCTGAAGAAGGTTTGAAGAAAGGTCTTGGTGCAAAGGTCGGATTGGGTATTTTAAGGCTCATCAATAAGGGTATCGTGAAGGATGATATAGTAAATTACGCAAAAATGATTACAGCTGCCGGAGCTGATGCGAGAATGTCCGGATATAACATGCCGGTTATGAGTTCTGCAGGAAGTGGAAACCATGGTTTGGTAACCTTCTTACCTGTTGTTGCTGTTGGGGAAAAGCTCGGTATAGATGAGGAGAAAGTAATTAGAGCGGTGGCTTTAAGTAATCTTGTTACAATATATATAAAGGAATTTACAGGTAAACTTTCTTCGGTTTGCGGTTGTGGAGTCGCAGCTGCTATAGGTGCAAGCGTTGGTATCGTATATCTTTTAGGTGGTGACGATGAAGCCATTCAGAGGGCTGTTAAGAATATGATAGCGGATATTACCGGGATGATATGCGATGGCGGTAAGGAAGGATGTGCAATAAAACTTTCCACATCGGTGGGAGCTGCTGTGGAATGTGCTCTTATGGCTTTGGAAGGTATAGAGATACCATATGTAGATGGAATTCTCAAAAAAACCGCCGAAGAAAGCATAGAGAGTTTAGGTAAAATTTCCGTGGAAGGAATGAAGAATGCTGATGAGGTGATTCTGGAAATAATGCTTTCCAAGATTTCGTAGTGGGTGTTTTAGTACATGGGGTGAGTTTTTGTGATTATAACTTCGGTATATATATTTGCCGCCTCCTTATTTGCAGGACTGCTCGGAGCGATGCTTGGACTTGGCGGGGGAATAATAATAATTCCTTTTTTGACATTGCTTCTGAAAATAGATATAAGATATGCCATTGGTGCCAGCATTATTTCGGTAATTGCTACCTCAAGCGGAGCGGCTGCAGCTTATGTAAGGGATAGGATTACAAATGTAAGGATAGCCATGTTTTTGGAAATAGCTACAACAGCGGGGGCTTTGACCGGTGCTTTTATAACCGGATTGTTAAACCCCAAATATCTTTATATATTATTTGGGGCTCTGCTTTTATATTCCGCCCTTATCATGTATAAAAAGAAGAATAATCCAGAGATTATAAAAGATGTCCCTTGTAACCCCATATCAGATAAATTGGGTTTAAGAGGCTGCTATTATGATAAATCGCTGGGTAAATATGTAGAATATAATGCTGCTGGTGTAATTCCTGGTTTTATTATGATGTACGTTGCTGGGGTTATTTCAGGGTTATTGGGAATTGGTAGCGGTGTCTTTAAGGTTATTGCGATGGATGTCTTTATGAAGCTTCCGATGAAGGTATCTACTGCTACCAGCAATTTTATGATAGGAGTTACTGCTGCGGCGAGCAGCCTCATATATTTTTCTCGCGGCAATGTAAGGCCGGATATAGCGGCTCCGGTTGCTATAGGAGTCCTGATAGGATCTACCATTGGTTCGAAGATAATGGAGAGGCTAAAAAGTCGTACCCTGAGGATGATATTTGTATTTGTTTTGATATATATTTCCATCCAGATGATTATTAAGGGATTGAGTTTATAGGAGTGCTGATTATGATGTGGAAAAAAGAAAATATTATAGAGATAATAATAAGCAATACTTTAAGGATAGGAGTCCTTTTGAGTGCCTCCATAATTTTTGCGGGGCTTATTCTATTTTTTATATACGGAAGTGGGTACGATGGTACAATATCTTATAGATTAAACGATATATTAAACGGAGTTTTTACGTTAAAGCCTTTTGCCATAATAAATTTAGGACTTCTTTTATTGATTCTTACACCTGTAATGAGGGTTGTTATGTCGCTTATAATTTTTATATTAGAAAAGGATTATAAATATATTTTCATAACGTTAACAGTTCTTACTATATTAATGACAAGCTTCATATTGGGTGTTACTGAATAAAATAAGAATAGAAGTGGTCTTGTCCCACTTCTATTCTTTTAAAAAGGCATTTTCGGAATATTTATTGTTTGGATTCCATACCATCCATTCTTCATAACCGTTGTCGTATACCGCTTTAATTTGGGCCCTTAATTCATTGGCGTGATAAGGAGGATATCCCAAGTTAAAATCCTGTATCCACGGTCTTACAATAGCATAGGTTTGTAGTTTGGAATTTTTCTCCTTGGCATCTTTTAGCGCTTTATAGACCACTTCGTAGGGATGTGCGTTTGGATTTTTAAATCCGTAGTTATATGGTCCATAGTGTGACGGATATACCATTGGGGAAATATAATCTACAAGTGGAGCAATTTTTTCCCATTTTTGTCCTATACCCATATCATCTTTTACTGCTGTTACCAATCCGAAAACATCGACTGATACATAAACGTTATAATCCTTTAGCTGTTCTCTGGCATAGGCTATGAATTCGGCTATATTATCTTCTTTACTTTTGCCGTTTTGTCCCGGGAAATAAGCTTCTCTGTCAACTTTCTTTCCGTTTTCGGGAAATCTGATATAATCAAATTGGATTTCCCTAAATCCGTGAAGAGCCGCTTCCTTTGCAATGGCAATATTATAATCCCATACGGTTTTATTATAAGGGTTTACCCAGCTTACCCCTTTATTATCGCGCCATACCCCGCCTGTTTTCTTTTGTATTGACAAATCGGGTCTATTTTTGGAAAGATTGGGGTCTTTAAAGACTACAATTCTTGCTATAGGGTAGATATTTTTGGATTTTAGATTGGAAATAAGTTCGTCTATATTTTTGATTCTTACTTTTGTATTGGCGCCTGTTTTATTTACCATCTCTATCTTGCTTTCATAGGTCATAAGGCCATCATCATCTTTTACATCTATAACCATTGCATTGAGCTCTGTATTTTCTACAAGTTGGACCAAATGGTCTAACTTTTGGGGGATGCCAGCCGTATTTCCGGTAATATATATTCCCTTTACTTTAACCCTCGGATTTTCTTCCTTTTTTAAAGGCGGTAGTGGAACATATAAATCACCCAGTTCTTTTTTTCTTTGTTCTTCAATTTCCATTCTTTGCTTTTCTTCTGGACTGGGGCCATTTTGAATTTGGTTTTGTTCTGTTTCGCCCATCTTATTTTCTTTATTTTTGAATAAGGTTATGGAATTAGTGCAACCTGAAAATACAATTAAAGAAATTAATAATAGTACAAGTAAAATTTTTATTTTTCTTTTATTCATTCTGTCAACTCCCTTTGAAAAGCTACAAATCAATTATATAATGTTTCAGCTTAAAATTAAATAAGAAAATTATAGAATTTATTTTTGATTAATGGTATGATACAAAGGGAGGAAATCTTATTACAAGGGGGTTAACCCTGAGTGAAAGGAGGTTTATTTTATGTCAAAAACCAATTTTATTACAAGAACAGCTATTTTATTAGCTTTGACATTGGTATTTCAAATGTTAAGACAGTTTATACCGATGTCGAATATTTTATCAATTTTTATTGTGGGAACCTTAGTCAATGCATGTCTTGTGGTATCTGCTAAAATGGTAGGACTGTTAGGCGGATTGATTATAAGCGTTGTTGCGCCTATAGTGGCTTTTTTACAGGGGCATCTTAAATTCATCTGGATGGTTCCGGTAGTAGCCATTGGAAATGCCATACTTGTTTCGGTTTTTGCTTTATTCAAAAACGATTATTTTGCTTTAATTGTTGGAGCTTTGACAAAGTTTGTTTTCCTTTTCCTATCGGTTACCGTATTGCTGAAATATATAAAAATACCAGCCGCTGCTGCAAAACTCATGTCTTTTTCCTTCAGCTGGCCTCAACTTGTAACTGCGTTATTGGGAGGAATAATAGCCTTAGCCGTATGGAATTTGCTTAAAAAGAACTATAGGTAAAATTATCAAAAATTTATCAATCTGAAGGATTTGTTGCAGGAATTTAAGGAAATTAGTAGAAATATTACAATGTAGTAATCTCTATAGGAGGGATTTTGGTGAAAGTCGGAATAGTTGGGGCCGGGAAAGCCGGGACACTATTTTTAAAAACATTACTTGATGTAAAAGAAGTGGAAATAGTTGGAGTATATGATATATCTCAAACATAGAGGGTTTAATAAAAAACGCAGCGGAGAATATAGTCAGGATTAATAAAACGGTGGAATCTATAAATAAAACATCAGAAAATTTATCAATATCTATTAGTAATACGATGGAAGCTTTAAAGAAGACCGATGAAATTGTACATATTATAAATAAAATAACATCTCAAATAAAAATACTGGGTATAAACGCAGCGATAGAAGCTGCAAGAGCGGGTGAATATGGAAGAGGATTTTCGGTGGTTGCCGATGAAATAGGTAAATTGACTAATTCAAGTAAAAATGCTACCAAAAACATTGTAGAAATTTTGGAAGTAATTAAAAATGATATTAGTGGACTTGAAACGATATCTGCTTTTTTAAATAAACTTTCCATTGAACAATCAGAAATAGTTAACTTCTTAGTGGAGAGAGAATAAAAATAAGTTTGAAGAAATATTTAATAAAGGTTTATAAAAAAATGGTGGCTGGCTTTTATAAAGCCAGCCACCATTTTGTCATATTTTATTTAGGACGCTAATCCTGCTTTTGTTTCAATTTTGCTTACACTTGTGCTGACTAACTTAGAGATTACCAGATCACCAGAAACATTCAATGTAGTTCTGCACATATCCAAGAATCTATCTACTCCTAATATTAATCCAATACCCTCAGCAGGTACACCTACTTGTGCTAGTAATACTGCTACTAATGGTAGTGAACCGCCGGGAACGCCAGCTGTTCCGACACCTGCTAAAATCGACATAAATACTACTAAAATCTGACTTGCTATGGGAAGATGAACACCATATACCTGTGCCAGGAATAGAACAGTGACCCCTTCGAATAGGGCTGTACCATTTTGATTAGCAGATGCCCCAATTGTTAAAACAAATCTTGCTATTTCAGGCGGTAGTTTCAAGACGTTTTCCGCAGTTTCCAAAGCTACAGGGAAGGTAGCATTTGAAGAAGATGTTGTAAAGGCATAAAGGTAAACTTCCTTACATTTTTTGAAAAATTCCCATGGGGAGGTTTTTGCAATAAGTTTTAAAGCTGTACCGTAAACGATAAATTGTTGAATCAGGAGTCCTAATATAACTATAAAGGCATAGAATGCAAGATTCTTTAAAAAGCCTGCACCGAGTTTGTAGGTTGTATTGAATATCAAGCAGAAGATAGCGTAAGGTGCTATTTTTAAAGCCATATCAATAACTTTTAATGATGTTTCAAAAATAGTGTTTAACATTTGAATAAATGGATTCTCTTCATCTCTAACAGCTAAGCTGAGAGCATATCCGAAAATAAGCGCAAATACCATTAGAGCTATAATTTCACCCGAAAAAGCTCTTGCTGCAGAATCTATTGGATTTTGTGGTAATAAGTCAAGAAGATATTGATACCACGGTTTACCCTGAATTGATTGAACACTTTTTTGTATCGATAATACTGATTGATTTGTTGCTAATGCCGCCCTGTCAAAGGTAACTCCCGCGCCTGGCTGAAGAGCATTGGTAAGGATTACGGCAATTAGTACTGCTAAACTGCTAAATACAATTGTATATACTAATGACATTCCTGCTACTTTTCCAAGTCCGCGTCCCTTGCTAAGTTCAAAGACTCCTAAAATTAGTGCAGATAATATAAACGGAACAACTACCATAAAAATCAATCTTAGAAATATACCGCCAACAAAAGTAAATATATCTGTCACGAATTTCATAAATGGAAATGTTTGGATGGGTAATAAGTAAAAGGATATTACTCCGAGAATTATACCTACTATAAAACCTATTAAAAGTTTTTGGTGCTGTTTCATAGGAAATTACCTCCTTTTCTGAGAATTTTATTTTTTAATTAATACATTCAGTCTGTTAAGCATCCCCCCTTTTATTTTTTGTATTTTTGAGCTTAAAGGTGGTTGGTGTTTAATAAGATAGAAATTACAACTTATTAATTTTTATTTTGTATTTTATATTACACGTAACATTTAGTAACAAAAAAAAACTAAATCCTACAGGATTTAGTCAGCTTGAAGACAAACATCGCTTTTAAGCTGCGAAGCTTAGAAGCGATGTTTTATTAAGAGCAAAGATTTTATTTAGTTTTGATAAAAGCAAAGAAAAAGCTGGGACTGTTGG
>Ga0334722_10005563_pt1 | contig 12667 bp, 11 predicted proteins | sample C3_bottom_MG_FD_207210 | JGI IMG/M metagenome (GOLD analysis project Ga0334722, IMG submission 207210) | Sediment microbial communities from Yellowstone Lake, YNP, Wyoming, USA - C3_bottom | ecosystem: Environmental > Aquatic > Freshwater > Lake > Sediment | place: USA: Wyoming | collected...
TTTTATGGTTCAAGGACAAGGTTTTCATTATCGCGGCCCCTTTCGTACTATGCCCGGCGGCGGACGGCGCGCGCCGCCCCTACTTTCCGCCCTTCACCTTTTTTTTCGAGCCGGGTCTGGCGGCCCGCCGGGAGGGTTTCTCGGCCAGGGCCAGCTTCAGGACCTCGTCCATGGAGGCAACGGGGATCAGGTGCATCTTGTCTTTTATCTCCGCCGGGATCTCTTCCAGTTCCTTAAGGTTGACCTTGGGGAACAGCACTGTAAAGATATCTTCCCTGAACGAGGCGATGATCTTTTCCTTCAGACCCCCGATGGCGAGCACCCGGCCGGTGAGCGTGACCTCTCCGGTCATGGAAAGCCCGTTCTTTACCGGGCGGCCCGTAAGAAGGCTGGCCAGCGCCGCGGCCAGGGTTATCCCGGCGGAAGGGCCGTCCTTCGGTATGGCGCCTTCGGGGATATGTATGTGGAAGTTATGCGACTGGATGTAGGAAGAGGGGACCAGTTCCCTGGATTTGATATACGAAAATGCCGCCTGGGCCGATTCTTTCATAACCTCGCCGAGCTTGCCGGTCAGGAGCAAGCCGCCTTTTCCGGGCACCGACACGGCTTCCACGGCCAGGACTTCGCCGCCGTTCTCCGTCCAGGCCAGGCCGGTAGCCAGCCCGACGCCGTTGGCGGCGTTCTCTTCGCGCAGGAATTTGGGGATACCCAGGTAATCCTGCAGGTTATCCGGGGTCACCCGGACCTCTTTGAGGCCTTTTTCCACGACCATACTGGCCGCGCGGCGGCAAAGCGTAGCGAGCTCTCTGTCCAGGTTCCTTACTCCCGCTTCGCGCGTGTAGCCGCGAATGACCGCGTCTATAGTGACGGGGTCCAGCTTGACCAAATTTTCTTTAAGTCCGTGTTCTTTGAGCTGCTTGGGGATAAGGAACTTTCTGGCTATCTCTATCTTCTCATTATGGGTATAGCCGCTGAATTCTATTATCTCCAGCCGGTCCCGCAGGCTGACCGGGATCCCCCACAGGGTATTTGCCGTGGCCACGAACATCACTTTGGAGATGTCGAAAGGCACGTCCAGGAAATGGTCCATGAATTCCGAGTTCTGCTCGGGATCGAGTACTTCGAGGAGGGCCGCCGCGGGGTCGCCGCGCCAATCCGACCCCATTTTGTCGATCTCGTCCATCAGGAACACGGGGTTACTGCTCTTGGCTTTCTTTATGCTCTGGATGATGCGGCCGGGCATGGACGCCACATAAGTGCGCCGGTGGCCGCGGATCTCCGACTCGTCCCGGACGCCGCCAAGGGACATCCTGACGAAATTTCTCCCCATGGCGCGGGCGATGGAACGGGCGATGGAAGTCTTGCCGACACCGGGGGGACCGACAAAACAGAGGATCGGGCCTTTGAGCTTCTGGGTAAGCTTGCAGACCGCGAGATACTCTATGACGCGTTCTTTCGGCTTCTTAAGACCGTAGTGATCGTCCTCCATGATCTTGCGGGCCGCCACCAGGTCTATCGCGTCCTTTGTCTCTACGCTCCACGGCAGGCTTACCAGCCAGTCCAGATAAGTGCGCGACACGGTGGTCTCGGGCGAGAACGGCGTCATCCTGGCCAGGCGCGCCAGTTCTTTTTCGGCCGCGGCTTCCGCTTCCTTGGGCATCCTGGCGGTCTTGATCTTCTTCTTCAGCTCGTCGAGCTCTTTTGAAAAATCGTCCTTTTGATGAAGCTCTTTTTGTATGGCCTTCATCTGCTCGTTGAGATAATATTCTTTCTGGGATTTTTCTATCTGTCCCTTCACGCGGCCGTGGATCTTGGTCTCTATGCTCAGGATCTCTATCTCTTTGGCCAGCAGTTTGATTATTTTTTCCAGGCGCTCCTTTGGGGAGGCGGTTTCCAGGACATCCTGGCGGTCGGAAAGATTGAAGATGGAATTGGCGGCGATGGTGTCGGCGAGCTTGGACGGATCGTCGAGCTGAGACAGCAGGGACACGGAGTCCAGGGTTATGCGGGTACCGAGCTTTACGTATTCCTCGAAAGTTTCCACGGCATGCCGCATCAGGGCGATGATCTCCGGGGTCTTTTCGGCCGAGTCGTCCACGTACTCCACCTCGGCCATAAGGCAGGCTTTTTCCTTATCAAGCTCCAGTTTTATAACCTTGGCGCGCTTGCGCCCTTCCAGGAATACCCGCATGGTGCCGTCGGGCATACGGAGACTCTGCGCCACCTCGCTCATCACGCCGTAGGCGTAGAGATCGCCGGGCTCAGGATCGTTGATGCCGGGCTTTCTCTGCGCAAGGGCCAGCATGAACTTGCCGGCCTTGAGCGCCGTATCTATGGCGGCCACGGATTTCGGCCTGTCCACGGAAAGGGGCAACGCCATGTGCGGGAACAGCACGACGTCCCTTATGGCGATGGCGGGAAGCATTTTGGGGTAAACCGGTGATGTGTTATCTGATGCGTCCATGTGAGACTCCTGGATGACCGGCGGCCGGGCGCCGGATGAACGGACATGCCCGCTATCGCGGGCTATCCGCCTCTTATTTGCCTATTTTCTTCTTAAAATCCAGCACTCCGTCGATAAGGCCGTACTCTCTGGCCTGTTCGGCGGACATATAATAGTTCCTTTCCATGTCCGCCCGGAGCCGCTCATTGGTTTTGTTGCAATGCTTGGCCAGGATCTCGATGAGGCGGGTCTTGTTCTCCTGCATTTCTTTACTCTCTATCTCGATATCGGTGGCCTGGCCCGATATGCCGCCGCCCCAGATGAGAGGCTGGTGGATCATGATCCGGGCGTTTGGCAGAGCGTAGCGCTTGCCGGGGGAACCGGCGGCCAGCAGGACGGCGCCGAAACTCATCGCCATACCCATGCAGATAGTGGAGATCGGGGCCTTGATGAACTGCATCGTATCGTAGACCGCCAGACCGGCCGTGACCATGCCGCCGGGCGAGTTGATATAGAGGTTGATGTCCTTGTCGTTGGCTTCGGCGTCAAGGTACAGAAGCTGGGCTATGACGGTGTTTGCGGAAGCGGTGGAAACGGCGCCCTCCGGGTCGCCGATGAAAATGATCCTGTCCTTCAGGAGCCGGGAATAGATATCGTAACCGACCATCGCGCCCTGGTTCCATTTTTCAATAATTGTCGGGATTATCATAAGTTGTTTCTCCTTCAATGTTCAACGCTGTTCGCGTTATTGTGTCCATGGGTGGCGCAGGACTGCCGCCCAGTCCACCCCTTCAATGTTCAACGCTGTTCGCGTTATTGTGTCCATGGGTGGCGCAGGACTGCCGGCCAGTCCACCCCTTCACTGTTCAACGCTGTTCGCGTTATTGTGTCTGGCCTATGGCCGTGCCGTTTCAAGAGCTATGCTCCTCAGACGGCCCATGGGTGGCGCAAAACTGCGGGAAAGTCCACCCCTGTAGCCAAGTTGCCGCCGCTGCGTTAGTGAACCTCTTCCTTTATCACGGTCTTCGACTTCACGAACTCCATCGTCTTGTTCTCCACGATGGAAGACATGATATAGTCCTTGCGCTTCTCGAAAAGCTCGCGGGCCTTTTTCTTCTCCTCCTCGGTATTCAGCCTGGCCACGACCTTGTCCAGTTCCGCGGTAAGTTCCACCTCGGTGGCCGTAACGCTCTCCTTCTTCGCTATATTATGGAGGAGGTAGGTAAGGCTGAGGTTTCTCTCGGCCACGGGTTTAAGGCGCTCCATGAAAGCGTCCTCGCGTATTTCCTCGTCGGGATTGACGCGCTTCTTAAGGATCTCGAAGAGTTCGTGCGCCTCTTCCCTGACCAAAGTGGGGGGCAGCTGCATGGGGTTGTTCTTGATGAGGGCGTCCTCTATCTGCGTCATGACGTCCTTCTCGGTCTTCTCGGTCTCGCCGCGTTCCAGCAGTTTGCGCACGTTCTCGCGCAGTTCGTCGGCCGTTTTAACGCCGGCCTCTTTCAGGAAATTCTCGTCTATAGCGGGCACGACCTTCTCCTTTATCTCCACCACGGTGACCTTGAAGATCATTTTTTTCTCGCCAAAGGAGGATTCAAATTCCCGGGCCTCGCCTTTTTTAGCGCCCAAGACATGGTCGGCCAGGCCGGCAATGGTCTGGGGGCTTGACATATCCACGATCTCACCGTTGACGTCCCCATCGGCGACTTTTACCCCGTTCTCGAAAGATTCGTAATTTACGATCACAAAATGGTGCTTCTCCACCGGCTTTCCATCTTCTACCGGCTTAAGATAGGCGTTATACTCGCGCACCTGGTCGATATACTTAGTGACGTCCGCGTCGGTTATCTTTTTGACCTTCCGGGTAACGGCGATGTTCGCGTAGCCTTTAGGGTCGACCTGCGGGTTGCACTCCAACTGCACTTCGAAATAGAGGCTCTTATCCTGCTCGTAGGCGACGTTTTTCATTAAAGGGGTGACCACGGGCATGACCTTGTCGGCCTTCAGGATCTCGGGCATGGCCGCCTTGGCGGTGAGGTCCAGGACCTCGTCCTTCACCATGGAAGGGAACTGCGCCTTGATCATCGCCAGGGGGACCTTGCCGGTCCTGAAGCCGGGGATGGACACTACGGACTGCAGCCTGACGAGCGCGGCTTCCGTGGCGGTCTTGAGGTTCGCGGCTTCCACGTTCACGCCGAAAACGTGCACGCAGCCTTCCTGCTTTATTTTTTTTATCTTGTCGCCGAAAGTGAGAGTTAAGGGCATGTTGTATCCTCCGCAAGTTGTAGGGTAATGTCGAGACGGGGACTCGAACCCCGATGGGAGTGACCCCACATGGTCCTAAGCCATGCGCGTCTACCAGTTCCGCCATCTCGACTCAAATCCGCCGATTATAAGGGGTACTGCAAATAATTTTGGGCCGTACTGGACTCGAACCAGTAGCCTTGCGCTTAAGAGGCGCCTGCTCCACCATTGAGCTAACGGCCCAGGACATTTATTTTACATAAATAATCTTGTAAATTCAAAGTTATCTTTAAAAAAACGCCGCGAACGTATCTTTCGGCGGCCGCGCCGGAGAGCGGCGGCCTTTGGCCGCCCGAGGGGCGCGGCCCTTTAAGGCGGTACCCGCGCGCGCATTGAAAATTTACCTTAGAATTGCTAGATTTGAATACAATGATAATTAACCCGCTTGCAGTATTCCTGGCGCTTTCCATCCTGCTCCCCGCGTCGAACCTTGCCGCGGAAGAAAATCTCCTCAAGCCTTTGGGCGAAGCTTTCGGCGCGTGGGCCGACGGCCGCCCGGAGGACGCGGCCGGTTCCCTGGAATACGTGGCTTTCCGCTCTTCAGATACCGCGCTCACGATAGCCGCGATCAAAGAGCTTTCCGTCGTGCTGGCGGAAATGGGCAAGAACCGGGAAGCCCTGGCCCAGATCTCCAGGGCTGAGATCCTGGCTCCCGAAGATCCCTACCTGGCCTTTGAAAAAGGCTGGAACCTTTTAAGCCTCGAGGACCATGCCGAAGCCCGCAACGCCTTTGAGAAGTCTCTCACTCTTACGGCCGAACCTTATCTGGTGGCCCAGGCCCGGTTCGGGCTGGCTCTGGCCGAAGCCCATCTTGTCGGCCCCGCCAAAACGATAGCCGGCCTGCAGACCGTCTACAACACCTACCCCTACCTGTTGTCCCCGGCCGCCGAAGTTATAAGCGAACAATACGAAGTTCTTAAACAGCGCCCGCATTCCATCACCTTCCTTAAAGAAGCGCTGACCTACGATCCCCGCAATATCCAGGCCGAACTGGACCTGGCCCGGATCTACGACGAATCCGGCTTTTATCTCCCGGCCTGGCAGACCTATTACACCATTTCCGACCTTGATCCGGAGGATAAATACGCGGCCGATAAGACCGCGGCGCTGCTGAAATATGTAACGGGCAAACCGGACAATCTGCTTTACTGGACCCGCATGACCTGGCCGGTCCATACAAAGCCCCTGAATTACGACGACAAGGACCTCGTCCGCTGCGGACTTTTCTCGGACGGGAAAGGCGAGCCGTCCGTACTTACCGAGTTCACCTTCATCGCCAACACCGATTTTTCCATCACCGATTCCCGTCTGGGCCCCGTGGGCGGCGGGAAAGCCAATATGCAGTGGAACGTAAAATATAATCCCATGAACAAGATCTATGAGATCAGGGATACCATGGGGTCGGTGATCCATTCCACGCGCAACTCTTTCCGCCTTACCCCCGCGGTAAAAGGCGGGATCATCCTTATAAAGAACCCCGAGCCCGTAACGCAGCGGGGCGTGAACAGGGGCGACAGGGAGGTGACGGGCGAGCTGAACCTCCTTGTAAAGGAGGGCGGTTTCCGCGTCATCAACACCGTCCCGCTCGAGGTGCTTGTCCCGTCCGTCGTCACTTCGCTGGCCGGCCGCTCTACCCGGCTCGAAGAACTGAAGGCCCTCGCGGTGGTGGTCCGCTCAAAGCTGGTCCACCTTAAAAGCTCCAAGCCGCACCAGGACCGCGACTACGACATTTGCGACTCCGCGCACTGCCTGATGCTGCCCGGCCTCCAGGCCGAGAACGAAGCCGTTCTGAAGGCCGCGGATCTCACCCGCGGCGAAGTATTATCCAAGGACGGCGTGCCCGTTGCGGGAGATTTCCATACCGCCTGCGGCGGCCTGACCGAGGAAGGGATCAGCGACAACGGCCGCACTCCGGGGCGGCTGACCCCTTTCAATCTCTATCGCATGACCATGCAGGCTCCGCCCGACGATCTCCTGTGCCTCCCCGAGGACAAGACCAAGGCTTCCGATGTCGTCTGGACCCTGCTGCTTGAACCGAAATGGATAGAGAACCGGCTCAACCAGAGCGTCAAGATCGGCTATATCAGGTCAATGACCGTGCTTAAGCGCGCGGCCAACGGCAAGGTCCTGAGTTTACGCGTGGAAGGCACGGCCGGCAGCACCGTCCTCGAAGGCTTTGCCGCCGTCTCGCACGCGCTCACCGGCGGCGCGATGCGCTCCGCGCTTTTCACCATGCGGCCGATATTCGAAGGGAAATACCCCAAATATTTCATCCTGCGCGGCATCGGCACCGGCGACGGCCACGGCTACTGCCTGCTGGGCGCCCGCGGTATGGCAAAAGGGTTCGGCTACAAATACGCGGCCATTCTTCAGCACTACTTCCCTTACTATAAGGTAAAGAAGCTCTTTAAGTGACCGCAAAAACACAGCGGGCCCCGATCCCGGACGACCCGTCACTGATCTTATGCCGATAAAAGTACTTCACCTGATAACCAAGCTCGAATTCGGCGGCGCCCAAAGCAACACGATCTACACCGTTTCCCATCTGGACAGCGCGCGCTTTGACGTCAAGCTGGTTGCCGGCCCCGGCGGGATGCTGGATGAAAAAGTTCCGCCCGGCCTCCTGATCCGCGCCAGGCGTCTGGCGCGCTCGATAAATCCGCTGAACGATCTCCTCGCCTTTTTCGAGCTCCGCGGCATGATCCGGTCCCAGGCGCCGGCGATCGTACACACGCATTCCTCCAAGGCCGGGATACTGGGCCGCCTGGCGGCGCGCAGCGCCGGCGTACCCGTGATCGTGCACACTTTCCACGGTTTCGGCTTTCACGAGCGGCAGCACCCGCTCAAGAAACGCTTTTTCATTCTCCTTGAGAGATTCTGCGCGCTGTTCTCCGACGCGCTTATCTTCGTATCGGACGCCAATCTTGAGTACGCCCGCGATTACGGCCTGTGCGAAGCGGCCGATTGCTCGATAATACGCAGCGGCATCCCTCTCGGGAATTATCCGGCCCGGCAGGACCGGGCGGCCAAACGCCGCGAACTGGGCGTGCCCGGGGACGCGCTCCTCATCGTCAGCATCGCCAATATGAAACCCCAGAAAAATCCCGCCCATTTCATCGCCGCCGCAAAGAGGCTGATCGGAACCGGCAGGAATGCGGTCTTCATGCTGGTCGGCGGAGGGGAAGGGCTGGAGGCCGCCCGCGCCGGGGCGAAAGAAGCGGGGCTCGAACAGCGCCTCCTTTTCCCCGGCTGGCGCGGCGATTCGGCCGGGATCCTCGCCGCCGCGGATATCTTTGCGCTGACCTCGCTCTGGGAGGGACTGCCCAGGAGCCTTGTGGAAGCCATGCGCACCGGCTTACCCTCCATCTGCTACAAGACCGACGGCGTGGCCGACCTGCTTTACGACGGGGTGAACGGCTATGCGGTGGAACCGGGGAACATAGACGCCTTCTGCCTGCGCCTGGGCGAACTGATCGACGAACCGGCCAGGCGCGCCGAAATGGCCAAAGCCGCCGCGGACACCGACCTCGCGGAATTCGATATCGACCACATGGTCCGGCAGCAGGAAGAACTTTACTCGGAACTCCTTAAGAAAAAAGGCATAACACAATGATCCCTAAAATATCCGTGGTGATACCGGTTTATAACGAGAAGGAAAATGTGAAAGACCTTGCCCGCGAGCTGTCCGCGGCGTTCAAAGCCTCCGGCCTCAGCTGGGAAAGCGTGTGGGTGGACGACGGTTCCACCGACGGATCGGACATGGAACTCCGGGAACTGGTCAGGGAACTGCCCGGTTCCAGACTTATAAAATTCGCCCGCAACTTCGGGCAGACCGCCGCCCTGAGCGCCGGCATCAAGGCCGCTTCAGGCGAATACATCGTCACCATGGACGCGGACCTTCAGAACGACCCCGCCGACATAGCCGCTCTTTTCAGGAACACCGCCGAAGGCTTCGACGTCGTGAGCGGCTGGCGCCGCAGCCGCAAGGACCCGTTCTTCTCAAGGGTCCTGCCGTCCAGGGTCGCCAACTTCATCATTTCAAAAGTCACCGGTGTGGCCCTGCACGACTATGGCTGCACGCTTAAGATCTATAAGGCCCCGCAGCTGAAGGCGGTCGAACTTTACGGCGAAATGCATCGTTTTCTGCCGGCGCTGCTGGGATACATGGGAGCGAACATCGCCGAGATCCCGGTGAACCACCGTCACCGCGTGAAAGGCCGCTCCAAATACGGGCTCGCCCGGACCTTCAAGGTAACGCTGGACCTGCTGACCGTAAAGTTTATGGGCGACTTCCTGTCCAACCCCATTTACGTGTTCGGGGGCCTGAGCCTGGGACTTTTCAGCGCGTCGGCGCTGATGGCGGCCTTCACGCTCTACAAGAAGATGTCGGAGCACGTGTTCGTAAAGGACCAGCCGCTTTTCCTGGTGGCCGTTTTTTTCGCGCTCGCGGCCATACAGTTCGCCTTCATGGGGCTTATGACGGAGATCCTGGCGCGCACCTACTACCGTTCCACCCGCAAACCCGCCTATGTCATCAAAGAAACCGTTGATCCCGGGCAGTGAGGAACGCCGCGGATATCCCCTGGGACATTGATTGTCGCCCCCGATAATTGATATCTTATTACACTATTATGGAAAAAGACCCAAGTCTTGTCTTTCTCGCCGCCGAAATAAGGGAAAAAGGCGGGCTCACGGTCAAAAAGCCGGTCGACCCCGGGATTTTGGCCGATATCCCGGCGGCACCCGCGAAGATAACCAAAGCCGACATGGACCTGGTGTTTTCCGTCGGAGGGGAGTCCCTGCTGCTGGAAGGCTCTTTAAAGGCCGAACTGAGCATGGAATGCGCCCGCTGCGGAGAACCGTTCACGGCGAAATTCACCGAGACCTTTGACGAACTATACGAAGATGCGGTAGAATCTATAGATGTGTGCGGCCCGTTAAGAGAATCAGCCGCGCTTATGATGCCGTTGAAACCTCTGTGCTCGCCGGCCTGTAAGGGGCTATGCCAGACCTGCGGGGCTAATCTCAATTTGAAGGCCTGCGGCTGCGCCGGGCCGGAAGCGAAGTTCAACGAGGCCATGAAGGAAAGCCCGTTCGAGGCGTTAAAAAAAAGAGGGCCGAACAGCAACCCCGGCCGTAAATAATAATTTCAGTAAGAAGACAAACAGGAGCTATCACCATGCCTAATCCGAAAAGAAAACATTGCGCGGCCAGACGCGATTCCCGAAGGGCGGCCAACTGGAAACTGGAAACCAAAACCCTTTCGTCCTGCCCCCAGTGCGGCGCGATGCGCCTGCCCCACCGGGTCTGCGCCTCCTGCGGCGCCTACAACGGCAAGATCGAAGTTGTCCGGAAAGAAAAGAAAACCGACGACCAGAACCCCAAGTAGACCGGTCGACTGTTGGAGCGCGGACCCAGGAGACTATGAAAATAGCGCTTGACGCTCACGGCGGGGATTCAGGGCTGAAGCCCAATATCGAAGGCGCCATACAGGCCGCCGCCCAGCTGCCCCATGAGATCATACTGGTAGGGCGGGACCCGGAGATACGGGAGGAACTTCGCCGCCTTGGCGCCGCGCCTTCCGAAAAGCTCAAGATAGTCCACGCCCAGCAGATCGTAGAGATGGGAAAGGAACCGGTGGCGGAATGCCGGGCCAAACCCGACTCCAGCCTGATGGTGGGAGCCGAACTGGTAAAGGACGGAAAAGCCGACGCCTTTATCTCGGCCGGCAACTCCGGCGCCGTGATGGTCGCCTCGCTTTTAAAGCTCAAACGGATCCCGGGCATCATACGCCCGGCGATAGCCGCGCCTTACCCCACGCTCAGGGGGACCACCCTCCTGTTGGACGTAGGCGTCAATATGGACTGCAAGCCCTGGCACCTGGTACAGTTCGCCATTATGGGCTCGATCTTTATGAAGCTCCGCTTCGGGGTGGACAACCCCTCCGTGGGCCTGCTGTCCATAGGCGAGGAGGAGACGAAAGGCAACGCGCTCGTTCTTGAGACCCTCCCGCTCATGAAGAACGTCGGCATAAATTTCAAGGGCCCCGTGGAAGGCCATGACCTGCCCTCGGGCACCGTCGACGTTGTGATCACCGACGGGTTCGTCGGGAACGTGGCGCTTAAGATCTCCGAAGGCCTGGGCAAGGTTATTTTCAAGATGCTCAAGGACCAGATCCAGCGGAAGTTCACCTACAAGATAGGCGCCCTGCTGATGAAAAAGATATTCACCGACCTGCGCAAAAAGATGAACGCGGACGAATACGGCGGCGCCCCGCTCCTCGGAGTGAACGGCGTCGTGCTCATCTGCCACGGCAAAGCCAATCCCAGGACCATCTTCAGGGCCATCGAGAACGCGGGAGACCTGGCGGGCTCAGGCATGCTGGAAAAGATCAAGAAGCATATGGAAACCGTGAAAGACCAGATAGCGGGCGTTAAGACCGCCGGCGAAGACCGAGAATGAAAAGATTTGAAGGCAAAACCGTCCTCGTCACCGGAGCCCAGCGCGGCATCGGCTACGACATAGCCAAAGCCTTCGCGGCCGAAGGGGCGAACGTGGTCATGACCGACGTGAACGCGGAGGGCGTAAAGGCCGCCGCCGAGGCGCTGGCCCTGGAAACCGGTTCAAAGACCCTGGCGCTGGCCGCCGACGTGAGCAAAGGCGCGGACTGCGAACGCAGCCTGGAGGAGACGCTCAAGACTTTCGAGAAACTGGACGTGCTCGTCAACAATGCGGGCATAGCCAGGGACAACCTGGTCCTGCGCATGAAGGAAGAAGATTTTCAGGCGGTGTTGGACGTTAACCTGCGGGGCGCGTTCCTTATGGCCAAAGCCGCTTCCCGAAGCATGCTGCGCGCCCGCAGCGGCCGCATCATCAATATCGCCTCCGTAGTAGGGCAGTCCGGGAACGCCGGGCAAGCCAGTTATTCGGCCTCCAAGGCAGGCCTCATAGGCATGACCAAATCCATGGCGCGGGAGTTCGCTTCCCGCCAGGTACTGGTCAACGCCGTGGCGCCCGGTTACATCCGGACCGCCATGACCGACGGTCTCAAGGAAGAAGCGAAAGCCAAACTCCTTGAGATGATCCCGCTCGAGCGCCTGGGCTCGGGCACAGACGTCGCCAAAGCCGTGCTGTTCCTGGCCGGCGAAGACTCCCCGTACATCACGGGGCAGGTCCTCGCCGTGAACGGCGGCATTTACATGTAGTGATTCTGACAAACATCCTATCGGGAGGACATCTAATGGCAGTAGCTGAAAACCTGGAAGAGAGAGTTAAGAAGATCATCGTGACCCAGCTGGCGGTCGACATCGCCGAGGTCAACCCCCAGTCTCAGTTCGTGCAGGACCTGGGCGCAGACTCCCTGGACACCGTGGAACTCGTAATGGCCCTTGAAGAGGAATTCGACGTTGAGATCCCCGACGAAGACGCGGAAAAGATAAAGACCGTCGGAGAAGCCGTCACCTACATCAAGGACAAGCTGTCCAAGAAAGACTAAGTTGGACGCGTAGAGGCATGGAAGCGTAGAGGCGCGGACGAACGGCGGAAGACTCCGTCTCCTTCGCACATAAATGCTTCCAGGCATCCACGCCTCTATCCGCATGGACTCAATAGAGAAGCTGATAGGATACAGTTTCAAGAATAGAGAACTGCTCAAAGAAGCCCTGACTCATAAGTCGTACTCGACCGAGCGGGGACAGACCTTGCATAATGAAAGGTTTGAATTCCTGGGCGACAGCGTTCTTGGCTTGATCGTATCCTATTATCTTTTTGCGGAGCACCCTTCGCAGGACGAAGGCTATCTCTCCAAGGTCAAGTCGGTTCTGGTCTCGCGCGCGAACCTGGCGCACTGGGCCGACAGCCTGGACCTTGGAGAGCATGTTTTTCTGGGAGTGGGGGAACATCAGACCGGGGGCAAGAAACGCA
>Ga0334722_10005564_pt1 | contig 12665 bp, 11 predicted proteins | sample C3_bottom_MG_FD_207210 | JGI IMG/M metagenome (GOLD analysis project Ga0334722, IMG submission 207210) | Sediment microbial communities from Yellowstone Lake, YNP, Wyoming, USA - C3_bottom | ecosystem: Environmental > Aquatic > Freshwater > Lake > Sediment | place: USA: Wyoming | collected...
GGATGCTGCACCTGCCCGGTCACTGCCCGGGGCAGGTAGCCATACGGCTGGATGATTTTATCTTCTGTGGTGACCATATCTTGAGCAATATCACACCGCACCAGTCTCCTGAAAGATTGATCCCTTATTCGGGACTTGGTCATTATTTGGAGTCTTTGGAAAAAATCAACCAATGGGCAGATGGATATAAGCTGATCCTGCCCGGGCATGACCTGCCCATTGAAGATCTACAAGGGCGAACGAAAGCGATCCGAGAATCGATCAAGAAACGTTTGAACCAATGCATGAATTTTCTGGTTGACTCACACAGTATTTCAGACTTGACAAAGAACCTGTATGGAAATATTGCAGGATACAACTCCTTGCTGGTTTTTGAAAAAACAGGCGCTTATGTGGAATACCTTTACCAACACGGGTTGTTGGAGATCACCAATTTGGACGAGTTGGAGGAAACGAACCAGATCACTTTAGAATACCGCCGCGTAAAAGAGAAGACCAATTCGGTTAATTTACCAAAGGAGAAAGGTTATGTACTCGTTTGAACCGTCTGAAGAGCAAAAAATGTTGATAGACGCGGTCAACCGGTTTTCGACCAATGACCTGCGTCCTGCAGCCCACGACGCTGAAGAAACCGGGATGTTTCCATCCAGGCTGATCAATAAGGGTTGGGAACTGGGCATCTTGCAGGCATCCATCCCTGAAACCTATGGAGGTTTTGGTGATCGTTCGGCTGTGACCGGAGTACTGGCGGCTGAATCGATGGCATGGGGCGACCTGGCAGGTTGCCTGGCGATCATGGCTCCAGGGTTGTTCACTTTACCGATCTTGCTGGCAGGCTCGGAAGAACAGAAGAAAAAATATATTCCACCAGTGATCGAAGGTGCCTGGCAGCCATATACCGCCGCGTTGATGGAATCAAAATTTGATTTTGATCCGAATGACCTGACAACAACTGCAGAAAAATCTGGCGATGGCTTCCTGCTAAATGGAGAAAAGACAAACGTTCCATTTGCCACAGAGGCTGTTGCCATGGTCGTATATGCCAAACTGGAAGGAAAGACGGTCGGTTTCATCCTTCCGGCAGGGATGCCAGGTGTAACGATCTCAACAGAACGGAAGAAATTGATGGGTCTGAATGCGATGCCGTTCTATTCCGTAAAATTAGAAGGAGTGCACCTATCCAGTGCCCAACTCCTGCCCGGAGATTTTGGAGCGGTAATCGATGCAAGCAGGGTAGCTCTGGCTGCCATGGCGGTGGGGCTGGCCAAGGCTGCCTTTGAATATTCACGCGATTATGCCAAGGACCGTGATGTTTTCGGAGTCAAGGTCGCCCAGAAGCAGGTGATCGCATTCATGCTGGCGGAAATGGCGATCGAGATCGAAGCCATGCGCGATCTCACCTGGGAGGCAGCCTGGATGCTGGATGCTGGAAAACCGGATGCCAGCAAGCAAGCTTACCTGGCACTGACTGGTGCAACCGATATGGTGATGATGGTAACTGACCGCGCAGTTCAGATCCTGGGTGGACACGGCTATATACGCGAACATCCCGTTGAACTATTCATGCGTAACGGTCGCGGCTTTGCTTCATTTACCGGTTTGGCAATGGTATAAGCCAAGGAGGATGACATGATCGAGTTTGAAATTCCCGAAAAAATTGCTGGTGTCATGAATGTGATCCAAACGGTGGCAGTCAACATGATGCGACCGGTGGCTCGATATTTTGATGAACATGAACACGAGATCCCCTGGGATTACATTAATTTCATGCAAACTGCCACCAAGGCCATGGGAGGCGGAGGGACGTCAATGGCTGCCGGTGACAGAAATAAGGAAGGTCCCCGCCTGGCTTATCAACGGTTGGCCAGCATGGTCGAAGGTCTCTCATGGGGAGACGCCGGGTTATACCTGTGCATGCCAGGCGGCATGCTCGGGTCAGCGGCTGTGGCAGCTGCCGGCACAGATGAGCAGAAAGAGCGCTTCCTCAAACGGTTTAAGGGGGATGAACCCGTTTTTGATGCCATGTGTATGACAGAACCCCAGGCTGGTTCGGATACATCCGCCATCCGCGCCACGGCAGTATTGGACAAAGCCACCAATGAATGGATCTTGAACGGAGAGAAGATCTTTGTAACATCCGGTCACAAAGCCATGTTGGACTCGAAAGGTTTCATTGTGGTCTGGGCTACCATCGATCCAAGCGCCGGTCGTGCAGGCATGCGTTCATTCGTTGTTGAAGCAGGCACTCCAGGCGTTCAAGTCACCAAACTCGAGCACAAACTGGGTATTCGTGCCAGTGACACGGCTTCAATCGTGATGCAGGATTGCCGGGTGCCTTTCATAAATATCCTGGGAAGCCCGACCGTTGAGACCACCACCAAGGGATTCAAGGGTGCCATGGCAACATTCGATGCAACCCGGCCGATCGTTGCTGCCCAGGCGATCGGACTGGCACGTGCGACCATGGAAATGTTAAAAGAAATGCTAGCAGAAAGAGGGGTCACGATCCGCTATGGACTCCCCCGGCAGAAACTCACTTCCATCGAAAAAGATGTCATCGATATGGAGATCCAACTCCGATCTGCCTGGCTCCTGGTCCTCAAGGCAGTCTGGATGATGGACAATGGCAAGCCCAATTCACTTGAGTCTTCCATGAGCAAAGTGCGGGCAGGTGATGTTGTCAACAAGATCACCCAGAAAGCGGTCGAGATCATGGGTCCATTGGGATACAGCCGGGAATACCTGTTAGAGAAGTGGTTCCGGGATGCCAAGATCAGCGATATATATGAAGGGACAGGTCAGATCAACCGACTGGTGGTCGCCCGTCTATTATTGGAATATCGCTCAAAGGATCTGAGCTAATAATTTTTGAGTGGATCGATATCACTTTTGAACCTGAAAAACTGAGGAGGAAAAAATGACCTACAAAGTACATAAAGCAGTTGTCATTGGTGCCGGTACCATGGGAGCAGCCGTTGCCGCCCACCTGGCAAACACGGGTGTACCGGTAACCTTGCTGGATATTGTTCCAAAGGATGTTCCTTTATCAGCTGGCAAAGCTGCCCGCAACAAGATCGTGGATGAAGGTCTTGATCGCGCCAAGAAATCCCGCCCGGCCAGCTTCTTTTCAACAGATCAATTGACTTTTGTTAAAACTGGAAACCTGGAAGATGACTTCAATGTCATCGCTGAGGCAGATTGGGTGATCGAAGCGATCGTTGAGAATTTAAAGATCAAACAGCAGTTGATGGAGCGCATCGATAAGATCCGAAAACCTGATTCCATTATCAGCACCAACACATCCGGTATCCCGGTCAAGGATATCGCTGACGGACGCTCGGAGAGTTTTAAGAAGCATTTCCTGGGGACACATTTTTTCAACCCCCCCCGCTATCTCAAACTGCTTGAGATCATTCCCACCGGCGATACCCTGCCAGAAGTCATAAAATTCATCAGCTGGTTTGGAGAATACCGACTGGGAAAGGGGATCGTCCTGTGCAAGGATACCCCAAATTTCATCGGGAATCGCATGGCATTTGGCACGGGAGCATTCGGGCTGCACTACATCATGGAAAATGGTTATTCAGTTGATGAAGTGGATTCGATCACCGGTCCATTGATCGGACATCCGAAAACTGCCACTTTCCGATTGATCGACCTGGTCGGGATCGACGTTTGGGAACACGTCGGCAAAAACCTGGCACCTGCCATCCCGTATGACAAACTTGGGCAGGAATACCTGTCTGCAGAAAAACCGAACAAATTGATCCACACCATGGTCGAGCGCGGTTGGTTGGGTAATAAAACAAAAGTGGGTTTTTACAAGGAAGTGCGGGATGCGGAAGGGAAAAAGGATTACTACTCCCTGGACATTTATACCCTGGAGCATAAACCCTCCACCAAGCCGCGCTTCGATTCGGTCAAGAAAGCCAAGGATGGAGAAACACTCGGAGACCGCTTAAAAATATTGACTGGCGAAACCGATCGGGCTGCCGAGCTGATCAAGGCACTGACCTACCAGGGTTTTCAATACGCAAGCAGCATCATTCCGGAAGTGGCGGACACTCCCAAACCATTGGATGATGCCGTACGTTGGGGTTTCATGCATGATGCCGGACCTTTCGAAATCTGGGATATGCTGGGCGTGAGCGAAACCGTGGAGAAGATGAAAGAGAACGGTCACCCAGCAGCAAGCTGGGTCGCAGAAATGGTGAAATCTGGTATCGAGACGTTCTATCAGTACAAAGGTTCCAGCAAAGTTGGAGTTTATGATGTCAGCAAGAAGAAATATGTAAAGATCGAAACAACACCAGGTCTGGTCTTCCTGAACGATTTTAAGGGGACCAAGCAAGTCATCAACTCGAATGCGGGTGCTTCCCTTTATGATATCGGTGATGGAGTTGCCCTGGTTGAATTCCACACAAAAATGAATGCTCTGGACGATGATATTTTCAATATCACCATTGAAGCCCTCGACCGTGTTGAAAGCGATTTTGAAGGTCTGGTGGTGGGCAATGAAGGGGATAACTTCAGCGCCGGAGCCAACTTATTCATGGTGGTGGTTGCTGCACAGCAAGGCATGTGGGATGTGCTTGATCAAGCCACCAAGAAGTTGCAGGATACCAACATGCGGATGCGCTACTTCCCGAAACCGGTAGTCATCGCGCCAGTCGGCATGGCTTTGGGAGGTGGTTGTGAGATCACCATGCACGGCAACAGGGTGGTGGCATCATCTGAAACCTATATTGGCCTGGTCGAATTGGGTGCCGGGGTGATCCCGGCCGGGGGTGGGACCAAGGAGATGGTGCGCCGGATCGTCAATCCAGCCATGCGCACACCAGATGCAGAGGTCCTGCCGTTCCTGCAGCAAGTTTTCATCCAGATCGGTCAGGCAAAGGTTGCCACCAGTGCTGAAGAAGCCCGCCAGTTTAAGATCCTGGGTCCTCAGGATAGGATCGTCATGCACCGGGATTACTTGTTGAGCGAGGCAAAGAAGGAAGTATTACATATGGCAAATAGCGGATATAAACCACCCGCGCCGGAAAGGATCTATGCAGCCGGGCGTGACTCACTGGCTGCCATCCAGATCGGTGCCTGGTCCTTCAAGGAGGGGAAGTACATCACCGAATATGAAGGATTGATCGCGGGCAAGCTCGCCCATGTCATGACCGGCGGAGACTTGAGCCGTCCGGCCTGGGTCAGTGAGCAGTATTTCCTTGACCTGGAACGTGAAGCTTTCCTCTCACTTTGCGGTGAACAGAAGACACAGGAACGCATGTGGGCGCTTTTGAATACCGGCAAACCGCTGCGGAATTAGGAGGTATGGAGATGACAAAACAAGATGCTGTAATTGTATCTGCTGCCCGCACCCCCGTGGGTAAAGCCAAGCGTGGCAGCCTTGCTTCCGTCCGCCCGGATGAGATGGGAGCGGAAGTAATCAAGGAATTGTTGAAGCGCACACCGGGTCTCAACCCTGCCGAGATCGATGATGTTATTTTCGGATGCGCATTTCCAGAGGGCGAACAGGGCATGAACATGGCTCGCATGATCGCTTTGCGGGCAGGACTGCCCATTTCGGTCTCAGGCGAGACCATCAACCGTTATTGCTCCTCCGGAGTGCAGAGTATCGCCCATGCAGCCTTTGCCATTTTGGCCGGTCAAATGGATGTAGCTATCGCTGGGGGGACCGAATCCATGTCCATGGTTCCGATGGCTGGCTACAAATTTGCCCCCAATCCCTATTTTGCCCAGGACCTGCCACATTATTATACGAATATGGGGTTAACGGCTGAGAACGTAGCTGTGAAGTTTAAAGTCAGCCGGGAGGATCAGGATGCGTTCGCCTTGCGTTCGAATATAAATGCAGCCAGGGCGGTCGAGACCGGTTTGTTCGATCCTGAACTGGTACCATTGCAAGTCACTGTCAAAGAATTGGATGCGGATGGGAAACCTGTTATACGGCAATTCACCCATAAACGGGATGAAGGTCCACGCGGCGATTCCACTCTCGAAGGGCTCGCCAAGTTACGCCCGGCCTTCAAGGAAGGCGGAGTGGTCACGGCTGGAAACTCCTCCCAGATGTCTGATGGAGCTGCCGCGGTGGTGATCATGTCCTCCGCAAAAGCAGCCAGCCTGAACCTCAAACCCATTGCTCGTTTTGTCGCATTTGCCACCGGTGGTGTTGAACCAGAACTGATGGGAATTGGTCCAATGGTGGCGATCCCGAAAGCATTAAAATTGGCTGGTCTGAAATTGGGCGATATCGATTTGATCGAATTGAACGAGGCATTTGCTGCCCAGGGACTGGCTGTCATGCGCGAATTAGGAATAAACCCTGAGATCACCAATGTGAATGGGGGAGCCATTGCCCTCGGACATCCTTTGGGTTGTACGGGTGCCAAACTTTCCACCCAGTTGTTCTATGAGATGGGACGTCGGAAATCCCATTATGGCATGGTTACCATGTGTATTGGTGGTGGGATGGGTGCTGCTGCCATATTTGAAAATTTACAATAAGGAGATGATGAAATGCCATTAACAATTACTGACCTGATGTCGAAAATGCCCGGGGCTTTTCAACCTGAAAAAGCCGGACCGATCGATGCTGTGATCCAGTTCAAATTCACCGGTGCAGAACCTGGTGATTGGTTCGCCACGATCAAGAACGGTGCCTGTGCGACCGATAAAGGTGTCCATCCCAGCCCCAAAATGACCTTAACGGCTGACTCCAGTGATTATGTCAAGATATTCACCGGTGAGTTGGATGGCATGCAGGCTTTCATGCAGGGAAAGTTGAAACTGGCTGGGGACCTGAACCTGGCTATGAAGCTCACGCAGATGTTCAAGATCAGATGATCATTCAATAAATACAATAATAGATGGCAGAATTTTCTGCCATCTATTTATTTAAAAACTCATGAAGAAATTAAATTTACTGGTTATTCCCGGATATCACTGATCGATTCGACCAGTGGTTTTAATGCCTTTTCAACCTCAGCCCGTTTCAATCCGGTGATCTTAAAAGTGATCATGCGGTTGGAGGGGTCTTCACCAGTGAAGACCCCGAAAGCGATAAAGTTTCCACCGAGAGCTGAAAGGGTTTCGGTCACTTTGGCAAGTTGACCTGGCTTTTCAGCCAATAACGCGGTCACTCGCACACCTCGCTCGCGGGCTCCCATCAATTCCAGGAAGATCTTGAACAGGTCTGTCTCCGTAATGATGCCGACCACGTGTCCATCTTTCATGACCGGTAAACCACCGATCTTGTTATCAGACATGACACGCGCAGCTTCTTCGATGGGAGTATCCTCGCTGACTGTCAGAACTTTCTTCGTCATTACCTCAGCCACAGTGATCTTGGACATCAGGTAATTCATCTCCCAAATGCTCAGACTGGATACCGGGGAGGGGGAGGCATTAAGCAAATCTGAATCAGAGATGATACCGACAAGCTTATTGTTCTTGATTACCGGTGCCCGGCGGATGTGATCACGTTTAAACAGATTCAAGGCTTCATGAACAGGTAGATCCGGTGTGATCCAAATCACAGGATGAGACATTCTTTCGCCAACTAACATTCGATACTCCTTTTCCTAAAATTGTTCGGATGGATATTTAAATGAGAAAACCATTAATGAAAACAAATCGAAATAATTCATTTTGTGAAGATCTTGAACGCCTTTTCCCATTATTATTTCGTCAATAGATCTTATATTCAAATTCAACCCATCGGGTGACGCATCGGCTGCCCCCCGAGGATGTGCATATGTAAATGCTGGACCACCTGATTGGCTGCCTGACCCGTATTAATAATGAGCCGATACCCTTTCTTTGAGATCCCTTGATCTGCAGCAATTTTCTTTACAGTGATCAGCATATGCCCCATTAAGGCTTCGTCCTCCAGGGCGATCTCATTTATCGAGACGATATGCTTGTTGGGAACAACCAGAATATGGGTTGGAGCGGCTGGATTAATATCGTTGAATGCAGTGACCAGATCATCCTTATAAACGATCTTTCCGGGTATTTCACCTGATATGATCTTGCAAAAAATACAATCGGTCATTTCCACATCCCTTTTTGAATTAAATTCAAACCCCATTTATTATACACAAGCCAATTCACTTGGACTGTCCTTCCTACAAGGTTAAGTGTACATGCCCCAATCCAGGGCACCAGGATCTTCCATCAAGGAGAAATCCCAGGGATCCATACCAAGTTCGATATTCACATCCATTTTCAATGCTTCCAATGCCTTCTGACGGGTCGTTTCTATCATGGCAGGTCCATATGGGCAAAATGGAGTCGTCAGGATCATCAAGATCTTTGCTTTTCCTTCCGTGATTTGCACGCTGCGGATGAGACCCAGTTGAATGATGTTTAAACCAATTTCGGGGTCGCTGACTTCAGCTAACTTAGCCCGTAATGGCTGCACCAGATCCGGATGAGTTGAGTGAATTTCCCACTCAATTTCATTGGCGGAAGATTGATCGCTGCTCATTTTTCGATCTCCAATTCAGACTGGATCACATACGTACAATGGGCATCCCCGCTCAAAATACATTGGACTTTGGAAGTCGGAACTGCAAGCATTTTCGAGATCAAAGTTTGATCCACTGTGCAAACTTCCGGGTGATTCTGACCAATTTGATAATATGGGCAATTGATCTCATGGATCTGATATTGATCACCGGTTTTTTCCCATTCGATCGTAAACCCTTCTTCGGAAAGCAAACTCTTGGTCAGATCCAGGCGTTCTTCGATATTCAAACCCTGCAATTGTGCTTGATAATCTCCAGCCATATCATCTGCCATCTGGGAAAATAACTTGCTGACCAGGGCTTCGGGCATGCTTTCTTTGAGCTGGTCCAGCAAGCGGGAGGTAAGACGCAGATACCGGGTTGGAAATCTTTCCATGCCTCCTTCGGTCAAAATGTATACAAGGCGTGGACGTCCAACACCATGACGTTCTTCTTCACCGGATACCAGTCCAGCCGCTTGAAGACTGCTCAAGTGGTGTCTGACCGATATGGGGTTAATATCAACAGCTTCCGCCAGGTCATTGATCGTCGAACGGGGATTTCTAAGCAGGGTCTGTAAAATTCGATCACGTGTACTTTTCATAATCACATTCTTTCCCCTCTTTTATTGCAGAGAGGGTTATCGATACATAAGGGAAAAGCTAATTTGGAGTATATCAGTCTCATTGGAATTTGTCAATAAATTAGATTATTATGATAAATATCCAAAAGAAATTACCCAACTTGCCCGAAAAGTGTTATTTTGCACAATAATATACTAGAATTTTATCATAATAATTTGACAATTATCCATATTCTTGCTATAATATGCCACGTCAAATTTGAGCGAGCGTTTTGGAGAAATTAAATCATAAAGGCGATCAACATCTTGTAAAAACGAGGATTTACCTCCTGTTTACAAGATCAGCCTGAAGGAGTTTTTTGTACCATGTCTGAATTAATCATCAAGGATCTGCATGTCAGCATCGAAGGAAAAGAGATCTTAAAAGGTCTTAACCTGGCTGTTAAAACGGGGGAAGTCCATGCCATCATGGGTCCCAACGGTACAGGAAAGTCCACCCTGGCTTACACATTGATGGGACATCCTTCTTATGAAGTCACACAGGGTGAGATCTGGTTCAAAGGGGAGAATATTTTAACAAAAAGTCCGGATGAACGCTCCCGCCAGGGATTATTCCTGGCATTTCAATATCCGGTTTCAATTCCCGGTGTGACCGTGGCGAATTTCCTGCGGACCGCACTTAATTCCCGTCGTCGTGCGTTAAACCCCGCGGACAAGGGAATTTCGATCCCGGAATTTCGGAAAATGCTGCTTGAAAAAATGGATCTATTGAAAATGGATTCGAAAGTGGCAGGACGTTATCTCAACGATGGCTTTTCCGGTGGAGAAAAGAAACGCGCCGAGATCCTGCAGATGGCTATGCTAAAACCGGAGATCGCTGTTCTGGATGAGACGGATTCGGGTTTGGATATCGATGCTCTGCGCATTGTATCCGAAGGTGTGACCGCTCTGACAGGACCAGACATGGGAGTTTTGGTGATCACGCATTACCAGCGGTTATTAAATTATATCAAGCCACAATATGTCCACATCATGTACAACGGGATCATCGTTGAATCCGGTGGACCAACCTTGGCTGTAAAACTCGAAGAACAAGGTTATGACTGGGTACGTGAAAAATACCAGGAACCCATCCCGGCGTAGGGTTTTGGAAGGCTGTGGAGGTAAATATGGCATCCGATGAGCGCATGTTGGAGGGTTTGGGAACTTACAAATACGGTTTTAAAGATTCGTCCGACGACTATTTCTTTAAATCTCAAAAAGGTCTGAACCGGGAAATTGTAAATAAGATATCACAAATGAAGGGCGAACCTCAGTGGATGTTAGATTATCGACTGAAAGCGCTTGATCATTTCCTCCAAAGACCCATGCCGACCTGGGGGGCGGATATTTCTGGATTGAATTTACAGGATATTTACTACTATGTAAAACCGACGCAAGGTTCGGAAAAATCCTGGGATGATGTCCCGGATGAGATCAAGAATACGTTCGATAAATTGGGGATCCCGGAAGCCGAGCGAAAATTCCTGGCAGGTGTGGGTGCACAATATGAATCCGAAATGGTTTATCACAGCATCCAGGAACACCTTGAAAAAAAGGGAGTCATCTTCTTATCGATCGAGGACGGTTTACGGCAGTACCCTGACCTGTTTCATCAATACTTCGGAACGGTCATACCGATAGAAGATAATAAATTTGCAGCTCTGAACAGCGCAGTCTGGTCTGGTGGATCCTTTGTCTATGTTCCCAAAGGTGTAAAAGTGGATCTACCTTTGCAGGCATATTTCCGTTTGAACATCGCCAATGTCGGGCAATTTGAGCGGTCTTTGATCATTGCAGATGAAGGTTCGCAATTACATTACGTGGAAGGATGCACAGCGCCTCAGTACACAACTGATTCATTCCACTCCGGCGTGATCGAGATCATTGTCAAGGCGGGGGCACGCATGCGGTATACGACCATCCAGAACTGGTCCACAAATGTGTATAACCTGGTCACCCAGCGTGCCAAGGTTTTCGCAAATGGCACCATGGAGTGGGTGGATGCAAACCTGGGCTCAAAAGTGACCATGAAATACCCGTCCTGTTATTTGATGGAACCCGGTGCTCACGGTGAGATGCTCTCCATGGCATTTGCAGGAGCGGGGCAGCATCAGGATGCGGGCAGCAAAATGGTCCATTTTGCGCCAAATACAACCAGCAAGGTGATCTCCAAATCCATTTCGAAAAGCGGTGGGCGTTCTTCCTTCCGGGGTTTGCTGAAGGTATATAAAGGTGCTGCGGGTTCCAAGTCGAGTGTGGTTTGTGATGCCCTGCTCCTTGATCCGGAATCGCAATCGGATACCTACCCTACCATTGAGATCGATGAGTCAGATGTGAGTATCGGTCACGAAGCATCTGTTTCCAAAGTGGGTGAAGAGCAGTTGTTCTATTTGATGAGCAGAGGTCTCACCCAGGAAGAAGCTACCACCATGGTAGTGTCCGGTTTTATAGAACCTTTGGTCAAGGAATTACCCATGGAATACGCAGTTGAAATGAATCGCTTGATCCAGCTTCAAATGGAAGGGTCGGTAGGCTGATATGGAAGAGAAACCCCGTGTTGTCATAAGCTCCCGAACCCGCCGGGTGGAACCTGCTCAAGGCGGTTTTACCTTCTCGCGAGAAATGGTCTCGCAAGAGGGACCATTGAAGGATTACCGGGAAAAAGCCTGGGATGAATTCAACCGTCTGGCTCTCCCAACGACAAAAGATGAAGCCTGGAGACGAACGGATCTCCGAACCATGCCAGCTGCAGCTTTCCGTTTGCCATCGCCCGGGAACTCAAAAAGTTATCAACCGGTTCCTGAGAATCTATTAAAACCCCTGGCGGGAGTCCAGCATGGTGGTCAGATCTTGCTGCTACCCGACAGGGCAGACATCAGCCTTGATCCCATCCTTGAAAAACAAGGGGTGATATTCACTGACCTGCGGACTGCAGAAGTGAAACATCCGGACCTGATGGCAAACCTGGCGGGGAGTATCGTTCGCAGCCAGGAAGGGAAATTTGCTGCCATGGCAGCTGCCTTCACCACAAATGGGATCTTATTGTACGTCCCAAAAGGTGTACAAATCGAGCACCCCTTGCACAGTGTTCTGTGGGGGGGAGGAGTAAACGATGCGATCATCTCCCACTTGCTGGTTTGGATCGATGAAGGGGCTTCTGTAACTTTTGTCCATGAATCAGCATCTGCTCAACAGGTCCAAAGCCTGCATTCCGGGTTGGTTGAGATCAAAGTATCCGATGGCGCAAACTTGCGTTTTGTGGAACTACAGTCCTGGGGGGATCAGGTCTGGAATTTCAGCCATGAACGTGCCCAGGTTGGGCGGGATGCCAATCTGGATTGGATATTTGGTGCAATGGGTTCTCATTTAACCAAGAATTTTTCCAGCCTGGAATTGGTCGGTCCGGGAGCCACCGGTCGCATGTCCGGATTTTATTTCACCAATGGGCAACAGCACCTGGATCACGACACCCGCCAGGATCACCTGGCTCCTCATACCACCAGTGACCTTCTATACAAAGG
>Ga0334722_10005565_pt1 | contig 12665 bp, 10 predicted proteins | sample C3_bottom_MG_FD_207210 | JGI IMG/M metagenome (GOLD analysis project Ga0334722, IMG submission 207210) | Sediment microbial communities from Yellowstone Lake, YNP, Wyoming, USA - C3_bottom | ecosystem: Environmental > Aquatic > Freshwater > Lake > Sediment | place: USA: Wyoming | collected...
GCCGTGGCGCCAACGTCACCGCAATACTCACAAGCATCATCCAAACATGCAGACTCAGAAAACAAAACTTGCTCCAAGAACTCCAAAACCTCCTTCAAACCACTTCATACAACTGAATGATTACAACCTGCGGTAAACGTTAAAAGTCCGTTTTTGGAGTGGTTGCAGAACGATCCGCAATTGCGAGAATTACTAAAACAAAAAGCGATGGAGTTTAAGGATGCTATCCGATAAAGATGAAGAATTTGTCTTTTTGATGGGCGCTTTAGGCATCATGATCTTACTGATAGTTCTCATCACGACTGGTCTTTGGCCGATTCTCGTTCTTTTTCTTGCAGTATTGGTTTGCTTGTTTTGTTTTTACAAGGCGCACCATTCTTTCCGTACAGTTCCTGAGATGCGTACGGATGTTGATCTTGAAACCCTTGATAAGTATGATGAAAATGATGAATTAATCAAGGAAGACCCTGAACTCAACGTTCAGAGCAGCCCTGCAAGAGGGGAAGATGCGGAACCGCAAGGTGGTTATTGGAAGTTCCCCTCCCCTGACACAAGCGCGGATGACGCGCTCTTGAACTCGCCCTTGCATCTTGCTGAAGGTCTTACTCCTACGCAGGTTTCAACTCTTGAACGACAAGAGTATGCTCTCAAGGAGTTCGTCCCGCTTGGTAAAACGCGTAGGGAGAAGTTTTACATTCAAGAGCAATCGTCTGAGAGTTTTGAGCATACCTTTGTTGTTCATAGTCTTGTTACCAAGCTCAAGCCCTACGTTCAAGACTTAGAAGTTCAATGCCCCCAACAGCCAGACATTGTATTCTTCTATAAGGGGCACAGGTATGCGTTGGAGGTGGAAACCCCTCATCACTTGCCTCACAAGCACGCTCGGCTCTCCCGTAAGGCACAACGCCTCACTAAGGAGTATGGTGTCCGGTGGTGGTTTGTGACCACCCGCAGCGCATACGCCAAGACATTCCACCCATATGGTCAAGTGCTCACCCGTAACCAGATAGACTCTTGGCTCAAGGAGACCTTCTCCCTTCCTGCTTCCCCTCCCCTTAATACAATATAATGGGGCATAATTCTGCCCTTTAAGTCAAGGAACTATTGACGACAGAACTCAAAAATCTTGATGTGCACGCCTCCTATATGCGGCACACCAAAGAAAAGCGGAAAATGGCCTAAAAAACAGTGCTTCGAAAGCTTGGTGTGCAGTCATATTACTTATTGATTTTTGCGGCCGCTTGTTCTTCTACAAACTTGAAGAGTGTATTTAGGACAGCAGTGGGGATTGCAACTTTCATCTCATTCTTTAGGTGTTCAAGAAACGCGCCCAAATCAAATACTGCTGTTTCGCGTCCCAATGTGACTTGATTTTTGGCTTCTTCTATTAAGATGTTCCAGGTTATTGGTCTTGATTCGATGATTTTTCTGGCGTCATCCTTGTCTTTGAGGCGATCCGTTGCACATTTCATTAAGATGAGGTCATGTGGGTCTGCAATTTTGAGAATAAGAGTGTTTTCAAATTGGTGTGTTGCGGTGGCACGTTCTTGCATTGATTTGGAGAATACAAAATCAATAACGTCAACAACAAACAAGTCGAAGCGTTCTTTTCCCAATGTGAACATTTCAGGGTGATTCTTCTTTTTTCCGTAGACAAGTACTGAATCCATCTTTTTGTATCCAAGGGCGAGAAGTGCAGTTTTGAACGCGTCTCTGCTTTCTGTATTTTCAAAGACTAGGTCAACATCTAATGTAGTGTCCTTGAGGCCATGGAACATCATTGCAGTGCCACCTATGGCGTAAACGGTTATCGGTTTAGTTAATTTCTGTGCAATGGCAAGGAGCAAACTTTGTTGTGCGGCAATAGAAATCATGCGTACGCCTCCAAATCAGTCTTATTAAAGGGAAGATATACTCTCCACTGATGTTCGATTTCTTGGAAATCTTTGGATTTCAGGCCCGGAATGGTAAACCCAAACGCATGCGTGGGTTGGGGCAATGCGAGGTGTCTGAACCTGTTTCCCATGCGTCTTGTTCGCATGATTTTGCGTGCTAAATCATAGAGCGCGCCAATTTGTCGCTCACAATGGTTAGCTTTCGCAAGCCGATATAAGGTATCCCACTCAATTTTTTCTTTGAAAAGCGCAAGCGCTGCAAGAATTGTTCTAAGACTTTTTGTATTCACAGCATGGACTAACATTTCCTCTGCAGTTGGCACCTTCCCATAGACCCTATGGACGGTTCCCGTGGCGAGCTTTACTGGGGAGACCGCGTTAAGGAGCTCCTCGTAACTTGTGCCTCCAAGCTTATTTTCAAAGGATATGGAGTATACTCGCATATTGTTCGAAGCACGGGCGGTTTTAACGTAGCCTGCTTTTCGGAGGCGGTGAATGTAATAGATCGCCTTTTGCTCATCAACATTTAACAGCGACATAACTGATTGGATCGTGTGAACGCCTTCAAGCTTTTTTAACAAATGTTCCCTTTTCATAAGTTAAATGTAGCTCAATTGATATATAAAGGTTGCCATTTTAAGCCCTAAGAAGTTAAATGTATCTCAATTGATATATAAATGACGAGCTTATAAAGGCAGCATTAAATTGGTGATTATCAACTGGTCCACAGAGTGAATATTTATATACTGCAGACTATAGTTTCGTCGATATCTGGGGCTAAAATTTGTAGGGAATATGTCAAAGAACACAGTTCGAACACACAATAAGTTTCGGAAAAAAGATGACTCTGAGAGCTTGGAGTCTATCAATCAAAAAATACTCCTGCGAGAGTTCAAGGAGTCCCATGACTTTATCACTCGTTATTTTAACTGTTTGAATGAATTCATCAACACCCATGGCCCAACGCAACATACTGTTGCCATTTTTGGACAAGGGAAAACTGAATTTATTCATAGGAAAGATGGAGAAAACACGGCTCGTAGGGTGGCCATTTTCCTATCTGACTTGCGGTACTCTTTGGAAATGCATAGGGCTCAAGAGAACATCTTGCCCCTCATTTATGCGCTTAAGAATCTTCAGTACTGGAATCAATCATACTTGAGATCCGATTTACTCGCCCGAAACCTCACTGACTTCTTTGAATCTTTGAATAAAGACCTCGGGATCAATGCAGACGCATACTCTCGTAAGCAGCTAAGGATAAAATATGGTGCGCAACTTAAGAGTGTAATAAGCCATAAAGAACGGTTAACGGAACAGCAAGAACTTGGATCTTGCAACTATCATGCATGTAAAGTTCAGGCCAAACTATTTCAATGTGATTTTTGCCATGATTATTTCTGCACCAAACACAAATTGCCATTTCCACCAAGAGTGGGCACTCCTACATCTCTTCCCGATGGACACCCCTGTGCGCCATATGTGGATTATCAGACAAATCTTGATAGGACTGAAAAGGAAACATATGCTGAAGCACTCAAGCGGTTTCTTGGAGGTAAATCTGTCAAGTCTGAAAAACAAGATGCACCGATTGGTCCCCGAAACCCAGATACGCCTCCGAAACAACCTGCCACGGGACACAAAGCAAGTGCTGGCAAAAAACTGGCCAAGTTATTGAAGCGATTATGGCCTCTTTGGATTTTGTTTATTATAGTGGGAGCCTTGTTTTACGCTTCGACCGCCACAGTGAAGGAGGTTCGACAAGAACCAAAATTACAAATTACGACATATGAGTATAACGAAACAGTCGCGGACCATATCACGTTCAAAGAATATCTGGAAAATATCTATGACGTTGAGGGCACACAAGCGGTCTTTAAAGGTTTTCTCAAAAGATACATCCAGGGCACTGAGACAACTGGAATATACATCCAGAGCATAGTGGATGATAACAATAATACCATACGACTCACTAACTTAACCGACGAACAAAGAAAAATGTTCCCACCGAGAGGGATAAGCGATAAACTCTATGAAGTCACTGGACGATTCAAAAGAGAATATAAGACCTTAATTTTGGAGGTTCAATCAATCGCCCCCAGCGAAAGAACTCTTGCACATCAAGTCACAAAGACCAAAACAGAGGAAGTCTCGCAAAATATGACAAGAGAAGAAATAACTCCCCGATACCCCTTGGTACGTTCAATTGTTTTTGACTTGCTCGGCAAAGAAGTCCATTGTGCGGATGGCACAGTCCTCAAGAAATGCGCTTCAAATAAGCCAAATTACTGTTCATATGGAGGAATCGTTCCCGATCCGACAACATGTGGCTGTCCTGAAGGTCAGCGCGCATACCAGGGTGAATGCATTCGAGAAGTAAAATGTTCTGATGGAACGCTTCAGCCAGACTGTTCAAAATCACAGCCAAAGCAGTGCGTAGACGGCAATCTGGTTGACAATGCAGACCTCTGTGGCTGTCCTTCAGACTACAAACAGGCAGGAAACAGCTGTAAGAAAATACTGCGCTGTTCAGACGGAACCATATACGGCGAATGCTCAAGCAACAAGCCATTAGCCTGTAGTGCAGGAAATCTCGTGAAAGATGCTGAATTGTGCGGTTGTGATTGGGGTTACAAATCGCATAATGGAGAGTGCATTGATTCCGCGAAAGCAGAAGCGATGGATGCTCTTGACCATGTGAACGATTTGCGCGCGCAATACGGCAGACCCGCACTTAGGTGGAACGAACAACTTTACCAGCTCGCGTTATTTAGGGCTAAGGATATGTACGACCGCAAATACTTTGACCACGTTACTCCAGATGGGCAATGCGTTAAAGATTTCAAAGCAAGATATGGACTGAGCCAATACAACATAGCGGAAAATGCAGCTGCAACAACATATGGGGGAGTAGAAGGCAGCATTGATTATGCTTCGTATGCCAACCCAACTGAAAAGGTGGACGGCTGGATGGAGAGCAGAGGTCACAGATACAATCTGCTTTATCCCGCTCATACGCTCGGGGCAGTATCCTGTTACCACGGTGCGTGCATTTTCTTAGGTGCCAATACCGAGCCGTACGGACTGGGAGCATTAGACCAATGCACAACGGGTGAACAAGGACTTAGCTATTGGAAGACTGCATCACAACAACCTAATGAAGTCTAATTGTTTGATTTCCGTTGGTTTTTAGGTGGAGATATTTCTGGACGATTTCGAGCGTTACCGTTGATAATTTGATTTTAGAACCAGGTTTGTACCAGGCAACGTATCTTATTTCATGCCTTTGCTCAGGAGTTCCCGTTGCTTTCACAAGAAAGACTTTGTGATGGTCTTGGAAGTGTCCACCTCCATGCGAACGATGAACCTTGCCCAGGTGCCTGAACAGAAAATGAGTTGATGTTGTCCTTAAACCCGTTTCCTCACGCAACTCTCTTACCGCCGCTCTTCTTCGAGACTCCCACCTCTTTGCTCCGCCTCCAGGAAGTAAGAAGACTTTACTTCGACCTGCAGCGACAAGTATGCCTTTGTCTGTATCCAGAATTACAGTGCCTCTGCGTTGTTTCTTGATCATTAGAGGTGCCTGATTACCGTTGTGTGTTCTATTTCTTAGTCTTGGATGCTTTCTTAACGTGCATCTCGTTTAATCTATGGCTGATTATTTTTAAGATATCTTCCTTTACGGGATATTTTTTGTATAATGTCGATTCAGCATACAATGTTGCAATGGTTCCGAGTAATGTAAAGAACGTGGCGACAACTGGTCGTGTGCAGCTTCCGTGAGAAACTGCCAATGCTTCGATAAACACTTTTAAAGCCCATCCCGCAAAAAGCCAAATCAATGTTTTCCTCACGCTTCGAATCACATTAATGCTATATCCTTGCCCAATGCCTAAATTATCCACCAACGAATTTTGTCCAATGAACTTCATTTGTTTTTCAATCGTTTTACAAATATTATACTTCAATAGAACTTTAGCGTGTGCTCCTTCAACGAGAATCCCCATAAAGAACAAGGCAAAAGATGCCACCATTATTAATCCTGGTTGATCCAGAAATGGAATCTTCAGTGAATCATAATTTGCAACTATGTAGAATACGAATCCAAAAAATGCAGGGATTAAAATCCATATCATCTGATTATAGTGCTCGGCCGAATCTTGCGCTTTCTCATACTCGGTTCGCAGATTGTTTGCTTGTTCAGGGCTCATAGCAAACAAGAGGGCGGGAGCTCTTATAAATTCTTCGAGCACTCAGCAAGTAAAAGAAAAAGAATAAATACAACCACCACTTCTCAACAAATAGATTCTCGCACCTCCACAATAAGCTGTTTGTGCTTACGAAGAGGGTGCCGCTTCCCGTGTGAGGCTTCGGAACAGTTGGGTTCTCGCAGGCTGATACAAAAAGTTAAATAGGGGAATGGGTTGTGAGGAAGTATGGATGACAAGACGGTGTTGCTCAGTTCTGTTTTTATCGTGTTGATTGTTGGCGCGTTGTGTTTGGTTGGTTTGTCGAGTTCGGGGGCAGGTGATGCGGTTCTTGGGCGTAGGCAGTGTTGTTGTGAGGTTGATCATTATGATGTGTATGGGAATAAGATTCCAGGCCAGGTGTTTCCTGCCGTGCGGGTGAAGAATACGGAGAATTGTGATGTGTATTGTCATGCGCATTTTGGGAATTTGAAGTATCGTGATGTGGTTTCTTCAGTTGCGTGTTAGGTTCAACATTACTTTTATATAGCTCATTTTTTGTGTGTTGATTATGACTGCAAAGAAGCAACCGATGGTGTGTTCTGAGGATGAGTGGAAGGCAAAGTTAACTCCGCAGCAGTTTGAAATTCTAAGAAAGAAAGGTACAGAGCATCCTTTTACGGGCAAGCTGTTGAAGAATAAGGAGTCGGGGATGTATTCGTGTGGCGCGTGTGGTGTGGATTTGTTTATGTCGGATGCGAAGTTTGATTCGGGGACGGGTTGGCCAAGTTTTGATGATGCAGTAGCAGGAGCAGTTGAGTTAAAAGAAGACGTAGCTCACGGGATGCGCCGAATTGAAGCGATGTGCGCGAAGTGCGGCGGTCATTTGGGTCATGTGTTTGATGATGGTCCGACGAAGACAGGAAAAAGGTATTGTATTAACTCGCTCGCATTAGGTTTCAAGAAGAAAAAATAATTCTAGAAAATTGAACGCCGCAAAATGGAGTGCGGGTGCACGTTGCAATGGGAGGTTCACGCTTTCTGCTCGCGCAGCAGCATTCGGGACAACGGGGGTGGGCGTGTTTGGTCTTGAGGGGTTGTGGGGTGGTTCGTTTGTTCCGCAAATTGGTTCAACGCCGTCGTAAGCAAAATAAAAATGTTTATATACGAACTATGCTTTGGAGTGGATAGATGAAAAGAGGTGTTCGTCGATTATTTATTTTCTCGTTACTGGTAGTTTTACTTTTTGCAGTTGCCGTGAGTGCGCAGGGAACAACAGCGTCGGGAAAGCCTTTGCCATCAGGGCTTGATTGTTTAACGTATGGTCAGTTTCCTTCGGAGTCTTCGTGTGCAGAGTCGGCGAAGTGCAAGGATTCAAGTTGTGTGTGGATGAAGCCGCTCTCGGGAAGCGATTGTTGGCAATGTACAAAGAATATCGGTGATGCCGTGAGGCCTGAAGGTTTAACTCCTCCTATATCCAATAATGGTTATTGGCCAATTGGTCCTGAGTGTTTGCAGTATGGGCAGTTTGGAAGTCGTGCGGATTGTGAGAATTCAGGCGTGTGTAAGGATTCGGGTTGTGTGTGGATGAAGCCGGTGACGGGTCCTGATTGTTGGCAGTGTGCGAGGAAGACGGGTCAATATGTGCGTCCGGAAGGTGCAGTTCCTCCGAAGGAGACGAACGGGAATTGGCCAGCGGGTATTTTGTGTCCAAAGGTGGGCATGTTTGAAAGTAAGGCGGACTGCGATAGTTCGCAAACGTGTAAGGATTCGGGTTGTGTGTGGATGAAGACGATTACGGGTGCGGATTGTTGGATGTGTGCCGCCAAGGCAGGGTCGTATGTGGTTCCAAAGCCACAGGTGCATACGCCTCCGACGGTGAACGAAACGCAAGGTGGAAAAACGGGCGGGGGAACAACGACGGGCGGTCAACCAACAGGTGGAGGACCAGGTGGCCCAACTGAGGGTGGCGGTCCAACCGAAGGTGGTGGTGTTGAGGGTGGCGGGACAACTGAGGGTGGCGGAACAGAAGGTCCTTCCGAGGGTCCTATTCCGGGTGTTCCTCCGGTTGCGAAAAAGGGTTGTCCGGAGTGTGACGGGATTCTCAAAGAGTTGCTGATCGCCGAGGCGGATTTGGCAAAGGCCAAGAAGGCGGTTGCAGACCAGAACGCAAAGATTGGAAAGCTTTCTGATGCACTTGATAAGGCGGATAAGGCGTTGGATAATGCGAAGAAGGCGCTGGATAATTTTGAGAATCCAAAGAGTTGGGTTGAAGGAACGGTGAATGGGCAGTTTAAGCATTTGGATTCTGCTGATCTGGCAGCAATTCGTGCAGCCAATGCTGATGCGTATGCGCGTTATAAGAGTGGTCAGATTTCTGCGCAGGATTTGCAGGATTATTGGGGTAGTTTGCCTCCGGGAGAACAGGCGAAGTTTAAGCAAAAAGTGCACGAGCAGTTGCAGAAGGCGGTTGAAACTGCGCAAAGTGCCGTTGATGGTGCAGAGGTTGCGTTAAGTGATGCGAAAACAAATCTGAAAAATTTACAAAGTGATGTTGCCGATGCGCAAAAGGATGTTGATGCGTTGCAAAAGTCGTATGATGATTGTTTGAAGCGGTGTGGTGAGGCAGAGGAGGGACAGCCTGCGATGAGTCCGATTGAGTCATGGTTGTATTCTTGGTTTACGGGCAGGCATCCGCAAATACCTGGAGAACTGGAGTGTCCTCCGTGTCCGCCATGTTCTGCAGGTGATGAAGTAACGGGTCAGGTCATAACAGGTCTTCAAGTACAAGAACGTCCTAAGGGTTGTCCGCCGTGTCCTCCGTGCCCAAGTCGACCAAAGGAAGGTTCGGGTACAGGATGTAGTGGACTTGGGTTGTCTCAGTGGTCGAATTGTGAGGGTGCATGTATTGGTGATACTCAGTGTGTGTATGTCCAAAATGCGGCTTTGCCAAATGGTGGGCTTGTCCAGTGCTATGCGTGTAGGCCAAAGAGGACGGAGGTTCCTCCTCCAGGTCAGCCAACCGGTCCGACAGAAACTCCTCCGACAGGAGGTCCTAAGCCGAGTTGGCTTGATACGTGGTTCAGTGATATTTGGAATAAGCTAACAGGTGGCATGCCGCCAACGGAGACTCCGCCGCCAGTAGAGACTCCTCCGGGTGCGACTACGCCAACGGGTCCAAAGGAAAGTCCGGTTGAGCAGCCGAAGTTGCCTCCGAATGAGGTGTTTACGCCACCGTCTGGCGTTCCGACGATTTGTGAGCAGAAGAAGTTGCTTTCCGATTGTGAGTGTCCACGTGATCAAGAGTGTACTCCAAAGCCGATAAAAATTGGTGATGCGCCGATGGTAACGTGTTACAAGTGTAACCCGAAGGGTTTCAATGGCGCCTGCTCAAATTATGCAGGGGGTAGTTTTGATAGCGAGGCTGCGTGTCTGGCGGCGTGCAAGGGTAAGGAATGTTCAAGCACGGTCTTGCGTGAGCTGGCGGCTCCGGATACGGTGAAGTTGCTCAAGCCCGAGATTGCAAAGAAGATTTGTTATTTCTGTCAGCCGGGTGAAGAAGAAGGTGGCGGCCAAGAAAGTGGCGGTGTAACCGAGGGCGGCGCAGGCACGACTGGTGTTGGGACAACCGAGGGTGGTGTGACGGAAACTCCTCCGCCAGGTGGTGGGACTACTGAAGGTCCGACGAATCCTCCGTTGGCTCCGACTGATTGTAAGAAGTGGGGTCCGGGGTATACCGCATCAAAGGAGTTGTGCGAGAAGGCGTGTGATCAGGAGAAGGGTTTGATCTGTTGGTTTGAAATGGCGTTCGGAACAAAAGGGGGGTGTTACACCTGTAAGAAGGCAGGGAGTATTACCGGAACGGATACATTCCTATGTGATAAATATACAAATATGAAGAATTATGTTGATTGTATGAAAACCTGTCCGCAGGCAACGCATTATTGTGAGGGGAAGCAAATCAGTGGTGTGTTGGACGATGGCAAGATTCGTGCGGAGCTTAAGGGAAAGCTCAAGCGTGATCCGACGGATGCTGAATTTGCTGCTGAAAAGGAGAAGAAGGCAAAGGAGTTTAATGTTCAATACAATCGTTGTTATGTGTGTAAGCCAAGGAAGATTCCAACAGGGGACGGTGGTGGCGTGACTGAGACTCCGCCGCCAAAGACCGTGCGCTGTGAGGATTTGAAGAGTAAGACCGGTCCTGCAGGGCTTGTTTCGAGTTGTGCAAGTTGTAAGAGGGGGGAGGAGTGTCAGTCTGTTTTGGCAGGAGTGAAAGTTGGTGATAAGGTCGTGCAGGTGGCGTGTAAGCGGTGCGTTCAAAGAACGCAAACAGGCGGTGGTGGCGTGACGGAGACTCCGCCCTCGAAAACGGTGACTCCCACGCAGACGACGGGTGGTGGTGGGGTGACTGAAACTCCGCCTCCGACGGAGATTAATTGTCCGGAGGAGTGTGCGAAGAAGGGGATGTCGCTTGCAACGCCGGATCCGAATGCGATTCTTTCGCAGTTGAACCAGTACCGGTGTGTGTCGGGTGCGCATATTTCGATGAAGTCAGCGACTGTTCAGGGGTGCAAGTGTTATGCAACGCCCGATGTTTCGGTTGATAAAACGCCGCCGATTTGTAAGGGAACGCCGTGTGGTGATGTTCCGTGTGATGGGAGTGCGTCTTGTCCCTGTCCGGATAAGCCGAACTGTAAGTTGACGGTGAGTTGCAAGTGGGGTGGTTGGAAGAATGCGGGTGCAAACCAGTTTGTGCCGGTTATTGGGAGTTAGGCTTTTTTTTTTAAAGAAATTGTTTGGTTCTTGTTATTCGTTCTTCACTGCTTTTTGAACTTCTCTGCTTAAAGAATGCAGAGTGTATGACAGGGTGAATCCGCCAAGGAGTCCGATGTCTTGTTGGACTTGGCTTGCAAGGACAAGGGTTGCGATGACTGAGAGGAGTAGTCCTGCGATTGCAGAGACGAGGTAGGTGTTTTTCCAGCGGATGCGGGGATCTTTTTTGAGTTTGACAAGGTAGGGAACAAGGGTGCGCGTGAGTGAGCCAAGGAAGACGCCAAGATAGGTGGTGTACATGGGCTAAAGGGGGCGGCTCGGTGTTTTAAATGTTGTGGCAAACTTTATATATCGGGGCAGGAGTTTCAGAATATGAGGTGGTGGTTTTTCTTAGGAGTGTTGCTGGTGGTAGGGTGTGCTTCTGCGCAAAGTTTTGATATGGGTTGTTATGCAGAGTGTAAGGGGAAGTGCGCGTTGCATGTTGATTCTTGTTTGAAGTTGTGTGTGGCAAAGTGTGGGGATGGGATTTCTGTGCTTACCGTGGTGCAGTTGGTCAATCAAACAGGTTTTGAACGTTCTTCTGCTTCGCTGTGTGTGGACTGGTCAGGAAGGCAGGTGAGTTGTCCCGTGCAGGCAACGTCGTGTGATGAGGTGTGTGGGTTTTCTGCGTCAACTGCACAGGGTTTTGATGTGGGGGTGTATCAGCGGTGTGTGCGTGCGAAGTGTCGTCCGGATTGTGAAGGTTCGTGTGAGGAGCGTTTTGGCAGGGATATTGCGAAGATGCGTTCCTGTCTTGTAAAGGAGTGTAAGCGGGATATTTCTCCTGCGCCGTGTGTTCAGGCGTGTGCTGAGGCGCGCGTGTCTTGCGAGCGTAAGAAGAGTGTTGACATCACTGCAGGAAACTGTGCAGGGGATGAAGAGAAGTGTTTTGCAGGGTGTAATCCGCCGATTCCAGGGTGTCAAACGAGGTGTCGTGCGGCGTATAAAGCGGATGATAAGCGGTTGCTTGAGTGTTTGGCGAGCGAGTGTAATAGGCCGCAGTGTCCTGCAGTTTCTGCGTGCGTGGGAAACTGCGCAAATACTTTTTTTTCCTGCGTGAAAAGTGATAATGCGGGTTGTGCGCAGGCGGTTGCAAGCTGTCTTGGCGCGTGTAATTCTTGATTCTTTTTTAATATCAAGTACGTTTGTCGTACTGTATGCACGCAAAGATTATATCGATGCCTGTTTTGTATAGTGTTATTGAGGAAAGAACAGTGATCGAATAAACCGCCGGGAAAGCAACGCGCAAATTCCCGTGCCGTATTCGGGCCTTGTGCAAGCGCAACTCTTGACAAGCTAAGCGAAGGCCCAAGTCGCCCTCTTTTGGAGGGAGTGTCCGCACAGGGGCACATGTCACTGTTGTCTTCAATAGCATCGTCGCGTGTCTTGAGCAGTCAAGATCGATGACAAACAGAGAAAGTCCAGAAGTGAAGGCATGAGCCTTTGCGCATGGGGTATTTCATTTAGTTAAGACAATAGTGCGATTGAGCAATTCATCGCAAAAAGACCAGTGGAGCGAGTAATTCCTCCCGAACAGTCAGTTATCAAATGCAGTGGCAATTGAGTAATTCGTTGCCAAGATTGAGTGAAGAGTGGCGATTGAGTAATTCATCGCAACAGAGATCGTCGCGTGTGAGTAATTCCACGCATAAGAAGTTTTCTTAGGTGTTATTAGGTTGAATTTTGTTTGAGGAGTGAACTTTTGTATTTTTCAGGAAAGTATGCGTGTGCGCGGATGATTTTTGGGTGGAGTCCTCGTTGGGCAAGATTT
>Ga0334722_10005567_pt1 | contig 12660 bp, 11 predicted proteins | sample C3_bottom_MG_FD_207210 | JGI IMG/M metagenome (GOLD analysis project Ga0334722, IMG submission 207210) | Sediment microbial communities from Yellowstone Lake, YNP, Wyoming, USA - C3_bottom | ecosystem: Environmental > Aquatic > Freshwater > Lake > Sediment | place: USA: Wyoming | collected...
TTGGCGTAGGAATTCGCAAGGAGCTTCTTCAGGGCAGCCTGTAAAGCCAGATATTCCTTCTCGCGGAGGATGAAATTCCCTTGCGCCATATGCGAAAAGATACCACACGGGATGGGAAAGCAAAAGACGGAGCCTGCCGAATCCCTGCCGTAACCGATAAAAGCAAGGCCCGGGAGCGACGCGCCCCCGGGCCATTAAAAAGTTATAGAACGTCCCTGCTTTAAAGCAGCGGGTTCTTGTGCATCTCCTTCAGGCGGACCCAGCGGCGGTCCACCTCGGTCTGGAAGGAATCCAGCACGTCCCTGCAATCCGGCTTGAGCAGGTGCTTGGTCTTACCCATATGCTTGATCCACTCCGTCACCGGGACCTTCTTCCCCTTCTCTTCCGGGTCGTAGTTGATCGTCGTAATCCCGTGCTCGATCTCGTAGAGCGGGAAGAAGCAGGAATCCACCGCCGCCTGGATTATAGGAACGGAGATCCTTTCCTCCGTACGCCACGCCAGCGGGCACATTGAAATCAGTTTGCCGAACACCAGCCCCTCGTCCGCCAATTTCTGCGCCTTGGCAGCCTTGCGGACCATGTCGCGCGGGTGGGACTCGGCCGCGGTGAAGACGTAAGGTATGTGGGCCGCGTTGAATATCTGGGCGGTGTCCTTGTGGTGCGTGGCCTTCCCCTTTTGCGCCGGCCCGTAGTTCGATGTGGAGGTCGACTGCCCGATCGGCACCGTGAACGAAAGCTGGGAACCGGTGTTCTGGTACCCCTGGTTGTCGTACTCGATGATGATCATCCGGCTGTTGCGCGCCGCGGCGCCCAGCGAAGGACCGATCCCGATGTCGTGCCCGCCGTCCCCGGTGACCATGAGGAAGGTTATCTTCTCGTCCTTGGGGATTTCGCCTCGCTTCTTGCGCTCCTCGAACATCTCGACGACGCCAGAGAGCGTCGCCGCTCCGTTCTGGAACAGGTTGTGGATGTAGGTGATCTTGTGGGAGGTGTACGGATAGCCGGTGGTGACCACCATCCCGCAGCCGGTGTGGAACAGAACGGTCACGAACCCCTCGATCCCTTTCAGGAACGTGTTGAGGTTCACGAAGATGCCGCAACCCGGGCAGGCGCCGTGGCCGGGGCCGACCCGCTTCGGACGCTCGGTCAAGGCCCGCATGTTGAGGCCCTTCACGTCGATCTTCCCTTCCGGAGAAGTCTCTATCCGTATCAAGCCCGATGCCTGCTGTTCGGAGATCGGATCGAACGCCTTGGGCGGCTCGTATCCCTTCTCGCCAGGGTTCACGCCGAAGTAGTCGTATGGGACCTTGACTTCGCCCGTCTTCGCGATTTCCAGCGCTTCATTCAGCATCGCCTCGGCGTCCTCGACGAAGAACTCCTTGCCGCCGATGCCGTAGATGCGGCAGGCGATCTGCGTGCTGTTTCCCTTCAGGCCCTGCAGGGCGGCCTTCACTTCCAAAGTCATCGCCCCGCCATAAGCGCCGAAATTGTCCTGCCGGTCGGCGACCACGAGCCCCTTCACTTTCTTCAGCGCATCGCGGATCTCCGCAAGCGGGAAAGGCCGGATCACGTTGGGCCGGATGAGCCCCACTTTCTTCCCAGCTTTCCGCAGCGCATCGACCGCCTCCTTGGCCGTCTCCGCCGCTGAGTTAAGGATGAACAGCGCGGCTTCCGCGTCCTCCATCCGGTAGAGCTCGACGAACGGGTAATCGCGGCCCGAAAGCTTCGCGTACTCCGCGAAGACCTTCTTGATCACGGCGTCGGCCCGAACGATCGCGTCGGCCTGCTGCTTCTTGTTGTTGATGAGGTCGGGGTCGTTCATGTATGGGCCGATCGTCACCGGCTTGCGCGGATCGACCGAGGTAACCGTGGGGACGAACGGACCAAGGAACTCCTTCACCACAGTCTGCGGCTCGGAGAAGATCTCCACCCGGCGCTTCTGGTGCGATGTGAAGAATCCGTCGAACGCCACCATCACGGGAAGCCGGACCGACGGGTCCTCCCCGATCTTCGGCGCCATGATGTTCATGTCGTAGACCGCCTGGACGTCGGAGGCCATCAGGATGATCCAGCCGGTGTTCATCGCCAGCATGATATCGCTGTGGTCGCCGCGGATGTCCAGCGGCCCCGACACCGCACGGGTGACGATGTTGAACACCATCGGGAAGCGGGTCCCCGATTGGACGGGGAGCTGTTCGAAGCCGAACAGCAGGCCGTTCGCCGACGTGGCGTTGAACACGCGCCCGCCCGCCGTCGTGGCCCCGTAGCAGATCCCCGCCGCGCCGTGCTCGCCGTCGCCCGGGATCATCCGGATCGTGTGCTCCCCTTCCGCCTTCATCGCGTCCAGCGTTTCCGCGATCTCGGTGGACGGTGTAATGGGGTAGTACCCCATGATGTGATAGTTGACGTGCTTGGCCGCCACCGCCGCGATCTCGTTGCCGCTGTGGACAACGACTTCCTGCGCCGGCCGAGCACCCGCATTTTTCGCCGTCTGAGCCATCGTTATCTCCCTCGTTTCCTTATTTCAGGAACTTGTGTTTCACGGTTATCTTGTCGATGTCCTGCTCCGCTTCCTTGACGGGGACGAGCGCGTCGAACTTGCAGATGTGGGTGCAGCGCAGGCACCCCTTGCAGAATTGGTAGTTGATCCCCAGGAGGATCATCCCATCCTTCCCCGTCTTGCGGTCCTTGCCCCGTTCCCAGACGAAGCAGTAATCGGGACAGGTGATGTCGCATTCGCCGCAGGAGGTGCATTTATCCACTACGAAGAGCGGGATCATTCCGGTGCGGCTCGTGGACAGGTCCTTGAACCGCATGTTCCCCACGGAGTAGATCGTCCCGCCGATGGGCGCGTTCTCGTAGCCAAGCTTGGGGATCTCGCGCTTGAACGGCGTGGCCGGGAACTTCCCGTCGACGGGGAACTCCTCGAACTTCACCTCGTCGAAGCCGCGCTTCAGCGCCTCCATGTTCCCCTTCATCAGCGCCGGGTACTTCTTGCCGAACGCCTCGCCGATGGAGGCCTCGAGCGCTTTCCAATCGAAGAAGCCGGCCGCCTTCGCGACGGTTCCCATCATGACCATGTTCACCCGGGAGCCGGTGGCCATCGCGATATCCATCGCGTCTACCGTACCGACCTTCCCTCCCTGGAGCTTCAGGTAGTCGCGCGCCTGCGCGGGCGTCCTGCGTGTGTTGAGGATCACCGTTGTCTTGCCGGGGATCGCTCCCGCGGTCACCGGAACCGTCTTCGCCAGCGCCTCGTGGAAGATCGCCAGCACGTGCGGCTCCTCGATCGGGCTGTTCACCCGCACCTTCTGGCCTGCCTCGCAGATCCGGACGAACGCCTTGACCGGCGTCCCCTTCTTCTCGGACCCGTACGAGGCGAACCCCGCTCCATTCATACCCATCCCCAATATGGCCGCTTCCGTCAGGATCTTCCCCGCGACGTTGGCGCCCAGGCCCCCGATGCTCTCCATCCGGATCTCGAAGAACCCGAGGTCGTTTTTCACCGGCAGCTTTCCCGCCGCCTTGCTCTGACTCATTGCTTGGCCCCTCTCCAGTGGAATTTCCCTTTATCTTTTTATGCCGCGCCCTACACTTCCCTGCGGCCCTTGATCGCCCTGCCGACGGTTACCTCGTCGGTGTACTCCAGGTCCGATCCCACGGGCATGCCGTAGGCGATGCGGGTGACGCGCACGTTCAACGGCTTCACCACGCCCGCCAGGTAGGAGGCGGTGGCTTCCCCTTCCGCGGTCAGATTGGTGGCGAGAATTACTTCCCCTACCCCCCCCTTTGAAAGCCGGTCCGTAAGCTCGCGGATCCGCAGGTCCTCCGGCATCACGCCGTCGATCGGCGAGATCGCCCCCCCGAGGACGTGATACCTGCCTTTGTACTCCCCGCTTTTCTCGATCGGGACAATGTCGGTGGGATCTTCAACGACGCAAATCAAGTCATCCCGGCGCGCGGGGTCCGTGCATAGGGAGCACGGATCTACATCCGCGATATTAAAACAATTTGAACATCGTAGCACAGCGTCTGAGATTCCGGCAATAGCCTCGCCCAATTCCCGGACGGCCTCCCGCGGCATCCGCAGCATATGGAGCGCAAGCCGCGTCGCGGTCTTCTCCCCGATGCCGGGGAGGCGGGTGAGCAGCGAAACAAGCCTTCGAAGCGGTTTTGGATAGGACATGGCGCTACGACATGCCGGGGAGCTTGATCCCCCCCGTGACCTTCGCCATTTCCCCGGCGGCCATCTCCTTTGAACGCGCAAGCGCCTCGTTCACCGCGGCGCGGACGAGGTCCTGCAGAAGTTCGGCCTCCTCGAGCGAGATAACCTCCTTCTCTATCCTGACGGAAAGAATATCCTGGCGGCCGTTCGCCACGACCTTCACCATGCCGCCTCCAGCGGAAGCTTCCACCGTCATCCCCGCAAGTTCCTCCTGGATCTCGGCAAGGCGCGCCTGCATCTGCTGCGCCTGTTTCAGCACGTCCTTGAAGTCCATCATCGTACTCCTGTGCCGGAACGCTCAAGCATCTTGTTCGGGCTCGCTCGGTGCCGGATCTTCGGCGTCCGCTTCCGGTTCCGCCGCCTCCGGCGGGATTTTTTTCCCTGGAGCGGGGCGGACCTCGACGACCGTGGCGCCATCGAATACGCGCAGCACCTCCGCCAGCAGCGGGTCCGATAGGGCTTTCCGCCGGACCTTATCCTCCGCTCCGGCTACGGCGCCGGCGTCAGGGCTTTTTTTTTCCGCGGAAACGGAAAGCCGGACCTCAAGCTTCTTGCCCGCAACCTCCGAAACCGCCTGCAGCAGCACGGGCCACTTGTCCTCTTCCCGGAGCCGGTCCAGCACGAACTGATGCGGCGAAGAGATCACGATCTCGTCCCCATCCCTCCGCCCCTTCATCTGGGATAGAAGGCTATACAGGACGGTCTTCTTCTTCGCATTGATGTTCTTCATAAGCGCGTCCCACAAGCCATCGTCCTTCCGTGGCGCCGGCGGGGAAGCCGAGCGGGTCGCGAACGTCGTCGCCGCGGCTTTGGGCGGAGGATCCGTGCCGCGCGCCGCGTGAACTGCCGCCGGGCGGGGGGCCGTTTCAGGCGACGCCTCCTCCCCAAGACCTTCAACGTCGAGAAGCCCCGGAGCGTTGACCAGGCGCAATAGGAGAAGCTCGAAACCCAGCCGCGGGAATTCGGTGCCGAGAACGTCCTTCTCGGAACGGAAAGCGATGTCCAGCATGAACATCCACTCCTCGCGGCTCTTCCCGCCGCACAGCTCCTTCACTCGACCCAACGACGACGGCGAATGCCGGTACAGCAGGTCGTCGTTCTCCGTGAACTTCCACACGGCGATGTCCCGGAGCACGTCGACCACGGAAAAGTAGAGGAACTTCATATCGGCGCCCCGCGACAGCAGGGCGGAGAACTTCCGGATCGCCTCCCCGGCGCTCCCGGCCGCAACCGCGCCTACGAGGTCGATCGCCGCTTCGGTGCCGACCAGCCCCAGCATCTCCTCGACGAGGGACGCCGTGATACGGCCGCTCCCCGACACCGCCGCCTGCTCGAAGATCGACTGGCCGTCACGCATTGAGCCGAAGGCGTAGCGCGCCATGAGGCGAAGCGCATCCTCCTCGGAGGATATCTCCTCCGCCTTCGACATCTCCCTCAGGCGGTCGAGTATCTCCTCCTCGGACAGCATCCGGAAGTCGAACCTCTGGAGGCGGGAAAGGACCGTGTCCGGGATCTTTCCCGGCTCCGTGGTGGCGAATACGAACACTGTATGGGGAGGCGGCTCCTCCAGGATCTTCAGCAGCCCGTTGAATGCCGATTTCGAAAGCATGTGGACTTCGTCGATTATGTAGATCTTGTACCGAAGGCGGGCGGGAGCGTAGGCCGCGTTCTCCCGGAGGCGGCGCACGTCGTCGATGCCGGTGTTGGACGCCCCGTCGATCTCCTGCACGTCGACCGCCGTTCCGACGAGGATTTCCCGGCATGCAGCGCATTCCTGGCACGGGGAAGCGGTGGGGCCCTTTTCGCAGTTCAGCGCGCGGGCGAGAATCCTGGCGAAGGTGGTCTTGCCCACCCCGCGAGTTCCGGCGAAAAGGTAGGCGTGATGTATCTTCCCGAGCGAGATCGCGTTGGCAAGCGCGCGCGTGACGTGCCCCTGCCCGACGACCTCCTCGAAGCATTTCGGGCGCCACTTCCTGGCCAGCGCCTCATACGCCATACTCTCCGCTCCTGTCCCGTGAATCCCGCCGCCGAGTGTTCGCCGGCAGCCAGGGGAACCGCCGGCACACGGAGCTGTGCGGCTACCGCTGCTTCCTTCCGGACCTGACGGGGTTTGCCGCCTTCCGTTGCGGCGGGCCTGGCCGCCGGCGAACCCCCGGAAGGGGTGCCGGTACGTGCCTAAACCTGAACAACTTATACTACACCTAGGGCCAGTTCAACTCCCAAACAGATTCGCAAACCATACAAAGGGGGTGGGATTCGACCGATCAGGCTCCGGCGATCACGCCTGCGCCCCCTCGGCCGCCTCGCCCGCCTGTCGCACTCCGCAAGGTCGTGCTTTTCCTCCCTGATCGGTCGGCGGCGGGCTCGGGTTCGAATCCCATCATCTCCGATCCGAAAAACTTTGGCGGAGGGGGTGGGATTCGAACCCACGTGGCGGCTCGCACCGCCAAGTCGATTTCGAGTCGACCCCGTTACGGCCACTTCGGTACCCCTCCGCGCCAAGGGGAGGTATTATATCGGAAACGCTGCGCCGCTGGAAAGCGTACGGAGGGGTGCTTTGCACGACGGATGGCGTATCGCCGCGCTGGTCTTCTCCACCATCGGGTATATATTCGCCTTCATCCTGATCCCCCGGATCATCCTCGAACGTCGCCAGCCCGCGGCGACGGTTGCGTGGGTGCTCGCCATAGCTCTTCTGCCGATCGCGGGCGTGCCCCTTTACTTCCTCGTCGGCGGCCGCAGGATCCGCCGCCACATCCGCGCGAAGATCGGCGCGGTCGGCTCCATCGAAAGTTCCGTCGAAAACCGCATGCGACCGGATGAACTCCCCACGGCGATTTCCGCGACCTGCGCGAAGGTACTGAAAGCCGCCGGTTCGCCTCCGCCCGTTACCGGGAACCACGTCACGGTCATCGAAGGAGGCGTGGCGGCGTATGGCGCGTTGCTCGGCCTGATCGAGGAGGCGCGCGACCACATCCACGCCCAGTTTTTCATCCTCGATGTCGATATCATAGGTAAGCGGTTCATCCACGCGCTCGCCGCGCGGGCGAGAGCAGGCATCCGTGTCCGGCTGCTCCTGGACGCGGTCGGATCCTGGAGAGCGCTTCACCAGATCGTCAGGCCGCTGCGAGAGGCGGGGGGCGAGGTCGCGGAATTTCTCCCGGCGTTCCCCTTCCACCGCAAGTGGTCCGCCCACCTGCGCAACCACCGCAAGCTATTGATCTCCGACGGGCAAAGGGCCTTCGCAGGCGGCATGAACATCGGGAAGCGGTACATGTCTCCGCGGGAGGAGCCGGGTCTTTGGCGAGACAGCGCAGTCGTGATCCGGGGAACGGCGGTCCGCGATCTTCAGACGATCTTCCTGGACGACTGGGCGTTCGCCACGGAGGAGACCGGGCCGGAAGGGAACCTGTTCCCCTCCCTTTCTCTTCCCTCAGGCAGGGATTCGTCGGATGGGATCCTGCAGGTCGTGGCATCGGGACCCGACCGCACGCTGCGTCCCATCTACCAGGGAGTTTTCACTGCGTTCACGCTGGCCAGCCGGAGGATCTGGATCGCGACTCCCTATTTCGTCCCCGACGATGCGATCGGCACCTGCCTGGAGAACGCCGCGCTGCGGGGGGTCGACGTGCGTCTCATCGTGCCCGAAAAATCCGACCTGAAAACAGTCTGGCTGGCGGGGCGCTCGTATTTCGACGACCTCATGACTGCGGGGGTGAAGATCCACCTTTACAGGCGCACCAACCTCCATTCCAAGGTGCTCATCGTCGACGACGACATCGGAGTCGTGGGCTCCTCCAACGTCGATTACCGGAGTTTCTTCCTCAATTTCGAACTTGGGATTTTCTGCTACGGCAGGAAGGAGATCGAAGCGCTGGCGTCGGGGTTCGCCGCGGACCTGACCCGGTCCGTCGAGCTCGACCCCGTCGCGTTCGGTCACCGGCCCAGGGTGGTGCGTCTCTTAGAGGACACCGCCAGGATATTCTCCCCGCTGTTTTAATTGAAACAGGTGCCTGTTTTCGTCAGCGCCTGCTGCGGAAAAACTCCTGCAGGAGGGCCGCGCATTCGTCGGCGAGGACACCGGAGATCACCCCGGCGCGGTGGTTGAGCCGGGAATCGGAGGCGAGCCGGTAGAGGGTACGCACAGCGCCCGTCTTCGGGTCGTCGGCGCCGTAAATGATCTCGGCAACGCGGGCGTGGATGGATGCTCCGGCGCACATCGGGCACGGCTCGATCGTCACAACCAGACGGCATCCCGAAAGCCGGTAGTTGCCCGTCTTCTTCGCGGCTTTCTGCAAGGCAAGGATCTCGGCGTGCGCGGTGGGGTCGCAGGAGGAGACGGGACGGTTGTACGCCCGCGAAAGGATCTTCCCTTCGGGAGAGACGACCACGGCGCCCACGGGGACCTCTCCGGAAGCTGCCGCCTTCCGCGCTTCATGCAGCGCGGCGCGCATCCACGTTTCGCGCGGATCACTCACTTGGCGGACGGGAGGGCGCACCCGGAGGACCTTCACCCCGCCAATTGCGGCGGGGGCCGGGCGGTTGCGCGGGAGGTTCCGAGAACAGGAATCGCCGGATGACTTTCTGATCGCCGGGGGAAAGGTTTCTGTAAAACGGCCACTCCCTCATCTGCGCGTTCCGTTCCGATGCGGGCATTCCACGCCAATCCGCAATCCTGCGTTTCAGAGCCTGGCGGTTTTCCGGGGGAAGCTCCCTCCAACTCCCGAAGAATTTCCTTATGACGACCTTCTCTTCGGGCCGCGCGTCGCGAAATATCTCGCGCCGCTGCAGCAGGAAGTTGCGCTCTCCCTCGGGGAGTTCCCGCCACTGTCGCCGGCGTTCGAGAATCCGCTCCCTCTTCTCCGGCGGCAGCTCCTTCCAGCGTTTGTACCTCTCCCTTACGCGCTCCTTTTCCTCGGGCGGCATATTGCGCCAACGCTCCATCTTCTCCGGGGTGATCTCCCCGCCCCGCTCCACACGGACCTCACCCTGGCGCGCGCCCGAATCCCTTGTCTGCGCCGCAGACGCCCCAGGGAACGCAATGCACGCCGACATAGCCGCAAGCCACGCGCATATAACCGTTTTCACGGCTGTGCCCATAACCATCGGCCTCATCCCCGCCTGCCGCCCGCCGTCCCGAATATCTCGATCGTATCCGCGTCGCCCTGGTCATCGAGGGCGGCGGAGTCCTCAAGCACATCAATATACGCCACTATTTCCCGTTCCTCGGTAGAAAGCCCCGCAGCAGCGGTAGCGACCGGCGCCTGCTGCGCCACTCGCGGAAGCCCGCCCTGCTGAAAGATCGCATCTTTCCCTTTTTCCGGCGAGACGAGCATAAACAGGCCGACTGCGGCGGCGGCCGCCAAAGGCACAGCGGCCCAACGCAGGGAAAATGCGAAGAGGCTGCGTCTGCGCGGCAGAAGTTCCTCCGCCTCGAGCCGGGCGAAGAGCTTATCGCGGAAGTACGGGGATACCGTCGCTTCGATCCTCGCGACTCCGCCCCCCACCGCACGCATCCTCCGTTCCAGTGCTCGGCACGATTCGCACGCCTCAAGGTGCACCTCGACCTCCCGGACCTCCACCGGGGATATTTCCCCGTCGATGTATCCGCTGATTTTCTCTTTCCAATCGAGGCATTTCATGGGTGCTTCTCCCCTCTACTCCGATTAAACCCGCCCCGCAAGAAATGGTTTCAGGGAAGTATCTCCGCCAGCGATTCCAAAAGCATTTCCCTTGCCCGGAAGATGCGGCTTTTCACGGCTTGAACCGTAACTCCAAGAACGGCTGCCACTTCTTCGTACGAAAGGCCTTCCCCACGGTTCAGCACGAAAGCAGATCGGTACGTTTCGGGAAGACGCTGCAGAGCGTCTGCGAATCGCTCACGGACCTCCGCGCTCCACGCCATCTCTTCCGGATTCAACGACTTTGGACCCGGCAGCTGCGGAGCGGATTGGCCGTCCCTATCCTCATCTCCCTGGAGGATGGATAACTTTTCCCCTTCGTCCTTTTCGTCCCTTATGTAGTTGAGCGTAGTGCGCCGGGCGATAGTGTACAGCCAGGTGGAAAATCGCGCCGTAGGCTGCCATGTGCCCGCAGCCCTGGCAACCCGCAGGAACGTCTCCTGGGCCGCCTCCTCGGCTCTCGCCTGCTCTCCCGTCATACGGTAGGCGAAGTGGATGACCTTCCGGTGATACCGGGAGAACAGGATTTCGAAGGCGTCGCGGCTCCCTCCCCGGTAGAGTTCAAAAAGTTCTTCGTCGGTCCGCATATCCTTCCCGGTTCCCGGTACTTAAACCCCCTTGGAGATGTCCGGCCGGTCCCTTTTTCATTTCGGACCGCATCCATCGTGCTATATGATGACCATTATGCAGGAACTCATTCGAAACTTGCTTATCAAGATTGGAGAGGATCCCGACCGCGAGGGGCTGAAGCAGACTCCTGAGCGGTTCCGGAAGTCGATCGGGTACCTCACCTCCGGCTACTCGCAGGATCCCCGCGAGGTTCTGCAGCGCGCGATTTTCCACGAGCAGTACGACGAGATGGTGACGGTGAAGGACATCGACATCTTCTCCCTCTGCGAGCACCACCTGCTCCCCTTCTTCGGAAAATGCCACGTCGCATACCTCCCGAAGAAGAACATCGTGGGACTGTCGAAGATAGCGAGAGTGGTCGAGCTCTACGCGCGCAGGCTGCAGGTGCAGGAGCGGCTCACCCAGGAGATCGCCACGGCGATCATGGACACGCTGAAGCCGCACGGCGTGGCGGTCGTCATCGAGGCCTTCCATCTCTGCATGATGATGCGCGGAGTGGAGAAGCAGAACTCGAAGGCTGTCACATCGGCCATGCTGGGAGTGTTCCGCACCCGCGAATCGACGCGCATGGAATTCCTGGAGCTGATCAAGCCCACCCTGAATATCCTGCGGTAATAAAAACGCGGGCAGGGAGCCGTTAGCTCCCCGCCCGCGCGCGCCGAACGTTATTGACGTTGCGGACCGGCTGCGCCGGTTATTCCTTTCTCCTCCTGATGCGTCCCCTGAGCGCTATCCCCAGGGCTGCAAGCGTCAGGAATCCGTAGGCCCCGGCAGCATCCGACAAGTCTCCGCCGGAACCGGTTCTGCCTGCAACCGCGCATCCACCGGATGCGCCGCCTGTCGTCAAACCGATCGAGCCGCTTCCCGATTCCGGCGCCGCCACTCCGACAGGATCGACTATGATGCCGTTGGCGATTCCGTCGCTGTCCCCCGTACCGCCGTCGGTAAGGGTCATCGTAACGGTATCACCGTTGATGACCACATTCGTCATTTCATGGAATCCGAACGCGTCCGCCTGGTATACCTTGCTGCCCGCGGGGATGCCGCTGGGGAAGGTGATCTTTACCGTGATGGTGCCCCCCGGCGTGACGCCCGTCACGTTGTATGCCACCATGCCGTCATGGAACACGAACGTTGCCGGTTTGCCGGAATGGTTCAGGCGCGAATTGTCATCGGATAACGCCACAACTGTGTTGATGGAAGTGCCTGGGTTATCCGACACGTCCACGTGGATCTTCCCTGTCCCTTTCGAGCCCCACCGGGACCCCTTCCTTCCGTCATGCGGATCGTCGTCCTCTGCGTCCGGCGAACCGTCACCGTCCGAGTCGGGACCCGCTACGGCCGTTGCGAATTGCCAGTTCAACGGGTTCGAGCCGCCCGCTCCATTGACGATGACGCCCTGGTATGTCGTTCCCCCCGCAAGCTCGCAATTCGGAGTGAACGTCCCCGAGGTGTGGGACGTGTTGTACGTAAACGTTCCCTGCACGATCCCTCCGCTGACGCATAAGCTCGCAGACAGAGGTCCAGACGCGCCCACGCTCGAGTCGCTCGTTGCGACCGCGGGTGAGAGCGTGAAGGTGCTGCCGTTGAAGACCGTCCGGATGTCGGCTGCACTGTTGTCGGTTGCCGCGACCACCGTATTTACAGGAACGTCCGTGGATCCATCGGACGGGGAGACGGTTACAGTTCCCGTCGCTGTCACGTTGTTGATGGTAATAGTCGCCGAAGCGGTGCGGGTCACGCCGCCGGACGTGTAGCTCGCGCCGATCACCGCGGAGGTGTTCGCCGTCACCGACCCGCCGGTGAGAACACCGGTCGTCGCGTTGATCGTCGCGGGGCCGGAGGTCACGCTCCAGGTCGTGCCCGTCGCCGCGGACGTCGTCCCGTCGCTCCAGGTCGCCGTCGCGGTGTACGTAGACGTGGCGCCCTCGTTCACCGACGAGGCGCCCACGATCGCGATGCTGCTAAGTGTTCCCGCCACGTTGGCGATGGTCACCGTCGCCGAAGCGGTGCGGGTCACGCCGCCGGACGTGTAGCTCGCGCCGATCACCGCGGAGGTGTTCGCCGTCACCGACCCGCCGGTGAGAACACCGGTCGTCGCGTTGATCGTCGCGGGGCCGGAGG
>Ga0334722_10005568_pt1 | contig 12660 bp, 10 predicted proteins | sample C3_bottom_MG_FD_207210 | JGI IMG/M metagenome (GOLD analysis project Ga0334722, IMG submission 207210) | Sediment microbial communities from Yellowstone Lake, YNP, Wyoming, USA - C3_bottom | ecosystem: Environmental > Aquatic > Freshwater > Lake > Sediment | place: USA: Wyoming | collected...
CCTTCGGTCAACAAGGACCGTCGTCGGCAGTCCGATGACTATATATTTCCTGATGAATACTCCTCCTCCGGTCTCAAGAAGCAGGGGATACGTAACCGGTATCTTCTTCAGAACCTCCAGAACAGGATCTTTCTTCCTGTCGGACGTGATACCAAGAACAATAAGGTCCTGCTTGCTGAACCTCGTATAAAGCCGGTCGAGCGACGGCATCTCTTCAAGGCATTCAGGACACCAGCTCGCCCAGAAATTTATTATGACCACCTTTCCTCGATAGTCGGCAAGCCGGTGTGTCTTGCCTGCGAGGTCGATCAGCTCGAAGTCAGGAGCCGGGGTATTCTGTTCAGTTGCCGCCCGGCTTAACCCTGCCGGCTGAAGGACCAGCAGCATGGTGAGACAAATGAAGTATGACAGGAGTTTCATTATCAATAAACCTCTTCATTAATAATACCACGGAGAGCACCCTCTGTGGCTGTCAGTTCCGACGCAAAAAAAAAGCCCCGCTCATCACGGGGCTTTTCCACAATCTTAAAAAAGAAAGCTTAATATACTATTTCACTCCTGCATGCAGTTTTGCCGACTTGACGGTGTTCTTCATCAGCATGGTGATGGTCATCGGCCCGACGCCGCCCGGGACCGGGGTGATCGCACCGGCTATCTCTTTGGCTGCTTCGAAATCTACATCGCCCTTCAGGATCGGGATCATCTTGCCGGTCTTTTCGCTCATCTTCTCACCGACCCGGTTGACGCCGACATCGATAACACAGGCACCAGGTTTGATCCATTCCGGTTTTACAAGGCCAGGCACTCCGGCGGCTACAATAAGAATGTCAGCACGTTTACAATGGACATCAAGATTCTTCGTACCGGTATGCACAACCGTGACCGTTGAATTGGCGCCCTTTCCCTTCTGCAGCATGATGTTGGCAATCGGCTTGCCGACAATGTTGGAACGCCCGACAACAACAACCTCGGCGCCCGAGGTCTCAAATCCTGCTCGGACGATCAATTCCTGTATACCTGCAGGGGTGCAGGGCAGGAACTTCGCCTCGTCTCCGCCGATCATAAGGCGGCCGACATTGACCGGATGAAATCCGTCCACGTCCTTGTCCGGGTCGATGGCATTGAGTACCTTCTTTTCATCCACCTGTTTCGGCAGCGGCAGCTGCACCAGGATGCCATGAATCTTTGGGTCCTTATTGTACTTGTCTACCAGCGCCAACAGATCCGCCTCTGCAATATCTGCCGGCTGGTCATCCTGAATTGAATAGAAGCCGATTTCATGCGCCGACTTCTGCTTGGCAGTAACATAGCTGATCGAAGCCGGATTGGCGCCGACCAGAATCGTAACCAGCCCCGGGACGACCCCGTGTTTCGCCTTGAGTTCTTCTACTTCCTTCTTGAGTTCTTCCCTGATCTGCGCGGCAACTTCAGTACCACTGATAATTTTTGCTGACATAGTATTCCTCCTTGATTGATTAATGCGGTATCATGAAATCCAATTGCTAATCCCTGTTTTTTATCAGTTCCAGCAGCTCCTGCCGGGTCGATGTCTTTGACCTGAAGATACCCCTCACTGCAGATGTCACAGTCCTGGCGCCGGGCTTCTTGATCCCGCGCATCGAAAGACACATATGCTCGGCGTCGATAATAACCATGGCGCCCTTGGGCTTGAGTTTTTCCATGATCACATCGACCAGTTGGGCGGTGAGTCTCTCCTGCACCTGCGGCCGCTTGGCGAATATCTCCAGTGCCCTGGCCAGTTCTCCGATCCCGGCTATTTTGCCTTTGCCCGGGATGTAGGCTATATGCGCCTTGCCGATAAAGGGAAGCAGATGATGCTCGCATACTGAATGAAACGGAATGTCTTTCAGCAGGACGAGTTCGTCGTGCACCTCACCCTCAATATGCTTCAGTATCTCCTCAGTCGGCGTCTCAAGTCCTGCGAATAGCTCCTGGTACATGCGCGCAACCCGGCCCGGAGTATCCTTGATTCCCGGACGTTCGGGATCTTCGCCAATACCCTCGAGGATAAGCCTGACACCCTTTTCTATTTTCTTGAGGTCCATTAGTTTATTAAATATATTGATAAGTAATTGTGATACACGGTTTTAAAAGTTTACCACGTACCCGAAATGTTGTCAAAAGAAATCTCCGTGAATGAGCGGACCTGCTGTTGTTGCGCTGTCAGGAATAAAGGTTCCTGAGGCTTCCATGCCTCACGCCTTCAGTTTCTTCTTCACAAAATCGGCCAGCAGCATTACCTGCTGCTGAAGACGCTCAAACTCCCTGAAGTGAAGAGACTGAGGCCCGTCAGAGAGGGCATGTTCAGGATCGGGATGTATCTCGACCATAATACCGTCTGCTCCCGCGACGACCGACGCAAGCGCCATCGGCAGCACCAGCTTTCTCTTCCCCGTGGCATGGCTCGGATCGAAGATCACCGGCAGATGAGATATCGATTTGACCAGCGGGATGACCGCCAGATCAGAGGTATTCCTGGTTGCAGTCTCGAATGTCCGGATACCGCGTTCACAGAGTATGACATTCGGGTTGCCTCCCAGAAGTATATACTCTGCCGAGGCAAGCCACTCCTCAACAGTCCCCGAGAGGCCCCGTTTCAGGATAACCGGCTTCTTTGTCCTGCCCACCTCATTCAGAAGGTCAAAGTTCTGCATATTGCGGGCCCCGATCTGGAGAATATCCACATTTTCAGCAACCATAGCGACATGCTCCGGACTCATCACCTCGGTAACCACCAGGATGCCGGTCTCTTTCCTCACCTCGTTGAGGATACGGACACCCTCTTCCCGCAGACCCTGGAAGCTGTGGGGACTTGTCCTCGGTTTGTAGGCCCCTGCCCTGAGCACCGGTATGCCGCATTTCTTCAGGAACTTCGCTGTGGTGAAAATCTGCTCCCGGTTCTCGATCGCGCACGGCCCTGCGATCAGCAGCAGCACGGATTTTCCGCCGACTGCAGTCTTCCCTCCGAGCTTCACCACTGAATCGTGGGGATGGAAATCCCGGCTGACGAGTTTGTACGGCTTGGTGACATGGATGATCTCGAGTACCGCCCTGTTCTCTCTGAACGGAGCGTCATCGATCCAGCCCTGGTTCCCGATTACCCCGATCGCCGTCCGCTCGGCACCCGGGATAGCCACCGGCTTGAGGCCGAGTTTTGCAATGGTCTTGTTGATCTTCTCAATATCCTTCTCTGCTGCAGCGTGATGCAGGACGATCAGCATGGTATGCTCCTTTATGAATTCCGGTATCGTTGCAACTAATCAGAGACTGTCCCCAGCGTATATATTTTGTCATCCTCAATCCTGCCTGCCGGCAGGCTTGACCCGGGGATCCAGACATTGTCCCCCTGAAAAAGGTAAATTGGATCAATAAACACTGGATTCCCGACTAAGGACTTCGGGAATGAAACACAAAAAAATAATTTATGGACCTATTGATTATACATCATCCTCACCCGACAGCAGGAAATCTTCATCATCTTCCGGCAGGTGGTGAACCTCCTCTGTGTCCGGCCCGACTGATACATCCCTGTCCAGCAGCTCCCGGAAAATAAAAGGCCGGGTTGCCAGAGGGAGTTTCGGATCGGCATAAAGGTCCCTGAGGTCCACGGTCTTCATCTTTGCAATGAATTTCACCACATCCACCAGGGGTGCATGCATATTCCTGATCAGCGCATAGCGAACGTAATAGCGCAGCGTCCACTTCCTGTCAGCCGAGATCAGTCTGATGACGGACGGGCTTGCCGCAGCCCTGTTTATGATGCTGCATACAGTGCCCTCTGTCAGCAGAGGATTGTCAAGACATACTTTGACGACTGATTCATCACCGCACGCCATGATCGCCATCAGAATCGCTGCATTCGCCCTGCGCGCAAGCGCCTTCTGCATGCCGGCCGGCATGGACCTTATCCTCTCGGTAATCAACCCTTCGATCTTCTGCCGGATGTTTATCTGGACGCCCAGGTCCTTTGCAATATCCGACAGATCAAAGATACGGACAAACTTCAGCAGCGAAAAAACCACCTTCTGGGGTGTCCTCGGATTTTTGCATAGCAGCAGCTTGAGCTTGTAGCTGTCACTGAACCGCCTGTCAGTTGCCAGCAGGGTAAGTACTTCTGCAGGGACATTTCTGTTTTTTGCAATAAAAACCGCCATATCTTCGTTGAAATGCCGGTTAAAAAGAACGTTCAGCAGTACATCAGGATGCGGGTCCCTGGCAAGCAGCCAAAGGTCCTCGGGCCCTCCGGACCGCGACTGACGTATCCTTTCATCAAGTGATCTCACTGCTTATTGTAAAGGTCCGCGGGGCTGAAGACAAGGTACAGAGGCAACCGCCATCAACCGCTTCCACCACGGTATACCCGGCCCCCTCCAGGACCGTGCTGACCAGTTTGCGGACATCGGCATCAAGACAATCAGAACAGTCCAGCCGGCCATCAGAAATACAGGATACTGTCTGATCATATACTGGGAAATAACCGGGAACGCGCGCATATGCCGATTATCCCACGAAATATAGCCCATTACAATGCCCGGGGTACGGCGTTGCCTGGGCTTTCAGGATTAAAACTACCTGTTCAGAACATTCCTTTGCCAAAGGGATGAACGAATCCTCTCTATGCCATAGATGGCAAGGGGAACGGACCATCACAATTGAATTTTTCCCTGTAAACTGTTACATTGTCTTAAGCACTATGGCACCTCGTTTTCCCCAAAAAAAAGAGCACCGGATCAGGCAGGATATTCTGCGCGGTGTTTATGAGGACAATCTGAAGATCATCGGCAAGGGGCCGGCGGCAATATATAAGCACCGCTACTATCTTCCGAAAAGACTCCTGTTGCCCGTTATCCTCTCGTTCCTGGTCATTATCCTGCAAAGCAGTTTTGTCTCTGCCCCTTTTTTGCCTGAAAAACAAGCCACGGCCGGACCGCGGCCCAAACCTGTCCTCACCCTGAATACGGACGAAGGAGAAGGACCGTCCAACTACAAGGCATTTATCAGCACTCCGGGCATGCCGATCAGCCGCATCTTCGGACTCGGCGTCAGGACCATCATGATCGACCCGGGACACGGAGGCAACGACTCCGGAACCAAGGGCCAGAGCGGGACAAAGGAAAAGGACATTGCCCTGGATATTGCGAAGAGACTGCGCGACCGGCTGAAGAAGAGCGGGAACTTCAATGTGCTGATGACGCGGGATCAGGACGTTACGGTCCCGCTGAACCGAAGGGTTGAAATGGCCAAACTCAGCCGGGCGGACCTTTTCATCTCTGTCCATCTGAATTATCTGCCGTCGCGGCCGATCAATATGATCGAGACATACTATTTCGGACCGTCTTCCGACCCGAAGGTACTGAAGCTGGCGGAAAAGGAAAATGAAGATTCCAGTTACAGCATCAGCGATTTCAAGGAGATCATCGGAAAGATCGGTGAGACCATGAAACTGCAGGAGTCAAGGGAGTTTGCTGCCTCGATCCAGAAGAAGCTTTTCATGAACAGCAGGAAAGATAACGGCAATGTCTATAATTTCGGCGTCAAGCGGGCGCCGTTCGTTGTCCTGCTCGGGGTTGACGTACCCGCCGTCCTCGCAGAGGTTTCCTGCCTGAGCAACAGCGACGAGGAGGTCCAGCTTAACACGGAACAGCATCGGGAACATATAGCCCGTTATCTTGAACTCGGCATTCTAGATTATCTCAATAAAGGAGACGTGACCTATGAAGCAAGACGACAGACAGACAGATGAGAATATACTCTTTGTCGGGATCGACCTGGGGACTTCCCGGAGTTCGATTTCGGCCAGCAACAGCACCCGGGAATGGACTGAAAGCTATGTAGGCTGGCCCAAGGATTTCATCGCCATGCAGGTGGTCGGGAAACCGGTCCTCTTCGGGGCAGAGGCTCTTGCGAACCGCCTCTCGCTCGATCTCTGCAGACCGCTCGAACACGGTGTGATCAAGGAAGGCATCAGCCGTAATGAAGAAGCGGTCAAGGACATCATCAAACACCTCATCGACCTCGCAAAACCTTCCGATGGCCAGAAGATCCATGCGGTCGTCGGTGTACCGGCCGACACCCTGAAAGTGAACAAGCTGGCGATCAGGCGGGCGGTCTCCGAGGCCGTCGATTCCCTGATGGTCGTCACCGAACCGTTCGCCGTTGCTTACGGGCTGAACCTTCTGAACAACTCCCTGGTCATTGACATCGGCGCAGGCACGACCGACTTCTGTATCATGCATGGAACGATCCCGACAGAGGATGACCAGAAGACGATTCTGACCGCCGGTGATTATGTCGATGACCAGCTCTTCAGCTATCTGGTGGAAAAGTATCCGAATGCCCGTTTCAACAAGAATATGGTCCGCCAGTTCAAGGAGCAGTTCAGTTTTGTAAAGGACATGGAAGGGGATATCCGCGTCGAGATACCGGTGGACGGCAGGCTGGTGCCGCACGACATCAAGAACGAGATCAAACGGGCCTGCGAAAGCATCATGCCGGCGCTGACCGAGACGACCATTGAAATGATCGCCCGCTTCGATCCGGAGTTCCAGATAAAGATCAAGAACAATATTGTGCTTGCCGGGGGCGGCAGCCTGATCAGGGGTATTCGCGAATACCTGCAGGATGCGCTGAAGGAATATGGTCAGTGCAACGTGACCTCAGTCAAAGACCCGCTCTTTGCCGGCTCGGACGGGGCACTCAAACTCGCCAAAGACATGCCTGCAAAATATTGGGAGCCGTTGTAGGGACTCACCGTTGCCAGAGCGTTTTCGTGAAAAGAAGCATTATTCTTCTTTCTCTTTTGCTGGTATCAGCATTCTGCCGGCCAGGCACGCTGCAGGCTGCTGACAACGGGAACGCTGCAGCCTCCTATTCGATAACCACGACAAAGGAAGACATGCTGCTGTTCTGGGAAGAAAAGGATCTTTATGTCCAGACAGCCACACGGAACGAAAAGCTCCTTTCGCAGACGGCCGAGAACATGGTGGTCGTTACATCGAAGGATATCGAGGAGATGAACGCCCATTCTGTGGACGAGGTATTAAACAGGGTGACCGGGGTCTACGTTGACCCGCAGGGACAGGACTTCGGCAGCGCATCCCTTCTCCATATCCAGGGATCTGCTGACAGGCACGTTCTTGTCATGCTGGACGGGGTTGTTCTGAATTTCCTCGACGGTGGCCAGGCTATTACCAGAGCGATCCCGGTGAGCATCATCGAGCGCATAGAAATCATTAAGGGTCCTGCCTCGTCCGCCTGGGGCTCCTCCCTGGGCGGGGTCATCAATATAATCACAAAGCAGACTGGAGATACCGGCAGACCGACGGGGATGGCAAGCGTCGCATACGGGAAAAAGGACTCACAGGATTATAGCGGACAGCTTGCGGGGGCGGCTGGACGACTGGGTTATTATCTCTATGCCGGCAGACAGGCCTCCGACGGCCTGAAAAACAGCAGGTTCTTTGAAGATAACAGCGTTTACGCAAAGCTGAAGTTCCGGGCATCCGCTGACACCACCATAGGTTTCAGCATCGGGTCCTCGAGGCCGGACTATAATGCCGGCATAGCCTCCCTTCATAATTCCCTGATTGATATAGATCTCTCGTCAAAGTCATTGATAAGTCAACTTTTTATGACCCTGTCCCTCGATACAAAAATAACCCCTGAACTTGCCATGAATGTACACCTGTCAGATTATCGGCAGAAGTTCAGTCAGGTCGCTCTATTACTCAGTGACTATATATACCATAGCCCGACGGGCGATCTGACCCTCGGACATGCCGGCGATTATTATAAGGGTTCGTTTATTTCTGACGAAAAGACCCGTATGGGAAACGTCAGGTTTGTCTGGGACCATGGCATTCATACCGTCATCCTCGGGCTGGACACAAGCCATGGGGAACTTGAAAAAACAAACAATGTCCCCCCTGCCACCGTCAATCCGTCGATTGACAAATGGGCGGTCTTTGTAAACGATACGGTGAAACTGGGCCGTTTGACGATCATCCCGGGCATCCGTTTTGACCATGACAACAGTGGTCTCTCCTTCACAAGTCCGAGCATAGGGGTGACCTGCAAAATCAGCGAGCGCACCATTGCCAGAGCCTCCGTTGCGCGGGGATTCAACAGCCCCCCGCTCGGCAGCCGCTATGGAGATTCGTTTTCGACCGAAACAAACCCCGACCTGAAGATGGAGAGTGTATGGTCCTACCAGGCCGGTCTTGAATCCAATATTACCGACTATGTCTGGATGAAGGCCACGGCATTCTATCACAATATGAAAAATGAAATTATAACGACAAGAGGAGATATACTCCCGAATAGATATGCAAACGGCGGGCGTGTAAAACGTCACGGTGTTGAGCTTGAGGCGGAAACCGCCCCGATTTACAATATATCAGTCAAGGCCGGAGCAGCATATGCGCATATCAACCCCGACCTTGCCACATCGAAGAGCTTTGAACGTGACCTGTCGTCCTATGTTCTTTCCATTAAATACGATGACAAAAAGTCCTTCATGGCCCAATTGTCAGGATATCGCATTTTGTGGGGAAGTCTACCCGATGATGGGGCAAAATACGACAATTTTATCTGGGATCTGAACGTGATGAAAAATATTTACAAAACCGAAGAGACGAACGCAGCGGTATTCCTGACGGTCCATAACCTTTTCAGCGGTCCCTATTACAACTTATCTGCAACCCCCAATCCCGGCATCTGGTCAGAGGCCGGGATCAGGTTCCGGTTCTAAGGCCCGGGCAGAGCAATTTTATGAGAAAAATATGGACCCTGCTCCTGACGGCCATTCTTGCACTTTTCATCTGTGCCCCCCCCTGCAAAGCAGCGGACGTGATTATCATCGGAGACGCCCAGCTCAAACCGGTCGTCAATGTCGTCTCCGGAATAAAAGAGTCGCTTCAGGCAACAGTACGTGTATATCCCCTGGCAGAGATTAAGGGAAGGCTCAGTGCCGTTATAGCTGCCGAGGGAGCGCAGGCCGTTGTCGCCCTCGGAAAGGAGGCGATAGAGGAGGCGCTTCACCTGCCGCCGGCGGTACCTCTCATATACGGACTCGTTATCATTCCGCCAAAGATCAGTCGTGCCAATACAACGGGAATCTATATGGCCGCACCTGTCGGCGAATACTCTTCCCTGACCAGAAAATATATTCCTTCCATAAAAAGGCTGTCCGTTATCAGCAGCAGCGATCTGATCAGGACGCTGGCAGTGCCGTCTGCCTCTATTGCCACGTATCCGGTGAGTTCTTCCTACGAAGTGGTCACGACCATGAAAAAGCAGGTCGACAGTTCTGATGCGCTGCTTCTGCTGCCGAATGCCTCACTTCTGACAGCGGCTGCAATGGAGGATATCTACCTGTATTCCTTCAGGAAGAAAATTCCCCTCCTGGGTGTGTCTGAACGTCAGGTAAGGGACGGGGCACTTTTTTCTCTGGTATTCGATCCAATAAGTATGGGAAGGCAGATAGGCGAAAGGACGATGGAAGCACTGAAAGACCGGGACGCCGGACAGATCCCCCCTGCTCCGTCAAAAAAGTTTGACCTTTTTATTAATACTGATACCGCAAGGAATATGGGAATTGATATCCCCAACGAGATGCTCAAACAGGCAAAACGGGTATACCCGCAATGAAAGCCCTGATTTCAAAGTTCAGACGGTCATTTCAATTTCTAACCTTCAGGTGGAAGGCGGTCCTGTCCATCGTGCCGATAATCCTTCTCATATCGGGGGTCTATACCTACGAGGCAATTCATACTGAAAAGACTATTCTGAGAAAACAGATCATAAAAACCGGTGAAACCATTGCAGGTATCACGGCAAGAAGCGCTGAACTGCCCATAATTTCGGGAAATCAGGAGCTTCTGAAACGGGCTGCCACAGAGGTGAAAAACATACCGGATGTCTCTTTTATAGCGTTTTATGATATCAAGTTTGCGGCACTCATGCAGATAGGATCAGCATCCGGCAGAAGCATCCCTCATACGGTATCGGCAGACAACCCGATGACCCTGATAGAACAACAGGACGCATTCGAATTTATCGTACCTGTCTTCACCATAAAGGCAGGAGAGGATTATGATATGTTCGATGACACGGAAGGCACGAAACATGCGCAGGAACATATCGGCTGGGCACAGATCGGACTTTCAAAAGAGGTGTTGAAAAAAGCAGAATCGGATATTATAAGAAACGGCATAGTACTGGCTATCCTGTTTTCCGCCGCCGGCGTTATCCTTGTCTACCTGTTCATTACCCTTGCGACACGGCCTCTCCAAATTCTTTTCAATGCGATAAAGGAGATACGGGAGGGAGAATATCCGGCAATCACCGTCATTAAATCCAGAGATGAATTCGGAAGGCTTTCTGCTGAATTCAACAAGATGATAGGCGTCATAAAGGAAAGAGAAGACAGGATTGTCATATCTGAAAAAAGAATAAAATCCCTGTTTGAGCGGGTTGAACACGCGATTTTCAGGCTTGACCGTGACGGCAACATTATCGAGGCAAACAAGAAGTTTGACGAACTCTGCGGCAGACCACATAAATTCTCCACCCTGTTTTTCGAAGATAGAAACACCTTTACGATACAAAAAGCGACTGGAGGAGAGCTCAAAAATATCGAGGAGAAGATCCGGGGTACGGAAGACCGCACCCTCAATGTCATTATATCAATCTATCCTGATTTTGATAAAAACAATGATCTCACCGGCTTCGATGGGTATTTTGTGGATATCTCAGAAAAAAAGAGGCTGAAAGAGACTCTCAGGCAGACACAGAAGCTCGAGAGTATCGGCATGCTTGCCGGCGGCATAGCCCATGACTTCAATAATATCCTCTCGGCAATCCTGGGATACAGTGAGCTTGCCCTGATGAGCCTGCCAAAAAACTCCCCTGTGCGGGATTACCTGAAGGTCATCATAGAGGCAGAGGGAAGGGCTGCAGCTCTCACCAGCCAGATACTTGCCTTCAGCCGGAAGCAAACCCTTGAAATGAAGCCGGTCAATATGAATATTCTTCTTGAAAACCTCTCCAAAATGCTTCAGAGAATTATCGGAGAGGACATCCAGTTTTTATTGCGCACCGACGAGTGTGTCCCCATAGTCCTTGCTGACGCAGGCCAGATTGAACAGGTCATCACAAACCTTGCCGTCAATGCCCGCGATGCTATGCCTGATGGCGGTAGTCTGATCGTAGAGAATTCAGTTAAGTATGTGGATGAGGCCTGCATAGAACAGCGGGGCATAAAGCCGGGTAAGTATATCGTTACCTGTGTCAGTGATACGGGAGTAGGCATGGAGAAGGGAACCATGGAGAAGATATTTGAGCCCTTCTTTACGACGAAGGCTTTGGGCAAGGGCACCGGTCTCGGTCTTGCAACGGTTTACGGAATCATTAAACAGCATAATGGTCATATCAGTGTTTACAGTGAGCCAGATGAAGGAACGACCTTCAGGATCTACCTGCCCGCACTGGGAGAAGAACAGGAAGAGAAACAGGAAGAAGCTGAAACGCACCTTATGAAAAAAGGGGCAGGGACGATACTCGTGGTTGATGATGAACTACTGATACAGAAAATGATCGCCGAACTCCTCGGCGCACTGGGCTACACCATTATCAGTGCGACGGGCGGCAATGAAGCCTTAACCCTGAGCAGGTCCTACGCCGGAAAGATAGATCTTATACTCACCGATGTTGTCATGAAGGACATGAACGGAAAGGTCCTGGTGCAGAAGATACAGGAACACCGGGGGGAGATTGCCGTTATCTATATGTCGGGCTATACGCATAAGATAATCGCCCATCATGGTGTCCTTGACAAGGGAATTCATTTCCTTGAGAAGCCTATTAACCTTCCCAAGCTCGCGGAGATGATCCAGGGGTTGACCGGAACAGCAGGTCCTGCAGCAGACGGCGGACTCAAACCGCGCGGGGTTGATCCAGACATCGGTTAAAATCACCGGTCACGGGCCCAGCAGCGCGCTCAGGGTATCTTTCAATGTCTCAAGTTTATAGGGCTTCGTCATGCGCGCCCTGAATCCGTATTTGTTATAATCCGATACCACGGCGTCTTCCGAGTAGCCGCTTGAGACAACAGCCCTGATATCCGGATCGATCGCCTGAAGCCGGGCAAGCGTCTCTTTACCTCCCACGCCTCCGCGAATAGTCAGATCCAGGATGACCACATTGTAGGGCCTACCCGAGTCCATGGCCTGCTGATATTTCTCAACCGCAATTTCTCCGGATTCAGCAAAATCAACGTCATGTCCGAGTGCTTCTAACATTTCTCCTGAGATCTTTCGTATGAGCTCCTCATCATCCATGACAAGTATTTTCCCTTTATGAACGACCCCCGATACTGCAGACACGGCCTCCGGTATATCTTCTCCCGCTTCTGTTGCAGGCAGATAGATGAAAAAAGTGGTGCCCCTTCCGGGTTCAGAAGTCACATCGATAATGCCGCCATGGTTCCTGACAATTGAATAGGATGTTGCAAGTCTGTGATTTTTCAGGAGCATTGACCCACCTGAGGGGTTAGATTTTCAGGAGCATTGAGCCACCCCATTTTCACCCCCATTGACCCACCTTTTCAGGTTAATTGACCCACCCTGAGGAGGACAGATA
>Ga0334722_10005569_pt1 | contig 12660 bp, 8 predicted proteins | sample C3_bottom_MG_FD_207210 | JGI IMG/M metagenome (GOLD analysis project Ga0334722, IMG submission 207210) | Sediment microbial communities from Yellowstone Lake, YNP, Wyoming, USA - C3_bottom | ecosystem: Environmental > Aquatic > Freshwater > Lake > Sediment | place: USA: Wyoming | collected...
CAGAGACTACGGTCAAGATCTTCAAAAATCATACCTTGCAGGCCATCCATCCCCGACTTTACAAACCAGGCGACAAGTCGACCATTCAAGACCATCTGCCGCCCGAGGCGGTTGCCTATCTCATGCACGACCCGCAGTGGTGTCTGCAACAGGCGGAAGTCATTGGCACCTGCTGCCATTCACTGATCAAGCAACTCTTTGCCCATCGGGTGCTCGATAATCTCCGTGCCGCTCAAGGCATAGTCGGATTCGTCAAATCATTTGGGGCGCTACGGCTTGAGGCCGCTTGCGAACGAGCTCTGTTCTACGACAACCCCAGATACCAAACGGTCAAAAGCATTCTGGCACAAGGGCTTGATCTACTGCTGGCCGAACCGGCAATCGCCATTCTGCCAGCCGCCTATACCGGCAATGGGCGTTTCTGTCGTACCCAAAAGTCAACAACCATTCAATAACTTACGGAGACGCCAAATGAATCCAAGTCCAGAACTGATCCCCATGCTCAAACAGCTACGCCTCTCGGGAATACTCGACTCCCTTGAATTGAGAAACCGCCAAGCCATCGAAGAAAAATTCGCCTACACCGATTTCCTGGCCATGCTCATCCAAGACGAGGTCGCCAGGCGTACCCAGAGGAAACTGACCATGGCCGTGCGCCGAGCCAATTTCCGCAACCATAAGACCATTGAAGAGTTCGATTTCTCCTTCAACCCAAAGATCAATCGCGGCCAAGTGATGGATCTGGCGACTTGCAGGTTCATGGAGGAAAAGGCCTGCATCCTGATCGCCGGACCCTGCGGCACCGGCAAGAGCCATTTGGCCCAGGCCCTTGGTCATTGTGCCATCCGCCTTGGCTACGACGTGTTGTTTGTCTCGCAGACCAAGATGTTCGGACAACTGAACGCCGCTCGCGCCACCAATTCCTATGACCGGCGTTTGGCGGCACTCGCCAAGGTCGATCTTCTTATTATTGACGACTTCGGACTGAAACCACTTCGTTCTCCCCAGGACGAGGACTTCCATGACTTGATCGCCGAGCGCTACGAAAGGAAAGGGACAATCATCACCAGCAACTTGGATCTCTCTGAGTGGGGTGATGCCTTCCCCAATAAACTCCTCGGCGCAGCCACCATCGATCGTATTCGTCACGGGGCCTACAACGTTATTCTGGATGGAAAGAGTTTCAGATCGGAAAAGGCTCTTCCCAAAATATCAAAATCAACCATTGAAAAAGGAGGAAAAAACATCTAATTGTTCACCACCCCGAGACCCAAAGTCGGCCACCTCAAGTGGCTCGATTATGGCGATCACGGACTGGCACCATTAGGGCGATCATTGACAAAGCGGCATTGGTAAAAAATCATCTGAATACCCAAGGTACTCTTGGTCCCTACCAAATAATCCAGTTACTTGCTATTCCTCTTTAGTTCGCAACTCCGAGCAATGGTTACGAGATTGAAGTGCAGCTCCCTCCACTAACACTTTTTAATTCAAGAAATGGCGAGCTTTTAGATATCGAGCAAAGTAGCCTGAAGCCACATCATTGGGATGCCAAGTGTCCCCTAATTTTTCTGTTAGCTGAGTATTCGTTTGCAGCGCTGACACTAAAGGTTCGAGCAGATCAAAGTATTCGATGCCTAATTCGTTTAAAATCTGGAGTGCTTGCTTTCGGGATTCTATTTGTGAAGGTGTCCAATCGTTCAGTGGCGCCAGGATTGGGAGCAAAAGCACTTTCATTTTTGCCCCAGATTGCACAAGTTCGCCATTAAGACTTTGAAGCGACAAACGTGTATCACGAAAGAGAGAATTCGTCATTTTTCCGTCTTGAATCAATCGAAAACAGCGAAAGGCTGTGTATTTCTGGTAGAGGCGACTCCATTTTTCGAAAGTTGGATTGATCGTAACTGTTGGCTGGTCATAGAGGTAATAGAATATAGAACCATTTTTGGCCTTATAGAGCGCTGGAAAGAATTCGAGATCGTTATTATGAAGGGTCAAAACAACAATGTCTGGATGCACGAGCTTGTTATAACGTCGATAGAATTTAACTTCCTGAATTACATTGAAACCTTCGACTCCAGCATTCAATACTTCAAGAAAGTTCTCTTTGTACTCGCTGGTCAGAGCACGAATAATTTTACCGCGTGCCGTGACCGAATCTCCGATAAATAAGATTCGGGTCTTTCCTGGTGTCTTTTCAGTTGGTTGGCCTCCAAAAATCCCCTCTTCAGAATATTTCAGACCTTTTCCCAGGATCGGTCTGTATCCCATCTCATCATCAAGTTCAAATTGTGATGATTTTATATCGACAAGTCGCATTATGAATTTTAAGAGCGGGTCTGGCTGGCAAACGACTCGAAGCAATAATTCAACTCCAATTATCAGCAAAATACATGTGAGCAACGGTACGATAACCATAAAATAAGTTCTCGGTACCGTATGTCTGGCCTGTGCCAAATTGAGTTCAGTCTTCATTTTGCGAAAGGAAGGGGAAAACTACTTCAATCTCGATTTAACTCCCTGGTCTCCGACCACGGCCCTGCTTGTCAGTTATGAGTTCACGATAGTTTGATTTTGATCAAACACTTGGTGGCGTTTTTTTCAACCTACCTCAGACGCAGCAACGCTTGCCACCGTAGATCTTTCTTCCAGTCTTCGCCTCTTCCCCACATTTTGTTCGAATACCAGCCATAATAGCACACCATCTGACATCTAACTGTTTATTGGCTGAAGCTTTGCTTTTCTGGCTTCGCGGATACCTTCGATCGGATTGGCAACGTATTTTATTAAAATTAAGGAGGCCACTACGGATACCATCACCGCTATAACACCACCCCATACGCTATAAACTTCTTTTGATAAAAACTGGCCCATCACTGCAATCAATAAGATATGCACCACATAAAGTGGATATGAAAGTTCTCCAATTCGATTATCCATTTTTGATTTTCGAGTTTGATGAAAAAGAAATGGCAAACATAATGCAGTAAAACCGTAAAACAGCCAGGCGCGGATAAGCTGGCCAGGAAAAAATGGATAGAAAAGCAGTATCAGAAAAAATATCGGCATTACCAGAACACCATAATTATCAAGAACACTGTTTCCATTTACACATTTTACATATACCCGATAAGACGACATCCCAAGAAGAAACAATGCCAGTTCCGTGGGAAAAAAACGGTTTATCCAAGGATCATTAGTCCAACCCAAGTAGAAGTAAATAACCGCACGCAATATTAAGCTAAGCAAAACAATGCTGACTATCGTAGTTGTTTTTGCACGTATGATGAAAGGTGCGATCAGGTAAAATGACATTTCAAGGGCCAATGACCATGCTTGCGGCAGGAAAAGGAATGTCCAGAATTGCGGATTGGTATTCCAAAAATTCTTCGTGAAAAACAACTGCCCCGTTTCAGGAGACATCCCCATAAACATGACGATATCTTGCCCAAGCAGGAATACGTTGGCAACAAATTGAACCAGCATGGCAGGTACAGTCATCACATCATGCCATTTCAAATAAGGCGTCAGGTTAAGCCAGTTACCAGATCCAATTCCGAAAATTAGAGAAATGATTAGGGTAGTTAGCAGCACCACCCAATACATTGGGTAAAGACGTAGAAATCTGTTTGAGATAAACAAACCATAGCTTCCTTTTCCGACATATTTTGTTTCCAAAATCAATGCCATATAAAAGCCAGAAATAATAAAAAATATTTCAACGGCGGCATAGCCGTTCAGAAATTTCATCCCAAAAATTGGCCCTGAATGACCAATCACGACTGTTATAGCGAGAAAGAAGCGCAAAAATCCCAATTTTGTCCCTTATTAGTGATCATGGCTATTTGTCAAAACTATGTTGCATGTTGAAGTGAGTAGAGCCGAACAATTTACCCAATTCCACTCGCTACGTCGAGGAGCCTTTACTTTCCACCTCACTGCAGAATGAATGAAATATAAGGAATATAAGTGGAAGCAAACAGCGACAAATGATCGTAGTCCTTGTAAATCAATTCACCATCTGCGGTGAAAGCCGGGCAATCTTGCTTGTTGCATAAATATTCGAACGGATCGATCGCCGTAGAACCCGTATCCTGAGCGATTCGAATAATTCTCGACCGGACAGGCTCCGTCCGCGCCAATGCATCGGCCTTGGTGAACACCACCTGGGGACTGATCGAGAAACCCTTCCAATTCCTGACGAGCATCGAATGAGGATCAAGCTCCTGACCAAATGGACTATCCAGTATAATATAGACTTCCTTGCCTTGATTCCTTAGTGAGGTAATCAACGCGCTAAATTTCCTGTCCAGCTCATCCATCTGATCCGAATTGAGCAGGGGTAGCGTGAACTTACCGATCGATCCGTTTCTCCCAGTGCCACAGCAGCGAACGGCCTGATTGACCTTAGAACTGCCGTAACGAAAAGCCCAGTAGTAAGAGAAAACAACCTTTTTAATCGCCGGATCAAATAGCAGTGGGGGGTCGATAGAGGAGAGGAAACTCGGGCGAAAGAATACCACCGATGGCATTTCCCGTCCCGGCCGCACCTCATTCTTATACATCTCCCCCACTGTGTTGTAGTACTGCTGACAATGGGAATCCCCGATGATCAACACCACATTTTTTTCGTTGTTTCCTATCCGTAGATCTCCGTATTTTGGATCGGTCACCGAGTTTTCTGGCCAAGGATAAGAACGGAACTTCCACGCCCTGGCGATTTTTACAATTTGCTCTTTGTACTCGGGAGCCAACTTGCTGAATCGCGAAACCAGCCCGTCTGCTAGGAAAGTAACATATCCGGTAAATCCCACCAGAATCATCGTTACTACAAGTACTGCGACCTTAGCTGTGCCGTGCCCCCCGAGTCTTACCTTTCGTTCCACAAATTTGAAGGTGAGCCAGGCCAGCAGCACCGACATTGCTACGGCCGCCAGGCGGGTGGCTGCGACCGGTTGCTCCCCCTCCAAAATTCTGGCAAAAGAGAGCAATGGCCAGTGCCATAGATACAGGGGGTAACTGATCCAACCCACCCAAACAACCCCTCTACGGGATAATATCTTTCGATTGATCCAAGCTTTTGGCCCGGCCGCAATGATCAGCAGGGCACCAACCACCGGCACCAAAGCCCACTTGCCGGGAAATTCAAATTCCTTGTCTATTCCCCAGAAACCATATGCCAAAAGCAATATCCCAGCAAGGGAAAGACCGCCTGAAAGCGTTCTGCCGTCGGCTTCCGATTGTTGTCTGTATAGAGCAGCACCTAACCAGCCATCCAGCCTTGTCTTGGCACCGTCGAATGATCCCTTTTTGTATATGCTGGCCCAAGCCAAACAGCCACCGCAAAGCAATTCCCAGAATCGCGTCAGTGGCGAATAAAATGCGACCGTCCGGTATTCCGTCACGAACGCAACATTCATCCCGAATGAGCCAACGACAATAAGCAGGGTGATCGTAAAAAGATTCAGTTTCCTTTTCCAGGAAATCCAGAGCAGGAAAGGCCACAAGATATAAAACTGCTCCTCGATGCCCAAACTCCACAAGTGAAGCAAAGGTTTAGTTTCCCCCGAGTTGTCGAAGTAACCTGATTCGTCCCAAAGCACTATATTGGAAATAAATCCCGCGCCAGCCGCAATATGCTTACCTAGCTGTTGGTACTCATCGGCAAACAAAATAAACCACCCCAGCGCATGACAAGTCACCAGCACGAGAATCAGCGCCGGGAATATCCGTTTGATACGCCGTTCATAAAACACCGTAAAGCTAAATGTACCCCTATCCAGGTTTTCTAATATGATGGTCGAAATCAAATATCCGGAGATGACGAAAAATATATCGACACCTGTAAACCCTCCCTTTATCCATTTCGGAAACGAATGGAAAGTCACCACGGACAGCACTGCGATAGCTCTCAAGCCATCTATGTCCGGACGATACTTAGGATGCGAAAGGTGGGAGTTGAGATATGCCATTGAGCCAGGGTGTCTTGCCGAAGGGCTCCTTCGCGAAGCAGGAACCGTGCCGAATTATAGTAAACTTCCTTTAAAAAAAATATTCCGCACCGTGAGGAAGCTATCGGGCCCCGAACAGGATAGGTGTTTCAAGCAATTGATGAGATGAGATGAGATGATAAATAATCTTTTGTTGGTGGGTATGAGATGGTCTGGTAAAAAGCCACACAACCTTTTAAGATCCATTTTCAGGGTACCAGAAGGTCGGCAGGAATCAATACAAGTGCCGAAATTGTCTCAGTATAGCAAGACACATCCGCAAACAACGTTCAACTTCGCTTACAGGGGATTTAAATTTAATAGCCGGGCACTTTATGAAAGTCAATAACTTTCCAATATTCCTGATCTGAATCGGAACGAATCGACCCGAAACGGCGAGTTATTGTTTCGGCAATTAAATAATCAAGCAGATGCCGGCCGTATATGCAATAATAGTAGGGTGCTTGAAGTAATTCTTTTACGTGATTTGGCCTGCATTGCAAGTCTTCGCCATACTATTTTTCAAAACAACATTGCACAAGGCCCTCTTCATGCTGGAATATTTCGAAAAAACTCTGCAAGGAGGAACTTTCCCAGCCTCTTCCCCGTTGCGAAAAGTGGGAATTGAGATTCTCCGGACAGACGCGCGTTCTCTTTTACCGGAAATTCCGTGCGTAGCAAACGCATACGGTAAGAGCGTATCACCATCTCAAGATCCACTGTCACCCCCACCTCGGTGATCTTCATCCGCCGGTATGCCGCCACATTGAAGCCCTTAACCCCGTGGAGCACGTCGTGTATCCGCCAGCCCTCTCGTCTCCAAATGAGCGACGCCGTTACGCTCAAGATGGTTACCCCCCATTTTCTTGGCTTGAAAATTTTGTGGTCCTCCTCGTTTTGCCCGCCTCGCATATTGCGGCTGGCGACAACGAGGTCATACCCTGTTTTTAGCTTGTCAGCCATGACTCTTGTACAATCCGGGTCTAGCGTACCCTTGGGGAAGAACACCACCAGGCCCTCGGTCTTGCATATGTCTACCGCATGGGCGTATGCGGCGTTGAGCGATCGCTTCGGCTGTTTAAAAACAGGAATACCCTGCGATTGGAGGTACTCCACCGTGCCATCTGTGCTACCCCCGTCCACCGCGTAGATGTCGTCAAAAAAATGGCTGGGCAGCTTGGGTACGTCGGCCTCGCACCCAGCACGCTCGTTATAGACGAGGAGACAAAGTGTGATTTTCATTTCAGGAGCCAAGACACTTCTGGGCGGCCTCAAGTGCCAGGTCAACAGCCACGTCGGAGTTGACATGCTCCCACCTCCCCCATCTCCCCAAGCCAAGGATTCCTCGCCCGAGCGCCCAATCAAGAATGATCTTAATGGCCTCGGGCTTAGTAATCGCGTTCACTGGATAGGCGAACTCGTTGACAAAGCGACCCCCCCCCGCCACATGAGCTCTGCTCGGATTGGTCTCGGTCCAGTGCCCGCGAGCTCCTTCACAGAAGTTGTGGCGCAGCAAAAGCCTGTGGTGCCTTTTTTCTTCCTCTGGCTCGTATATCCAGTGCGCCGCACTCGCGATGTTTTCGGATCGGTAGTCCACATTGACACCGGTGAAGATGAGCGCGTCGATGGCTTTCCTGACTGCATCCGGCAGTTCCGCAAATTGGGGCCAGATTGTCCATGGAACCGTATTCACAATGACGTCAGCCTTGATCGATCCGTCGACAATTCGGTTCTCGACATCAATCGATTGCAAGTTGCAGGAAGGAACGAAGCAATCCCCCAGCGATGCAGCGATGCGACGCCAAACCTCACCGTAGCCATGGCAGCGTGGATAGAAGAAACGTCCGTGCGCCGGCAGTGACCCCATGGCCTTTCGTTCCAGGCAGCTTTGCAAGGTTTCGCGAAACGAGACCGAAGGCAGCTTGTCGAGCCAATAGACCCCGAGAACTGATAATGGAAGCGACCAGATCTTGCGATTGTAGGGGAGCATGTACTCTTCAGAAATCCGATCCCCGAGCTTCCAACGAATCCAAGCTTCGAAAGTTGCGGGTATAGGCTCGCCATGGACGCAACCCGCCCGCGCGATCGATTCGAGGAAATCTACTTGATCGGCAATTGGAAGCTGCCAAAGATTTCCTTCGAGGGGATGCTCGATCTCACTGCCACGGATTCGAATGGTGCTAATCCTCTGAAATTCACGCCATTCATCGCGTGGCATGAACTGAAAGAGAAAATCCAGTACCCGCGACTTATGAAGATCAAGAAAATGTCCACCGCCTATGTCGAGAGGCGAGCCGTCGACTATGGCGGATCGGCAAAGTCCACCTGCTTCCGGCTCCTTTTCAAGTAACAAGAACGAGTTGCACCCCGCTTTTTTCAATGCCGCAGCGAAGGCGAGTCCCGAGGGGCCAGCGCCAAGAATACAGAAACGCACGGTCTTCATTGTTGATGCACAATAGGTTGAAGGGTGTCTTCTTGCAAAGCGTCAGGAGCGCGCGATACCGATCCGATCACCCCGACGAAAACGCAGGCGCAGAGAACGGAGAGGGGGGCAAAACCGAGCATGTTGTAGCCAGGCAATTTGTACTCTACAGGGTCAATGAACCTGAAGCCAAGCACCTCAACTACGGCCATGCTCAAACAAAATGCGGCCAGACCGCTCAGCGGGACCGCCACGGTCCATAAAAAGAATCCCATGGGGGATGGGGTCGGGGTAAAAACGTCTTTCCTTTTCCAAACCAATAAACCGAACAGGACGGGGAACAAGAGCGGAAAAACAATCCGCTGAAATTTTTTAATCCAGAGAAACACTGTTTCTCTGGCTGGATAAAGCATATTTGAGTTGGGGTAGAGGACAACCGAGGAGTGGGTGAGACGGGACATATCATCCAGTCGATCCTGAGGCACGTTTAACTTCAGCGGCCAGTTGTAGGGAGGACCGTTCACCTTCATGAGAGACGAAAAAGAAAGCCACCACGCCGACAATATCTTTTTGAAATCTCCTGCCCGAGGCGCGGCAAGGATGGCTGGTCCGTGGATTCCGGCCTGAATTTTTTTCTCCCGTATCGCATCCCCTAGCTCGCGGTCGATGTTGCGGAACATGGCTTCCATTTGGTCTGCTGTCTTGGCTCCTGCCTGATTGACCGCATCAAACAAGCAAAACTCAAAATAGGAGATAAAAAACTCTTTGTCAGAGGGAGATCGGCCATTCAACATGGCGTGCTGACGATTCCCTGCCGTCCAGTAACTTCCCGGCTCTTCCAAAAAAGGCTTGAGTTTCGCAAAACTTGGCGAAAGCTCATAGGCCTTCATCCGCGTGGGCCAGGCGATCGGCACGTACGCTTGGTGGTCGTTTGGTTCGAGACTTGTTAGACGCTGGTAGAGTTCTGTGAAGGCCGAACTGCGCCTGAAGGTCGTCAGAAAAACTCCGTAGTGCTGTTTATTGAGCGCGCAGACGGTGAAGACGGGCGGTAAAAACCCGAGTGCGAGAGCCAGAAGGACAACCCCTTGGGCCTCAAATACCGAGAGCAGGGATTTTTGACAACGACGCCACGGGATAGCTGTCTTGGCAAAAGAGAGCACCATCGCCACGGACACGGCCATGAAGACCCAGATCGCCTCTTCCCTGTTGAGATAACAGAGGCCAAAGTACAATCCTGTCATCAAGGCCCAACAAATCCTCGCCCGCATCGGCCCGTGTGCACGCAAGGCCAAACCCACGGCGGAGATAAGGCACAGGTTCGTGAGAGAAATCTGCAAGGAATCCCGGTTCAGCCTAAATGTAACAGGATACAAGGGATTGGCTACAATCAGGAACACCACTACAGCAAACTCCAAGCCGCCCAGTTTTCTGATGGGGGATACTGCGCTCCTGAAAAGAAAGGAGCTGGACATGAGCAGCAAGAATTCACCGACCCGCAGTGGAATTCCAAGTAGATGAAGGAGAGCCAACCACACCCCAAAAAGAGGTGCTTTCACAAGAGTAAATCTATCAAAGGAGCCAAGCCAATTTGGGGAGTTCCCTTGAATCCAATCCAGGAAAGCTTCTGCGTGATGGATATAAAGGCCATCGTCAACGGTTGACCAAGGTTGAACGAGCAGAGGGCGCCAGCCGTAAAGCCAATAAAGCCCTAGCAGCAGAAGACAAAAAGGAAACCCCCGCTTCCATGAGATCCCAGCAGACTTGTTATCCGGTGTTCCAGTCATGCCAACTTCTCCAATGAATCTATCCCGCTTCCAGGGAAGATCCCCGCAGCCTTTCTGCCCAATGCAATTGCGCGAGCCCCTTTTCACTAATTACAGCGATAAAGACGATTAAGACTAACTGAATGAAAGCAAATAGGCAATAGCCAAACTTAGAGCTGGTCCGAGTGACCTTCCCCAATAAATTGGACAAGCCAAAACTAGAAATTTCGTGCAAAATGATTCCTTAACAAAGGAGGCGTTTTGCCATGAAAACCTCGAAATTTACAGATGAGTAGATTGCGTTTGCGCTTAGGCAGTCAGAAACAGTGACAAAGATGGCAGAGGTTTGTCGAAAGATGGGAATTTCTGATGCCACTTTCAACCTCTGGAAGAAAAAGATAGTGTTCATGGGGCAAGCACCGGGGAAGTAAGCGTAGTCGGCTGGACCAGACTGGGTTCACGCATCAGCTTCATCAAACCAGGTTGATTCAGCTTGGCAACATAATGAGGAGGTAAAGCCCCGCCAAAGTGTTGGCTCATGACCTCTTGCAGCGTTTGCCCCGTCAAAGCCCACCGAGGACGCAATATTGCACGCAACGGTTGTTCTGCTGAACCTAATGCTCCTAAAATCATCAATACCAACAACGATTGCCGCCAGAAATGATCGCGGACAGACATCAAAGGTCTCACTGTTGCCAAAGCGACTACCGCCAAGGCTGGAATGGAGCTACGCATCACCAAATCATTCGCGACGCCGAACCGGTACAGCGGAAGCGCAAGCAATACCAATACAGCAACCCACAACTGGAGATCGTACACCCCCATTCGGCGTAGAATCAACACCAGCAAACCAAACTCAAGGATGACAAACCGTGTGTATGTTTTAAAAAATTCACTGACACCAAGGGTAGATAAAGCCCATCCGCTAGGAATTGTTTGAGCATCCAAGGTGATATACCGTGCAACGATCATAGCCAAACCCAACCAAGGCAGGCTGGTTTGGATGGAAAACAAACGACGATAGTCCTGTCGCCAGCTCAAACCAGTTATGACAAAGGGGGCTAACCCAATGGCAGCCAAAGGTGACCACAGCGGTATGGTCGCAGCCAGTAATGGCGCCACCTGGGCCAGCCCTGACTTTCTCCAATGGCGCAATACTAGCACAATACCTAGCCAAGAAGGTAGTGCATGGTTTGGCACCCAAAATAGCAGCGTTGAATTAGACGAGTATTGTGCAAATTTCGCCCACCCCTCGATGTTCATGCCAAGGGCAGGCAGAACACCATTCACTTGAATAAATCCTAGTAAATCCAAGCCGCCAAACCAGATCAACACACAAATGGCAATCATGCGATGCCTGTTTGAAGGGAATAAAGTTGTTGCCGCCCACAAAAACAAAACAAACCCTGCCACAGTCCAAAGATAGAGTGCAATATCCCCCAGACCAAGACCCAGCAACGTTCCCACTACGGCAGCAGGGAGGTAGTAAGCTACCGGCGCTCTCAAAATCAATGCAAAAGCCCCATCGCCGCCATATTTTGGTGGCCAAGCCGTTTCAATGAGATCGCGCAGCACCGCATCCCTGACCACCCAATCAAAATTTGCGAATACAAAATGACCAATGCCAGCCAGAGCGGTCCATGCTCCTGCCACCAATAAAATCACCACAGCCAATTTCGGCGTTATCTCAAAGTTGCAAAATGTTGCGGCGTGCAGCGTTTTATAAAAGCTGAATAATACCATTGCCGCAAAGGCAATTGCAAAAGGCAACTTAAACCAGCTGCAAAAAATCAGCAGGGGCAATGCCAAGTAAAAGCAAATCAGCCCATCAACAAGCGACAGGTTCGTATCATGTTTTTTTTGAATGATTAGGCCCATCAGATCAGCCGTTAAGCCATTCTAAAGCTTTTCGCAATGCGTCTATAATCACCTTGCGCTTCATGATAGTCGTCATTAAAGTGGCCCCACTGTCAAGACACAAAACCTCTGATTAAGTTGCGAGTACCAAAATGGCTTCACTCAAGCCACCGCAACCGGACACACTCCCAATAAATTTCGTCTGATCTCTTGCTCCCAGGCTATGGTGAGAACTTTGGTTGTTGTAAAAATAAAAATATAGGCTCAAACAATCAAGCAGCCTCATCTGACCCGAACGTCAACCCCATCTTTAATTACTAAGTAATGCCCTAACCTAGCACCGACATAATCACTGGCTATCCTGAGCAACCAAGCATCATGCACCCAATGATGCTGAATAATATTATCCACATCATCACCCTCTGCAATTGCAGGAGAAAATGAATATGCCCCAGTCTTAAGGAAAGGAAAATCAAATTCAAACTCAATTATCCTGCTCTCACCTTGCCTAAGACTCGGAACATCAGCCCCCAATATGTGAGAATTCATGCCGATGACATGAATTCCTTTTGTATCCCCAAGTAAAAAGCCAATGATTGGATTGTCAATATCTTGTTGAGCCTTTATT
>Ga0334722_10005570_pt1 | contig 12659 bp, 11 predicted proteins | sample C3_bottom_MG_FD_207210 | JGI IMG/M metagenome (GOLD analysis project Ga0334722, IMG submission 207210) | Sediment microbial communities from Yellowstone Lake, YNP, Wyoming, USA - C3_bottom | ecosystem: Environmental > Aquatic > Freshwater > Lake > Sediment | place: USA: Wyoming | collected...
CGACCCCAGCGATTTCTCCCTGGCCCATCGCTGGATCCTGCACCGGCTCAACCAGGCGATCACCGAGGTGCGCCAGGCCTTGGATGACTACCGCTTCAATGACGCAGCCTCGACCATCTACCAGTTCGTCTGGAACGAGTTCTGCGACTGGTACCTGGAGTGGATCAAGAGCGATCTCTACGGCGATAACGCCACAGCCAAAGCACAGGCACAGGGCGTACTCCTGGCGGTGCTGGAAAACGTGCTCAAACTCCTGCACCCCATCACCCCCTTTGTCACCGAGGAGATCTGGCATGTCCTGCCCGGTGAGCGAACCAGCATCATGGTCGAAGCCTACCCCACGCCAAATCCGACCTGGGACGATGCCGAGGCCGCCGAGCTGGCCGTGCTCTTCATGGGGATTGTCGGCGGCATCCGCAACATCCGCAGCGAGGCCATGATCCACCCCTCCGCCGAGATCGAGGTGCTCATCGTCTGCCACGACGAAACCAAACACGCAGGCCTGACCTCCCTTGCCGCTTCCCTCAAGACCCTCACCCGGACCAGCACCATGGCCGTGCAAAAGGAAGGCGCCCGGCCCAAGGGCGCAGCCTCCTATCTCTATACCGACATCGAAATCTTCGTGCCCCTGGCCGGACTGGTGGACGTGGACAAGGAGCAGGCCAAGCTGAAGAAGGATCAGGACAAGACAGAGGCCGAACTGGCCCGCTGCCAGGGCAAGCTGGCCAATGAGAAGTTCATGGCCAATGCCCCGGAAGAGGTGAAGGCCAAGGAGCGGGAAAAGATTGGGGAGATGCAGGCTAAGCTTGAGAAGATCGAGGCTGGCATGGCCAGGCTGGCGGAGTTGCGCTAAGGCGAATCAGCAAAATATAACAGCCCTATTGATCCCACGATGCAAAAATCCAGAATATTATATTTGGCAGCTAAAATTTAAAGGACAAATGCCACAATTCAACAGACAAGAGGTCCTGTGGATATCTTAGCGGATTTTTTTATATATTTGTTGTATGTAATGGGAGCATTTATGTTTTGGATCGGCAAAGGATGCAAGACTTCTTTTGCCGATGAAATATCTGATAAGTATAAAATAAGGAATTCGATATCGACAGTTGCGTTATTTTCAGTAATTATTTTCATAATAATAGATATCAATAATTAGCACGCGGATATTGAACACAAATGGGACGCTAAGGAACCTTACCTTAAATATGCGCAATTCAAAAAACTGGCTAATCCTGGCCCTCACCATCCTTGCAACGATTGTCGGTTGCAAGGATGGTGAAACAGTGGTGACTCTAACCCGCGACGAGATTCAGGCCCGCGTGGCGCCCCGGTTTCCCATCACCAAGAACTGGCTGTTCGTCAACATCGTGCTCCGCGAACCGGAGATATTCCTACCCGAGGGCGCCAATCAGATCGGGATCAACATGTTGGTGGATGTGAACGTCCCCCTGCTCAAAACCATCTCCGGCCATCTGAAAGCCACGGCGGTGCCGCGTTACGATGCGGAATCCAAATCATTCTATCTCGATCAAGCCACGGTGGAGCGGCTGGATCTGCCAGGGCTCATGCCCGAGTTGGAGGCCAAGGCCAGATCGTCCATTGAGACCATGGCGCGGCAAGAATTCGCCAAGCATCCGATCTACGAACTCAAAGGCAGGAATCTCAAGGAAATCACCGCCGCCTATGCCCTCAAAGAGGTGCAGGTACGAGACGGGAAGCTACGGGCAATCTTTGCCCTGCCGCTGTAGCAGGAACCCACCGAATTTACTTGGCCGCGCCAATGGCTTTTCCCCTTGCGGCTCCGGGGAAACCTTTCTATTATAAAAACATACGGTTTCACCTACATCCTTGGCTCACACAGGAGTAACGGAAGTGACCTCTTCAGAATTCTTCTCACTGCTCAGCGCCCTAAGCCTTTTTGCCATTGCCATCGCCCTAGTGCCGACCTTCCTGCAATTCCGCCGCACCTTGCAAAAACTGGAGGTCTTCATCGAGGCCTTGAACACGCATGTGGACCCGCTGTGCCAATCCCTGACCGAAGCGGCCAACGAAGTCCAGCTTCTCTCCATTTCCTTGAGCGACAAGCTGGAGAAGACGGACGCCGTCATCTACACCGCCCAGAAATCAGCGGAAACCCTGCTCACCACCGCCACCATGATCAAGGAAACGGCACGCCCCTTTATCACCCAGATAGGCGGTTTCAGCGCCGGAATCATGGCCTTCTCACATTTTCTAAACCGTTCATGGAAAACACCCAAAAAAGGAGACTGATATGAGCAGAGACAATTGCGACAATTCCAGCACCGCAGTATTGGCCTTCCTGGCAGGCACCGTAGTGGGCGCAGCCATCGCCCTGCTGACCGCCCCGAAGACCGGGCAGGAAACCAGAGAAATGCTGGCCGACTATGGGGCCGAGCTGAAGGAAAGAGCCAAGACCTTTCCCGATGATTTCCAGGAGTACAAAGAAACCGCCATTGAGCGGAGCAAGGACATGATTGCCAAGGGCAAGGAGCTCATCAGCCGCGGCACGGACCTGGCCGCGCAGGGCAAGGAATTTCTCGACGAGAAGAAAAGAACCCTCAGCGAGGCCATTGAGGCCGGGAAGATCGCCATGCAGGAAGAGCGGGAAGCCCTGGCCCACAAGCTGGAAGAGAAAGATTAGCCCTCAGCTTCTCGGGGCTGCCTCCCCTCCCTTGACGGGAGGGGATTGAGGGGTGGGTGATGGTGCAGACTGAGTCCGCACTGGCACGTTCCCCCACCTCCTAACCTCCTCCCGCAGGGGGAGGAGGAACTTTACGACAAAAAAAGCGGCGACCTCAGGACAAGAAGGCCGCCGCTTTTTTTTAGCTCCAAAACACATCCATTACCGCTTGCTCTTTCCCGCCTCGCCTGCCCGTCCGCCCCAATTCAGCTTATTGCGCAGAATCTCGAAATAATCTTTTTGCGGAGAACAGATAAGCCGCAGCGGCCTTTCCGAGGCAACCACCTCCAGGGTGTCGCTGGCCGACATCTCCCAGGCAGGCTGGCCATCGACAATAACCTTGACCTCGTTGGCCTGTTCGGCAAGTCGGGTGGTGAGACACACCGAGGCAGGGAGAAGCACTGGGCGGCTTTCCAGCATGAACGGGCAGATCGGCGTCACCAGGATCGATTGCAAGGCCGGATTGACGATGGGGCCGCCAGCGGAAAGGTTGTAGGCCGTGGAACCGGTGGGCGTGGAAAAGATCAGGCCATCCGCCCGGTAGGTTGTGATGTACTCCTGATCGGCCCAAGTGCTCAGATGGACAAGCCGATCAATACTGCCCTTGCTGAGCACGACATCGTTGAGGACATAACGCCAGTCAGACGCCGCGCCGCCGCGATGCATCCTGGCTTTGAGCATCAGCCTTTCCTCGACCACAATCTGTCCGGCCAGAATCCTTTCCAGCACCTCGTAGCGCTCGCTGACCGCGACCTCGGTCAAAAAACCGAGATCGCCAAGGTTGACCCCGACCACCGGCACCTGGAGCCGGCTTGCCTGGTCCGCCACATGGAGCAGGGTGCCGTCGCCGCCCAAGATAATAAGCAGGTCCATGTCGTCGGCAATAGTATCGACTGTCGCAGCAATACCCCTCTCAGCCAGCCAGGGGAGCAGTTCCTTGCTCATCTCCAGAGCGGCGGGCGAATCCTTTTTGCAGATGATGCCAACCTTACGGATTTTCATCACAACCCCAACCTACTTGCCAGCACTGGAGACCACAAGCCGACCAAGCTCACAGGAGCGGTTGGTGGCGGCCTCCACCGCGTTGGTGACCAAGGCGCGGAAGGCCCCTTTTTCAAGCTCATGCAGACCGGCGATGGTGGTGCCGCCAGGCGAGGTCACCATGGCCCGCAACTCGGCAGGATGCTTATTGCCATCCAGCGCCAGCAGCACGGAGCCAAGCACGGTTTGCAGGGCAAGGCTCTGGGCCACGGGCCGAGCCAGGCCCACCTTGACCCCGGCGTCGATCAGAGATTCGATGAAGGTGAACACATAGGCCGGACCGCTGCCGCTCAGGCCGGTGACCGCATCAAGATAGGACTCGTCCAGCACGAAGCTGACACCAACCGCATCAAAAATACTGGTGGCCACGGCCATATCCTCAGGACTCACGCCCTTGCCAGGGCTCAGGGCAGACGCGCCCTTGAGCACGATGGCCGGGGTGTTGGGCATCACCCGGATAACCCGGCAGCCGCGCCCGGAAACCGCGCCTTCCAACAAGGCCAAAGTAATACCTGCGGCAATAGAGATAATCAGGTGGTGGGCCTGGATCTTTTCGCGGGAATCGCTAAGAACTGCGCCGATCACCTGCGGCTTGACCGCCAGAATAACAACCTTGCACTCAGCCCAGACAGCGGTGGCCTCGGAAACCGTGGCAACCCTATACTCCTTTTGCAACAAGGCCTGCCGGTCAGTGCTGGGATCGGCAACCACAATCTGCCCGGCCTCGACAAGCCCGGCCCCGGTGATGCCCTTGATCAGGGCTTCGGCCATCAAGCCTCCACCGACAAAGCCAAGTTTTCCTGAAAAACCCATATCCTGCTCCTCATAATTAGCCAAGCCGGGCTTAAAAATCCCGACCACATTGAATCAACAATAGTGACAATGCAACATCGTACCAATTTCCCCTATCATTGCAAGCATGATTCGAGGAAGCACCCCAACCGCCAGGCGCAAAAAAACCCGCAGAGTTTTGCAACATCTGCGGGTCGTTCCTCTCTGGAGAGGTAACTCGTTTTAGGCGAAGCAGGGTTGCCCGGCAAGAGCGATGCTGGGCGGCAGCAGATAGGACAACAGCTTGTCCCCAGCCTCTTTGGTACCCAGGACTACCTTGTCCAGCACCCGGTTGCCCCCTTCTTCCCCGTAGGCGATCAGGTCCCACCGCTCAGGCTGGGCGGCAAGCTGCTTCATCAGAGAAAAATGATGGCCATGCCCTGATTTCCTGGTCACAACATGACCAAGCAGGGGGAAGCCCAGCAGGGCAAGATCACCGATCACATCCAGGGCCTTGTGTCTGGCGAACTCATCGGCAAAACGCAACCCCTCAGCATTGACTATGCAATCATCGTCGATAACCACGGCATTTTCCAGAGAGCCGCCCAGGGCGAGGCCGCTCTGTCTGAGCTTCTCGACCTGATCCAAGAAACCGAAGGTTCTGGCTGCGGCAATCTCCTGGGCGAATTTCTGGGGGGTCAACTCACTGGAGAAGATCTGCTTTCTAATCAGATGGTGGTTGAACTCAATCTCGCAGGTGACCTTAAACCCCTTATAGGGCAGAATCTTCACATAAGAATCGCCCTCGGAATAGGAGATTTCCTTCTTCACCTTGAGCATCCACTTGCAGGCATTCTGCTGACGGCGACCCACCCGTTTCAGCACATGGACAAAGGGCCCGGCGCTGCCATCCATGATGGGCACCTCGGGGCCATCCAGCTCGACCACCGCATTGTCGATGCCCATGCCGAAAAGCGCGGCGAGCAGATGTTCGGTGGTGGAGATCATCGCCTCATCCTCGGTGGCGATGGTGGTGGCAAGACGGGTGTCGACGATCCGGTCCATGAAGGCGGGGGTTGGTGCGGCCTGCGGCATATCACTGCGGACAAAACGAATCCCGCTGTTCTCCTCGCCGGGCAGAATGGAGAGGGTGGCATCCTTGCCGGAATGGAGACCAATGCCCGCGAAGCTTACCGGCCTTTTTATGGTGTGCTGTAATGAATCCATATGTGAACACTCTTTTCTTAATCTGTGTCTATTTCACAACGATAACGAAACCATATGGGGTAAATGCAAAAAACAGACCACTGCAGCCGCATCGGAGGAGAAAATAATAAAATCATTTGTTTTCGGGATGTTACACAGGATTAGTACAAACGGAGAAATGCAGGGGGCCACCAGACTGTTGCAAAAAAACCACACCCACGGATACCCGGCTTCCCGGAGTCGTGCATTTACAGCCGCAGCTACTGAGGTTGCTCGCCGAGCCGTTCGGCCATGAACAGATCAAAGCCCTGATCCATGCGCAGTTCGATGGTCAGGGCCAGAATGGGAAATTCAGCAAAAAAGGGCCGGAGTTTGACAAAATCCTTTTCCGTGGTGATCAGCGCCTTGGCGCCGTGTGCCTGGGCTGCTGTGACAAGGACTGCAACATCCTGGGCCGTATAGCCATGATGGTCCCTAAACTCCTTGAACCCCACAAGAGAAAAGCCCTCCTGCCGCAAGGTCTGGCGGAAGGAATCCGGGTTAGCGATCCCGGCAAAGGCGAACACAGCCATTTCCCGGGCTTCGGCAAGGGTGACGGCCTTGCCCTGTCTGCTATGCCAGATCCCGGCAGGCAGATATTCGCCCGCAAACACAGGCTTTTCCGGAAAGGCTCCCTGGAGCCGCCGTTGAAAATCATCCACGCTGGAACGGTTGCCGCTGTCAACTCCGGTAATGACAAAGCCATGGGCTCGCCCCAGGGCGGAGAGCGGCTCCCGCAATGGACCGCCCGGAAAAACCCGGCCGTTGCCAAGAAGCGTCCTGGCGCTGAAGAGAACCAGGTCAAGATCCCGGCTTACGGCGAGATGCTGAAAACCATCATCCATAACGATGCGGTTCACCCCGAACTCTTGGATGGCATGCCTTGCGACTTTTACTCTTTCTGGGCCGGTCAGGACCGGAACCCCAGGCAGCGCCTCGGCCAGCATAAAAGGCTCATCCCCGGCCATATCCGGCGTAAGCAGTATCTTTGCGCCATCGGAAACGACATTAACCGCACCGGTGGCCTTGCCGCCATAGCCACGGCTGACAATGGCCGGACGCAGACCTCTGTCCAAAAGCAAGCGGGTCACATAGCGCACCATGGGCGTTTTTCCGGTGCCCCCCAGGGTGAGGTTGCCGATACTGATGACCGGCACCGATAGGTGTTGGGATTTCAACAGGATATTCTTCCGGTAGAGAAAGGCGCGCAGCACCATGACCAGGCTGTAGCCCGGGGAAAAAATACGGCCAACCAGAAAGAGAACGGCAAGCAGCTGCTTCATGCTCTCGCCTCCCGCGCCAGCACACTGCGGATCAGCGCGAGATGCGCCTCGGTGACGCCACGCCTGGAGGCAATCAGCTCCTGCGCCTGGTGCCCTGCCCGCTCTCGCTCGGCAGGATCGGCCAACAAAAGGGCAAGCCCAGCCCGAAGCTCCTCTGCATCGTGAACCTGCCTGGCTCCGCCCGCCGCCAAAAGATCGCGGCTGATTTCGGCAAAATCCTCCATATGCGGCCCAAACAACACCGGCTTCCCATGCACCGCAGGCTCCAGCGGATTATGGCCCCGCTGGGGCACCAGGCTGCCGCCGACAAAGGCCACATCGCACAAATCGTATACCGAGGCCAGTTCCCCCAGGGTATCGAGGATCAACACCGAGCCTTCCCCTGCTCCGCCAAGCGAACGGCGGACGGCCGAAAGACCGCGTCTGGCCGCCATGGCTGCAATCTCAGCTCCCCGCTCCACATTCCGCGGCGCCACAACCAAAAAGAGATTGGCGCAGGATTGGACAAGCTCTTGAAAGACAGCAAAGATAATCTCTTCCTCCCCCCGGTGGGTGCTGCCCGCCACCCAGACCAGGGCCTGTGTCGGGATCTGCAAGGCAGTCCGGTCAAGCCCTGCCTTACCGCCACTCCCAGACAGGGCTGCATCGTATTTCAGATTGCCGAGAACCACCAGGCGGGCTGGATCAACCCCCAACTGGCGCATACTAATGGCGTCCTGCTCCGTCTGCATGGCAAGGACTTGGAAGGAATTAAAAAGCGGACTAAAGAGCCAGCGAAACCGACGGTATCTGGCCAAAGAGCTTTCCGAGGCCCGGCCATTGACCAGAAGACAGGGGATATCCCGTCGATTGAGCTCCGTCAGAAAATTCGGCCAGAAGTCGGTCTCCACCAGGACAAAGAGATCAGGCCTTACCCAAGAAATCAGACATTTTACACTCCAGAGCAGATCAAAGGGAAAGGGCACAAAACAATCGACATGTTCTTGGAGGGTGCTGCGGGCAAAGAACTCCCCGGACCGGGTAGCCGAGGAAAAAATGATGACCCCCTGGGGATAACTCCGCCGCAGCTCCTGCACCAGATTCCGGGCGGAAGCCACCTCACCCACGGACAGGGCATGCACCCAGATGCGGGGAAATCCCGAAGCGGCACCGCCGGGGCTTGCCCCCAGGGCGAAGCCGAGCCGCTTAAGAGAACGACTGCGGTACTTGGGCGTCAGTATAACTTTGACGAAAAGAAGCGGAGCGAATACAATCACCCCCACCGTCAAGAACAGATTGTAAAAAAAAGCCGATACCATATCCATTATGAACCTGATCTTACTCCATCCGCAGGAACTGGCCGATCAGCATGTCACCCTGACCGGTCGCCGCGCCGAACACATCCGCAAGATTCTTCGCTCCACAATCGGTGACAGCGTCCGAGTCGGTATGCTGGGCGGCCTGCTCGGCACCGGCTGCATCCAGGAGATGGACGGCAACCGCATTGTGCTCCAGGTGCATCTCGCCACCGAACCGCCAGCCTTCCCGCCCACCGATCTGATCCTGGCCGTACCCCGGCCGATCATGCTGAAACGGGTCTTGGCCCAGGCTGCCTCCATGGGGGTGAGCCGGATATTTCTGGTCAACGCCAACCGGGTTGAAAAAAGTTTTTTCAACTCCACCCTCATCCAGGGCAACAACTTTACCGAACCGTTGCTCCTTGGGCTTGAGCAGGCCATGGACACCAGGCTGCCGGAGATCTCCGTTCATCCCCGCTTCCGGCCCTTCGTGGAAGACTTGCTGCCCGAACTGTTGCGCGATTGCCCAATCCGGCTCCTCGCCCATCCGGAAGGCGACCAGACCATTGCCCAGGCAGCTAAAGGGTTATCTGCCCAGCGAGCCGTTCTTGCCATCGGCCCAGAAGGAGGCTGGGTTGATTTTGAGGTGCAACGCTTCAAGGAACAAGGCTTTGTACCCTTCAGCCTCGGCCCCCGTATCCTCCGGGTTGATACCGCAGTCCCGGCCCTGCTGGCCCAGCTGAGTCTGCTCCGCCAGCTTACCTAAAGCCCGGAGCCATCATACTCCCCAGCCAAAACGCTGGCGGACTCGCTCCACCAGCACGGTCAACTCTTTGAATCCCAAGGCATAGAGCGTTATCCCGTAGACCGCCCCGCCTGTAGCAATAGCCACGGCGAGCGCGACCACGCTTCCCGCAAAACCAGCCAGGGCAAGAGGGGCAAGAAGATATTGCACCCCGAACAAACAGAGGGCCATGGCCAGCGAAGCGCAAAGAACCCGACCCAACCCGGAAAAAAGATAGCGCAGGGAATATCCGGCGAGTTTTCTGTATAAGACTGTACTCAGGAAAAGAAAATTAAGGATCATGGCGCAGGAGATGGACAGGGCAAGGGCCTTGTGCTGCAAGAAGCCAATGGTAAGCCAAACCAAGAGCACGTTGGCCGCCATGGTCAAAAAGCTGCCCAGCACCGGATACCGGGTCTCATCGAGAGCGTAAAACACCGGCACCATGATCTTGACCGAGGAATAGGCAAAAAGCCCCACGGCATAGCAGGACAGGGCCTCGGCGGTTCTCACGGTGGCCAGGTTGTCAAAATTGCCATGCTGGAAGATGACTCTGGTGATGGGCTCCCCCAGCAGCATCAAGCCCACCGAAGCAGGAATGGTCAAGGAAAAGGCCAGGGTAAGCGAAGAGGCATAGGTTTCCCGCAGCTTCTCCATATCCCGGAGCGCGGCATACCGGGCAATCACCGGCAGGGTCGCGGTGGAGAGAGCCACCCCAAAAAGACCCACCGGCAGCCAGAACAGACGAAAGGCATAACTGAGCCAGGAAAGGCTTCCTTCGGCCAGGGAGGAGGCAAAATAGGTGTTGATCAGCACATTGATCTGCAGCGGCGCAAGGCCGATCACCGCAGGGGCCATGAGTTTCATGATCCGGCGCAGACCGGGATGGCGAAGGTCAAGCTGCGGCACAAAGACGAATCCGGCCTTAAACAGGACAGGCAATTGACAGGCCAACTGCATCATACCGCCGATCAGGGTGCCTATGGCCATGCCCACGATGGGCGGCTGGCCAAACCGAGGCATGAGCAGGGCAAAGCCAACGCCGCCAACAATCGAGCCCAAGTTGAAAAAACCAGCAGCCAAGGCCGGGACGAAAAAACGTCCCCTGGTGTTCAAGATCCCCATCACCACCGAAGATAGGGAGATGAAGATAAGAAAGGGGAACATAATCGTCGAGAGAAGCGTGGTAAGCGCAAATTTTCCGGGGATCGATTTAAACCCGGCCTCGACCATAACCCCAACGATCTGTTCGGAAAACAACATCCCCACCAGAGTAAGACAACTGAGCAGAATCGCGATAAAGACCAGGACATTACCGGCCAAGGCCCAGGTCGCCTTTTCGCCTTTGTTGGTTTCATAATCGGAAAAAACCGCGACAAAAGCAGCGCTCAAGGCACCTTCGCCAAAGAGATCACGCAACAGGTTGGGTATCCGAAAAGCCACCACAAATGCGTCAAAGGCAAAGCCCGCCCCGAAAAACGTGGCAAAAACCTGCTCCCGAACCAGCCCCAGGACACGGCTGCACATCACGGCCACCCCGACTGTGCCGGCAGACTTGGCTATTTTCCCTGTATCCTGTGAGGGTTTTCTCATAAGAGAATTACCTAAAACTGACGAGATTCAGCCAGCAAAATTCATCGTGCCGACAAAGGGTCTTGTAGATACGGCTTTATTTCCACCGACCAAAACAAGTAACTATCTGACTTGATGCCGGAATTAAACGAAACCAAGTAAGGCTGTAACTGTTCAGCCGTGCCACAGATGCGCGAAAGAGGCCTGCGAAGTGTGCTCGTGCACATGAGCAGGCCGATGACAAAGCAGATGTGGTGCGGCTGGACAGTTACCAAAATAGCAGGTTGCCTGGAAGAAGACAACAGGCATTCCGATTAGCTGCTTGACTTCATTGGATTTTTCTTACTACTATGCAGACGGATATCACTGCTTGAAGGAGACAACGCATGACCTCATACACCGGCGGCATACTGACCATCAGCGACAAGGGCTCACGCGGAGAGCGGGAAGACACCAGCGGCCCACAGCTGCAAGCAATGCTCGGCGAACAGGGCTTTTCCGTGGTGGCCTATGCGATTGTCCCGGACGAGATCACCATAATCCAGGAAACGCTTCGGGCCTGGGTGGATGAAAAAAAAATTGACCTGATCCTGAGCACCGGCGGCACTGGCGTTTCCCCCAGCGATCTGACCCCCGAGGCTACCCGGGCAATCCTTGACCGGGAGATTCCTGGCATCGGCGAGGCCATGCGTCAAGCCAGCCTGCAAAAAACCCCCAATGCCATCCTCTCCCGAGGAATCGCTGGCACCAGAAAACAGAGCCTGATCATCAACCTCCCCGGCAGCAAAAAGGCGGCCCGGGAGAATCTGGAAGCCGTGCTCCCTGCTTTACAGCATGCCATCTACAAGATAAAGGGCGGCACCAAAGACTGCGGCAGCTAAATCTCAACAAAAAAGGCCCACAGGGGGAAAACCCGTGAGCCTTGAGCAGAAAACATTACAACCAACAAATCAGCCGCAATCAACCTCAACGGCCATGGTATCTTTTTTCTTCATGGCGTCAATCTCCCCGATCAGATACGGGGTCTCGCCCAGGGCTATCAGTTGCTGCATACAGTCATCCACCTGTTTAGCGTCAACAACCACAACCATGCCAATACCGCAGTTGAAGGTGCGGCACATTTCATGGGCTGAGATTTTTCCGTTTTTCTGGAGAAAATCAAAAATCGGCAGAACCTTCCAGCCTTTCTTGTTGATAACCGCCTTGCAGCCATTGGGCAAAACCCGCGGAATATTATCAATAATGCCGCCGCCGGTTATATGAACCAGCCCTTTTACCTTGAAATTTTTGATCAGATTCAGCAGCGTCTCGCTGTAGATCCTGGTCGGGCGCAACAATTCCTCGCCAAGGGTACAACCGAACTCTTCGATTTTGTCGTTGACGCTGAGCCCCATCTCCTCAAAACAAACCTTACGCACCAGGGAATAGCCGTTGCTATGTACCCCGCTTGAGGCAAGACCGATCAATTTGTCGCCAACGCTGATCTCAGAGCCGTCAATCAGTTTGTCGCGCTCACAGATTCCGACCACGAACCCGGCAATGTCATAATCCCCGGCCTGATACAGACCAGGCATCTCCGCCGTTTCCCCGCCGATCAGGGAGCATTTGGAAATCTCACAGCCCTTGGCAATGCCCTTGACCACATCAGTGGCAACCCCGAGATCGAGTCCGCCGGTGGCGAAATAATCCAGAAAGAAAAGGGGATGTGCGCCACAAACGATGATATCGTTCACGCACATGGCCACCAGATCGATGCCAATGGTGTCATGCTTGTTGCACATGTCAGCGATCTTCAGCTTGGTGCCAACCCCATCGGTTGACGACACCAGAACCGGATCCTGAAACTTGCCGCCGCCCAGGGCGAAAAGCCCGCCAAATCCACCGATGCCGGTAAGCACGCCGGGGCGGAAGGTAGAGGCCACGATTGGCTTGATGGCATCGATAAAGGCGTTGCCCTTATCAATATCAACCCCTGCTTCCGC
>Ga0334722_10005571_pt1 | contig 12655 bp, 23 predicted proteins | sample C3_bottom_MG_FD_207210 | JGI IMG/M metagenome (GOLD analysis project Ga0334722, IMG submission 207210) | Sediment microbial communities from Yellowstone Lake, YNP, Wyoming, USA - C3_bottom | ecosystem: Environmental > Aquatic > Freshwater > Lake > Sediment | place: USA: Wyoming | collected...
AATTCTGGACGACCTCGTAGTTGGTATCGAGGAAAGCTTTGAGCGCCTTGGTCTTGGTGTCGTAGCAGACGCGATCTTCTTCGGGGGTCGCCTTTCGCCACCAGTTCGCGAGTTGGGTGCTGTGGGAGATGCGGTTCGCACGACCTGACGCGAGCGTTTCGGCGATCTCGCGGTCGAGCTGGACCGCGGTCTTCTTCTTCGTCGCCATTCGCTGATCCTATCAGCTCGACTCGGATCCGGCGAACGTAGCTCTTCGTCACGGCGCACCTCCGTACGCGCCACCGGAACTTGGCCTGCGGCTCGGAATCGCGGTGGGCACGGTCCCGCCGAAACTTCTCCAGTACCGCGTAGACGTCGACGCTGCTCACTAGCGCGTGATCGAGGACTCATCGACCAGTGGCTTCCACGCCGCGCGCTACAAAAGGAAGTGTGGCGGAGTCTCCTCGATGAGCGCCCAGCCATTCGACAGCTCCAGGCACCATACGGTCACGCTGTCGAAGTACCACCCAAGTCTCGCTGCCGAACGTACGGCTACTGGGTTCGAGAGCAACGGTGATCATTGCGTTCATCTCAGATCCCAACCGTCTCGATCACGCGCACGACGCGAGAATCGGTCTCGCCTTTGGGCCAGGCGCACGTGTAGCGCAGCATGTCGATTGGAAACTCACCAGATCCTTCCACCTCGAAGTCGGTACGGTAGAGCGTCCCGAGGTAGCCATGCTGTTCGGCCTCAATGCCAAGTCGTTTAGCGTTCGCGCAGTTGCTCAGCGATGGAATCAATGAGAAGGGTCGCAAGGTGCATCCTCTCTGCCGCCATCAGGGCAGACAACCGACGCTCCTCGTGCGCCAGCTCGGGGCCGACATCCCAGCCCGCGGAAATCGCGGCGCGGAGCCCGGCGATATCTTGGCGGGTCGCGCGGATCAGGCGACGGCGGCGGACCGCGGAGCGCCCCACGTAGCGCGGCGCCGGAACCCCGCGAAGGTCGTAGATCGAGGTCGCGTCGGGATCGGCCGGCGCGTCAAGGGCGCGGCTAAAGCGCAGCGTGTCGGCCGCGTCGTCGATCGTGCTGGTGTCGTCGAAATGCATCATGGCTAGCTCCTTGGCTACGGTTGAAGTGCTTCCTTGCACTCGTAGGCGAACTGGTCGTCGGGACAAAACTTCACGACGACGTACTGACCGATGCGCCGGCGAGTCACCTCGCGCGGCGCCGTGAACGAGTAACGTTCCATCTCGGGATCGGCGGGACACGTGAGGATCTGGTATGCGCAGTCGAACGCGGGCGAACCCGCGTCGATGATGAGAGCAATGGCGCGGATCACAACCGCACCTCCACGTCGCGCGCGTCGTCGAAAGTCCAACGACGTGGGGCCTGGATCTTCTCACCGGGGCGTGCCGCCCGCTGCTGGAGCGGATAGCAGGCGAGCTGCAACCAGTCGGCCGCGTGCTTGCGCCGGATGGCGCGGGTCGCGCTCGCGTCGTTCGCGTAGGCGCCGACGAACACTTCGATAACGTGTAGAGAAACTTCATAGCGCTCACGGGTTCCGTCCCTTCTCAAGCAGGAGTAGTTCAGCCAGGACCTCTTCTTCATCGACACGCTTGGTCATGAGACGGCCGAGCTGCTCGTCGATCTTGACGAGCCGCGCGCGTTGTTTTTCGACGAGTGCTGAGATCGGCACGCGATGTGCCATCACCATCCGCTTCGCTTTCGAGATGCCGGGTTTCACAGATACCCCAGCACCATCAGCTCGATGTCGCCCCGCGTGCGCCAGTTGCCGTAGCGGGTTTTGGGGTTCTTGGCGAGCCGCTCCATCTCGGCGTTCGCAGCGGTGCACGCGAGAACCGCCGCGCGGTGAGCATCGGCCCACGCAGGCGAGAAGCAGTCGTCGATCGCGTCACGGGAGGCAATGGCCGCGCGAGCATCGGCGCGGAGCACGGCGAGCTTGTTGATGGGCATCGTGGCAATGGAGTCGGGGTCGATGGTCGTGTCGGGCATGTTCGTCATCCTTAGCGAAGGCCGTGCCGCTGGAGCAAGCGGCGAAAGTTGGTGCGATCGAGGCCCGACAGGCGAGCGCCTTCCGAGACTGATCCCGCACGCTCCATCACGCGAACAAGGTAGCTGCGCTCGAACTCGGCGGCGGCGAGACGCTTGGCCTCGGTGAGCGGCATCGCCATCAGGATCTCGTCGTCATCGAGCTTCGGTGCCGCGGGCGCGGCAGTTTGATCGATGAGGGCGGCCTGGTCGGCGGTGAGAGCGAGTTGCTGCATGCCGGTGGGTATTGCGGCCGGCGTGCCGATCAAAACCGGCTGTAAGGATGCGATCGCAGCGCCTGGGTAGCTCGACACCCGTGTCTTGAGCTTCACGTCGCGATCGCCAAGACGAGCTGAGTGGTGCCCGAGATATACGGGTCTCCAGTTACCCAGGCCCCCTGGTCCTCTTTCGCGGATTATTCTTCGGTCTTCTTGAACAGTGATGGCAGCGCGTTGCCCACGGCGCCGCGCTTCCGCGAATGTGTATAGATATCCTCGATCGTGCGCTCGGTCTGACCGGTGAGTTGCCTGACGTCCATGGATGACGCGCCTGCCTCGCGCAACCACGTCACCGTCGAGTGCCGCGCTAGGTGGGGAAACACGTGCCGGATGCCGGCCTGCTTCGCGCGGCTGTCGAACACCTTCCAGATCTGAAAGGCCGACATGACTCCTCGGATCTTGGTCTTGCGTATGCTCAGGAACACGGGACCTTTCGTGACACCCAGCCTTCGCAGGCACACGAACCACTCATCGAGAGCAGCGAACGTCTCAACATCCGCCTCGAAGGTGATGTTGGCCCCACCCTTGTTCACGGTCGTGATCTTCGGAGGCCGCACCCCCGACATCTCGAGCGCACGAAGCCCGCCGCGCCGAAGACCCGATCGAAGAGCCAGGACGATGAGCGCGCGATCACGGACGGCGACGAGGTCGGCGCCCTCGCACGTCGCGAGGAGCTTCTGCGCTTCCTCGTACGAGAGAGGCTCGCGAGGGTCGGAAGGTTGCTGCTTGATCTTCTCGACGTCCGCCGCGAAGTCCTTGCCACCTCTCTTGGCGAAGCGCTTCGACGCGTAACGGATCGCCTTGCGGTAGACATTGGCCGTCTGCGGTCGGAGCTGCTTCTTCTTGATCAGATCCGAGATCCAGTCCTCTACGGCAGCCGAGGTGTACGCGCTGGCGTCGCTACCAGCGAACGTTATGAAGGTCTCGACGCACTCGGCGTAGAGCTCCTTCGTGCGATCGGCCAACGACGTACTCGTCTCAATCAGCTCGACCAAGGTGCCCATCCGTTGAGCCTAAGAGCCACGGCTTTGATTTGCAACACTCCCGCTGGAGTGTTGATTTATGTTATTTCAACTACTTAGCTGACAGCTAAGTAGTTGAAATCAGGTCTGTACATACAAATTACCGTCATCGTGTGTACAAACGGCTGCGAAGCGTCAGATCCGTCGTGTACACACATTTGGCAGCCATGGACGACCCTTCCAAACTCCCTCCCAAGATCGAGCGCCTCCAACTTCGCATCGCCCGCGGCGACCTTCGTGTGTGGCGCGAAGCCGCTGTGCGTGAAAAACAAAAACTGTCGGAGTGGATCCGACGCGCTTGCGACGCATACGTGGCGACGGCCAAAGAAAAAAGAAAGGTGTGATCATGATCGTGCGCGGCGGGTCGCGCGATCGTGTTATGCAACGCTCAACCGAATGGCATCAACGAAAGCACGCAGCAACGACGAGCGAACCGAGAAGCACCGCAAGACGCACAAGCTCGTGCAGACGTGGGTGAGTCTTGAGCTGCGCAAGGCGCTCGATGCACTCGCCAAGAAAGAGGGCCGCACGCTCGCGAACTACGTGCGGCGAGAACTCGGCAAGATCGCTGACGCCGCCGAGTAGATTAAATGCGCGGTAAACTTTCTTGCGAACGCTGCGGATCGATCGAGGTCCGTCGCCATCCCAAAAGAAACTGGAACGATCACGATCGCTGGATGTGCCGTTCTTGCATCATTGCGTTTGAACTCGTCGAGCACGCGCGTACCAGGATGCGTTTTGAGCAACACTACGCTCGGCACTACGCACACCTACGTCGAAGGCATTCAAGCGAGAACATCAAAGACAATCTCGCTGCTGCGAGATCGCGAGCGTCCAAGCGACGTCTGCCTTCAACGTTGATGATGGACGGATGGCAGTGCATCACCGCCTTTTTTGAGGATGTCTGCGCGTACTGTGGGGATAAATGGGAAGAGATCGAACACGCCACTCCGCTTTGTCGTGGAGGTGGAACCACGATCGCAAACTGCTTGCCGACATGTGAAGACTGCAACGGTAAGAAACACCAGCACACGCTCGAAGATCTACTTGCAAAGGACTTGTGGCCTCACCGTACGGAACGCTTGGAGCGTGCTCTCAGCTGGCTTCAGTTGCACGGCAGAACAGAAAACAATCCATCGGGCCGCCCTAGTCAGCTTTCACTGGAAGTCACAGCTCTCATAAAACTGCGAGAGCGTGAACGTGCTGCTGTGAAGCCTTGGTTCGGCCCGAACGTGTGGTTCGGCCTGGAAGCAAACGTTGTAGCAGCGCTGAGTCGACGAGGGATCATTGTTGCTTCCACCTTCGATTATCGAGGGCTCATGTCTCCTTACGTGATGAAGGGCCCGTGTTGGAAGATTCACTTAACTGAAGCTGGCCGCCAAATCGAAATTATCCGTTTAGCCGGTCCGGCCGGAGCCGTGATCTAAATGCTGATCTGCATCGAAAACCTGATCGACTCCGCAACCCTCACCCTCCTCCGCGGCTGGCTCTCCTCCGCCACCTTCGAGGACGGCCGCGCCACCGCAGGCAGCAACGCTCGCAAGGTCAAGCACAACGAACAAGTCAGCGACGATCCAAACAACCGCGATCCACAGCTCAAGCAGATGCAGGATCTCGTCACGGACCTTCTGTGGGACCACGACCTCTTCGTCACCGCGGCCCAGCCCAAGGAGATCCTCTCGCCACTGTTCTCCCGCTATTCGCCCGGCATGAGTTACGGCGTACACACGGACAACGCTCTCATGAATGCGATGCGCGTCGATTTGTCGCTCACGATCTTCCTCTCCGATCCGTCCGACTACGACGGCGGCGAGCTGGTCATCGACTTTCCGACCGGCGAGCGCTCCATCAAGTTGCCGGCCGGTAGCGCCGTTCTCTACCCGACCACGGCGCTCCATCGCGTCACGGAGATCACGAGGGGTCAGCGTCAGGTGGTGGTGACCTGGATCCGCAGCTTGGTGCGCGACGCCGCGAAGCGCGAGATCCTGCTCGATCTCAAGACGGCCCACCACCGGCTGTCCAAGCAGCTTGGCAAGACGCCAGAGGTCGACCTCTTGTCGAAGTGTTACTCCAACCTCCTGCGGCGATGGGTCGAGGATTAGCCGCCGTCCAGGGTGATCCAGTACCCGTGTCTCGATCGCCACGAGCTCAGCGCGCTTTGCGACCGTCCAGCGACAGGTGCGGATCTACCCAGGGTCCCGTGTCGCGCACTTGCGACGACGAACAAACGGCACACGAACTGCTCTAGCCATCCATCATGAAGACCTCCAAGCGTCAGTGCCCGCATTGCGGGAACACCGACTCGAAGCTTCTCCAGGACAACGGCGAGCGCCCCTTGTCGCCAGATCTGACGCTCCTCTGCGTCGCCCGGGTCAAGCCCAGCGAGTGGAGCTTCGATCATGTCAAGCCGCTCCCCGAGGACCACGACAAGAACGGTCTCGTTCCGTGCGGAATGCAGTGGGATCCCAACCAGGAGGCGGCGTGATGTCGAGTACCAAGCCCAGTGACGCTCTGCGGGAACTCCGCGGCCTTGTCGCCACCTATCTGGAGGGCAGCGACGACGCCCCTCGTGCGGTCGAGCTGCTCGACGCGCTCATCCCTTCCGATGAAGCACCTCTCGTGAAACCAAGCGGATGCGCGACGATGGTGGGCGGAAGCCTTGGACTCCTACACTGCGACCTACCGGGAGGTCATGCCGAAGCGCATCGATGGATCTCGGAGTACGGCCCCGTCGGCGACTTCACCGATCCGGCGATCCCAGTGCCTGGTGACAATCGCAGCGCTGTGGAGCGCTTCCTCGCCTATCAACAGGAAGTGCGCGAGCTGGACCGCGAGCGTGCGCTGTTCGGCTGCACGGCGGCAGCAATCGACGAAGCTCTTGCAGGCAAGACACCGCGCGACGTCGCGGTGTACGCGATGGGCACGCTCTCGAACGCACAGGAGCTGATCCAGTGCTTGAAGTACGAGGGCCGGGTCGTATGGACGCTCGCCGATCGTCACACGAACACGCTTCGCCAGTTCATGAACATCGCGAAGTACGCCATCGACAAGGCGGTGCCGCGGTGAAGGTGCATACCTTCAAGGTCGGCGACATCATCGCCACCTGGTTCGACACCGGGGCGTTCGGCGCACAGTTGCTGCTCGGCGTCGTGATCGCCGCCGGGCCGAAGGCGTACCGCGTGCGTTGGGAGTCGGACAACACGAATCGTGTCGAACAGGGCCGTACGACCTGCTGGCTCTACAACGACTGGATGGACTACACCGACAAGGAGATCGAGAGCCTTGAGGGACGGCTTGGCGTCTCGATCAGGCCTAAGGCAGAGGTGCCCCAGTGAATACGTTCAAGGTCAAGATCGGAACGTTCGGCGATGACGACTCTGCCGACATCACGGTCGATGGTCGCGTGGTCGGCTGGCTGGAGCGCGTGACGAGCGAGCGCTTCGCGTCTGCCACGAGCCGCGCCCGTGTCTCCTTCGTCTCGCACTACAGCATCATGCTCACGGACGACTTCGCCGACGGTCAGCTCAAAAAGCACGACTTCGCCTCGCGTGCTGAAGCCAAGCTTGAAGTCGCCAACGCGTTCGAGCGCGCGTGGGAGCAGCTCTCCAAGCCGAAGCCGAGCGCGGGCAGGTACCAACCGCTGGGCGATCCTAACGCAAGCTGCACGGGCACGTACCCCGACGTCGATGGCACCTACGCCGACTGCGGCGACTACAACTGTTCACGCCATGTACCAGCCGCGCTGGTCGCCAAACCGAAGGAGGTCACCTCGTGATGAAATCGACGAAGACCGTCACCCTGCCTCAGTTTCTGACCGAGGCGCAGATCGCCCACGCCGTCCGGTTGTACGAGACTCATGGCGAGGCTCACGCGGTGGATCCGATCCAGATCCACGTGATCGAGCCGAACATGACCGTGATCAACGAGAAGCTCGGCCAGGAAAACGATCCGCGCTACCTCGCGTACGCCGTCGTGTACGCGTGCACGCAAGCTTCCTCGAAGGAGTCGTCGTGATCGACAACACCGTGCCGCTGTCCGACCGCGACACCGCGCCCGAACTCGCGCTCGACCTCTCCGAGCCCGACGCGATGATCCACAAGCGCCTGCGTGCGCTCTACGCCAAGCACCCGGGCATGTGGTGGGAACGATCGAATGTGATCGAGCGGTGTTTGTCGCGCATGTGCGTCGGTTGCGTCCCGTGTGGGGCGTCTACGGGCCCGGGAATCCCGCGCCACGGAGCGAGCCATGACAACACGCGATCGCCGCGTGCCTCGTCGATCTCGGAAAGAAACGGCAACACCAGTGACGACGAAGATGAAAATCGAAGTCGACGGCGTTGAGCTGACCCTCACGCAGATCGGTAGATCCGTAACCATTCGACGCGTCGTGGCGCGTGACCGTAAGCGCAAGCTCGACATCACGAGCGCCGTCACGTTTGGCCTCGATGATCACCGCGACGAGGAGTCGACTGCTCTCGTCAGGACCATGAAAGCAGTGGCAGCGTACCAGACGGCGCACTGCACGTGCGACTACCACTACGGCTGGTCAGATCACGCCGAGCACTGCCAGAGCCTCTACAAGGCTTCGGAATATAGCGGTCAGGCCGATGACGATTGAAACGCATCGACGTGCATTACCTGTGATCGCCTACAAGGAAGTCTTCGAAGGCATCCTCAGCAAGCTCTCCGCAGAGACACGCCTCCGCAAAAAGCGGGTGCTCGCCGACTGGATCTTAGCTGAGAGAAGGTGCGTGCTGCGCGAGGTCAACCACCAGCGTGCACAGCGCGCCTATCCACCGATCACCCTCGCCGATATCGAGCGTGCCGAGTGCGTCGCTCTGGGGCATTGCGACTACCTCCGCAAGTACGCGCACGCGGCAGCCGATCTGGTCTTCGCGGAGAAGCCGTGGCCCTGATGTCGTCGGATGATCTGAACAAGATCTTGAACGAGGCGATCCCTCGGTGGGCGAAGCTGACGGGCACCAAGCTCGGCAGCAGCTCGTTCACGTTCACGATCGGGAGTAACTCCGAGTTCCAGAGCTACGATCTCAAGAAGCACATCGACGACCTGAACGAGGCCCGGACGCTCGACATGTCCGGCACGACGGCCATCTTACTGCTCCGCGGTCTGTTCGAGGCGTACGCCCTAGAGAAGTCGTTCAAGGTGCACACGCTCCTGTACGCGCCGGACAAGGTCGAGGAGACGCTCGGCAAGCTCCGTGAATTCCACGCGCTGATCACGCAGGCGTCCTGCGAGGAGGCCGTCATCGCGTTCAAGGAGACGCTCCGCGCGGCGGCCGTGCACTACGGCTACGACCTTGACAAGCTCAAGAAACACCTCGCGGACGAGCGTGCGCTCGGCCAGCTACGCCTCGCGGCCTCGCGGAGTCTCGGTAGACTGGCGACGCACCAGTTCACGCAAGGCGCGCGCGATCCAAAGCCCATCCAGTACAACCGCGAGATCTTCGAGTTCTCGAGCATCAACTCGTTCGTGCATGCGCTGCGGCGCCAGATGATCTCGGGCATCACGCTCGCGCTGATCCGATCAGAAGATCTCTACAAGGCCTACTTCGTGCTCGGGCTGCGCAACGGTGAGACGACCACGATCTTGACCGACTTCGAGGAGGGCGCACACCCCGAGTACCACAACATGACGCGGCGCCCCGATCGTCGCCTCGAAGAGCGCGCGGAGTTGCACTGGTTCCCGTACCGACTCCTTGACGAAGATCCGATCAAGCACAAGCACCTCCGAGACAAGACCGCACTTGTCCCACTGGATGCCAAGGCGGTCCCGATCGAAGAGATCCCGAACCTGGAGCCCCCCGAGTTCATCTGGCTCACGCTGCTGTTCGATCTCGTCGCGGCCAAGTTCGACCGCGACGACCACAAGACGGCCGATCTGTCGTACACGGGCGAGATGGTCGTCTCGCCGCACGCGCTCGTGGAGGCAGAGAGCGCGATCGTGCTCGCGGGTCAGTACAAGCCACTCGTCCTGCCGCGACTCAGCGCGCGGGACGCGACCCCAGAGCTGGCCGACAACGAAAAGCCGCTCGGCCACAACGCGTGGCTCGAAGATCGCTACCGCGATCGCGTGCCGGAGATCTTGCTCGATGTCGTTGGCACACGTGCAGCTCTTGCGGTCGGTAAGGAAGTCGCGAAGCTGCTCCCCGGAAAGATCAAGGAGTCGAAGCTCCCGTCCGTCCGCAAGCAGCCAGGCGTCATCGGCTGGGGTCCAGATCGGCGCCTAGAAGAGCTAGTTCCGCAGGCTCTCGATCCGAGCTACTTCGGAATCGCGAAGGACGTCGAGCGCACACGGGCCTGGTACGCGCGTGTGAACCTCATCAAGGGCGTGCAGCGCTTCGCGACGGCCGAGTTCGCCGCGAAGCACGCGATGATCTTGTCGTGGTACCGAAGGCGCATCGAGCGGAACATGACCTTCCTCTGGAAGGCCGTCGCATGCGGCGAGCTCGTAGCACCGGTGACCGCGTGGATGAGCCGCGAGGAGCACGGCTTTCCGTCCGAAGACGAGCTGCGCTGGAAGGAGGGAAACATCCTCAGCCAGAAACAAGCCCCCAAGTACAACCCGTTTCACACCCGCGGCGGTGTGCAGTTCGGGGGTTGGGAGGTTGGAATCAACTACAACAGGTGCGCGATCGATCCGCCCACACGCGCGAACGTCTTCACCGTCATCCAGCCGGACAATCCGCGCGCGCTCGCGCTACTCATGGGGATCCCGGAGAAGAAGCTGCCGTGGCCGCTCCAGCACTGGACCACGCGCGAACCGTACACCGGCAACCCCATCCTCTCGCGCATCGATCCGCAGGACAGCCGGCTCGATAATCCGTGGCGGCACCTGGAGCTGTGCCTGACGATCTCGCTCTCGAAGCGCGCCTACAACCGCCTGCGCAAAGAGCACGGACTTCCACCCAAGGAGATCGCGACGTGAGCACGCGAACGTCTCGAACCGTGCGTCAAGCGCCGCGCGAGTGTCCAAGGATGAAGAGTGACGGTCGATGTGGTCCTGGTGCGTGGCTCTGTCACCTCTGCAAGCGGTGGCACTATCTCCTGCGGCGTCCGGTCCGCCGGGGGACGGTGCGCAAGCTCAGCGACATTCCCTGGCTAGCCGCACAAGCGAAGAAAGCGCGGCCATGAGCCTGGGTACTCCACGACCTGTGTCTCGAGCACCTCGAGCACCTCGTGTTGCGGCCTGCGGGACACTGGGTAATCTCGTACTCGGGGGTTACCCATCAGGTGCTTGCGCCAGCTCGATGGTCGGCATGCGAGCTGCTCTATTTGCGGCCATGAGCAAACGCAGCAAGCGGTCCCGCGGGGTCGTTGACCGTTCAGCGACGACCGACGTCGTCACCCAGCTCGAATGCGCCTTTCGCAACCCCCACGCGGCGGCGATCGGCGCCCTGATCGGCGGCCTGGTCCCGTGGTTCGGGCGGACGCTCGCGCACGAGGAGATCCCGAGCGTCTGGTCGGCCGGCAACCACGGACTCGCGATGGTCATGATCGCGGTCGTCTTGGGCTGCGCGTGCTTCTCCGCGCTGTCTGTCTACAAGTTCGGCAAGGCCGCGTTCGGTGACTCGAAGAAAGCCCTCGGCTTCGTGCTCGCCCTGGAGGGCGTCATGCTGGTGTCGCACGGCGCCACGAGCACGGTTGCGCTCGCGGTCCTGATCCTGATCAACGCGGTGGCCAACGGATCGGTGATCGCGCTCTCGCGAGATGCCACACGACGGCAGCGTGAAGCGGACGTACGGCGTGCCGCGACCCGCGCTCGCACCCGCGTGGTCGCGTGCGGTGGCACCGCGCAGACCGCTGCGCCTTCTGCACCTGTTGTCACGGCACCGAAGGAGCGGCGCCCCGCGCGGCCCGTCCGCACGCCTGACCACGCGATCGTCGCCCCCGTGTGGCGCCGGGCGACGCTCGACGACGTGATCGACGCGGAGATCGTTTCCGAGGAGAGGCTCCTGTCGTGAAGGACGTGTTAGATCCAGCCCCGATCGATGTTCGCGCGCTCGCGCACTTCGTGGCCACCTGCCAGGTCGCTGGCGTTTTTGTGACTGGGCTCGACCCGTCCGACCTCCGCTCGCTGATCCAGCGACTGGCGCGCCTGGCGATCCCGGACGCGGTGAAGCTCCTGCGCAGGGAGGTCCAGTCGTGAAGCAGCCCAAGCAACAGGTCCGCGCACACCTGCTCGACCAGCTCCTGTCCGGCGTGATCCTCCCACCGCTTCCGGCGCGCGACGTCGCGCTCGGCGAGGAGATGGTGTTCAACCACAACGCGGCGCTCAGGCAGATCCTGCCCGGCGCAATCTGCGTCGAGGCGACGAACGTCGCGCGGTTCTTCGACGAGAGCTATCTGACCCGGGACGGTACCGGCAAGGACGCCAGCGACGCGTTCTGGGCAGATCTCAAGTGCCTCGCGCCGCCGCACGAGAAGTTCTTCGTCGAGTGGGACCAGCCGCGCATCCCGACTGCCAAGCGCATGGGGATGCTGTTCGTGGCCTGCGCACCCGATCAGGCAGAGGACGTCGCACGCACGATCATCGGAGAGGGTGCGCGGATGACTCCGGCCAAGATCGCCGAGTTCCGGCGCGACGTCCGCTGCCGGTGGATCTACCTGACGCTGGACTTCCTCGAATTCTCCCACAAGAACGACGGCGAGCACATCTCGGGGCTGCGGGGCCCCTTCCACATCGGCACGATCTCGGTCGCCGAGGACGGATCTCTCCTGAACTTCTGGATGAGCCACGGATCGGTCATCACCGAAGAAGAGTCGATACAGGTCGCCGCCGCGTCACTCGTCGGCTGGACGACGCTCGCGATGATGAACTGCGAGAACATCGAAGCGATCGCACACAAGGTACCAGAGGCGTTCCAGAAGTCCCGCATCAAGAGCGGCAAGAAGCCTCTCGTCTCGTATCACACGGTGCACGTCGATCTCGACAAGACACCGCGCGGGATCGCGGCCGAGAGCCTACCCGGCGACGGCACGACGCCACGGCGCCACAAGAAGCGCGGGCACATGAAGGATTACCGCCAGGGCAAGGGTCTGTTCGGGCGCTACAAAGGTGTCTGGTATTGGGGCCCGGCGCTCGCCGGATCGGAAGAGAAGGGCGTCGTCGTGTCGGACTACGAGGTGACGCCGTGAAGACGACCGAAGAGCGCGACGCGCTTCGCGCGCGCAACCGTCGCCGTAACGCTCGAACATGGACGAACCGCCAAGCCTCCCTGTATGAATGCTGCGGAAACGAACATATCGTGTCACTGGAGGACGAGATCCAAATGAAGGCTGTCAAGAAGCACAAGAAGCACAAGAAG